>Ga0326511_10000331_pt1 | contig 40815 bp, 36 predicted proteins | sample 0_2496_0518_D_FD_203701 | JGI IMG/M metagenome (GOLD analysis project Ga0326511, IMG submission 203701) | Bovine rumen microbial communities from UC Davis, California, United States - 0_2496_0518 | ecosystem: Host-associated > Mammals > Digestive system > Stomach > Rumen | place: USA... | reverse complement strand
AAGGTAATTTAATGCCTGGGGCATTTCTTCTAAATTGCTAATCATTCGTGTCATTATTTTAAAATTTAAATTTTGACACAAAGGTCGGCTTTATTTCAAAAGTGCATATCAAGTGTTAATATGCACCACCATTGCACCAGTTTATTTAACGGAGATTAATTGTACTCTCCTCAGAAAATGATGAAATCGATAATCAATCAAGGGAACAATTGCCTTGATGACTGGAATATCTGATAAAAATGGATAAGTAACGAGAAAAATAGTGGTGCAAATGATGGTGGGAGGTGGTGCAAACCTGCTCCACACTCCCACCAAAATAACGCTAACTCTCAGAAAATCAATGACGTGCTATTCTTTTGGCTTGCTTTTGTCGAGATTTTCAATAGTAATGGCTTTTGCTGCCTGTTCTTTCTTGGCATCTACGACTTTTGCATAGATTTGTGTTGTTTTTACATTGGTATGGCCCAACATTTTGCTAACAGTAAATATGTCCGTACCGTTAGTGAGCTGAAGGGTTGCATAGCTATGCCTAAAGCAATGGAAGGTTATATGTTTGGTTATTCCTGCTGCTTCAATCCATTTCTTAACAGGACGATTAATCCATGAAGGATTCATAAGCCCTTCAAACACCAATCTGTCTGGGTCACGTCTCTCGCCACATAATTCATAGGCTTGGTCTGATATTGGCGTGTATTCAACACCGTCAGTTTTCTCTTGGTCAAAGTTGATGCGCCAGGAATCATTGTGCCTAACGATTTGTCCCCATTTGAGTTCCTGTATATCGCAATGGCGTAACCCTGTCAGTATGGAAAAGAACGAAGCGCGACGTAGAATGTTGTTGCTACAAGGAGTGTTTGCCAGTTTGTTTACCTCTTCTATGGTGAGAACTTCACGACGACTCTCCTTAGTTGGGATATTCTTCACTTTCTCACTGATGTCAACAGTCAGATACTCGTCAATGAAGGCTTGTTTAAGTCCAGCTTTGACGATGGAGAAATAAGTGGATGCAGTGTTTTGTGAAACGGTGCCGCCTTTCTTACCTCCTTGTGGGGCTGTTAGCATGTACATCTTCAGTTCCTCCAATAGCTTCACATTGATGGTACTGAAAGGCATTGGTTTTCCTTCCGTGAAGAGCCCAAGCAGTACGCCAACTCGTTCCCAGTTGACGATGATGGATTTTGAGGCATTAGGATGGCGAGTATAGGTAATCTTCTTGAAATACTCTATGAAGTCCTGTTCAGAACGCTCATTCTGAGCAGCAATCTCACTCTCCTTATCAGTATAGAGAGATTGGTTGTCGTATTCATGCTGTCGAAGTTTTCTCACGTTGTCAGCATAGATACATGATTCTTGGTCAAGAGTAGAACGGCACATGATGATGCCGTTGATGTCTCGCTTGGGCTTATAGCCTGATGAGCGGGTAGTGGATGACTTGTCCCAGATGGGAGTGGTAATACTTCTGTTGACTGATTCCACAATTCGTTCCACCTTATTGCCTGCAGAAACAACAGGGTAGGCTTCAACAATCAGATACCACTCCTCCTTGTATTGTGACTTGCGGAGTTTAACGGTGACTTTGGTATGTGATAATGGTTTCTTCATAAGCTCTTATAAAGTTTGTCAATTTCCTTTTTGGGCACATAGACGTAGTTGCCAATCTGGCGAGAGGGGATAGAGTACTTCCTGATATGTGCCCAAACAGAACTATCGTTTAGTCTGTACTTCTTGCAAATCTCGCCAATGGTATAACAGTTCTCTGGTTCCATATTATATAATGGTACGAGGTCTTTGTCTTTCTTCGGCTTCTCGAATCGCTTGGGAAACATCTTATCTATGTCTTTCCTGTTAATTCGGGTCAGTCTGGTACCGAGATTAATGCTTTGTATTTGGCCCACACGAATAAGGCGATACAAAGTATCTCTACCAACACCATACATGGCTACGGCCTCAGGTATGGATATATAGTCGCGATAGTCAGGCACCTGGTCCGCTATTGCTTTAAGCCGTTCTTGCTTTTTCTCCTCATCCTTTCTCCGTTTCCATGCGACCTTCATGCACTTCTCGGAGCAGCACTTGGAGTCGAGTGTCTTGGCAACGAAGATGCTGCCACAGACTTCGCACTTCCTTTTGATTTCAAATTTCAATGCAGGCATATCTTTTCTACTATTAAATTTGTCTAAGTAGCGACAAGTAGGCATAAGTTTAATCTTTTCTACCAATAAGTCGTGTCGCAAATATGATGCAAAATTACAGTAAAAATCCGAAATCAGTAAGAAATGAAACAAAGTTTAACAATATAAAAAAGTGGTGTAACCGCTTGGATTACACCCCTTTCCTTATAGATTCTTATTTTTACTTATCGTTGTTTTTGGAGGATTACTTAACCTCCTCAAAGTCGGCATCCTGGATGTTGTCATCCTTTGGAGCTTCCTGCTGACCGCCTGCCTGCTGGTTGTAGAACGGACCTTGCTGCTGGTCAGCACCTGGCTGAGGACCAGCCTGGGCACCCTGGTACATCTGCTGTGAGGCAGTCTGCCATGCGTTGTTAAGAGCAGCGATAGCAGTGTCGATAGCGGCGATGTCACCAGCCTTATGAGCGTCCTTCAACTGCTGGAGGGCATTCTCAATGGCAGGCTTCTGATCGGCAGGAATCTTGTCGCCAATCTCCTTCAACTGATTCTCTGTCTGGAAAATCATAGAGTCAGCCTGGTTCATCTTGTCAACACGCTCACGCTCCTTCTTATCGTTCTCTGCATTCTGCTCAGCCTCAGCCTTCATGCGGTTGATCTCATCCTGTGACAGACCAGAGGATGCCTCGATGCGGATTGCCTGCTCCTTACCAGTAGCCTTATCCTTGGCACTTACTTTCAGAATACCATTGGCATCGATATCGAAGGTTACCTCAATCTGAGGGATACCACGACGTGCGGGAGCGATACCTGTCAGGTTGAACTGTCCGATAGACTTATTCTGGGCAGCCATTGGGCGCTCACCCTGCAGAACATGGATAGTCACCTCTGTCTGATTATCGGCAGCTGTGGAGAAGGTCTCACTCTTCTTGCAGGGGATGGTTGTGTTGGCCTCAATCAGTTTGGTCATCACACCACCCAGTGTCTCGATACCCAGTGTCAATGGTGTAACGTCAAGCAGCACGATGTCACCTACGCCACCCTCTTTGTTCAGGATAGCACCCTGGATAGAGGCACCAACGGCAACTACCTCATCAGGGTTCACACCCTTTGAAGGCTCCTTGCCGAAGTAGTTCTTCACGAGTTCCTGCACAGCAGGAATACGGCTGGAACCACCTACGAGGATAACCTCGTCGATATCGGAAGTGTTCAGCTTGGCATCAGCGATAGCTTTCTGACATGGAGCCAGACAAGCCTGAATCAGTCCGTGTGCCAGTTGCTCGAATTTAGCACGTGTCAGAGTCTTTACCAAGTGCTTAGGTACACCGCCTACAGGCATGATATACGGTAAGTTGATCTCAGTGCTGGTAGAAGAAGACAACTCAATCTTAGCCTTCTCGGCAGCCTCCTTCAGACGCTGCATGGCCATTGGGTCAGCCTTCAGGTCGGCACCCTCGTCATTCTTGAACTCCTGTACCAGCCAGTCAATGATAACCTGGTCGAAGTCATCACCACCCAGGTGAGTATCACCATTGGTAGAGAGCACCTCAAACACGCCGCCACCGAACTCCAAGATAGAGATATCAAACGTACCACCACCGAGGTCGAAGACAGCAATCTTCATATCCTTATTAGCTTTGTCGACACCATAAGCAAGTGCGGCAGCCGTTGGCTCGTTGACGATACGGCGTACATTCAGACCGGCAATCTGACCAGCCTCCTTGGTAGCCTGACGCTGAGAGTCTGAGAAGTAAGCAGGTACAGTGATAACGGCATCCGTCACTTCCTGTCCGAGGTAGTCCTCAGCAGTCTTCTTCATCTTCTGCAGAATCATAGCGGAGATCTCCTGTGGTGTGTACTTGCGACCGTCAATGTCCACACGAGGATAGCCACCCTCGTTGACAACAGTATAAGGTACGCGCGAGATTTCCTTCTCTGTCTGTTGCCAGTTCTCACCCATGAAACGCTTGATAGAGTAAACGGTCTTCTTCGGGTTGGTGATAGCCTGACGCTTGGCAGGGTCACCAATCTTACGCTCACCATTCTCAACAAAACCTACGACAGAGGGTGTCGTACGCTTACCTTCGCTGTTAGCGATAACCACTGGCTCGTTACCCTCGAAAACGGCAACGCAGCTGTTGGTTGTTCCTAAGTCAATTCCAATAATTTTTCCCATAATTGTATCTTTTTTTAATTATTAATTTGCTGTATTTGTCATGGATTTTATAGCAAAGCATGTGCCAAAAGCAAAAAAAAATAATAAAAATGACTGATTGTCACGACATTTTGGCACAAGTATCAAAAATAATTTATATCTTTGCAACATTATTACGTAATAACAATAACAGACATATCTATGAAAAAATTGATGATTCTGGCAGGTCTCGCCTTTGTAGCAACTACTGCAATGGCTCAGAATGCAGACTCCTATATCGTAAAGACGAAAGGGGTCAAGAAAATAGAGGCAAAAGTCGTCAAGGAGAAAAAGAATGGTGAGGAAGAGCCTACAGGCACTGACTTTATCAGTCAGAATTTCCGCTACTATAGTCTTTGCGACTGGAAGGACGGTATGAAGTTTATGGTGTTGCCCGAAAAGTACGATTTGGTGGTGAACACTTTCCGTGATGCTGGTACTGGTAAAGAGGTGCCTAGTGGAAAACTGCGTCGTAAGATTATGATTTACAACAACCACTCTGTGGGACAGAATGGACGGTCACGTATGAACTTCACTTGTCAGGATGACAATAAGAAATATTATTTTGAGTTGCCTAATGGCGAGTTTGAGGACTACTGCTACGGAAAGACTGGTGTTCCTACCTTAGCATATTTAGGTGATGTGGATATCGCCCGTGAGAAACTGATGAACCAAACGCTTGTGACCCGTGCTACCGACTATCGTGTGGATGTTGACTATGACAGTGACAGCTACAACGATGTCAAGGTGGAGAAGGGCATGGAAGTGAAAGTGGTTGCCGTCGGTGTCGGTACCCGTTCTTTCCCTGTGAAGATCATCGTTGCCGACAAGAAGGGTAATGAGTTCTACCAGAATGTTGCCATGAGTAAGACGAACAGCGGTATGCGTGACGACGAGTTCATCGTGGATAATGAGAAATTCACGTTCTATGGCTCTTTCGACTTGTTATCTGGCGAGACCAAGGTGTCTGCAGACTATGCTCAGTATATGGGTAAGACCGTCTATACAAAATACGCTACTAGTATGACGACCAAGGGAGGCGGTAAGGACAACCGTGTCGTGAAAGTGCCTAAGTTGATGGCATTCCGCATTGATGGCATGACACCTGTCCGTAACAGCAACTATGTCACTTTGACACTGTCAGAGACAGAGACAGGACGTACTTATGCCAAGGATGTCACTTTCGTTAATGAGAGTGTAGTGGGAGATATTGACGGTCAGAAGGAAGACTACTTCGGTTACCTGTTCGGATTCGGAGAAGGAAAACTGAGAAATACTAATGCTGCCACACGTACCATGATTCGTGAGGGACGTGTCGGAATGGGTATGACAGAGGAAGAGGTTGAGATGGCTGTCGGTGAGCCTGACAGTAAGGCAGACATCAATGAAGGTCGTTACGAGTGGACCTATAAGCGTACCAAGAGCTGGCTGATTGTACAGTTCAGCAAGAGCGGTAAGGTGATAGGTATCCGTACGCCACGCAGGACAACAGCCGCCAAGGCTAAGAGATAAGTGATGAAAAGAAAGGCACCCGTCATCGGGTGCCTTTCTCTTTATGCCTTGTCAGCTATTGCCTGCATAATCTTTGCTTCCAGTTCCTCACAGAGCTCTGGATTATCCTTCAGCAGTTGCTTTGTACCGTCTCGTCCCTGTGCAAGCTTGGAATTGTCGTATGAGAACCAAGAGCCACTCTTCTGGATTATACCATACTCAACACCAAGGTCTATGATCTCTCCAATCTTTGAGATACCCTCACCGAAGGTAATCTCAAACTCTGCCTTGCGGAAAGGAGGAGCAACCTTGTTCTTCACAACTTTTACACGTACCTGGTTACCAATCACCTGATCACCATCTTTGATTGCCGTGACACGACGGATGTCCAGACGGACAGAGGCATAGAACTTCAGGGCATTACCACCCGTTGTCGTCTCAGGATTACCGAACATCACCCCAATCTTCTCACGCAACTGGTTAATGAAGATACATGTGGTATTGGTCTTTGCGATGGTTGCCGTAAGCTTACGCAGTGCCTGACTCATCAGACGGGCATGCAGACCGACAGCAGAGTCGCCCATATCACCTTCAATCTCCTTCTTGGGAGTCAGGGCGGCAACGGAGTCAACGACAAGAATATCAATAGCACTGGAGCGAATCAACTGGTCGGCGATCTCCAAAGCCTGCTCACCATTGTCGGGCTGAGAAATCCAAAGGTTATCGATGTCCACACCCAGTTTCTGTGCATAGAAGCGGTCAAAGGCATGCTCCGCATCAATGAATGCGGCAATACCGCCAGCTTTCTGAGCCTCGGCAATTGCATGGATGGCAAGGGTTGTCTTACCTGATGACTCTGGACCATATATCTCAATGATGCGTCCTTTGGGATAACCTCCCACGCCTAGAGCCGCATTCAATCCGATACTACCAGTAGGAATCACCTCTACATTCTCTATCTGTTCATCTCCCATTCGCATGATACTGCCCTTGCCGAAGTCTTTCTCGATTTTCGACATGGCAGCTTGCAGGGCTTTCATTTTCTCCTGCTGAGGGTTCATGGCTGCTCCCTCATCCATTTCTTTTTTTGCCATAGTTGTGCTAATATCTTAGTTTTGATTAAAGTTCCAAATCACCATCATGAATCTCATGCCATGGCAGCCCCTGTTTATTAAGTTGCTCCATAAATGGATCGGGGTCAAATTCCTCGACATTGTGAACGCCCGGTTTCTTCCAGATGCCTTTGCAAAACATCATGGCACCTATCATGGCTGGTACGCCAGTCGTGTAGCTGACTCCCTGCATTCCCGTCTCCTCATAGGCTGCACGGTGTGAACAATTGTTGTAGACATAATAGGTATGCTCGTTACCATCCTTCCCGATACCACGGATGCGGCATCCGATAGAGGTCTCACCCTCGTAGTTCTCACCTAGGTCCTGAGGATTGGGAAGTACTGCCTTTAAGAACTGCAAGGGTACGATTTTCACCTTTGCCACCCCACTGCCATCAGCAAGTGGAGCTTCGTACTCTACCTCATCAATGCGGCTCATTCCGATGTTCTGTATTACCTCCAGATGTTTCAGGTACTGCTGTCCGAAAGTCATCCAGAAGCGGGCACGTTTGATGGTCGGGTAGTTGATGACCAACGACTCTATCTCCTCGTGGTGCAACAGGTAACTGTCACGTGGTCCGATATTCGGATAGGTCAGGTCCTTGTGAATCTCCAGTGGTTCTGTCTCCACCCATTTGCCGTCTTCCCAGTAAAGTCCCTTCTGGGTAATCTCACGGATATTAATCTCCGGGTTGAAGTTGGTGGCGAATGCCTTATGATGGTCACCTGCGTTACAGTCGACAATGTCCAGATACTGCATCTCTTTGAAATGATGCTTTGCGGCATAAGCGGTATAAATACTCGTCACACCTGGGTCGAAACCACAGCCGAGTATAGCCGTCAAACCTGCTTTCTCGAATTTCTCACGGTAAGCCCACTGCCATGAATACTCGAAATGTGCCTCGTCTTTCGGCTCATAGTTCGCTGTGTCCAGATAGCTGCAACCACAGGCAAGACACGCCTCCATAATCGTCAGGTCCTGATAGGGTAATGCCAAATTGATGACCAATTCGGGTTTATAACTATTGAACAAGGTCTTCAGCTGCTCCACATCATCGGCATCTACCTGTGCTGTCTGAATGGGCATGTCATAACCTTTCTGATGGATTGCCTCAACGATAGCGTCGCATTTTGCCTTACGACGAGAGGCAATCATGAAATCGGTAAACACGTCAGCGTTCTGTGCTATCTTGAACGCAGCCACAGTGGCAACGCCACCTGCTCCAATCATTAATACTTTTGCCATATTTTATTTTGTTGTTAATCTTTAATTTCGTCACCATGGATGCCAAGTGCCGCCATCAGGGAATACCCCAGAATCTCCTGCCGGTAGTTGCCGCCCTCCATGGGCTGCATGCAGAACACGGTAACCCGTTTCTCGTCATCCACATGGCGGAGTCCCTCACGTACCTTATTATATATATGCTCAGCATCAGGTATCACCATCACCCGTTTCACGTCTCCACTATTGCAGATAATCTGCATGGAGTCGACAAACAATTCCTCGGCTGTCACCATCTCCTCGACAGGAACACAGCTGATAAGAAATTCTCCCAGGGGACCATTAAAAGCCTTGCCGTCCAAGTCGGCAAAAGCACCAGGCAGGAAATTGTCCATCTGCTCCTTCTGGTGCAGTAAGACTACCTGAGTCTGATGATTGCCTTCCCTTATCCCCCCGTCAAGAGCTACGCACTCTAGCCATTTTGCCATGTCAGCCTGAGGGATCCGACGACCTATCATACGTTCGAAGTTCACTATCAGATTAAACACAACCTTGTCGACGTAGTCAGCGTCGACAAGGATCACGTTTTCTTTCCATTCCGCCCTATTCAGCCATTCTTCTGTCATAGGGTACAAAGTTAGTGCAAATTAAGCGAATCTCCAAATTTTTTCGTCGATTAATTGTACCAGATTGAGGAATCTCCCCGTGTATAGAAACGGTCGTCCTCATTGTAGACATTGTCGAGTTCATAAGACTCTTCGTCGTGCATTTTTTTGGTTGGCATAGGCTTTTCCTCCAATATTTAGTTAGTCATTCTATTGATAATTCGTTGCAAATATAAACAATAAATCGGAAATTCAGGATAATTTTGTGCTAAAAAGTATTAAAGTGTGATTTCTGCGGATCCCAAGCATCGATGATGAGACTCGTCATAAAGCACACAGAACTGACCAGGAGCCACGCCATGGATAGGAGAATCGGCGTGTATGACAATCTCTCCGTTGTCTAATGTCTCACAGGTGGCGCGATGAAACTCAGGAGTATGACGGATCTTGAAAGTTACATGAGGAGAGGGAAGGGCAGAGCCATCTGGGATGAGGCTATGGAAGTCCTTGACTTTAAACTCCTGTTTATAGGCAGTCTTAGGGTCATAGCCTTTGCTGACATACAGAATGTTCTGCTGCATGTCTTTCTTCACCACGAACCACGGACCACCGCCGAAGCCCAGTCCATGACGTTGTCCAATGGTGTGGAACCACAAGCCCTTGTGTTGTCCTATCCGCTTTCCTGTCTCCAGTTCCAACACGTCACCGGGGTTCTCTCCTAGGTAGCGGCGGATATAATCGTTGTAGTTGATTTTCCCTAAAAAGCAGATACCCTGCGAGTCTTTGCGCTTGGCATTCACCAAGTGCTCACGGTCGGCAATCTCACGCACCTCCTCCTTCATCATGTGTCCGATGGGAAAGAGAGCCTTTCTTAGCTGCCAGTCATAGATCTGAGCCAGGAAGTCAGTCTGGTCCTTCACAGGATCAGGACTAGTACACAGCCATTTTCCACCCTGTTCGTCTATCTCTGTCTGAGCGTAGTGTCCTGTAGCGATGAGGTCGTAGTCATGTCCCCGTTTCTCATCAAAGGCACCGAACTTGATCAAGCGGTTGCACATCACGTCAGGATTAGGGGTCAGTCCTGCCTTCACCTTTTCCATCGTGTACCTGGTTACCTGGTCCCAATACTCCTGATGGCAGTCAATGACCTCCAACTTACATCCATACTTATGACTGACAGCTGTCGCCATCTCCAGATCCTCCTCTGAGGAGCAGTCCCACTCCTCGTCCTCGTCAGGTCCGATCTTGATATAAAAACAATCAGGATGCAGTCCCTGTCGTACCAACTCATACAGTACCACAGAACTATCCACACCCCCCGAGAGTAACACGGCAATACGCTTGTCTTTCAAATTCATGCTGCAAAGGTACGAAATAATTGAGAATTTTTATTATCTTTGCAGCATTAAATCATCATGCAATGAAAGAGATTGAACTGAAAAACGAACAACTGACCATCAAGGTCGCAGAGAAAGGAGCGGAGCTCCAGAGTGTGAAGGATAACGAGGGACGTGAGTATATGTGGCAGGCAGGTCCTCAATGGCCACGCCATTCGCCTATCCTTTTTCCCTTGGTATGCAGTGTCAATGACGAAACCTACCGAGTGGACGGTAAAGAGTACCACCTGCCCCGTCATGGTTTTGCTCGCGACAAGGAGTTTACGCTGATTAATCAGACCGACGAGAAAGTGACCTTTGCCCTCCACGAGAGCGAGGAGACCTTAGCGGTATATCCTTATCACTTCAACCTCGCCATCACCTATCGCTTGGAAGGCAATAAAATTCATGTCATCTGGCATGTGGAGAACACCGACACCTGTGAGATTCATTTCCAGATCGGAGGACATCCAGCTTTCAATATGCCCAGTGGAAAACTAGAGGGTATGATTAAGCTCGACAACGAGGAGCCTATGGATGCACTGAAGAGCTATGCTGACGGCAGCCACGACATGGTGGATGTTCCTTTGGAGGCTGATATGGGCATCATGGAGATCAACAATAACTTCTTCCGTAACGATAGTGTGAAGATTCACAAAAGTCAGACCCACCGTGCGATGCTGATGGACACCAATGGCGAGCCAGCTGTCACTGTTGACTACAAGACACCAGTCTGTGCCTTCTGGAGTCCTTTTGACAAGCAGGCACCTTTCGTGTGTATTGAACCTTGGTTCGGTATTGGCGACCCTCGTGGCTACCAGGGTGAGTTCAAAGACAAACCCCTGATGAACCACCTACAGCCAGGAGCCTCCTTCATGAGTAAATATACAATCACTATAGGATAAAACGATATGAAAAAGATTTTATTGGTATGCCTCAGCCTCCTTCTTTGTCTGAGCGGTGAGGCACAGGAAATGAAAGGACGCATTTATTTCAATGGTAACATGAGTGTCTCCCACTTGCTTGCCCAGAAAGAGAATGAGACTGCTGAGCAGCACAAGGAGCGTGAGACCGTGATGAACGAGATTTTCACCATGACCGTGACTATCGAGTTTCTCAATAGTCACGACATGCGGATGAAGATGAAAATCCTGATGGACAAGGAGCGTGCCAAGGAACTGGGTGTCAGCTGGGCTAATCGTAAGATGTGGCAGGCAGACCTGGTGGTGAAGACGAAGTTCTACAACTACAAGTCACGCTACACTGCCCACAACAATGTCATCACCATAGAGGACAACGGCTCTAAGATGATTCTCAGTGCTGATGGTGAAAGTCTTTCTGTGGATGACAGCGATATGAAGGCGACACTGAAGCGCATCCGATAGGTTAGTACGCTTCCCTGTATTTATTTTCGTCCTTGTCCTCCAACATGGAGAGATAACTCTGATAACGGCTCTCGGCGATATAATGGTCGTCGAGGGCTTTTCTTACGGCACACCCCGGCTCATGGGTATGGGTACAGTCAGAGAAGCGGCACTGCTTAGAGAACTCAAAAATCTCCTTGAAATAGCTTGTCAGTTCCTCCTTCTCCATATCAAAGGTGCCAAAGCCCTTGATACCTGGTGTATCGATGAGCCAACTGTTTAGTTGAGAGTTGAGAGTTGAGAGTTGAGAGTTGAGTGGAATCATCTCCGAGAAGGTAGTGGTATGCATCCCCGTCTGGTGTGCCTCGCTGATGTCAGCCACCCGTTGGTTGGCATGAGGCACCAGCCGGTTAATCAGCGTAGACTTCCCCACGCCACTATTGCCACTCAACAAGGTGATCTTTCCTTCCAGCTTTTCTCTCAGTGCCTCCACACCATCCCCGTCAAGGGCAGAGATGGCACGGCATTCATAGCCTATCGTCTCATAGAGGTTTATCATCATCTGCTGATAATGCAGTTCCTCCTCACTGAGCAAGTCCGTCTTGTTGAAGACTAGGATGACGGGAATCCGATATGCCTCGGCTGAGGCAAGGAAACGGTCGATGAACGTTGTGGAGGTCTCTGGCTTCACCACCGTCACCACCAGCAATGCCTGATCGACATTGGCGGCAAGGATATGACTCTGTTTCGACAGGTTAATACTCTTGCGGATGATATAGTTACGCCGGTCCTCTATCTCCGTGATCCATGCCCCCTCTTGTCCCCCTGTTGAGGGGGAAGTAATAGTTACTCTGTCACCCACAGCGACAGGGTTAGTAGAGCGTATTCCCTTGATACGGAAATTACCCTTTATCTTACAATCGACAGTTGATCCATCGTCAGTGAGGACGGTGTACCAACTGCCAGTATTTCTAATGACTAGACCTTTCAATTGTCCATCCAATCAAACGGTCATGATCTCCTTATTCTTTGCCTCCATCAGCTCATCGAGTTTCTTGATGAACTTGTCGTGCACTTTCTGCAGCTCCAACTCGGCATCCTTCTCGTTATCCTCCGAGAGACCGTCCTTGATGGCTTTCTTCAGTTTGTCCTTGATGTCAGCACGGACGTTACGTACCTCTACCTTAGCTTTCTCAGCAATCTTATTGCACTGCTTCACCAAGTCACGGCGGCGCTCCTCCGTAGGCTGTGGGATACCTAGACGGATAATCTCACCGTTGTTCTCCGGGGTGATACCTACATCAGAGTCCATGATTGCCTTCTCGATGTCACGGATCTGCTTCTTGTCCCAGGGTTTGATGGCAATGGTGCGGGCATCTGGTGTTGAGATGTTAGCAACTTGGTTCAAGGGTACTTTTGAACCGTAGGACTCTACACGCACGCCATCGAGGATAGCGACGTTGGCACGACCGGCACGGACACGGCTCAGCTCCTCTTCCAGGAACATTGCAGCCATCTCCATGCGCTCTTCTGCCGAAGCTAATGTCTGTTTTACGTCTATCATAATTTTAATAGGTTTATCATTCTTTTTGGCAAAGATACGAAGAAGTAAGGAAAATACAAAATTAATGAAGATTTTTTTTTCATTATTCTTGTTGTGTAGTTTCTTTTGTTTACCAGCTCTACTTCGTTAGACCGATATTGGGGTAAGCACAAGATCTTTCAGGCAGAAATAGAAAACAGGATTTCTGCTTTTAAACAGAAAGGTGCAAGAGAGTAGTTTATCGTTGGATATTCTCGATACGTAGTCGAAGAGTACCGGCAGGGACTCGGACTTCTACGATATCGCCCACCTTTTTATTAAGTAAAGCCTCTGCGATGGGTGACTTAATGGATATCTTACCTTCTCGGAGGTTCGCCTCATGAGGACTGGCAATAGTGTAGGTCATCTTGTTATTATTGGCAAGATTAGTGATTTCGACTTTACAGAGTAGTTGTACGGTATCGCTGCCTAGTCGTGAAGTGTCAATAACCCTTGCATTGGCGAGTACACGCTGTTTGAAACGTATCCTGCCCAACAGACGGGCTTGTTCACGCTTGGCAGCATGATACTCAAAGTTCTCACTTAGATCACCTTTGTCACGAGCCTCAGCGATAGCTTCTCTTACTTGTGGCAATTCTACGTTCTCCATCTGTCGGAGTTCAGCAACGAGCTTGTCGAAGCCCTCTTGGGACATGTATTCCATAATAGTTTAATATTTTTGCAAGTTCTAATTATATGTATATGTTTATTACATCAGCAACCTCTCAATCATGGGTATCTCAATACGGCCCCGGTGAAGGGTGAGTAGTCCGTCCTCCTGCATCTGGTTTAGTGCTTGAGAGATGTCCAAACGGCTGTCGTTAAGGAGGTCAGCAAGTTGTCGCATCAGCAGATAGAAGGTCTTTTGTCCTGCGGGATATTGGCAGTGGGCGAAAAAAAAGTGTATGATGCGCTCGCGCAGTGACTTCGGACATGTGCGCCATGGATGGTGCAGTAGTCGTTGTGTGTCTGTTGCCATGAGATTAAACATGTTAAGGCGGAAAACCAGTTGTGTCTCCAGCAACAGCATCACCTCCTGCTTGTCAATCGTAATCATATTGACATCCGTTAGTGTGGTATAGGTGTGGGTATATTGCTGATGGATGCCAAACAGACGCTCAGGTTCAGGCAAGTATGGAGCCGACAGGTGTTCCACTACCCGATAAGCATGGTTATCTGAAGTTTTTTCTGCCTGTATGGTTCCGTTGATAAGGAAAATCAGTCTGTTGCAGGATTCTCCTGCGCGAACCAGACACTTACCTTTTGGGAACTTGTGGAATCCTATCTTTGTATGTGTCACTACCTCCATCAGGTCAGCATGGCTCATTCCTTGGAAGAGCGTGAACTGCAAAAGCTTGTCATAGAGGTGGAGTGGAGAGGACATAGTATATAGATTAAAGTTAGCGTTCTATCTTATCCTTCATAGAAGGTGAGTACCAGACAGCGAGGTTGTTGTCCTGATCATTATATATAAGGTATGCCATCAGTTCTGGATGACGTTCCAGAATAACCTTCGCTCCCTCCAGTCCCATCACCATGAAAGAAGTGGCATAAGCGTCGGCGGTGGCACAGTCTTTAGCTAGAACAGTTGCCGACAGGATGTTATGCTGGACAGGATATCCTGTCTTGGGGTCGATGGTGTGGGCATAGCGTTTTCCCCCCTTATAGTAGAAGTTACGATAATTGCCACTGGTAGCCATTGCCTTGTCCGTTACGTTCAGAATGGTCTGGTATTCCCCACTGGTCTGCAAAGAGTCCTCTGTGGGTTTGATGACTCCGATTTTCCAAGGTACCCTTTTAGGACTGATTCCTTTAGTAATAATCTCGCCACCAATCTCCACCATGAAATTAGTGATACCCTTGTCTTTCAGCAGTCGTGCCACCACATCCACACCATAGCCTTTGGCGATTGCCGAGCAGTCTAGCATGACCCTGCGGTCTGCTTTCTTAATAGTCTTACCTTCTGCGGTGACCTTCTTCCATCCTATAAACTGTCGGATAGAGTCCACCTGCTGTCGGGTAGGCATCTCACCATTCTTGAAACCGAAGCCCCATGCATTGACCAAGGGAGCCACCGTGATATCGAAAGCACCATCTGTCTCTTTTGATACCTCCATCGCTTTGTTGAATACCTCCATGAACATGTCATTTGCCTCTCCGTCATCCCCACGATTGATATGTGAGATGATAGATTGCTCATTGAACATCGAGAGGGCGTCGTCAACGTCCTGCAGTGCTGCCTTGATTTCTTCGTGATAGTCTTTGTCCGACTGGTAGTTAATGGTATAGAAAGTTCCAAAGACAGGACCTTTGTTCAGTTGATAGGGCATTGCCTGCTGTTGGCGGATAATGAGGATGGTACCCACGATGAGCAGCAGCAGGAAAGGTAATTGCCAGATGAGTTTCTTCTTGGTCATATATCGATGATCACATTGAAATGAGCTGCAAAATTGTCTTGGTCGTTAATGCCGAAACCAGGGACATACCAACTCTGTCCGATGTCCCCTTCTTTATGAGAGATACGCCGTTTGTAACGGACATCCCATCCCAGATGTAAGGGTCCGAAGATTTTTGCGTCAATACCTAATACCACTTCCATCCAGTGCATATTACATTTCATCCCTTCCACGCCGAAGTCTGTGCTATACTGCCATACGGGATCAACGAGTCCTTTACGGGTGATATCAGCCTTGTAAGAGGTAAAGGCATAACGGATACCCCCATACAGACGGTTCGACTGGTGCTTGTTCTTCAGCAGGTTGAGATCAATTCCCAAACGAAAATAAGGAGCTGTTGTCTTATAGACGATTTCAGTCACCTCGTCCTTCTTATGGTTAGCCTTTCCCACACCAATCTCCACAACAGGGAACCACTGGTCATGAAGGTTAATGCGCAAGGCTCCCTCTATCTCACCATGGTCGCTGAACATCAGCATGGCAGGTCCCACAAGGTCAAAAGAGACAGAGAACCCGCGGAACAGTGGTATAGAGTCCTTCTCCATGCGAAATATTTTCTGTGCATGGGTTGTCGTCGATGCCACAACGAGCAGTGCAAGACTAATAACGAGCCTTGAAATAGATGTGGAAATGTTCGTCCTTGTCATCATAATTGACTGTAGATTTAGAAATCACGATGGAGTCGATGATATGGTGTGTCGTGGATACATTAGTCAGGTGATGGAAATAAGCAGGATGACAATCAACAGACTCAAAGTGCTGATAGTCCTCCTTCTCGACACGGACCGTGTCACGATAGGTATTTCCTAAAGTATCGCACAGGATGAAATAGAGCACGTCCTCTGGTTGGGTGTAGCTGATGCTGATATCGAACGAGGAAACCCCTGTGGTGCTGTTCAGTAACGTGACAGTATCCCCTTTGTCAATTGTCTTCGTCAAAATGGTCAGTGTGTCGACGGTCAGCGTATCGGTCGAGCCGTTGGCTTTCTTCAGGTAGTATATGGTACTCACCTTGTTCTGCACAGGGCAGTCGATGCTCGTACAAGCACCAATGACCATTACAGTGAAAATAAAGCCTATTATTTTCCGCATCTGATCTCCTCCTCTATCTGATAGTCGTTACGTCCGGCACTGTTGCGGCTGATGAGGTCGCCTAAGAATCCGGCGAGGAACAGTTGCGTACCAATCATCATCATCGTCAATGCGATGTAGAAATAAGGAGAGTCGGTCACCAGTCGCATGGGAACATGGTTATAGAGCGCCCATGCCTTTTCTGCTCCCAAGAAGAAAGCAGCAAAGAAACCGACGATAAACACGAGGGTTCCTAAGAATCCGAAAACGTGCATAGGTTTCTTGCCGAAGGTGCCAAGGAACCAGAGGGTCATCAGGTCGAGGTAGCCGTTGACGAAACGGTTCCAACCCATAAACTTCGACTTGCCATACTGGCGCTTCTGGTGATGTACCACCTTCTCGCCAATCTTGTCGAAACCGGCATTCTTGGCAAGATAGGGGATAAAGCGGTGCATCTCTCCGAACACCTCAATATTCTTCACAACCTCTTTGCGATAAGCTTTCAGTCCACAATTGAAGTCGTGTAGGTTCTTGATGCCGCTGACCTTACGTGCAGTGGCATTAAAGAGCTTGGTGGGAAGGGTCTTCGACAGTGGGTCGTGACGTTTCTGCTTGTAGCCACTGACAAGGTCGTAACCATCCTCCTTGATCATCCGATAAAGCTCTGGAATCTCATCGGGAGAGTCCTGCAGATCAGCATCCATGGTGATGACCACATCTCCCTGTGCTTCCTTGAAACCACAATAAAGGGCAGGGCTCTTACCATAGTTACGACGGAACTTGATACCTTTCACATGTTCTGAGCGTGCGGCAAGTTCTGAAATAACATCCCAGGAACGGTCCGTTGAGCCGTCGTTAACGAAGATAATCTCAAAGCTAAAGTTGTTGGCAGCCATCACACGCTCTATCCAGTCGTAGAGTTCTGGCAGCGACTCGTCCTCATTATATAAAGGTATTACAACTGATATATCCATATTTTTTAGTTTAGAGTTTAGGGTTTGGGGAGTCAGACTTGGCAGTTGACCTCTGCATGATTGCTGCAATGGGAATACCAAGTATAAATCCGGTAATTATATTGATAGTCAGCATGTTCAATGCGAACTCAATGGGACGCATTCCTGCTAATAACTTGATGTTTTCGTCCATTTCAGCTTCCATGCCATATAACTCAATCATCTTCCGTCCTTCAGGTGATTGTGTTGCCTCGATGATCTTACCCATCAGGAAACCATGATCCATGAAGGTGAAGTAGAGGTATATGGCGATGGCAAGGAGCACGCCGGCATAGAAGAATATCAGTATGGTATAAGCATAGCTACGTGCAAAAGAGATGATGCCCTCTCTTCCATAGTCACGGAAATGGCGCAGTCTGCTTGCAGCAAAGAAAGGAGTGGCACAGATCAGTACCATGGCGGCAAGTCCCAGCATCGGATTCGATAATCCGAGGATATAACAGGCAAAACCACCTATCCACAACAAGGAGAGCAGTGCCCCGTCCTGTCGTGCAAAAGCTTTTAGTTGAACATATTCTTGTGGTGTCATATTGGGTGCAAAGTTACTGTAATTCGAGCGAATTGCAAAGAAAAAAGTCGTTTTTCTTTGTGTTTATCATTTTTCTTTGTACCTTTGCAGCCGCAAAATGGGCAAGTCCTGTACGGCCAGCTCCCTCGGAATCCTCCAGGACGGGAACGTAGCAAAGGTACTTGGTTGTAGCGGCGCGATACAGTCAGCTTGCCCACCCGCCTCTTTAGCTCAGTTGGCCAGAGCACGTGATTTGTAATCTCGGGGTCGTTGGTTCGAATCCGACAAGAGGCTCGAAGAGAAAGATTCCCTTTTGGTGATGTCAAGTCCAAAAGGGAATCTTTTCGTTTTTCTATCTGATGATGGCACTCCAACCACCTCCAGGAGCCAGATGCACCTTGATCTGGTCGCCTTTCTTTACCTGTTGTGATGTCTTCACATAGTCGTTGGCATCACGATCGGCATTGACACCATCGGTAAATATCTCAGCATGGTGGTTGCCGTTGCTGAGCATGTTAAGGGAAATCGTCAGGTCACGTGCCGTCCAGTCGGTCATCGCAGCCACGTACCATGTAGTTCCTTTACGTTTGGCGATGACGGCATACTCCCCTAATTGTCCGTCAAGGGCAACGACCTCATCAAAGACGGTAGGTATCTGGGCGATAAAATCCGTGGTAGGCTGCTCACGCTCATATTTCGTTGGTGCGTCAGCAAGCATTTGCAGAGGGGCATCAAAAATAGTGTACATCGCTACCTGATGGGCTCGTGTGCCCTGACTCATCGGGTGATCGTTGTTGCCAAAGAACTCTGCTCGAGTGGCATTCGTCATAGCTCCCGGGGTGTAGTCCAGCGGACCTACCAGCTGACGCAGATAAGGAATGCTGACATCATAACGAGGTTGGTTATGCAAAGGACCGTCTCCCATGCGGGGCTCCCACTTGGAGTTCTCCAAGCCTTTGACTCCCTCAAAGTTGACGATGTTGGGATAAGCAACCTGAATACCTGTGGGGCGATAACCGTGATAGTCGAGCAACAGGTGGTTGCGGGCAGCGCAGTCGGCAATTTTCCAAGCAGAGCGCATCACTTCCTGGTCATCACGGTCGAAGAAGTCCACCTTAAATCCTTTCACACCCAGTGAGGCGTAGTATTTGAAGTCCTCCTCCGTATTGTTGATACAGTTACGCCACGAGCTCCATAGGATGATGCCTACCCCTTTTTTCTCCGCATAGGGAAGCAGACTCAATAGGTCAATCTCCGGGTTCAGTTCAGAGCGCAGCGACTCATCCGTGCTCCATCCCTCGTCGATGATGATATATTCCAAGTGGTTCTTTGCCGCAAAGTCAATATAGTATTTATAGGTGTCAGTGTTCATTCCGGCACGGAAAGGAACACCAGTCAGCATGGTTGCGTTCCACCAGTCCCAAGCCACCTTACCGGGTTTGATCCATGAGGTGTCTTGAATCTGGCATTTAGGTCCGAAACGTTGAGGAAGATTAGCCGTCAGCAACTGCTTGTCCTGCTCGGTCACCAATACGATACGCCATGGTAAGGCATCTCTTACCTCTTTTGCGATATAGTTGGCACGCTCTGTAGGTACGAGGTTCAGACGGGCATGACCACCAATGACTGACTTGGTGGGGTAGGGTGCGAAAGTGGCCTTCAAGCCATGCTGCCCATTCTTAAGCAAGAACATACCTGGATAGTCGACAGCCCCCATGTCGGCGATGACAGCGAGTTTTCCTTGCGGAAGGCGTACGGCAAGGGGATTGATGGCAAGTGAGTCAGTGAACATCTTCGACAAGGGTTGCTCATCATAATAGGACTCAAAGCTATAGCAATAGCGCTCTCCACCGCGGTTGTCGTTAACGTATGGGATAAATGCGTTGTAATCTCCTGCAAAGTTAAACTCTGCCGTTTCCTTATTGATAGTGATACCTTTCTTGTTTAATATGTTAATGCGGTAGGCGGCAGCATCGTTATCGGCACGGAATTCCACACTATACTGTTTGTTTCTGACGACAGCAGTGTTTTTCATCACTTTGCCGCTCATCTTCTCGAAAGCCCCATTGAGTCCTATCTCAGAGGGAGTCAGTACGGTGGTGCTTCCTTGTTGTACTTCCCATGTTAACCGGTTGGCATCGGCATGGATAGTGATTTGCAACTTACCGTCGGGTGATGTGACGGTATAGTCCTTGGCGGTAGAACCCAAAGACAGGGTCAGTAACATGATTAATAAGAATGCTTTGCTTTTCATATCGTTTTGTTTTTAGTCTAAGTCCACAACAGTGATGCCTGAGCCGCCGAACTGTACGTGCTCGTCTTTGGCACTCTTGACGTTCGGAACGGTATGCAGGTATTGACGGATGAGTTGTCGTAGGATGCCAGAGCCAGTACCATGTAGAATGCGCACCCTGCTCATTCCCACCAAGATAGCATCGTCGATGAAGTGCATCACGGCATCAATCGCATCGTCACCTCGCATGCCCCGCACATCAATGTCCTGATGGAAATTATGTTTACGGTCCTCGATAGTGGCACTGGTGATACGGGTCGTTTGGATGGCAAGATCAGAATGGTCGTTTTTCTTTTTCTCTTCTTTGGGCTTCTCCGCATATTCTAATTGCTCCAACTTGACTTTGGTGCGTACTTCGCCAAATACGACGGTGGCTTGTTTGCCAGAGATATTCTCGACCTTACCGATGGTGTTCAGTCCTTTCATGCGGACGGTAGAGCCGATGGTGATAGTATGTGGCTCGGAAGGTGCTTTAGCGACAGCACTCAAATGAGCTGCGGCACGTTCCTCCTTTTGAGCTTTTTCGTTTTTGCGTTTTTCCTTGCGGGCTTTCCGCTCCTCCATCTGACGCAGTTTCTTGGCGAAGTCTTCTTCACTCATCAAGCCACGAGTGTCGTCATTGACCACTTGCTCACGGAATTGTTGGAGTTCCTCACGAACAAGGCGGGTACGCTCTTTCTCTGCCTGTGCCTCCTTGATTTCACGGATGGTATTCTCTATCTTGCGGTTAGCCTCGGCAAGCAGTTCCTCTGCCTGTTGCTGGGCACGACGAAGGATAGCCTTACGCTCACGCTCTATTTCCTCCAAATTTGTTTCATAGCGTTGGATATGTCCTTCCAAAGACTTCTCATGCTGGTGGATTGTCTGCCGTTTGCCCTCCCAATAACGCTTATCACGAACGATGTCCTGCAAGTACTTGTCACTTTGGATATAGTCAGAGCCTACGATATCAGAGGCATCTTTGATGACTTCCTCAGGAATACCTGTCTTACGGGCAATCTCAATAGCGAAGGAACTGCCAGGCTGACCGATGGCGAGTTGGAAGAGTGCCTGCATCTGATGACGGTCGTAGAGCATGGCACCATTCACCACTCCCTCATGGTCTTCAGCAAAATGCTTCAGGTTTTGGTAGTGGGTGGTGATGACTCCGAACGCTTGCTTCTGCCAGAACTGTTTGAGCACAGCCTCTGCGATGGCACCACCGATGGTAGGTTCTGTTCCCCCTCCGAACTCATCTATTAATAATAAGGTACGAGAGTCAGATTGCTTCATCATGTTCTTCATGTTCAGCAGGTGACTGGAATACGTCGAGAGGTCATCAGCAATACTTTGTTCATCACCTATGTCTATCATGATATGGTGGAAGACACCCACTGTCGAACGGTCGCCAAGTGGGACGCTCAGTCCACATTGCAGCATATACTGGAGGAGTCCGACAGTTTTCAGACATACAGATTTACCACCCGCATTAGGACCGCTGATGATGAGCAGTCGTTTTTCTTTGGTAAGGATAATGTCGAGTGGGATAGCCTTCTTGTCTTGTTTGGAAAGCGAGCGTTGCAGCAGCGGATGGATGGCACGAATCCAGTCGATGTAAGGTTCTGGCTTCACCTGTGGCTCGAAAGCTTGCATCTCCTGAGCCAGTTCTGCCTTGGCACGTATCAGGTCAATCTGGGCAAGGAACAGGTAGGAGTCAAGAATCTCCTGGACATGAGGACGTACCTCGTCTGAGAAAACCGTCAGGATACGGATAATCTCACGACGCTCCGCAGCTTCCAGCTCACGCACCTTGTTATTAGCCTCTACCACTTCGGTGGGCTCAATGAATACCGTCTTACCCGTTGCACTCTCGTCATGAACAATACCTTTGATGCGACGTTTCAGTCCGGGTGCAACAGGTATTACTAGTCTGCCGTCACGCATGGTGGGAGCCACGTCTTTATCAACCAGACCGTCACGCTGTGCGGCATGTAATATAGTATATAATGTACGTGAGATACTGCCCTCCGTCTGTGCAATCTCGTGTCGGATACCAGCAAGAGTCATTGTGGCAGAGTCCTTGATCTTTCCGAACTTATCGAGGATAGAGTCGATACGTCGGATCATGGCAGGGAATGTGAGCACGTCCTCGGCAAGCCGATGCAGGGCAGGGTAGGGGTATTCTGGATTCTCCTCGTCGCCTCCGTTTTTGTTCAGGAAGTTTACTATCTGCGTGATAGTCTCTAATGAACGGCGCAGGTCGAAGAGCTCATTCTCTTCCAAATGGGTATTCTCTAAACGGATGCGGGCAATAGACTCCCTGACATCAAAGAAGTAGTTAAGCGGGAAAGTCTCTGCCTCCTGTTGTATGCGACGGAACTCCCGTATTTGTTCTAACCATTCATTGATGGTCTGTGCGTCATCGGAGAATGCCATCTCGTCCACCTTCTCCTTGCCCAATGTACTTAGACACTGAGCCTTTAATAATGTGCGTATCTCGTCAAAGCCAATCTTAGTCTCAAAGTTCTTCGGATAAATCATGCTGCAAATTTAATCATTTTACCCCTATCTGACAAAAAAGTACATCAAAAATTTGCAGGTTTGGAAAAATACCATTACCTTTGCACCGCTTTTCGAGACAAGTAGAGCACTGGAGAGATGGTAGAGTGGTCGATTACAGTAGTCTTGAAAACTACCGTACCGAGAGGTACCGGGGGTTCGAATCCCTCTCTCTCCGCAAAGAGTTCAATGAGTAACATCGTTGGACTCTTTTTTTTATGTCCTGATCAAGCGATCTTCTCTAATGACTTGAACTGTAAGAAATGGCATAATTGTCTGATATTCAACCATTATGAATATATCACAACGTTCTACATATTGAGATAGTCGCCTGTAGCCCTCGCCAATGTTTGTAATTGGCAGAATATACAGAATTTGCATCAAAGATTGCTACCAATGTCTAATATCAAATTGCTACCTTCTTTCTTCAACGTAATTTATTAACAATTCATCAAACTTTGTTTTACATGGACGATTTTATTGATAAATCCGAAATCATAATTTTAAAGTTTACAGATTAATATGTCCAATTTTTTACTGATATTACCTTCTTTGTTTTTTTACTTACAACTACTGTTGAAGCCCAATCCCTAAACGTTCCGCTTACTTTATACTTTCTGGTTGTTTGCGTTTCGGATATGAGCTCCGATTTCGTATGGTTGCGTACCAACCCTTCAGGTGTCCCTACAAGAATCTTTCCCTGCTTAAATAGAGCATCAACGTATTGCTTGCCATATTTTTGATAAAGAGGCCGCAACTGCTTCTGTTCCTCAGCCTTTCTGGCCAGAATTTCTGCATTCTCTTTTGCCTTTCTCTTTGCATGTAGTTGATTCTTATATTCTCCAAATGAACCATAGAAAAAAGTTCCGTCATTAAGAAGGAGTTGATATTTGTTAGTCTTAGGATTGTATAAGGAGTCACCTTCACATATATCGGCAACTATATTTTCTCTTACTAAGCAAAGACCATAGTCGCTATCCTTTATTTTATCAGTATAAACTAATCCTTGCCATTCTTTGGTCGTGAATTCAAATGTTGATTTTGGTTCGCCATTATCTAGCTTAACAGTCCAAATGCCATTAGGACGATGTATCAAACAATCATAGACCGCTCCGTATTTTAGTTTAGAATATTTTATATAATCACCATTTTTAAAATACACCTCTTCTACATTATCATTTGATTTCAAACCGACAACAGTATCAGTAGGAAGACAATACATTATTTCTTCCTTATTGTTGAGATTGTATACCAAAGCAGAGAAATCGTAAGGACGAGGAGAGCCAGTTTCCATTTGAATTAAGAAATATATTCGTTGTGTCACCGCGTCGTAATACCCAGGTATGGGCCAGTGTCCCCCTTTTAACGGTATTCTTTTTATGGACAGGTCATTGCCATTGACACCTTTGATTCCAATCTCTGTATCTAAAAGTCTTTTGGTTTCCATGAAGTCACTTATATGAGATTTTATGTCTGTAGTGATACATTGGGTTACCAAACTCGGAATATACTTGTTTTTGATTACTCCATTTCTTTCTCGGAAATCAGCTTCATCATAATACTCATTAGAGAATTCTTTAACTGAAGGTAGCTGATCCTTAACACCTCGTAAGTCTTGTTTCTGGATGCGAAAATTACTGATATAATAGGAGAAGCCGTTCGGAGTTTTAATCAAAACGCTATTATTATTCAAATCTAACGAGTAACCAAACTGATCGTGAATTCTTGCTTCAAATATCGCTCCATAATCTGAAAACCCATTAGTTTTTGGAAGATAGGATTGTAATTCATACGGAATCGTACTCTCACCAGTATATTCGTTTTCTCTATATTCAGTATAGAAATGTATCCAGTTGTTATTCTTGTCGAATATCTTGGACGTACCGTCTGAATATCTTTCCAAACGATAGTCATTATATTTTTCTTCGCCTATCACGTTCTGAGCAGATGCTTGCAAAACACATAGAAAAGTTATTATAATGGTATATGTTTTCTTCATAATCAGCGTCTTTTTCTTTTATTATTAGTTTGATTTTTCGTTGTATGAGTTTTTTTGCTAGACATGGAAATAGTCATATCAATTTTATAATTCTCTTCCTCGCCTTCTGCCCATAGAGACTCTGTACCCTTTACGATATTACCATCAACTGTTAATGTGTAACTTAATTGTGAACCTGCTTCAGAAGATCCTGTCAAAGATATATTATTACCCTTCCACGTTCCCTCTACTTCAATCGGTATGCAAGTTGGACAGGGCCAAACTTTCCCTTTTACAGAACTACCAGCCTTCTTTATAATAAAACTTGCTTTTTCGTTACCTATCTTGCCATTTAAATTATAATTTTGCGCAGATAAAATAACACAAAACACCATCATAAAAGATGTGAAAATTACTTTTCTCATAATTGTATTATTTAAACATTAGTATATAGAATTCCGAAATAATATTGTTGTTTTCATATATGTCTATAGTAGTCAAAAGAGCTATCTAATAGTATCGTACCTGTTCCAATCGGAGTATCTCCTGATTGAACCGTCATCCATCGTAACAACAATAATATCATCAGCCCACCTTGCATCTACAGCAGACATACCACGACTTCCAGCAAAGCCTTGAAGGTTCGTGTAATCATAGAGTCCTTTGTAAACAGAAACGCTATTGTAGCCAGCGAACTTGTTAAGCTTAACCACACCGAAGCTAACATACTCTCTAGGAAATGCCATAACCTTGTACCCTAGTTTGTGTCGGGAGCAACTTCTGTGCCTTACTGTCCCCAGACATCAGCGGTTAATAATATTAGAGCGGGGAACTTTAGCTTAATGCACTAAACGCTCTGTCTCAGCTAACTCCGAAGAGTCGCTTTGACCGTGTAAATATAGTAAAATAATCGCAAAGTATTGCATGAACTTGTTAATTATTTAGATTTTTTATTATTTGATCATATTCAAATTGAGTTAACGCCCCTCATTTCCCGTAATTGAACACAAATTAATTCTGCATTTTTCTGCTGGGACATTATTAAAAACGAGTATATAGAATCATTTTTTACAGGAAAAGGTCATCTAATATAATATCGAAGAGGTTTGAAGTCCATTTTACATTGAGCCTAACCCAATAGGATTATTACCTTATCTACTACCTCTTTTGTGATTCCTGTCATCGGATCAGTTAAAATAAGGTGGTCAGATTGGGTTTTAAGATAATCATCTTCATCATCAAGTATAGCATATTTGTATGGGGCGGTAGCATTAGCACTTAACCATTCTTCTACCTCCATTCCTTTGTGACCATACCATATTTTAATTTTTCCAATACCCTTCTCCCTTTGAATAGTTGGGGTAACACCAACAACTTCACCAGCCAACTTCCTATTGTACCATAAGGCCTGCATATCCCCATCAAGTCGCCATGTGGAGGTAATGATAATCTTTGCATCTGTTTCTTCTATGATATAACTCAAGTTCTTCACTGCCTCTGGGTCAAACAAGTAACCATCAGCATCTGTCTCGCATAGTCCATTATCTACGAGATAGTTGCTATACTGCCCTGTGTTCAGTACACCGTCTATGTCAAGAAACAAGTAGTTCATAAAATATTAATTGTTTAATTCGATATTGTAGATTTTTAGTCTGGAGTTACCTTTTTAGAAAAGAGTATATAGAATCACTTTTTACAAGAAAAAGGACCTTCTCATTCATGCATTATTCCCAATGACTCCAATTGAGTGTCATCAAGCTTTTGAGGCATAATCTTCATGTATTTGGGAAAATGTGTTATTGCAGCAAGTACTTGTGGGGTCACCCAAAACAAACCATTATGCTTTTTTATGCATTCCATGTTTACATAGTACTCTGCTCCGCTGGAATCCGAAGCTTTTCTGCATTGGGCAAAACAGCCTTCTTCTTGGTCTATATAATATAAGTCATCAGACATCGTGATGATTATTTCAGCATGTATCCCATCATACGAGAATGCTTCACAAAGAATATCAAATCCACGGGTAACCCATAGTTCTTCTGGGAAAGACTTTCTAACGTGGTCATCTATGTACCATCTGCCATCCTCTTTTATAAATGGTAACCACCATTTCTTTAGCCCATCTGATTCAAGAATAAAAAATCTGTTATATATCCTATTAATTACATCCTGATCTTTTGGTAAAGTAATGGCATTGATATCCCCTATATGACAAAAATTTGGAAGCGAATGATAAGTCTTCAGTAAGTCTAATGGAACGTAAAGCGACCTTGTATAAGCTGATGAACACTGATAATTCCTTATCACATTGTAGTCTCTGCATTTTATTATCAAGCTATCTATTCTACAACCCATGAACGATTTGCCGTTCAGTTCCTTTAAAGTACTTGGAAGTGATACATAAGATAATACAGAATTGAAGAATGCCGCCTCTTCAATCACTTCTACACCTTCCGGGATAGACAAATAACTCACACGAATACCCCCTAATGACGCGAAACCGATCTTCCTGAGAGTAGTGGGGAAAGTTATCGTTTTTATATTGCTCTTGTCACAGTTGCTAAATGCATTCTCTCCCACTTCCTCAACACCTTCTGGAATGACTACATTTGTAATGGAACGATCCTTAACACCCATTACGATTTTTCCATCCTCACTCAAAATCAAACCATTCTTTTCAATGGTCTTGTTATTTTGCTTATCCATTCCTGCAACCAGACTTCTTATGGTCTGAGACCTAGTTTATTCATTTTACCTTCTGATAATTCCAAAGGTTCAACCCACATTGTATCAGGGTATTCACCTAGAACAAAGAGAGTTACAGGACACAACCAGAATGTTCCGTCAGTTAAGTGCTTAGCACCACTGAAATGTGGTAGATAAGTAGCACCTCCAGTTAAAGACCATTCTTTACGACTGCATCTGAAACATTTATAACCTGCCTCAAGTGCTTCTTTATTGTTAAGTCCTATATAAACGTTCACCTTAGTATGCTTGCCATCATAAGATAGCATTTCACAGAGCTCATCTGCACCACTAACCATCATAAGGTTGTGATGGTCGAATGGCCAATTAGGATAATCAACATACCAGAGTCCATCGTCTTCCTTTGTAAAGGAGACAATGTACTCTTCTTTCTTCTCAACATTCTTAACCATTGAGATAGCTTTTGTTAAATCTGCTAGTGTATAGTCCATATTACCAATGATATTTACTCTTTAATTGTTTAAAGTCACAGGGTGCCAAGCACCATGTTACCTCATATTACTCTCTGCATAGTTACATTTTCATTACTGCTATTATTTTATTAACCTCATCTATCATATATGGGGTTGTAAGAACTACAGGTAAGTTTAGAGTTGGATGCAGGACAACAAGCCTTGATTCCTTTATTCTTATTCCATAATTCTTTTCTAATATGTACCTATAGAAACTCAGTTGTAGAGCATAATGCCAATAATCTGTATTAGGTACGTTTTCTATAGGCTTTAAACCATACTCGTCAAACTTATTTTTTGTTATGGGTTGACCACCTTCAACTATCTTCTCACTTCTTTTCCAATCGTATAGGATGTACTCACCATTAGAATGGTCAAGCATATCAACCACACCAACGATACCACTATCTTCGTCATATATTGCCCATTCACTTCGATATGGATTTAAATTATATGAGGTGGCAAACTGTTTGAATAAGGTATAGTCTTTATCATCTGTTTGTACTTCCTTATGATGATAATAATCGTCAATTCTATGGTGCAGTAAAGTACCTGCCTCAGACGATTCTTTTCCTTTCCTATCCCATTCTTCAAGTAACTGTTGGGGAGTTTTACCCATAAGCGGTGCTTTTATCCCAGCCCAATATTCTGCATCAAACTTGGGAAAGAAGTTGTTTATAAGCCCAGTTGTCCCAAGTAGTTTTCGAGTGTCACTATAGTAGTGTGCATCGCGGAATGTGATATGTCTATCCCTATTATGAAAGTTTCTTTTGTTGAAATCTCTTAGCTTCTCTTCTTCCTGTTGCTTCCTATTAGCATCTTCTCGCTGTTTTTGCTCTCGCTCTTTAGCTTCCAATTGAAGCCTTTTGTATATATTTGAAACTCTTTCTTGATTATCGAGTTTAGTTTTTAATGCTTGTATTAGGAACTGATTTGGGAACGTAAACTCATCAACAATAATATGAGGAGTGTAATCGTTGAATCGAATATAACTTGTGTAATCTTTAACACTATTTTTTGCACCATTATTCAATGCCCAACATTTACGTTCGTAAATACTATTATGGGTATTCATAAAATGCTGATAACTACTAAAGGACAACTCTCTTTGAATCTCTTCCTTATTATTTATTAAATGGGGGTACTTTGAGGACAAATCAATATCGACATCCTTTAGGAAACGCATTTTGTATTCAATTGACATGACTATTATACTACCAATCATTGAATGAGGAAAATCATTGCCTATATATCCAGCAGGTGTACTCATGTCTAAATTGACTACGAAATCATCAATGCTTATAGGGGAAGAATATCTGTTTTGGACATCTTCTAAATACTGATTATATATATTATCACCAAAGATGTAGTTCTTTCCAGAATCGTTATGATAGCCTTGAACATTAAACAATGTCGTGTCACGTCTTATCCTTATTATTCTACAAATCCTTTTGCCTTTATTTAAACAATAGAATTTTGCATTGAGCTTACAAAAATAATCCTTAATTTTTTTATTATTACAACCCCAATCTAATTGTGAAATATCAAATGGAATAAAGTCAGAATTTGATAAGCAAATTCCTATCTCATCACATATCACAAGACATCCGCTACTACTATATTTAAGACATCTTTCTAGTTCCCAGTTAACATATTCTTTTAATAACTCAATTGATTTAGAAGTGTTGACATGCTCAGTATACTGTACGAGACAATCGTTTATCTTAACAGAGATGGGGTTAAGAAAAATATAAGAAATGCGTGCAGGGAGATATTCTCCCACTTTTACACTTAAAACTCCAAAAGTTTGTTCAAACTTCTCAATCTTATCAATGTCTATATCCATATAGTTATAACAGGATACTAAAAGCAAACTTGTCCCCCAATAGTAAGCAAATGAAAAAAAAGGCGTGGGAACATATCGCTTATTATCTACTTGGCTCCTCTTTCGAGGTCTGGACTGCCCACCGTCTAATAAGCAAATGCCCACACCAACAGATATGATATGCTCCTATAATGGAGTATAAAATATCCATGACGTGAGCGTTCTTGCTCATTACCAACGGTGAAGTGTCCATTTTCAGTAGAAGGTAACTTCGCGAAAACGCCCTGTCGTTGTGACCACTAAGTGCCACATTGACACCACAAATTTATGAAAAATAAATGAAAATACGCCCTTGACAGGTTGTTTATTTACAATTATTTGCACATTTTTGCCATATTGTGCGCTCAAAATGTACTATTTTTTACCTTCCCAAATAAAGTTGTATATTTGCAATGAAGGGTAGCGATGTGCGACCTCCACATTTCCCTTTTAACAGATTGAGACCGTTTAATATAATAAGATAATGAAGGAAAAGATTTATTTTCGTAGTTCAGAACTGAAACAACGTGGATGGACGGATGGGTTGATTAAAAAGTTCTTACCTAAACCTGATGAGACAAAGACCGCGAAGACTATAGAGTGTGGCCGTTAATGAACGGCAAAAAAAGACCGACAGCAATTCGTTGCTGTCAGCCTTTCTCTTTGTAGGGCGTTTTGCTTGTCCGCTCGAGCTTGCTCGCTTGCTACCGGAGGGGTGCAAGAAACGCCATCGTTATATTCTTCAGAGCGTAATTGGGCCGTAGCCCATGCAGCTTGTGGTGCTCAGTGCCGTGATGACAGAGGCGATGATGCTGCCGATAATCTGGAGGATGGTCTTCCACGTTTTCTTGTTGTTCTTCATGGTAATAAATGGTTTTAGGGTGTTAATAACTGGGAGGGAGCCGAGGGCTGCTCAGCCCCCTCCGTTAACTGCAGATGCGGTTCACTAACCTTCGTTACTGGGGCCGTCACTGTTGCCGCCGGGCTGCTCTTCCTGTCCCTTCATCCACTGCTCGATGTTGATGAACTCGGCCTTCTTCAGGAACTCGCGGCTGCTGATGTTCTGCTCCTGCTCCTGCTCGGGCAGGAATCGGATGTGGAGCGCCTTCAGGTGCTTGTTCACGTTGAAGTCCTCCTTCTTGGCTGCGCCGCCCTTAGTGTTCTCCACCGTACAGTAGAAGGTGCCCAGACCGCTGATTTTCACCTTCTTCGACTCCAACAGCATCTCGATGAGACACGAGCGGAACTTCTCCAGTACACCGTACACTACATCGGGCGTATAAATACTACCGTGCTCCGAGATGTGCTGTGCCAGCCGTCGCGTGTTCAGTGTCTCCAGCGACTTGATCTGGGCGAACCACTTGCCGTAGGATGTGCTCCTCATGTTGATGTTCTTCTTTACTTCGTACAAAATCTTTGCCATAGTTGTGTGTGTTTTGATGGTTTCACCATCGAAGATGCTCACGCTCGGTAGAGCTGATGCGAGACATCACTCTGCTCTCGCTTAATCGCATCTTTCATGGTATTAGACTCTTGTTGCAGCAATCTACATCGGCTTGCCACTTACCGCTTTGTCTCTCATGATTGACATTGCAAAGGTACAACATTTTTCGCCATGTTCCAAATTTTCGCCTCCGATTTGGGGCGATTTTGATGAAGAATTCATCGAAATTGCTCACGCTCGGCAAAGCTCATGCGGGGCATGGCTTTGCTCTCGCTTAATCACAATTTTCAGCATCAATTCGCACGATTTTGACGAGCCGTAATTTCGTGGTCTCGATGCCGTAATTTTCGTGTCTGTGAGATTACTTTTCGTCATTAGCGGGCAGCATGGCGGTTCAAGACTATCTTGGAAATGTCACATTGTAACAATGTAACATTGTAACATTAAGCACATGCCGATATGCAGCGTACTAAGATTATAAATATATAATAATTATAATTATTATATATTCTGATAGTATTGGATGCGTAAATGGAAAATCCTTAATGTTACATTGTTACAAAGTTACAATGTTACAAAGCACGCTGACAGCATCAGCCATCCGTCCAAGGTTATTTATTAAATAATGTGTATTTTCTTGGTGGGAATGATTTATTCTCACAAAGTTTTTGTATTTTTGCAATCAAAATTGAGGATGTAATGAGCACAAAGTTATCCATACAAGATGCATTGAAGCGTGTCCGTCTGAATACTGTAACGCTGAAGCATGAAGAGAATGCAAGGTTTGTAAGAGCCTTACAGGAGCACATAAAGCCCAGAGACCAGATAACTAATTTCAAAGAGAGTGTGATGGAATCTCATGTGCGAGACTTCCTGATTGATGCCTTTTACAAGGGGGAGCATTGCATAGGAAAAAAAGATGAGAACAACACCGACCTGTGCATATTTGCAGAAAACAGCGAGGATTCGGCGGCTCAGGTCTTAATAGAGTGCAAGAATCCTAAGCCAGACAATCAAGAGATGATTAATGACGAACATCTCAACCGAAAAGCGCTTCATGAAGTTATTACCTATTACATTGATGAACTCTCGCGTGGCAACTATGAGGTTAAGTATCTCATTGTGACAAATGGATACGACTGGTATATCTTCGAAGCTCTGATGATACGTGAACTTATCGCCACTAATGAACTCGTCAAGAAATACGATGCTGTGAAAGCTCCGTCAATGTGGAAGTCCAAGGCAGACTCCTTCTACAAGCAGGAAGTGAAGCCTGCCGTAGAGCGTGTGCTCGATAAATTAATATACACGGGATTTTCTATTGACAAAGCTGAACATTCACCAGGTATCAAAAGCATCTGCAAAATGCTTAGTCCCTATTTTCTGCTCAAGCAGTCATATAACGACAAGTATGCCTTGAACGAGCGTTTCTATAATGAGCTTCTTTACATCATTGGCCTGGAGGAGAAAAAAAAGAAAGGAAGACCCGTTATTACGCGCCGTGAGGACAATCGCGAGACGGCATCCTTGTTGGAGAACACACTTCACCAGCTGTCGGATTTCCCCAAGTTTACATGTCTCGATGAGGAAAGTCAAATGGACTTAGCGCTGGAAATGGTGCTGATGTGGGTGAATCGCATGCTTTTCATTAAGCTGGTAGAGTCGCAGCTAGTAAACTTTAATCAAGACGGGGAACAATACAAATTCTTTTCTAATAAGAATATCAAGGACTACAATGACCTGAACGAACTGTTCTTCAAGGTACTTGCTGTCAGGGAAGCTGATCGGGAATATCTCAACCGTGAGCAGGAGAATGCTTACAGGATAGTTCCTTATCTGAACAGCCGCTTGTTCGAACTGTCCAAGATAGAGAATGACTTCTTCCGCATTTCAAGCCTGAAAGTGGAGAAGATGAAGTATTTTGAGAAGACCGTACTGGCTGAGGATGCAAAGAAAAGCGCAAAGGTAGACAACATAAAATATATTGTTGACTTTCTCAACCACTATGACTTCGGTGCCGACTCGAAGGAGATGCTGAACTTTGACCGCGAGGAAAAGGAACTCATCAATGCCTCAGTGCTTGGAAAGATATTCGAGAAAATCAATGGCTATAAGGATGGTGCTGTGTTTACGCCATCGACGATTACTCAGTTCATCTGTCAGCATACTCTTGAACGCGCTGTGGTGGAGAAATTCCAAGAACAAGGGTGGGAATGCTCTACTATGAAGGAACTGAAAGAACTCATCGGCAAGGATAACCGTGAGCAAGCCAACCGTATCGTGAACTCTGTTCGTGTATGTGACCCTGCTGTCGGTAGCGGACATTTCCTTGTTTCTGCTCTAAACCAGCTTATTGAAATCAAATATCGTTTGGGGATTATGCTGGACGATGAGGGACTGCCTGTGAAAGGATACACCATCAAGATTGTTGACGATGAACTTGTAATCCGTGACGAAGAAGGCAGGCGATTTGCCTATAAGCGCAACACAGGAACGCTGGAACTGCAAAAGGTGTTGTTCCGTGAAAAACGTGACATCATAGAGAATAGCTTGTTTGGTGTGGATATCAATCCAAACTCCGTGAACATCTGCCAGTTGCGTCTTTGGATAGAACTTCTCAAGAATGCTTATTACGATGAAAGCAATCATCTGGTCACGCTGCCTAATATCGACATCAATATCAAGTGCGGCGACAGCGTTGTACACCAAAAACGCCTGTCTGACGACTTACGTGGAGAAATGGCACGTGCCCGAATGAATGTCCAGGAATATAAGCAGCTTGTGGCCGACTATAAGAATATTCACGACAAAGAGAAGCGTAAAGAGAAAGAGGCCCGACTAAACGAACTGAAAGAGAACATCCTGTATGTTATCAAGAACGATGATGAATTGTATCGGAAGCGTAATAAAGCCCAGGCAGAATGGAATGAGCTGACAGGTGCACTGTATGCAGATGCACTCAATTGCGAGGATGACAAGAAAAACGAGAAGCTTCAGGAGAAGATTACAAAGTTAAATAAGAATATAGAGAGATACAATGCGCAGATAAAGGAGCGTGAGGAAATGTATAGGCAGGCTGTAGAATGGCGTTTCGCATTTCCGGAAGTTCTTGATGACAGCGGGCGGTTTGTTGGTTTCGACTGTATAGTGGGCAACCCTCCATACATATCAATTTCCAAATTGAGGGAAGTTACCAAGAAAGCACTCTCCCGTGGTGGCTACACATCCTATGACAGCAATGGTGACATCTGTATGCTGTTCTATGAATATGGAATGGAGTTGCTTAAACCCCAGGGACTGCTCATGTATATCACGACTAACACCTGGCTGCGCTCTGATTCTGGCGGGGGAGTCCGGCAGTACATGTATGCCAACTCAGACCCCATGCTGCTCATTGACTTCAAAGATGCGCAATTGTTTGACAATGTAACCGTTGCCACCAATATCCTGATGGCTCGCAAGTGCAAGAACAGCCACAAGACTATGGCTTGCGAGATTCATGACTATAAGAAGAAGTTGAACCTCGACTCATATATATCAGACAAGCTTGTAGAGAACAATTATGATGCCGAGAACCCGTGGGTTGTTCTTTCTGAAGCTGACAAGCGTGTCTTATCAAAAGTAGATAAAGCCTGCAAGAAGGATACAGACGCGGCTCCTACAACCTTATATTCCATGGGATATAATATCTATAGTGGTTTTAAGACAGGGCTTAATGAAGTCTATTGCATCGATAATCAGGATGAGGTTCAGCGGTTGATAGCAGACGATTCCAAGTCCCGGGAAATCATCGTTGATATGGTACGGGGTGAGGACTTGAGTAAATTCAAGATCAATGACCACATTTGGTTGCTCAATATCCATAATGGCTTGAAGAAAGATGAAGAAAAAGGAGAAGAAGGTCTGCCAAGAGTCAATGTAGGTTTCTATCCTGCAGTCAAAAGGCGGCTGGATAATGAGAACGTTTATCCCAGACTGGTCAAGAGGGAAGACCAGGGTGACACGCCCTACAATCTCCGCAATTGTGCTTATCTGCGCGAATTCGGAAAACCGAAGATTATGTGGGGAGAGTTGTCTGACAAGCCTAAGTTCGCATACGACAAGGATGGTCGATACTATTGTCTAAACACCGTTTTCTTCTTCACTGGCGAACGACTAGAGTATCTGTTGTGCTACCTCAACTCATCAATATGCGAATACATCTTTTCCAAGCGTTGTACCACTTCCGGCACGGGAACTATGCGATGGTTGAAATACACTGTAGAACGAATCCCTATACCACAAATGTCTGAGGCTCAAGAGAAAACAATAGTGGATTTGTATCACGAGTATGAGAACACTTCAGACGAAAATATATTAAAGAAGCTCAATAATCTCTTCTGTCAAAATATGGGTTTGGATGAAGAAGATACTAAAGTTATTGAAGGAGTTATCAAGGGATGAAGCATACAATGACTGCCAGCGAGCTGCTGGCGCTGATAGAACGAAAATACTTCAGCGGGGCAAGACTCGCCAGGGCGAGCCGGCTGGAGGGCGAAGAGCGCAGGGCTTACAGGCTCGCGCAGGTGGAACGGTTGCTGACCAAGGGTAGCAAATATACGCCGTGGGCGATGTATCTGTCGGACGACTTTTGGACAGCTGAAGAGGGCAGGAAACCGATGTATGAAGACAACCCGCTGCTGTCAATTAAGGGACAGCAGACGCTGACAGAGAACGAGATGAAGCGGCTGCGGCTGATAATAGAGATAGCAGGACTGTGTCACGACCTGACGCTGCACTTCACGTTCAACCTGCAAGAGGCTTTCGGCATCAAGAATCGTCATCCGTATGGTTACGATGACTTCTTTGTATCGAACAAAAAGCTGATGGAGTGGATCACCACTACGGAGTACGAACAGATAGCGGTGCATACGGCTTACATCATGAAGAAGAAGGCTATTGATGTATATGCATACGGGCATTATCAGCCTGCACAGGACGAGCTGGCAGAACTCTTCTCGAGGGAGTATCACGAACTGGTTCGAGAGCCGTACAACACCAAAATGCCGCCTCGTGCCTATGTGAAGATCATACTCGATACACTGCTACGTATTGAGCGGCATTGGCAGCGTGGGCTCAAGCGATTAAAGTTGAGACCCGACCTGATTATGCTGCACGATGAAATATATGGCGTGATACCACGGCAATTTGACCGTGGAGTGCTGCAGGCTGCGCAGGCTCTTTATGACTATATGGACACGGAACTTTACGGGCGGCTGACGCAGATACAAGGTGAACATGTTTTCAAACCATGGAACGAGCTGCCTGAGTCTGTGAAACAAACCGCCAGGGAGGTGATGACGCAATTTGCCGAAAAAGTGCGCGAGGTGCGCTCTCGGTATCTGGCTAAGGGCTGGGTAGAGGATGACTCGCTGGCGTTCAGCTATCTGATGGCTCATGCTGAACGATGTGGATCTGGTTGGTGGCGTGAGGAGGATGATGCCTTATGATGAGCAACAACCGGGCAGATTACGGCTCGGCCTCAGAGTGGCTGTCGGCATTGAAACAGGACGAGTTGTGGCTTTCGCAGTTGCAGCAACTTCAAACTCCGTCGGCTGACAGGTCGGCACTCCGTGAGGCTGCCTTGCGGAAGATCGGTCAGACGCTGACTTTTGAGTTCTGGGACAGTTACGGCCGCAGAGTGGAGCCGGTGGTCAGCGAGGTCTGGGAGATAGCCGAACTTACGCTGCCGAAACTGAAGATTCAAACCATCGGCATGCTTGCGATGGAATGGCTGGAGAAAACGGAGGTCCATACACAGCAAGCCGTTGACAGCCAGAGCGTACTGACAGGCAGGTTGGCATCGGAGGAAGCTATGCGGTATTGGAAGCGATTGCAGCAAAAGGGCTTTGTGGACGAATGCTGCCATCTGAAGCAGAAGACGACCCGTAAGCAGGCGATGTATATAGCCGAGGTGTTTGCCGAACGGCTGGGCATCAAGTCGAAATGGAAGACGTTTGAACATCTCTGGGGCATCAGCAATCTGGCGCAGGAGAAATGGGATATGCAGGAAACAGGCACTACCCCATCGCGTTCTGACGAGATTGACAGAATTTTTGAGGATTGACATAACTGGCTGATTATCAGCGGAGACAACCCCTATATAGGAGCTATTGATAGGTCCTATATAGGGGATTTCTCTTTTTAATTCGCCATACCTTTGCACCGTCTTCCGAGATAAGCAGCCAACGAAGTGAGCGGGCTATCCACAGAAAAGCGGGAGCAAGAGAACAGTATGGCAAGATACATTGATTTCAGAAAGCACAGCTACATGCAGTTGAAGACAGAGGCACGCCAGCAAATGGCACTCATCAGCCGCAGCCGCATGAGCAGGCGCAGAGGCAGGTGCAGCGCGGTCGGTCAGCCTTTCTACGCCAGTTTTATCTAACCAACAAAATGACCGGCACACATTAGTATTAATCTGAGACGAATGCAGAGGGTGAGGGGAGTCTCGCGAGTGAAAAGGTACCAATTTCAGCACTCCGGCATTATCTCGCAATCGAATCAGAAATTATGCAAAACGATTATCAGAACAACAAGAAGAAGTATCAGGAGCAGCTGTCGCTGCAGGCCGTGAAGATGGACGGCAGTATCAACTTTCAGACCAACGGCGACATCAACATCTATCCGTGCCCGTGGGAGGACGGCAAGGAAGTGACCGATGGCAGCCGGGTGAGGTATCGCGGGGGTATCGAGGTGGATGCTGACGGCAGAACCCGAGTGAAGCGCTACAATGACGGTAAATACGGTCCGAAGTACGAGGTGCTCTACAAGACGGCTCACGGCAAAGTGCAGATGAATCATCCGCAAATCCGCCCGGGTGACGGCTACAGGCGCAAGAGCGAGGAGTTCGTCTATGTCACGTTCAAGTTCCCGAAGAAGTACGGGCTGGCTCTGACGAAGGCACTGTATGCGGAGGAGTGTGACGAGATGATGGCGTTTTTTAAGACAAGAAAGGAGGAAACCGTATGGAAGTAAATGAGATGATGAAGAAGAAGTTTTTCACATGCATAGGCAGGGGTCATGGTGCCCCTTGCCTCCCTGCAACAAGAGAGGACTGGGAGAAGATGCGCCGCGAGCCTTGGCTGACCGACATGTGCGCTCGTATAGAGAAAGGTCAGGAGGAGTTGAAGCATCGTCTGCCGGTATGGACGCCATCGTGTGCGGAGTTCAAGGATAACCATCGTGCTGCGGCTGATGCCGTTCGTCCTTTGAATCGCCTGATGATGGACTTCGATGAGAAGGGACATACAATGGACATTCTGTCCAAGTTGAGAGTTGAGAGTTTAGAGATGAGAGATGGGGCTGCGCCAGAAGTTGGCGGTATGAAGGTGTTGCTCGTGGAAGAATCGGTACGTCGTGGCACGCATGTGCTGGTGGAGTTGCCTGCGGGCATGTCGGCAGATGAGGCTCAGCAGGCGATGAAGGAGGCTACGGGTTTCGAGCCGGATGTGAAGGTGAAGGGCTATGACCGATGTATCTATATGGTGCCGGAGAGCCACACCCGATATGTCAGCGAGCAGTTGTTTGAGGTAAGCGAGGTAACTATTTCCTCCCCTGAGTCAGGGGAGGTCAGGAGGGGTCTGAACGAGGGTACTTCATCCGCTAAATCTGAGGCTGTTCAGACCACCCCTGCCCCTTCTAACTTAGGAGGGAAAAAGGTTACTCAATACCCTTCGGAGTTCAAGGGCATCGCCTATACCTCTATTATCAGCGAGTACTGGCAGCGCATGGGTGGTGAGCCTGCCGAGGGTGAGCGTAACGATAAGCTGCACCAGTTGGCGGCTAATCTGCGGGCCATCTGCGACAATTCGGAAGAGTGGCTGCTGGAAATCATGCCTCGATATGGACTCTCTGAGCAGGAGATGAGAAGCATCGTTCACTCTGCCTGTAAAGAGCCTACGAAAGGTTCGCGGCTGATGAAGCAGATTGTCAGTGCCCTCGAAATCGGAATCCCTTCCGAGGAGGCCGAGGATGCAGAGGCGGTGGCTGCTGAGACAGGGGTGAAGGTGAATGTCAAGGCCCTGCCGATGGGGTTGAAAGAATCGCTCGTGGGTGTACCTGTTTCAATGCACATGCCTGTACTCTGCGGCGTTCTGCCTATTGCTGCGGCATACGCTGATCAAGTGCAAATTCAGTATTGCGACGGCAACTTGCAGCATCTTGGACTAATGTCGATTATCCGTGGTGAGCAGGCATCGAACAAGTCGGTGGTGAAGAATGCCGTGGATGTCTGGAAACGTCAGTTTGACGAAGAGGACAGCCTTGCCCGCAAGCGTGAGGAAGAGTGGAAGGAGCGCAAGAAAGGCCGCAAGGCCAACGAGAAGGCTCCCGAAGACCCGCATGTCTTGATAAGGATGGTGCCTGTGACGGTATCGTGCTCCACGCTGTTGAAGCGATTCAAGAATGCCCAGGGGCATACATTGTATTCCTTTGGTGAGGAACTTGACACCCTCCGAAAGACGAATGGTGCAGGTTCATGGAGCTCGAAGTACGACATCTACCGCCTCTCGTTTGATAAGGGTGAGTGGGGACAGGACTACAACTCGGATGCCGCTGAATCGGGAGTGGTGAAGGTGGCCTACAACTGGACGCTGCTCGGCACGAACGGAGCCATGCGGAAGTGCTTCAAGTCGGACAACATCGAGAATGGCCTCTCCAGCCGAATCCTCGTAGCCGAAATGCCTGATGCAAGCTTCTCGAAGATGCCCAAGTTCGGGCGTCGCTCGGCTGAGGATGAGGCTCGGATTCAGGAGGCTGTCACTCGTCTGCGTTCTTTCTCAGGGTTGGTCGATACCCCTCGCTTGAGGAAGGCCATCGAGGAGTGGGTGGAAGAGAAACGAGTAGAAGCTGCCAAGGACATTGACCACGTGAAGGACACGTATCGAAAGCGTGCCGCCGTCATCGGCTTCCGTTGCGGGGTCATCTTCCATCTGCTCAGCGGCTGTGCAAAAGAGAGCAAGGCTTGTCTCGATTTTGCCCTGATGATGGCTGACTACTGTCTGATGCAGCAGATCAAGACATTCGGCGAAGCCTTGCAGAGCCAGTATGTAGATGCTCAGGACGAGTGCCAGCGGTATGGAGCCAACCACTCCGTGTTTGACCAACTGGCACCTACGTTCACTATCGACGACCTGCGAGCCTTGAAGCGCGGCTACTGCTCGGAAACAGCCATGCGCATGATTATTTCCCGATGGATGCGCGACGGCTGGATAACCAAGACCGACCGCCACCACTGGAGTAAGGTGAAAGTGAACGACTGAAAACGTAACAATGTAACTTTGTAACAATGTAACATTAAGGAGGTTTTAATATGGA
>Ga0326511_10000330_pt1 | contig 40824 bp, 37 predicted proteins | sample 0_2496_0518_D_FD_203701 | JGI IMG/M metagenome (GOLD analysis project Ga0326511, IMG submission 203701) | Bovine rumen microbial communities from UC Davis, California, United States - 0_2496_0518 | ecosystem: Host-associated > Mammals > Digestive system > Stomach > Rumen | place: USA... | reverse complement strand
CTATTGGGACTATACCAGCATTAATTCTTAAGAAAAGAAGAAATGTTCATACTCTTATAGCTAAACTTAGAAAACAAATAAACAAACTTAAAGTTGCATTAAGTAAAATAAAATAAATTTTATATGTGATGAAACTATAGATATTATATAATATCTATAGTTTCATTTTATATTACAAGCTGTGTTAAAATATGCGTGGAAAACATTTGAATAACATAAAAAAGAAGGTGTAATATATGATTACTAATATTGATAATATATATAAATTAGAAAAAAAAGAAATAGGGTATGTTTCACAAGAAACAGATGTTATTTCATCTGGACAATACTGCCCAGTGATTATACCTAGATTACTACCAAATGTAAATACTCAAATCTTAACAAGTATGGTTAATTTAAAAGGAACTTCTATATACAAAAATTCAAAGGAATGTCAAATATATTCAGATACTACTATAAAAACTCAAGTATATATAAATTTAAAATTAGAAAGAAATAACTCTTGGGGTAATGATCAAACCAAAACAATCATTACAGGATATGATAAACTAGGTAATGAAATAACTAAAACAAAAATTCTTAAAAATACTCAAGTTGTATGTAACACAAAGAATAATATCATAAATGATGCTACTATTTCTACAAATTAAGAAAGAAGGTGATTAGCAATGACTTTTTATGATATACTTGAAGATCAAGTTAGTGGTGAAACTTCTGAAGATGTTTCATATAGAACTCTTCATACAAACTTAAAAATACAAGATCAATCATCACTCATTACTATAAATATACCCTATGAATCAATTATTGATAAATATAAGGATTATTTAAAAGGAATTATAACTACACTAAAACTAGATAGTATACAACAAGCATACTTTAGATATAATCCACATGCATTATCAGATAAAATATATGGAACTCCCTTATTGTGGTCAGTATTATTAGAACTTAATAACTGTACGTCAAGATTTGAATTTGATATGTCAAATATTAAGTATTACGAACCAAACGAACTCATGAGGTATATATCAGATATTATGATAAAAGAAGAAGAATTAAAATATTAATTTCCTTTTTATAAAGCACATTATTTTAAAATCTGTAATAGAAAGGAAATAATGTTATGATTAATTTTGACGATAACTTAAAATCTCCACAAGAAATGAAACAAGAAATTGATGCAGCTTCTAAGGATAGTGTGAATGATTCAAAAGAAACAAGTAATAATGGAGATATAGCTAAAAATATAGTAGATGATTTTATAATAAAAATTATGGATGCGTCTTTAAGGGATGCTAATCCAAATCCAATTTACGAGTTTTTATTAGATTCATCTCTAAATATAAAACAGATTGCAAACATTATAGATGACATAATATATACATCTTTTAAATGTAATCTATATGCTTTGCCAAATATAAGCATTAAGATTCCTGATGCAAATAATGCTAAAATAAAGATTGATGCAACAACTTCCATAACAACCATTAAATCTGAAGATATGAAACTTGAGTCAGAACTTTTTGATTTTATTAAAAAAAATATTGATAGTATATCAGAAGGATTTTTATGCAAGTTTGATGGATTTGTTCACGCATCACAAATACTTCCAGCAGATTACGTTTTTACACGAATGGAATTTATTCAAAAGAAATTAAAAGAAAAAGGATATAATGTAGTCTGGAACGAGGGTGATAATATTCTTTATATTAATGCTATTAATAAATCAGACAACTAATATAAATGAAAACAATAATGTAAACCAATTTTTTAATGAAAGGAAGGAATTAACATGGGAATGATTTCTAGGGGTATTCAGTCCATTGCTCAAGAAAGAGCTAAGAATGCTTGCATAATAGAAAAGATAACATCTGAAACAAAAGAAGATGTTGTTGATAGAGCAGTACAAGAAGCATGCAACGCTATCTTTTATGAATCCGATGTAGATATGATGAGTGATGATGAACTTGAAGAACTGATTAAAGAATTGCCTGCTGATGCAAATGAAGAAAAAGAAGAAATTAGACGAATTATTAATGTTGATGACAATGACGTTGATATTGATGATATAATTGGAATATATGAGAATATAGATATTGTTTAACGATAGGAGATATTATTGTATGGCTAAAATTATTAATGAGCCTAAGAGGCTTTGTGATATTATATATAATGGACCAATATCTGAACTTGGGTTTATCATGGGACCTGCTTATAATTGCAAGCTCACAAATAAGCAAATTGAAAGTATGGTTGCTCATGGTAAGAAAGTATATGAAATAAATCCTCAGAATAGAACAGAAAAGGTATTGCTTGATGTAAGAACTTGTTTAACGAATGTATTTTCAGATAATACTAAGAAGCCAGACGTTAAGGCACCTTCTAAGCTTGATAATGTTATTGTAGAAAATACTGATAATAAAGAAACTGAGGTAAAGACTGAAAATGCTATAAATACTCAGAATAATTCAAATGATAATAAGTCAAGTAAGTCTAATAGGCTTGATATAAAGAATAAACATTTTGTAAAAAAAACCGAAGAAACTTTAGTTTCACAGGATATGTAAACCGTAAGGGATACTTCATTGAAGTATCCCTTACGGCTATCTCAGAAGATCAATATTCTAGTCACAAACTACAACATCGTCTTCTGAGATATCGTCTATATCTGGTCCATATCCCATATTATATAACATCCAGTGCCTTTCTCCACCGACCTGTATTTATGGATACAGGATTTTGTAAGGATCACACAAAATCGTAATCCTGTATTAAAGCTGATTACCTTTGTAATCATTTAAATGATTTTTCATCACTTTAACACAGATAAATAATATATCATTGTTAAAAAGTGGTATACGATAATAATTATTTTTAAAATATTAACAATTATTTACATGATAATAAATCATGTGACATTCTTTTAATGAGTAACTTGTGTTTTTTTTTAATTCTTGCATATATACCTATTATGTAAATGAATTCTCCAAAGAACGAACGTAAACAATATTCCGTGCGTATTTTTTATTAATTATTCACTCGTACTATAGAGATAGTGGAAACATTTAGTTTCCACTATCTCTATTTTGTTGTTAATTTTTTGCATATTCGTATGCTAAATCATTTATATCACTCATTGTAAAACTTTCAAGATATAATGCTTTTGATATATTTAATAATGCATATTCAGTAAGTGCTGATTCAAATGCTTTACTCTTTGACAAATCAAAATTAGCAGTCTTTGATATTTTTGTAACATATTGACTAAATTGGTATACAAAATCAATATGAGCAAGAACCTCTTTACTATCAGCTGTAACATAATTAACCACATAATCAAATGCTTTATCTACTTCAGTTGGGGTAGACTTGGAGCGTACATGTGTATTAGCAAATGCAACATATTTCTTTACATAACCTTCCATATCTCCATCTTCAAGAATTTTATTTACATATCTCAATGAAGCTTTGTACTGTGTAAGAGCATCTGATACAGTATAACTTGCTGTTTTATATTTTTTAATTTTACCTGAAGGCAATATACTTTTCATATTTTCTTTAATCTTTCTTTTATACAAAGTAAGATAATCTGAGTATTCCCTTATGTTTGGTAATTTCACACGATAATTCTCTTGATTATTGCCAAGCACAGCTTTTACGTTCTTCTCTATATTATCTGAATTAATAGAAGCTATATTTGTGCGATATGCTGAATACATGTATTTAAAAGTTGATTGAAGTGTAGCTATATATCCTGGCATACTGTCAGCTATAGTTTTCTCAGCTTTAGCAGCTTTCTTTGCTTTAAAGTTAGATATGGTATCTTTTATAAATCCTTCTGTATACATACTCATATCAATTTCTTCAGGTATTTGTGCTGACTCATTCATAGCCATAGTGTTAAACTTATTAATGAGAACTCCTTCAAAAAGAGTTGGTTTATAAATTTTACACTTATCAAGTCCTTTTGATTTTAAAAAGTCATTTAACGCTGCTTCTGATGTGATTGAATCATCTTTAGACAATTCTTTCTCAAGATTCTTTCTTTCTTCTTGTTCCTTTTTAGCTTTTTCAACTTCTATAATAGCAGCATCTTTTACATTGTCTTTAATTACTTCAGCCAAGTCATCAAAGTTATTATTTCTTACTATAGCTTCTAATCTATCATTTATTTCTGGAGTAATTTTAAATGTAAATTCTTCATTTGAACTTATTGTATTCGGATTTATACTTTTATCAAGATAAAGCTCTTTAACTATTTGCTCACAAGACTCAAGTAATGATTTGAGTGCTGTATTGTTAGGCTTCTTTTTTATAGCTTCCTTAACATAAAACTCAGCGTTTTTTCCACCAGTACGTCTTGATATATAATCTCTAACAACACTATCTATATCTGTAACATCAGGTACAATTCCATTAACTTCAGGTAAAGATCTTTGACATACTTTTCCAAGCACATTTGTAAGACAAGTGTTTAAGCACTCCTCTTTTGTATTAGAAAGTCTTCTAAGCTTAGATTCAGGAGTAGTCTGAAATTGTGCTACCTGGTCATCATATCTTTTCTCTTTATTAAGTTCATCTATAAAATTTAATATATCTGCCATAATAAATTTCCTTTCTTTATCAATAAATAATTAATAAAATGTTTTCTGGTCTTAAATCAATAAGGTTTATACTTACTTATAAAGTATAAACCTTATTAAATTATTCTTCTTCAATAAACATAATTGATACTTGATCTTTGTTTATACAAAGCATTTCTGGGACATATTGAAATCTTTCTTCTTTAGTAAGTTCATCTAAATTCTTAGCTATATTTCTAATTGATTGATAATCTGTATCATAACCTGTAGAAGAATCGTATGTACCATCTTCTCTTACAGTACCATTAATACCTCTGAATTTTATATGATCTATATATGCAAAATTATTTTCAATAGCACGTATTAAATTAGAAACATGAAAATCCAAAGCGTCTTGTTTATTTAAGTTTTCTATTTTTTCTTTTATATAAAGCTTTATTTCATCTTTTACCTTTATTATATCTGTACCCTTAATTAGATATATGATAAATGATATTGACAGATTAACTCTGTCAATGATTTCATCATTTTCTCCAATCATATAGTTTTTACTTTTACCATATGTATTGAAGAATTTTAAATCTATACCTGATGCTTGACATATGGTTGTTCCAAGTATTGATTCAAGGTGTTCATATTGCTTATGATACTCTTCTATCATAGTTGAAAATAATTCAAAATTAGTGAGTCCATTTTCATTCTTAGTTAGTTTACCAAGAGAATCATAATGCTGTAATAATGAATATTTTACAAATGGGGAAGAATATAAGAAGATGTCACCATATTGCACAGTAAGTAATCTATCATCTCTAAAATATAAATTACTTCTAACCATTGTAAGAGGTTTAATAAAATCAACCCTGTCAGAAAATGTTGAATATATATTTGTCCATTGATAATTGTATAACCCAAATAATAAAGGTCTTGCTGGATAATTGTTTGTATCTCGTTGATCTTCTTCAACTTCTTTTGATAATACTACAAATTTAATTTCAATATTATTCATTGGAATAAGTTTTGTGTGTTTATTAGTGATATAAACAAAATTACCATGAATTCCAGAATTATCAACAAACTCATTATTTTCATCTTCTTCATCATTATCAGTATGAGTGTGCGAAGGTGGGTTGTTGGTATTATTTGTCCAAATATTTTGAATTTCATTTTCATTCAATGTAAATTCAGTTCCCATATCATTTTGAAGAGTTGGTCTATAACCAAGTTCATCAAAACTATAATCATATAATTGCATTTGATTACCAAGTGTGACATGATCATTAGTTCTAAATGTAGCTTCAAATGTGATAATTTCATCTTCATCAATAGATGTTGGGACTAATTCTAAATAGCAAGATTCGACTCCACTATCCATAATAACCATCATTACACGAACAAAATTTTCTGAAAGTTTGGATCTTCTTGGAATATAATCATCACTTGAAATTCCTGGTATCAATATTTCTGGGTTCCAAGACAAACTACAAAGCATTTTAAATGTTACATGATATTCCCTTGCTCTACTTAAAGGTCTTTCAAATATTGCAGTATTGGCAATAAACTGTAGTGGGACATTTACATTATAATTTATAAAATCAAGCAAAGATGTTTGATTTATTATTGTTAAATAATAACTCACTATTCCTGGTTTCTTAGTAATACTCATTAGAAATGGGTTTGCGTATACAAACTTATTATCTGCAATACCATTTTCTATTTCATCTATGTCGAAAACAGAACACATAAAATCTGTTATATTACTATTACCTTTTGTAATATCTGTTGAACCACATATAGGGCATGTTCTTAAAGCATCACTTGTTGATAAAATCATTTTATGTGTTTGATATCCGCAATGATTACAAGTACATAACTCATTTTCAATATAATATTTAAATGTCTCATTCGTTTCTTTAGACTCTAGTAGACCATCATTCCAATTATCTAGCGATGGATCAAAGTTAGAATTTATTTCAGGGTTTATATCATTTAACCATTCAAAATAGTTTCTTCTAATATTTTGATATATTGTAGACCCATCTGTTGCAGTAAAAGCTTTATCTGTTTCATATCCTTCTTTATATAAAGGCTTAACCCTTCCTTTAGATTCATATACAAATAAATGACCAGGATCTAATGTATAAATCACACCACCATCTGGATTTGAAAGATATGTATAATTTAAAGATATATCGAGAGTATTAGTTGGGTAAATATAGTCATTATTTCTAAGTACTAAATAACCACTATATAATCTATCAACTAAGTCATCTCTTCTTTTTATAAATTTTATTGTGTTGGTATTTGTTGTTTCATAATTTTCAAAATAAAGTTCCAAATCATTATCTGTGCTTAACACAGTAGCTGTTCTAAATTGCGTAACTACGATTCTTCTTAAATCTTCAATGGACATATTATCCATTCCACCACTAGAACTTGAAGCAACAACAGCCCCAAGTGTAAAGTTTTCTGAATAATTGAATCTTTCAGGATCTCTTACAACCCTAACACCACTATCACTATCATAAGTTTTAAAGTTGCCTTCTTTTCCTTTAGTGGTATATAAGATTATTCTTAATTGCGAATTAAATTCTGGTTGGAAATAGGAATCGTTTAAACTAAAGGATAATCTAAGCTTATTAGTATCTATAAGCTTATAATAACAAAATGGATCTTTTTCAGGTAAAGAGTTTTCAACTCTAAGTAAAAGTTGTGTATAATCCTCATCACCAGGTGCTTTATAAAAAGCATCAAATCCACCAAGTATTCCATCAAAAGGAATATCTACAACAGGATAATTGATATTGGAGTTACTTACAATATTTTCTTCAACTACAGTTCTTTCACATTGATGAGCTAATACTTCTAAACCAAAATAATTACCATCACCACGTCTTATTTTGATATACGGGTTTGTAATATCTGATATAGAATTAGTATATTCAGTAGTGACGTATTTTGCACCATAAACATAATCGGTTGATGCTAATTTTGTTTTCTTTCTAGTAATTTCAATATCATAATCTAAAGTAAAAGGTAATTCATCAACATAGATTATTGTATTCTTACTTATATAAATAACATCTTTAAGTGAGTTATAGTACGAATTAGCTTCATTAAAAGCACTCGCCAGTTTAGGTTCTTCCATTACAAGTAAGAATTTACATTTAGCAGCACTTCCAATTACATTAGAAAGTTGGAAGATTGATGCATAATTGTAAATTGATTTTGGTATACTGGCTTTTGTAATAAACATTTCTTTTAGCAAAGTAGATACCGCATTAAAAGTATCCTCTGATATAACAGATAATTGCTCTGTTGTAAGTCCAAGTAATCCAGAAAATCTTGTAGATATATCTTGATCTGGAAAATACTTAGGTATTAGTATATCAGTAGTTAGTGATTTAAAATCAAAATTATCTCTATAGTTTCTTACTAAATCAGACATAACAAAATCCTTTCTAAATATTACTAGGTCTAAATCTTAATTTATATTTCTTTTTATTATCGTTTTCAATAACTTCAATAAAAGGAGATCCAACCCAAGTTCTACCAGTGCTTAATGAAAATTTGTTGTATGTCTGTTCATACACAAATTTTTCTTGAGAACACATGTTAAATTCTGTTATTATAGTTGGATCAAGATATTTCTCAATAGAATATGCATACGTTATATTTATATTACCATCATGTACAACTTCTCCTTTTTGCCAACTCATAGTTGAGTCTGGAATTACAGTAGGAAATACTCCATAAAGTTTAGAATAGTAAATAATATCCTCACCATTAGCCCCACAGACAATATAATATATTGAACATGCATAATCCAATTCTTTATTCATCATATGAATGTCTTTTGGTGTAAGTCTTCCACTATATACACCAGATATATAATCTACCCATAATTGATGAAGTTTTAATATATGCAATGAAGCATCATCTGTATATGATATAGAAACTTCACCAGCAGTTTCCGATTTAAAATGGTTCTTACCATAAGATATTGAATATCCATATTTATTTTTTCCATATGTATCATTATCAAGCGATCTATCTTTACACTCAAAACTTGTTGCTTTATTTGAAAGAAGCATCATAAAGTCATGACCTTCTCCAGTATTCGCAGACAACTGGGCTAAAAGATATTTGTTATTCTTAAATTCTAGTGCAAACTTACTATCGTTCTTAACATTATTTTCTATATTAAGAAGATTAGATCCAACATAAGAAATTATATTACAATCAGGTCTTGTGAAAAATATATGTGGAAATACTTTTGTCATAGCACTGTTTAATTCAGGTAATTTAAATCTGTTGTACATCCTAGCATTTCTATTAAATATTTCATCAGGATTATCTAATGAAAAATTTATATTTTTTCTTAAATTCTTCAATGAATCTACTAATGCTTCTTCTGAATAATCTATATAATAATCATAATTAAATATTTTTTTGGATGTATCAAATCCAGCATATCTAGGAAACCCTTTTAAATTTTGAACCATTAATGGTGGGTTTGTACTATCCTCAAATGCTATACCATGATACCTTTCATCAACATTCTCTGTTTTCAACGTATTTGCTATATAAGGATCATTGACTTTTTCTCCTGTAGAATTCCATTTAAGAACATTAGCAGAATCATCTACAGTATAAACTTTTCCTGTAGTTTCTCTAATATTAGTCCCAGCTCCTCCAACAATAGTGTCTGTTGTATTTAATGCATCAAATTTATCTTGTAAACCAGCCAAATAATCTGAGTTTGACGTCGTATCAGGTTTAAAAGCATCTGGTACTATATAATCATCTCCTCTAAACCATAGGCTAACCTTTTCAACAACATCTCCAGCAGCATCTAATACAGAAGTAACACCTGATACTGCCATATTACCTACAGTTTCTAATGCACTTATAACAGGAGGCTTTGAATCTGAGTATTCTTCTGTTGAATTATTTGAAGTATCAACAACAAATCCCATTGCAAGTAAATCTTCATTGCTTGCTTTTTCCATATATGGGATTACTACAGATGGATGCTTATATATAGCATATCCTATAGTTGGTACTGATATTTCAGCCCATTGAATACTATTGGATACAATCAAATCATCTACAAGAACACAAGTTCCAGTCTTTATAGTAGTAATTACATTCTTAGATTTACCATCCATAGATGAATATACATTAAGTGGGTAAGTTGCAGTTACCTTATAATACGTAGGTTCCATCTCCTTCTCCTTTCTTTAATGATAATTACAAGAATGTTTTTTGCTTATATTTTGCCTATAATAAAAAAATGGATTTTTATAATTTTGTAAATATATTATTATATTGGAAATAAAAAGATATAAGAAAGGAGTACCAACAAATGTTTCCAATTAAAGATGTACTAGAAATATTAAATACTGCTACAAGGTTTGCTTTAACAAATGATGATTTTCAAAAAATGATGCTTGGGACTTACAGTGATGGAAAAACTAGGAGTTTTGCCGATGCTATTAGTGGAGAAATAATGAGTCCAAAAGAAAAAGCTAAGATGGAAAAAAGAATAGTTAAGAATAAAAAGAAAAAAAAGAAGAGAAAGAAAAAAGGAAAAAAATATGGCAAGATTGATTTGAAAGAACTTGTTAGTGATAACTCAAATAATAACTGGAGATGACAAAAAAATTAGCGGAGCCCATGGTTTTATACATGGGCTCCAGGACAAGCTTTCAATGCTTGTCCTCAAGTCTTTCCACCTCCTTTCTCACGTCATTCGCTGACGCGTAAGCTTCATTCAATGCGTCTATAAATAGCATGAGCTTCAAACCTAATACTGCAACGTTTATCAGGAATCTCAAAATTTTTTTTATCATAGTTATTTCCTACGGCTCTTGATATTATCTCCGCCGACCTAACCTTCGACGAGGCTAGGATTTTTTTATTACTATTCAGGATCATATAAAGCTAACCACCTTTGTGATTAATTATGGTACTTTTGTACCACTTTATAAATCCTTAGTATTAAAGCTAGTTACCTTTGTAACTATTTAAAATGAATTTTCATTACTTTAATACACATAAATAATATATAAATAGAATATCCTAATATACGGTTATCACTCTATTTCATATAAAAAAAAAAAACAAATCTTTAATATTCAATTATAACTATATATAAGAAAGGATAATTATTATGGCTGATTTTAATGAATTATGTGATTTAATAAGTATATATAAAGAATCATATTCATATAATGATTATTATACAGAATCTCAATATAGCAATGCTAAATCTATAATACAACCATTTAAGACAGAGATTAAAGAAATTAATAAAAATTTTAATATAGCTAAATCTAGTAGAAATAAAAAACTAGGTATGCAATGTATTAGCAAAATGCAAAATTTGATATCAAGATTACAACATACTACAAATTCATTAACACCAGAAGATATTAAGAAATTTGGAATAGGATTGATTGTAGGTTTTGGAGCATTAGGCACAGCAATATCCGCATTTATAAGTCATAATGCAATAAGTGGAAGTTTAAATTCTCTTGATGGTAAAGAAAAAGATCTTCGCGATAGAATTGCTGAATTAGAAAAGAGTGCTAATATATATGATATGGAAGCTAATAATGCTAAGTATGAAATGGATAAAGCGATGAAAGATTGTAAATCGGCAGAAAACGACTATAATAATACTAAAGAGGATAACTACGCAGATGAACTTGAAAAACGTAATAAACTTGAAAAACATCTTAGCGATATGAAAATGAGTGCTTCTAAATATAAAGAAGCTAGGGATTTACATGATGATTATTTTAATCGTTATTTAAATGCTAGTAAGGAACTAAATAATACTAAAAAACATTTAGACGTGTTCAAAGGGACAAAAGACCGTATGAAAGCAGCATATCGTATAGGGTATGATAAAAACAGTAAATACACTAAAGAAGAATTAGCACCTCATAAAAAAGAATATCGTAAAGCATATGCTATAAATGCTGGAACTATGACTGGTTTAGGTGCTGGAGTCGGTGCAGTTACAACATTAGCATTAAATAAATTTAATGTAAAATATAAATTATGTATAAAAAAGATGAATAAATTTTTAGAAGAATGTAATAAGACATTACAATCAATGAAACAAGAAGTAGCTAGTTGGTAATATAAAAAAAATAAAGATAGATAACTATACTAAATATAGTTATCTATCTTTAAGCACATATGTCAAATTAATATTTTAATAAATTATCATTATTTCATTTTTATTTCTAATCCTCTTTTATCAACTTCTTTTCTAACATGCTCCCTTCTTAAATAAGCTCCTCTTAAAGTTCCCAAATTACAAACCTCACGTATTTCCTCAAAATCCACTGAGGTGCATTTATTAAGGTACACATATAATACTGTCAAATCTCTGTCATTTAAATCAGTGACTCTACCTCCTTTTTCCCATCCTTTTAAAATTTTCATAGCTTCACCCTTTAGATCAAACTCATGCTTTACAAATTTAGGTTTATTTTTGATTGTACCATCATCTGTGATAAACCCACTCTTAAGAAGAGCTTTATGTATCGCAGAATTTTTAAAGCTGTCGGAATTTTCTGTAGCAGTGTCTGTAACCGTGATTATTTCAGTCGATACTTCAGTCATTGATTTTTCATTAGCAGATTTAACAATGTCACTCATACTATCTGTTTTAATAGGTTCTGTCCTATTCTTAGTTTTCTGAAATGATTTACCATGCAAAATCTGAAGTATTTCATCTTTAGCAATAATTGATGTAGCTTCGTCTATTACTTTAAGATCGTGTAACGTATATATTTTATCAGCGTCATATTTATCGCCAATTACAGTATATGCCTGCTTTCTTATTGGGTAGGCAAACACCTCTTTTCTACCGCACATAAATTCTTTCCTATATTCTTTTACTTCCATTTTAGCATTTTCAATCTTTTCAATATCACCGTCGACCAATGCAGCTGCTACTTTAGTTGCTAGAAAGAAAGTTTCATCTGGGCAATACTCCAAGCAATCTATTACCTTTTGTTGAAGTCTGTAGAAAAACGTAAGAATCTGTACATCTTATCCAAGAAATTTGTGTACCCATGTCAAGCGGTACATCAAAATCATTTGCAGGTGCTGAATACAACCCAAGATACCTTAGTGGTACTCCAAATACACCTTTTAAACTGTTTGGTTCACTTGTAAGAAGTATTGGTCTTGTCTTATGATGACTGCCGTCGTTAGTATAAACCTCGCAGCCTATTGTAATTCCTTTCCAAATATAATCATAGTACATTATACCATAGTTCTTCATATATTATCCTCCGTTTAAATTATAAATTTGGAATCTTTATTACTACAATAAGTATTAGATTCCAAATTTATAATATATCAATATAGTATTGATTAGTAATTCATTTCTTCCTCAATAACTTCAAGATCATCTTCTGTAAGCATTGATAATTTGCTTTCAAGTTCTGGTATAATATTTTTAAACATAATCTTGTAAAGCTCTTTATTATTTCTAAAATCCTCATGAATATTTGTTAAAGTAAATTTTACATCTTTATCTGAATTAAAATAAAAAGCATTTTTATTACCGCCAGTAAGACCAAGTTCTTTTGCATAATTAACACTAGATCTTACAGGATCTATTCCTCTAACTTTATCATATACAAGATTCACATATCTACCAGCTTGATTTCCTCTTGATTTAACAATTAAAGTTTTTACACCAAATCCATCAAATCCATTTTCCTCTTGTGTATATTTCTCTGAGCCGACAGCAATAAACTTAAGAAGTATATGAGCATAAAACTGTGGTGCAACTCCACCAGGAAGTGCTTCATCTGGAGATAAATAAAGTATTTCAGCAGGCTGATGTACAAATCCAAGTTGAGGTTTAGCTTTTATCTGGTTTATTGTAATTACTGTGATATTTGCTTTTCTTATATAAGGTAAAAGCTCTGTAAAGAATCTTCCTATTTCACCAGTAATTCTCATCTTTTCTGTCTGTGATCCTACTTCTTCAAGTCTTGCAATATCTTTTTTGTCATTCTCATTAAAGCCTGTACTAAGACTTGCTATTGAGTCGATTATAACTACAGTCGGTTCAAATACTTCAATCTCTTCTCCAAACTCATTAAGCTTTCCAGTCTTCTTTAAATAAGTTTCTGGGTTCTTTGTCTTTTCAAAATAAACTCTCATAATACTTCTTTTAATATCTTCTATTGTACTTACTTCTTGTCTTAAGATATATTTACCAGCTTTCATCTGTGACATAGTGAATTTAGTAAGGTTTCTTATACGGGAGTAATTACAAGCTTGCTCAAGATCATAATGAATAATAATCCCATTCTCATAATCTCTTACAATATTAGCAGCTATTTGTATTGCAGTAGTTGTTTTTGATGTACTTGGTTTTCCAATAAATGTGACAAAACTTCCACCTGTTATTCCTATAGATGGATAACTGTCTATAACTTTATCATTCTTATCATATACATTCACTCTATATCCTAAGTAGTAATCTAATTGAGGTATTCCAGTTTTATATGTTATAACAGAAGCATTTGGGTCAAAAAAATCTTCTCCCTTTTTTAATTCATTTTTCAAATTGTCCACAAGAGAAATCATATAATTATTCTTTGGACTGTCTATTACTTCTTGTGCTGGAACATCTTCTAAACTCTTTTTTGTTGGCATATTTTTTACCTTCCTTTCTTTTAAATTACATTAGTGTAAAAGGGAAAATAAAAAAGAAACCTTATAAGGTTTCTTTTTTAAAATTTTATACTTCAGCATATTGCATCTCACCATTATAGCCAAATGCCCTAAGAGTTCTAATTACTATATTAGTGTCATATGGATTTTTAAAATATCCAATATCTAGTGTATATACTCCTGTATCAGAAAGTCTTATTGTAAGTGGATATATAGTAATCTTTTTATCAGAAATTTCTGATTTCAATTTAGCAACCTCACTTCTATTGGTAGAAGACTTTACTTTTATATAGTAAAGATAAGTTTGAGAGGAGTCCCAATCATAAGTATCTTTTTTAACTCTTAAAAGTTCTTTAATAAGTTCATTGAATTTATTAGAATCAAAATTTGTTATATTATCATAATTCATAAATTTAAATAATGCATTGGTATCATCTAATCTTATTGAAATATCTTTTACTATATTTGAAGTTTCCGTATCACTAGATCCTGTTGTTAATTTTTGGAGTATTTCAAAAATTGATTTTATACCATCATTTATATTTGAAAAAGTTTCTAATGTGTTTCTTCCAAGTTGCATACCAATTCCTGCTAGGTTGTTTGCTACAATATGATTTATAAAAAAATTATTATATATAACAGACATGATATATGCAACATCAACTCTCACAGAATATTTTATAGAGTAATCTATAAAAATAGGTATTAAATCTTGTGTATATTCGTAAATACCAACTTCTTGAGAAAATTTAAGAAGTTGGTATTCTGTCACAGGGCTAGAACCTGATATATTAAAAGTCACTTACATCACCCCCTATTTAAAGATATTGTTTTTAATAAAAAAATAAGGAGAGATTTAAATTTCTCCTTATTCTAAAAATCAATCTTCCAATGTCATTTTTATTAAGTCCTTAACAGTACTTAATGCAATGACAACTTCGGCATGTTCCATTTCAAATACTTCTCCATACCTTAAAACTATCAATGAATATAACTGATCTATAGGAATATCTCTATAAGCTAAATCACAAAAGTCAATTACATTCATTTCCTCAAGAGAAGGGTCATCGTTTAAATACTCTAGTAATGATGTCCTTTTATTTTCATCCACGATACATTTAGCACAGAGTATTCCAAGCTGTACTAATGAAATCGCAATAGAACAGAAGAACTTCTCTTGAAGTTCTTCCTGTCTTTCAGCTGCATTTGATGCTACGGTATATGCGTAACATCTTTTGATTGATGAAAACGCCATGCTTCCCAAATTTATGGGACTAAAGTATCTTCTTTTAATTTCACTCAATATTTTTTCTTTATTCATACAAATCACCTCATATATAATTAATATTGACTACTCCATATTAATTATATATCATTATTACTTTGAAGTGACTTTTTTATTATATTCAATACCCATTTGTTTTACACTTAGTTCTATTTGCTGAACTTCTGCATATAATTTCTCAAATATTTTATTTACTTTTTTGTATTGGTGTTTCATTATAGATTTACTAATGAGTTTATTTGTAATTGCACCTGTTCCTAAAATCAAACCTGCACTACCAACTTTAGCTACAGTATTTGCAATAATTTGCTTATTTCCATGTTTTGCATCTTGAGCATAGTAATCTTTTTTAATTTGATCCCACTTGCCTTCATCTTTTGAATATATAAGTCTCCTACCAGGATTTTGTTTAGAATATTCTTCTCTAACAGATGCGGCAAAATCTTCAATATCTTCATCTATAGCTTTGTTAATCGGTATTTGTACACCAAGAGCTAATAAACCTGATGAAATTGCCGTTATAGCTGTAGCAGCCTTTTTAAGTTTATTAACATGCTTAATTACCGAAGGTTCATATTCAAGTTCTCTTATATGAAGTTCGCATTGACGTAACTCATTTTTTAAACTAGAAAGCGCTGATTCTGCTTCGATATAATTATTTGATTTAATTGCATCTAAACAAGCACGCTTTAAGATCACAATTTGATTTACATGCATGTCAAATCTTCGGCTTGAAGTTTTGTAGTGCTTCATACTACGAAGTATATTTTCTTTTTCTGTAAACATACCATCTTCAAAATCAGATTCATCAATTCCTAATTCATTCATCTCATTGATAGTATCAACCATTTCTATCAAAATCTGAGCCTCATTAAAACTTATACTATCTTCTTCAGCAGATTCCTCTATTGCATTAAGAATATAATCCATTGTACTTTCATTTAAATATTCTAATTCATTATTGAAATTATAGTTATTATAAGTTTTATAACTATAAAAATCATAATCAACAGATTCGTTTATATTCATTTCTCTTTTTAAGTTATTAAGCTCTACTCTCATCTGTGATAAAGCTTTTTTGGCACTAATTAATGCTTTTTGAATATCTCTATAAGCCTTTTTTCCAGCAACATTCGCTTTTGTTATTATAGCACCACTTGCAGCACCAACAGCAGCTCCCACACCTACGCCAGCCAAAGATTTTGAAATTTTCTTAAAATCAAACAAAGATTTCTTAGCATTGTTTATATCATTTTTTACAGCCTCTTCTTTTTTGGATTTTTCTTGTTTTGACTTACTACCACCAGTAACTTTAGATCCCATATTTTGAAATCCTTGTTTTACACTATCTTTAGCATTATTAAAAGTTTCTTGAGCTTTATTTGTAACAGTATTTACAGCACTATTTACAGCACTGGTTGCAGTGTCTTTTGCTTTAGTACCAGCTGCAACTAAAGCGTTTTTGCCATTATCGACTGTATTAGATGCTGCTTTACCTACAATATTTGCAGCTCCTTTTGCAACAGTCTTGCCATCAGAAGTACTTGCTTTATTAGACCAAGCTTGATCCATAGCTTTTTCTTTTGATTGCTTTCTTTCTGTAATTTTTTTAACGTCATCAACACCCTGTTGTACAGTTTGTTTAGCATTATTTACAGTATTCTGAACTTTATTCACAGTATTAGACACGCTATCAATAGCCTTATCTTGAGCATTGTATATTGATTGTGCTATGGACGAATTGACAATTTTATCTGCTAAACCACTGTCTGTTACACGATCAGCAATCTTATCTATAATAGTTTCTTTTTCTTTAGTAGAAGGTGTCGATTGTTGTTGCTTAACTTCTTTTTTCTGATCAGTATTTGTTTTAGTAGTAGTTTCATTTTCCTGTGGTCTTTGGTTTGTTTGTGAAGTTCTTGGGTTATTATTAGCCACCGCATTAGATAAATTACTGGTACCACTATCACGAGGAGAATTGTCTTGTATAACGGACAATTCATGTATAGGATTCATAAGATCAATATCGCTATCTATATCGTTTTGCTCTGTTTTATTTTGCTTAGATTTTTTACTTGTTTGCGTGGTTTTAGATTTATTACCAGAGGTATTATTTTTTGTTTTATTAGTTGATTTCTTTTGTTTAGGTTTACCATTACCTACTGCATCAACAATTCCATCAACAGCCTTTTTACCAGCTTTGGTGTTGTATATTGAGTCACCAATTTTACCCATAGCATTATCAAATGATTGAAGTTTATCATTGTTATTAGCAGCATCACCTAACTTATAAATTGCTTTGGTTGCACCACTAGCAATATTTTCACCAGCTTTCTTTGCTGTTTTTTTAATTGCTTTACCAGCATTTTTCGCTGTTTTAATAAAACTTCCAAGTGATTTTCCAGCTTCTAAAAATGCCAATTCATCCTCACTAAGATATGCAAGCTCATCTTCACTATATACAGATTCCACAATATAATCGGATTCATTATAATCTCCAAAATATGTGTCATAAAAATCTTGATTGTTATTTTCATAAAAGTATTCATACTCATAATCGTCATACTCTACAGATTCTGTAGTTGTTTGTTTATTTTGTTTTTTTGAAGGTCTCTTACTAAATAATAATTGTAATCCACCACCAACAAATGCACCAACACCAGTAAGAGCTCCAACTATGGCACCACCTGATTGTGCAAAATCTTGAGGAGTCATTTTAGACATTATGGCTGTAATATAATTTATAACCTGTTCTGTCTCATCAATACATGCCTCAGCAGTACTTATATCTTTTTGTTTTAATGCATTATAGAAATCTTTTTTACATTTTGACATAGTTACTTTTATTTGGGACAAAGATATTTTTGTTTTACCACTTGAATCAGATAATCCTTTTTCTTTATATATATCTATTAAATCATATAATTCATTAAAATCTGCCATATCTTATTTCCTTTCTTTATAGTCTAAATATTAAGAATCTGTTTTTCCTTAATTATATACGCAAATTTAATCGAAAAACAGTAATTTAATCTAATAACTTAATAAATGAAAGGAGACTCTCTTATGATAATGGACAGTATTTTTAGTCTGATAAGAAAGGGTAAAGACATCACAAAAGATTTTAATGAACTTAGAAATGGTGGTGCACAAAGTATTGCTAAAAAAGCTAAAGCAACCACTTGTCAATTCCCTTGTCTTGTTTCAAATAATGTAAATTATCAAATGGCTGTTGCAGTTGCTAAAAATATGGATAGGGTGTATGCGACATTTGTACAAACTGTAATAGGATCAAATCCACTTATAGATATAACAGTTGATAGAACACCTTTGGAATATATGAAAAGATTACATCAGAATTTGAAATTGGAGTCTGTTATATATGAAGATAAACTTAAAGATCCTAATGAAGAAAAAAAAGCTCTTAAATCTTTCATGGAATCTGAATGCCCAAATCTTCAAGTTCCTGAGTATTTGTATAATGATATTATGGATAAAGCATACAAAGGTGAATACAAGCTATTTTTAGATCCAACAGGGTCTTATGGTATAGCTTTTTCTGAAGCAGTTATAAACTCAGATTGTTTTAGAGAACATCAAAAACAAGTACAGGAGCATTTATCTATGTTTGATTTAAAGCCATTTCCTGTTCTTGAAGATGGATTTGATAAAAAAACTGTGGTTGCTGGTCTTGCAAATGCCGCAGCCGCAAAACAACAACAGCAAGATATAAATAATGCTTCAAATATTTATAGAGGTTTGGGTTCTCACACTAAGATGATTGACTTAGATGTTAAACGTGCTAATGAAATGCAACCATATGCTATACAAGTTAGATTGATGGCTGTGAATGATAAAAAAGAATTTGTTCAATATATGGATTTTATAGTAGGGGTAAAAACTATTCTTCATGTAATTAAATCAGAAGACATTGTAAGTAATATAGGAAATGTACTTAGAAACAGAAGTGCTATGTTTAATTTTGTAAAATGGACTACTGGAGAAATATCTTTCTTCAAAGATTTTCTTCTTCATATTGACCAATTAAAAGATGACACAACATATAGATCAAGAAATGCTTCTCCGTTTTTCCCTACTCTTAGACGTATGAGAGATAAAAAATTTGAAGCAAGTTTTAGTGGTATACAAAAGTTAGTTCCTAATTCAACATTGGTAATATCACAATTTGACGTTGATGATGTTCAAAGAACCTATGGATTTAATATAAGGGATACATACTTTGCTAAAAAAGTTATAAAAGAACTTTTCTTATTAGCATTTGTAATTGTTGATGAGGGTTCAGAAACTTTAGATATTATGTATGAGTCAGATGATTCATTTGAAACATATACACTTGAAACTCTTGAAAAAGAAATTAGTATGTCTTCTAATAAGCTTGGAAAAGAAATTGGAAGAATGATATCACGTTAAGAAAGGAATGCAAGAATGGCTAGATATGGTTTTTATAAAGAAATGACTGACATCATTATGAAAAGCAATCCAGATATGCGTCTTAGTGAAGTCATGACACTAATGGAAGATGTTGAATCTCCTATTACGAATAAATATATAGAGAACTTATATAACCAAGTTATAAAAAAAGCTCATATTGATTTTGACAGCATTCCAAGATCTGCTGGTAATATAAGGAGTTATTCAGGGTATAATGTTATGGTTGATACCCTCTCTAATATGAGAAATTTAGCACAAGCTGATTCAAGAAATAAAAATATCATGGACGCAATAGTTACTGTAGAAACCGCTATAAATTCTATTGATAATTTCCATGAATACTATGAAAGAGCATACAGAGAAAAATGTAATACTCTTATTCTTGAATATAATTTGTTTGTGTATTGCTGTGTAGAAGCCACAACCTCAATACTTTCTGAATTTGTAGAAGTTATAAAAGATTTTGGTGGAGGATATAAAATCCAACTTAAAAATACTAGATACAGAGCAAACGCTTTTTATGTGAGTGAACTTGCAAGATTTAATAACATAGTATCTAGTACCAATTATAAAAATTACTTAGCATCGGTTTTACCTCTTAAAGATAATTTTGTCGGTGCAACTGCTATAGGTATTGGTGCTGTTGCAATTCCTGTAATACTTGGAATAGTACCACTTACAAGAAGTTTAATATATCAATTCTTTAGACTTCGTACAAAGCTTTCAGATGCTTTAGCACTTCAGGCATATTATCTTGAACTTAATAAGTCATGTGTTGAAGCAAATCAAACATTTGACGCAAAAAAGAAAGAATCAATACTTAAAAAACAAGCTGCTGTACAAGTATTATTTATGAAGTTATCATATGTTATAAAAGTAAATAATGTGAATGCACAAAGAGAAGCCCAGGCGGAAAGAATGAAAGATGATTCTACATTGAAGATATCTGATATGAAAAATCAAGTAGACAATTCATCTTATAACGACATTCTTTTATAAGGAGGTTAAAATGTTAAATACAGCATTGACAAGCAATTTAAATGATTTATACACAACCAGTATTGACAGAATAAAGCAATCCAATAATGTCAATGAGTATAGACGAATTCTTAATGAGTTTATAACTGGTGTGTGTACGAATATAAGATCTTTTTGTTTAGATGATGAGTTTGCCAATAATATAAAATATCTTTTTTCACTTAAAGATGATACATCATTTCAAATTCCTGTAATTAATTTGGAATTTGCTATAGATCAATATGAGAAATATCTTGATGGCATGGGATCATATATATCCACAAAGAGACCTGATGACGAAAAGATAAATTCTTTACTTGATAAAGATACAAGCTTTGTACAAAGCTTATTTGATTTTGGTAATGCATCAAACAATGAAACTATATATAAACCAGTGAGTACATTATGTACTTACTGTAATTTCTTAAGTGAGACTATAGACAAATGTTCACAAATGTTGACTAATTTGACGAATACTTCTGGAGATAAACTTATAGCACACAGCTTAATCAATGTTAAATACTATAAGATTTCTTCTATATATAAAATGATAGATTCTGCAATAGATACTATCAAATCTACTAAAGAAGTTTCTTTCTCATCTAATAGTCAGCCTGACATTCCTGAATATCAGGTCTTCTAATGTATCTAGTCAACACTTTTTTAATTTGAATATACTCTTTAGTGAAAGGAGGAATATCGAGTTATGATAAACTCTTTATTTATCGAAAGTTTTGATTTAGATATAAAAAAAATTGAAGATGAATTTAAAAGAGATATTGTCATGTGTGAATTCACATATAAGTATTCTGAACCAAGGTATTATTATCAAGAAAAAGATGATGATGACGATGACGACGATAATGACAATGATGATAAAAACGATGACAAGAATGATGACGATAAAAAAAATGAAGGTAAAAATGAAGGTAAAAAAGATAATTTCTTTGTAAGTTTAGGTAGAGCCATAAAGAATTTTATAGTCAATATGGTTGATAAGATATTATCTTTATTTGGTGCTAAAAATAATAAACTTACAAAAGAAGCAAGTAGTAAAAAATTTAAAATACTCAAAGACCCTCAAAAACTTATAAAATTTGCTACTCAATATAATGGTGATGCTGAAAAGATGCTGCAAGATGCAAAAGAGGGGAAACTCACAGTTGAACAAGCTGTAGAATTTACTAAGAAGCAAGGTGGTATATTAGATGCTATTGTGCCATTTACTGGTACAGCAGTTATGATATACGGTAAACTTGAATTGGATAAAACTCTCAATGAAATTAAACAGCAAACCAATGATCTTTATGATAGCTTTGTAGCTATTGGAGATAACCCTGCTGTAAATATTGCACATATGCATGATAAAAACAACAGAGCTGAGGAAACTAGAAAAGCTGCTAAGATAATGGCAGAACATATTCAAACCACAAATAAAGGTGTGTTTGGTGTAATAACAAATTTCCTTAAAAAGATTTATGCTGAAAATTGTTTTGCACAAAGAATCAATGAAGATGTTAAAGCATTAGAAGATCCAAAAGCTGCTAAGCAAAGGGCTAAAGATAATAAAGCTGAAATTAAAGCAATTAATAAACAAGGCGAAGAAGCTGAAAAAGATTATAAACGAATTGAGAAAAATGCTGATGCACAGACAAAGCAGATACAAGATAAGCAAAAAGCCGAAGAAAAAAGAAATGAAAAATACAGTAAAAGTTATAGTGATGTTGGATCAAATGATGATAACTCAAATGATAACGATGACGATAAAAAATCAAACAAACTCAGTAATGCGGTAAAAAATGGTGCAAAAAGAATAGGTGAAGGATTAAAAGGTATAGGAGATTTATTTAAAGGAAAAAAGAAAAAAAACAATGACAACGAAGATAATAATGATGATAAGGATGATAAGGATTAAAGCTTATTAGAAAGGATGAAATTAATCATGAGATCATTTAGTTTATATGATTTACGAAAAGAAGTAATGCTTGCTGATAAAGCATGTAATATTGCATTAGCAGAAGCTGCATATATGGAAGCTATGCTTGATGCAAAACTTAAATTAAACTTATTAAAGAGTGAATATAAAGTACTTACTGAATCTGAAGAAAGATATCAAGTATCTGATTTGGTTTACTATTTCAATGAAGCTGCAAAAGAAAAGGAAAATGCTGAAGGTGGTGTTTTCACTAAGATATGGAATGGTCTTAAAGCTTTCTTTATAAATACATTCAATGCTATTCAAAAAGTATTTACTAATAAAGATACTGAAGCTTATAAGAAACTTCATGAAAGTAAGAAGAAGATTAAGTTTCCTTGGAATCCAGAACCAGTAGTTGATGAAGCAGATAGAATAGTTACTGAAATTGATAATAACCCTCTTAGTAAATTTGGTAAGGTTGGACTTATTGCTGCTGCTATTGGTGCTGCTGGTGGAACTGTCGCTATTGGTAAAAAGCTCTTTTCAAAAGCAAATGATGCTCAAGAAAATAAGAAGCCAACTGATTCTACTGTTGGAGAAGCCGTAGGACTTCTTGGAAAGCTTCAAAAGTTATTTGAAAAGATAAAAAGTATATTCTCTAAAGATCCTAAAGAATTGCAAGAAGGAAATGGGGATAATAAAGAAAATACTGATGATAAAAAAACTGAAGACAACGGCGATAATAAAGATGGTGAAAACAAAGACGAAAATAAAGATGAGAAAAAAGAAAATAATGATGAAAATAAAACAGTTGATGGTGATCTTAAAGATGCTAATGGAGATCCTGTCAAGAAAGAAAACTTATTCGTAGAAATAGGTAAATGGTTGAAAAAAATATGCAAAGATTGTATTGATATGATTTGTAAGGTTCTCGGAATCAAAGTTAAAACTGGTGATAAAGATGACGATAAAGATGATGACGAGAAGACTGAAGGTAATGACGACGATAAAGATAATGATAATGATAATGATAAAGATAATAATGAAAATAAGGATGAAAATAATAATACCGATAATAATGATGATAACAAAAAAGAAGAAGGAAATGATGATAACAAAGAAGGAAATGATGACAACAATGATAACAAATAACAGAAAGGTGTGAATGTATGGACGCTTTATATCTTATTTCTCCAAATAAAAGTATGGATAAACCATTAGAATTATTTGAGTCATATACAGAAAAAGCGTTCCAGCAATATGAATTAGAACTTGAAGATTTCTCCCGTGTATTATCGGTGTCACCATCTTCAAGTTCTGATTTTATGTTGGAAGCTGCTACAAATTCATTTATAGATAAAATAAAAAATGCTATAGCTGTTATTGCTCAAAGATTAAAAGAATTTATAGATGATACTAGAGCTAATATAAATAGGTATTTTGCTGAAAAAAAGATTCAAGAAAAAATTGCATTTATAAATTCTGTATTAGAAAAATACCCTGTATTAAAACATATGAAAATTAAGTATAGCGATAGAAGACCTATATTAGAACTTATTGAAAATGAAAAGAAAGCTATAAAAAGAATGGTTAGAAAAAAAGGAACAACTTCTGAAGAACTTAAAATAAGATATGAAAGATATCGTGAGCAAAAAACTAAATTGGAACTTATGGCAAGAGCTGGAAGTGTTGTGACGGTAGCTACTTTAATTACTGGAGGTTTCCTACTTGGTATCATTCATACAGTAAGAAAAACATTATCGTCTTGTGATAACGATGCTGAAGGATTAGGAAATATTCCAAATATCAATAAAATGAATAAAGTTCTTCAAAACAATGCAGTCGTAGACGATACTATTAACAAAAATACGGATAAAGAAAATAAAGCTAGTAAAAGTCTTATGCAAAAAATAAATGAACAGCAATCGAGGAAAACCTCCAATACCACTGATAATATTAATAATGCAAAAACAGTAGTAGAAGCTGCACAAATTTTATCTGGTATAACTAGCGATGATATTAAAGAAGCAGCTAAAATGTTCAAAGAGGTATGTACTCTTGCTGATCAGGTTGAGCAGGCGGCTAAAGAAGCAGAAAGAACTGCTCAGAATGCTAAAAATTGATTAATACTTATAAAGGAGGATTTGTTAATGAATGTGGTACAAATATTAGAGTATAATCCAAATAGTAAGTATGAAAATTTTAATAATGTATTACTTGAAACTTATTCAGAACTTGATGAATATAATTATCTTAGAAGACAATGGAATCGTTGTGATATAAATGATGTTTTATATATGGAAAGTGATAATGAAAAAAAAGAAGGTATTATATCAAAAACTATAGAACTTATTAAAAATATTATAGATAAAGTAAAGCAGCTTGTAAGTAAAACTGTAGATTCTCTTACAAATAAATTAAGATATGGTAGCCTTAGTGATGAACAGAAAAAAGCTTATGATGAGTTTCAAGAAGAACTTGAACAGCATCCAGAATTAAAAAACAAAAAATATACTGTAAAAGATTGGGGAAAAATTAAAAAAGAGTACGATAAAGTTTTAGATAACATTGATGAAATGATGGATGATGATAAGGTTGATGCTAATGGACTTACTTATAAATATCATTCAATGACTGATAACCTAAATTCTACAATAAAAACTTTGAGTGCACCATTAAGTATAGATTTAATATTAAAACTTGCAAGAACTTCGCCTGAAAATGCAAGAACTATGCAAGATATTTTAAATAAGTCCTCATCAATAACAAAAAATATTGAAGAAGAACTTGGTAATAAAGAAGTTGTTAAATTGCAAAAAAATGTTGATAAATTGGCTAAACGTGCTACTGGTGCAAAACTTAAAGCAAGCTTAATGAGACACCAGGAACAAACTATGAATGAATGCTTGAAAGAATATATGCAAGATATAGTTGATCTTGCTGATGGTAATAAAAATATGTTTAAAAAATTTCTAGTTTCTATCAAGCATACAGACTTTATTAAAGCCGCAGGCAAAGGTGTTGTTAAAAGTAAGGATGTTAGAAGAAGTCTTAAAGGTGTTGGTAAAGTTGTTGAAGAAATCAATAAAGCTACTGGGGAAGATACCGCTATTGGACAAGCAATACGTATTGGCAAAGATTTTGTAAATCCCCACAGAGAAACTTATAGTGAACAAAAGGATCGTCAAAAGAAAGAAGAAAAGAAATATAAAAAACAAGTAAAAGAAGCCAAGAAAGAAGCAAAGAGAAAAGAAAAAGAAAATCATAAATAGATTCCAATGATTAATTACCAAAAAACATTTGTTTAAATCTTATGTCTAATGAAAGGAGTATTCAATTAACATGATAAGTACAAATTATATTCATGAATATGCACAACATGATCAATTTGTCTATGAGTCGCATTATATACTTTGTGACATTGAAGACCTTAATCAAAAATTGAATTCTATACACACGGAAATAGAGGAGAAAACATATTTTGGTGAAAGCTATGATGCTGAATTTATGGAAGCTGAATCTGGAAATATTTTCACTAGAATAGGTGAAGCTATAATTGCACTATGGAACTCATTCATTGAAATGTGTACAAAATTAAAAGATGATATTAAGGACTCAATCACAGGTGCTAAGAAAAAAAGTAGTACTCAAGCTTACATGAATGCTATGGAAGAAGACCCTGAACTTGCAGAAAAGTTTTTAAATGGTGTAATGAGTGGTAATATAAAAGCATCTGATATTAAAGACATTGATATTTTGGTTGATCAAGCAACCAAAATAAATAATGAATTAGCTACTGGAAAAATAAATAAAAAAACTTATGGTGAAAGAATAGATTCTGCATTGGAAAAATTTGCAAATACTGCAAAATCAATAACTGCTATTGTTGGTCTTGCTGCAATACCAGCAACTATTTACCAGGCTAGAAATAATTATTATAATCAAAAACAAACTCTCGATAGAAATAAAAATGCTTATAAATATGACAGAGAAGGTCATTTAATTAAGCCATTTTATGATCAAGCAGTTAATGCTAGTTTACAACATGCTAGTCCTGAAGATACTGCCGCATTTCAACAATATCAGCAGCAACAGCAGCAACAAAGAGCTCAAAATAATAACCAAAAAAATAAAAAAAATAACCAGAATGGCGGTCAGAATGGCGGTAATGTTGTTACCAATTCTGCACAAGATTATTTTGATGGACAACTTTTTACAGAGGCTGCTAACTTCACAAGCATAATAAATAAATTATTAGCATTCGTAAGTGGTCAAACAGCTAATCTCGATAAATCTGTAAAGAAACTTGAAGAATCAAAAGAATTAGCTTTATCAAGATTACAGACTCTTAATCCATCAGATGCTGATACTGCAAATACTATTATGAGTGGTACAAGAAAAGTTATGAGTGCTGTCGGTAAAGAGTATAATACAATGAAAAACTTATCAGCAAAAATTAATAAAGCAATGTAATTATAGTTGAAAGGAAATGTTAATATGGTACATAATTTATTGAATAGATATAAAATACTTATGGAATCTTCAAAAGCTCTTTCTGAGTATGATTCATTGTGTACACAAATAGTTACTGAAAACTATTTAAACCCTGTATATAAGCCAGTAAATTCAGTATCACCTTCACTAGGTAATACTTATTCAAAATTACTCAACGATTCATATTCATTACTTAGAGATATTTCAGTAGATTCTGCTGCATTAGAAAGTTTCTTTTCATCAGTTCAGATACCTCCAAATACTCGTCTTGTAATTAAAGATGCTTACAAGATAGGAAAAATTAAAACAGAGTTTATAGATCAACTTATTAAAGATGCTGCTGGAGATATTAATCTAATTATAAATAATAAGAAATCAATGAATGACGTTATGGCATTTTTCAATAATATGCCTGCTATTAGAATTAAAAGACAAATAGTAATGGGTGTACAACCACCTATGGATAACAGAGATTACTTAAGTAAAACAGAATCTGATATTGTGATCACAGATCCAAAACAAATATCTGCAAATTGTATAAGTTTTGTTAAAGCATTTCCTCAAAAAAGATTAGAAGTAGATACTGAGGTAACATCATTAAATCAAAGTATAACATCAGCATATACAAAACTTGCTATGTTTTCGGCAACTATAAATCGTTTAAAAGACGAAAATAGATTACCTAATGAAAGTATAAATACTTTGAATTATTATGTATTTAATATTAATCATGTTGTCGATGATGTTGTTTCATATGCAACATTTATGCTTATAACCAAAATAAATGCATTAACATATAATGTAAATTCTTACAATGACCTTTATAATACATTGGGTAGACCACGTATTAATAAAGAGTCTGTTTTTGCAGATGATGTATTACAAACAAATGATAATTTTATGACTGAGGAAATGACACAAGGAGATGCATCAGCAATTATTAATTGGGCTAATCAAGTCTATGATAAAATACGTTCAATGTATACAGAATATAGAGATACTGATAAAGCTCAATATTTAGATGTGAAACTCGATAATTATAAAAAAGATGATTCTCCATATGATCCATTGAATAGAATTCTTATAAAAATATCATCATCGTTTGATAATATAAAACATCAACTGCAAGATAAATATGTTGCTCCTGAGGATGTGTTTAATAATTCATATCTCAGCAATCAATCACTTAGTAACCTTGAAAGACAAGCGAATATTATTTCAATCCCATCTAACAATGTTTACGCTATTTCAAATGGTGATAAAATGTTTTTAACTATGGCAGAACTTAGGGATTCAACACCTCTTTTAAGTAATCTTGCTAACAACTGTAAAAATGTTAGAGATAAATTTTTAGAGCTTGATAGTATTTTAAGTGGTGATGATCCTTCTATTTCATTTGCAGTAAAACAAGATGCATTGAATATACTTAGAGAAAGGCATGCTTTGTTTGATCATATAATAAACTCTGTATGCAAGTGCCTTATTAAAAGGTATGCTCAAATGGAAAGGGCATGTTGTGGATTACTTGAAGTTGTTGAAAAGGTTATTGATGTTCCAAATAGAAAAAATGAGAATAGTGATTACAATACTCTTGCAAAAAGTATTCTTGATATTGATAGGATTACAAATATCTGTGTTACAGAAAAATCTATGCAGGAATATAAACGTGAAAGACTTAAAAAAGAATATGGAATAGTTCTTGAAGATGGCGACGATGATAAAAAAACTGATGAAAATAAGGATGATAAAAAACCAGATGTAAAAGAAGATACAAGTAAAATGAGTGATGCTGACAAGGATCAGAATAAAAAGGCTGCTGATGAAGCAGACAATAATAATGATAAAAAAGATAATGACGATGGCGAAAAGAAAAAAAAGAAGAGTGTTTCTGATGTGCTTGCTGCAATAGGAAAATTCTTTGATGATATAATTAATAAGTTTAAAGATAATACTACAAAAATAACTCAAAATGACTCTGCATTTCTTAAAAATAATAAGCAAGCCATTCTTGATAGAAGTGTAAAGGGTATTACAATTAATATGTACCCATATACAAACAGATCTTCTAGTGAATTCGTACAAGATATGGATAAGCTTAAAAATAATATTGCTTCAATTACACCAAGTAATATTGGAGAATATAAGAGTGATGAAGATATTAAGAAAAAGATCTTTAATTTCACTACTATACCAGATGGTGTTGACTTTAGCACATTCTTTACAAATTACTGTAAATATGGTCAAGAGAAAGCAGTAAGCTTGGGAGATAAAACTGAAGTGGAAAAGACTTCATTTACTAATGATGCTTGTAAGAATCTTATAAATGATATGGTCACATTCTGTGATGATGCTATAAATAATAATGGTGCTACTAATGTTGCAGAAGCATTGGTTAGTTTGAAGAGTGCTACTGAAACAATGGTTAAAGCATTTACAGACGATAGTGATAACTTAGCAAATGTCACAAGTATTTCAAATAAGGTTCAAACATTCTCTACTGCTATAAAAGTAGCTCATCAGAATAAGTATTTTCATTATATTAATGCACTTAGAAAATTGAAACCGACAGATAAATCATCTGGTGAAAATAAAGATTAAAAAAATAAAGACATAAGATATTTTAAATATCTTATGTCTTTATTATTAAACACATATCAATTATTTATTCATTAAATATTAAATTACTTTATTAAATTACTTTCTATCTTTATAGTCATCAAACCACTCATCGAAGTCATCGTCATCGGATGTGATGGTAACAATATTGCTGTAATCTATTTCTTCTTCATCATTTAATTCTGGGACTTCAGTTTTGTCTATAGCAGAATCATTGTCATCAGCAACAACTATTGAACCTTTAGCAAGTTCTTTTGTATCTGGAAGCATCTGTGTGTCATCATCACTACTATTGTCTGAATTTTCAAGACCAAGTTCTTCATAACTCTTAACAGTCTTTTGTCCAATGTTATTTGTCTTCATGATGTCTCTTATTATCATTTGCTCAAGCAATGCTGGATTCACCGGGAATGTTAAACCCGAAAGTATCATCTTTGGATCTCCACCCCTATTTTCAACCATTTCGACTGCGTAATCATATGGTATATCATCCATATTAACAATCTCATCAAATCTTCCAGACCTAAGCAAAGCAACATCCAATCTCTCTGGATAATTGGTTGTAGCAATAACAATACTTCCACCATCCATTGAATCCATTGCTTTAAGTAACTGAAGAAGTCGTTTTGATACATTCTGAACTTTACCAACTTCGTTAATATCTGTGACTGCTCTATTAACAATCTGAGAATCAATCTCATCTATAACGTAAATTGTCTGGGATCTGTTAAATGCACCATCACCATCGTGTGAGTCAAAATAATCCAGATTTACAGATACACAATCCATGTCAAGGTATTGTGCTAATGCAAATGCAAATGCTGTTTTACCAACACCTGGTTTTCCAGCAAGAAGAATACCAAGCCTGTGTGGTACAGAAAATTCAATATATTTCTGTTTATTCTCAAGAAACACATTAATCTTTGCAAGTAGCTCATCCTTTTGTGGAAAGCTTAATAATTGCATCTGTCTTACTTTTATAGAAGCAGCACTGTCCTGATTTGACTTAGCATTACCACTCATTACGGTATATTTCAATGTGCTGTTTTCTGGAGATGATGATGTTATTACCATAATTCTATTATCTATTTCAGCAGTTATTTTCTCTGACCATTTGTGCTTATTTTTACCAATGAATATAAGCATTATTTTATGGTACATAAGAGGAGATTCAGAATTTCTATCATTACCAGTACCAGACTTAATAACAACCAGTCTTGTCATATCCTCATCAAGTACAACAGAGAAGATTCCATTTGCTAACGTTTTGTTTACGTACTCAGGAAAAACGCTTGCTTTCTTTCTGAGCTTTTCAATACTTGATTTTGATATTGCAAACGTTCTGTCAACGTCCACAATCAAATCATTGACATCATATTTAGCACCTAAATACTTAAGCAGTGTAACCAAAGCACATTTGCTCATAAGAGAATCGAAATGCCCATTTATTTCATTTTTGATAGCAATATTATTTTCAACCCATGTGTTTACCTGAGACATTATAGGGTCTACAATTACAGTAGGACTAATTTTAAGCTGCTTCACAGTGTCATTAATAATATTATTTACAGTATTGAATTTTAACATTTCTAATAAATTTAATTCCTTTTTCATTTTTCTTTCTCCTTTAGATTATAGTATTTTTCTTTATTCTCTTTGACATCCTTGTAAGCTTCTTTTCTTCCCATTTGATACACTCTTTGTTGCGAATTATATCTTTTTTCTTGAAGAAGTTTACATGCAGTTTTACACCAACTATAGCTTTTATGATGTCCTTTTTATTATGTCTTCCTCTACCCTTCTTACAGATAGATTTTTGTAAATTGGATAATTCATAAATAAATGACTTTATATTGTCATTCATTTTATTTTGCTGTGAATATGCCTTAAACGCATCTGACTCAAATTTGTATTCATCGTCAATATCTTTATTAGATATTTTAAATGTACCTTTAATGAGTTCAGTCATTATTGTGACGTCAGCGATTTCCTCTTCAAGTTCGCTTTGTCTTTTATTCCCCTCAGTAAGCAGATAAGTTAATTCTGATATAAGTTCAGAAATTTCCTCTAAAGCCAAAATACATGCTTGATTTTTTCTGATCTTTTTAATTGCTTTTTTAATTGTCTTCATTTCCTTCATCACTTTCATCCTCATCGCTGTCAGCATCTATAATATCTTGACAGAAACCCATTATAGATTTATAAACGTCTTCTTCAAGACAATTTTCGATATCAGAACTTATCTCATCAGAAACCATTACTTTATCAGCATCAAACACTTCCAAACTCAAATCCGTAAGAGTAGTTATTTTTGTGCAGGGCTCTTCCAAGGAACTTACTAAAAATGATATTTTTAATTCATGAATATTATCTTTAAGAGTAGCACTATAGAATGTACCTTCTTTAGAGGACGTAGTACTTTTTGCATTATACACCGAATATTCACAAACAGCATCATTCATATTACCCGATTCGTAGTCCTTAAACAGTTCCCTCAATTTTTCATTAACAACATTATTACTCATAGAAATTCTCCTTTCATATTTAAACGTATATATGCGTAATCTTTTGATTACGCATATATAATATATTACTTAAACTTTAAAACGAAATTATGTTTGTAAACGAGTCTACATGTCTATTAACCCCATTTTTTACATAACCTGTTTCAACACATGTTAGTTTCAATAGATCTGTAACAGATTTGAATGGGGAAAGAATAGTTCCAATATTATTATTGTAATCTATAAATGGTTTAACCCATTCAGGAATAGTTTCATATGAAGGTATTGCAAGTACTTGTAGACCTTTGGATTTATTACCTTTATTATTGGGTACAATAAATATACCCGATTTATCACGAAATACACCTTCAATTAAAGCATCATAAATTTCAGGTTCTGTTTGTTTTAGTGGAAGAATATCTTCTTCATTAAAACATGTTAGTTTTATCATTTTTACTTTAGATGGTATTTCTATAGGATTTTCTGGGTATACCATATTCCATACAAGAGCACCACGAACACTTTGTTCTCTTCCAGGTTCTTTATAAGCATCAAATTCCTTAACACTTGCTATTGGAAGAAATTCTGTATTACCACTAAGAATACTTTCATAAATTCTTTTTTCTAAATTTTTAAGTTCTTCTCTAAGAGCTTTTACATCTATTATTTCGGAATTTAATAAATATTTTTCGCATAATTTAGTAAATATGTCTTCACAGATATCTGATGTTGAAGACTTGCGGAAATCCATACCTTTAATATCAATCTTTGGGGGATCAAGATAATTTCCCTCTCTTAATTTAAATAATGACATGTATCTTTTTTTAACTTCACTTATAATAAGTCGTTTCATATAAAACTCATTTTTCATTTTATATCTAGGTCTTATATTTTCTGGTATATTTGAATTATCACCATATCTTAATAAAATATCATTAGCAATACTTGTGATTGTATATGTGATTGAATTTATTATGATAAACTCTTTATTATCTTTACTTTTATCACTTTTACATTCTTTTGAAACAATCTCGTCTTCAATAAATTCTACCCATTTATCAAGAGTTATTATATTCGAATCGGTATCTATTACTACAACACATTTTCTTCCAAAATTCTTTAATCTATAAATTCTATCAAATACCATAAATGGTAAATATACATATTTTAAATAAAGACTTGATAATTCTGTAACTAAATCTTTCACGCTGTCTGGTACATCATTTGGATTCATAAAAGATTCTTTCTGAGCAAACTTATTATACTCATCAGCATCCAAAAACTTTCCTTCCAGCTCCTTTGGAATATATTTTTCCCAATCGTCCTTCTTTTTATTCTTTGGAATAATTGGATACACTGTAACATTATCAATTATCTGAGCATTTAGACTTCTTACTTTAGAATGATCTTTTGTAAATCCCATAAGGTCATTAACATAGTAGAGTCTGTTTAATTTATCTTTATCCATATTAGATAACTGACTAAATATTGGCTCACTATAAGAGTCTTTCCATTTAAAAAACATTTTTTGTATTTTATCAAATACTTCATCTACATCATGAGCCTTAAGCCATTTATCATTTTTTCCACAATCTTTGTAATATTCATCAAATACTTTTATCCAATTAAAATATTCATTAATATCATAAAAAACTAAATTGTTCGATATAAATGACTCAAATGTTGAATAGCATGTTGATATTACAGATTGTGCTGATGCCGTTGTTGATCTTGCACACCATACATTATAAAAGGCTGATGATGGCATACCTGAACCACCATAATACGAATTGGCATTAACCTTTTTTATTGATTGATGTAAATCTTTCATTTTATATTCTGATGAGTTGGCATCTTTTATTTTAAACATTTCTTTTTTTATACGAGATCTATCTTTCAAAAATCCATCAAGCATATCAGCTATTGGATTTGGAGCTTCTAATTGATTTTTGAATATACTCCCATTTCCCGCTATAATTGGTTCATTTTCTAAGATCCAGTCAAAAGTTGACAATAGTGTTGCATCCTCATGTTTTTTAGTATAATTATTATCCAATTCTACCATTGGATTTTGGAAGTTTTCTTTCATTTCTTTTTCTACTATTTTTTCAACATCTTCTTTATTCCATTCAGGATTTATCTTAAGTAATGCTTCCACAGCATCTTTTTTATATAATTTTAAAAACTTGCTTTTTATTTCAATCGACCTCCTTTTTAAAAGATTATGTACTTGTAAAAATAAAAGTAAAAAAAAAGACTATTAATTTTCTTAATAGTCTTTTACATAAGCAAAAATTATTTTATTAATCCGTTAGCTAGCATTGACTCCTTCATAGGAGTTATTACATTTGCATTTACTGAATTAAATCTTTTATTTAATTCATCTACTTTATTATTCAAAGTATTTATAGATTCTTCAGTAGACTGATTAAAATCTTTTAGCGATCTATTCAGCTTATTAATTTTTTTATCTATAGCTTCATCCGAGGATTCCGCTAGAATTGATTCTAGCTTAGATTGGTGTGCCTCTATTAATGAAATTCTATTATTAATTTCTTTAACATCTTTCTTTTCACTTATAACACCAGTTGCAGCCAAGATTAAACCAGCACCACCAAGTCCTATTCCAGTACATCCAACGATAGTATTTTTCTTTTGAGTATCTTCCCATTTCTTTTTGCTTATAAACATTATACCACCTCCTTATGTCTTATTAATAATATATCATTACCACTCCAGTATAAAAAATAAAAAAAATGAGCAGTTTGTTTCATAAGTCTTATAACTTATATGGGTCTTGCTCAGGACCCCACATTTGTATATCATTCGCAACTGGGAATTTTTTAACGAGGTCTCCCCACCTTTATCCTCGAGGCAGTTTTTACTGAGGTCATACCTAGGACCGTACATACAAGTATGGGCAGTTTTTCAGGTCTTACCCTTGGACCTTTTTATGTAATTGAGCAGTTTATTTTCGTCTCATACTCAGGAGACGTTTCGAGGCTGACGAATGACTGGGATGATTTTAGAACTCTTCATCATCCCAGTCATCGTGATAACTATCATCATCATTATCATCATCATGATAATGATCATAATGATAGTCATCGTCATCATAGTGCTTATCCCTTAAATAGGATAAGCACTCCTCGTCACTCTCGAAATCTTCTCGGAGTTCTTGGAACTCCGAGAAGCTAAAGCCGTAGAAGTTCTCGAAGAACTCCTCGGCTTCGTCGAAGGTGTCGAATCTGTTTTCTTCGACATCCTTCAGATTGACGTGATACGGAGTCTCTTCGAATAACTCCATATCCATGTCCCATAGAAGTTCGTCTTCATGACGAACTTCTATGGCATGCTCAAGGATATGCCGCATTTGTCTCATACATAGTCACCTCCTTTCTTTATTTTTTTTATAGTTCTTCTTTGGTAACTTGTATGTATATACCTAAATAATATATCAATTCATAATCCCCTTTTACTAATCCCCTTTTACAGAACATACGAAAAAAAAGAATAGTATGTGAAATATTCAACATACTATTCTTTTTAGTTCAGTTATATTACTTTATAGATGGTCTATGCTTAGGTTTTTCATCTTCATTAAATTTATCATATAGATTTGATACTGTAGGTTTCATATAAGCATCTATATACGATGTTGATGTTCTTGTTGTAACTAAAGCATCAGATAAAAGTTGTCTCTTTAAATATTGAGTAGCCAGACCTATGGTTGGACTAGCATTATTTTCAAGAGCATAACTTACTGTAACTACCTTGTATGGTTCTAGTTTCTTTCGTGTAAAATCAGGTCTCTCATATGGTCTATCTATTGATCTAATCAATCTATTTATAATTACTTCTCCAGATAATCCACTTCCTCTAATTCCACTGGTTACTAATAAATCTAAGAATTTTTGGACTATATCATTTATTGTCCAATCACCATCTTTTTTACGTTTAGCAAACAATTTCATCATATCATATAATGGCTTAGTAAGTTCATCATTTAAAATATTAATCTGAAATATTTTTGTATCATCATCAATGTCTTTAAACTTAATATAACCATTATTAGCTTTCATAAGCTCTAGGGCATCATCTGATATAAATATTTCTTTTTCAGAGTTATTTAAAATGATTTCTTTAATTTCACCAGTAGTCAAATTTACAACATTAAACTTACCTCCAGTTATATAGGTATTGAGTTCGCTGTCAATGTCCATCTCATCAACTTTTTCTATTGTAGATGGGTCTATATAAATAGCATAATCCTCTATATCATCTATTTCCTCATTGTTATCAATATTTGGAAATACCTCACCAGCATTTAATACAAAGAAACTATAAAAGCTTTGAACAAAATCAAGTACTTCAGATTTTGTTGTAGTTAAGTGCTTTGATGACAATACATTTTGCTCTATATCTTGTGTAGCTGTCTGACTTTCATATCCAGCAATTCCATCTGCAATATCATAGTTTAAAATTGCAGTTCCTCCAAAGCATCTATTACATACACAATTACCAAGAGCACAAGTTACTGGGGATCTTAGATAAATATCCTTTCCAACAAGATCTTCATCCTTTCTTGCATCAATCATATAAAGATCTGCATCTTTATCATTTTCAAGTTTATAGAATCTTTTGTTTAGCTTATTCAAAAACTTTTTATTACTTACATTTATTTTTACTAAATGTCTTGTCCCGCAGTCATTTACTTTCTTTGAAAGTGATAATGTCATTACAAGTTGTAATACAAGCTTTCCAAAATTACCAGCAGTTCCCATAACAGTCTTGTTTAGGATTAAACTTTTTCTAGCAGCTGATGCATCAATATACTGATATGCTGGTTTATCAAGTCCTTTAATCAAGGTTGAATTCTCTATTGGAATAGTGATAACATTACCATCAACAGTAGGCTTTAATCCCTGTGCTATTGTAAATTCAGCAAACTGTTTTTGTTTTATTCCAGTATTTGCTTTAAACATAAGACCAATAGGATTACCAGGATCATTTTTATAAATATCAACTTCTTCCTTTAAGTACTTATCTATAGTGAGTTCAATGTCTCTTGGTTGCATAGAATCGTCGAAAGTTGACTCCATTATTTCTTTTATTCTAGGGTACTTATTGTACATATTCATAAATGTGAAATATGAAAAACCAAGATTCATTATTTCTGAAAAGTCTACAGAGATATTTATTAACTTTGCGCAGACATACCCTACAGCACTATTTATGGTCTTCTCTTTTACATTAAAATTTCTTAGAGTCATGATAACCTTATAATTTATCCAATCATCTAAGTCATATTCTGGATCAGCTATAATTCTAGTACCATCCATAATAAAATTCTTATTTAAAAACTTAATATCATTAACTTCAATAAAAGGATACCAAAGTATCAGATTTATAACAAAATGTCTCAGTTCCACTGTGAATATTTCAGTATCTTTAATATAGAATTTAAAATTTACTGGATATGTCCTACATTCTTTTTTCTCAAAGCATGCTTTAAGCACATTATAAATACCATCAAAGAATACTTCATAATCACTATGAGATACTAGGATAGTTTCAATTATATATAAATCTTGTAAATTATCCTTTAAGTCACTAACCGTGTTTATTACGGGTATCGTGTTTTTCATTCACTTTTCCTCCTTCTTTAAGATTATTTAAAAGTAATTTAAATTATTATAAATTATTCGTCGGTATAGTAAAAAGTGTCTTTAAATAAATAAATAAATAATTTTAATATATCAATTTTTAACCCGTCCACATCAGAAATATCAATCAGATTCATTAAAGCAGTAAAGTATTTTCCTTTAAGACAATACTTATTGAAAATACATTTTATATTAACAGCACAGTCTTGCATTTCTTCAATCTTATTTTGCAGTATATCTTCTTCTTTTGGTGTGGCTACAAGCATTGTAATATTGGACTTGTCATCCTCATACGGAAAATCACCAAGTATCAAAGAAGAATTTGTAAAAAGAAATGAAGATGCTTCATCATTGTGGTGAAATTTTATTTTCTTAATGATAAAGCATCTTTTATTTCTCTCACTTATAAATCTTTCATAAAACTTTTTATTCTCTGTAATAGCATATAATGAACCTTCTGACTTCTTATAAAAGCAGTAAATCACCCTACTCATAATATTCAGGATTTATCCAAGTACTTCTAAAATTTTCATCGTTCAATGCACATTCTTCAACCTTTTCCATATCAAATACTTTTTCGATTTTACCTTCTCTTAAATCTTTTACTGCCTTTTTAATATTCTTTTTAGCTTTCTTTGCATCCTCTTTAGTAACACTTTCCAATATAAATAAATTATCAAAAAGTGCTACGTAGTTTTCGAGAATATCTGCTATCTCATTAGCTTTCTTTTTAGTTATTATCTTACTCATAATTTTCTCCTTTCATAATTAAATATAATTATTTGTAGCCGAATAAATAATATATTAGTTTAATAAAAATAACATATTTTAAAGCATGGTGAAAACAATATAGTAAAAATCAAAATTTTTATAGTAAGGAGATTATAGATATGAGTTTTTTAGATAGATACCGTAATACAAGCCCAGAATTATTTTCAGACGATGATATAAGTTTTGATAATCTGGACTATGATGATGACGAAGATTTTAGTGAAGATGATCTCAATCAATTTGGTGATATGGATGACGATGAAAGTGACGAAGATGAAGCACCTGATAACTTTGATAAGCCTTCATCCGAGGAACTTACAAATGAAGAAGACGCTATGGCAGATTCTATAATTGATGTTGCTGCTACACCAATCGTTATGAATGAGATTATGTCTAAAGAAGCAGTTCAGCAATTTGCTGAAAGTGCTGAATTTGATATTGCTGTTGGTGAAGGACTTTTACTTGAATCAAGCAGAGATTCCCTTGTAGAAGATAATTCATTCTTTATGGAATCAAAGTTCTATCAAAAGAATATGGTTAGATTTACAAAACAAGCAAGAACAAACCAACTTTTTGAAATTTGCGTACAGGCTATAGCAAGAGCTAAGAACGATCCTATGTATACAAAGCTTACAAAAGTACAAGCTCTTAGAAGAAAGATTAAGGGAGTACTTAGACAAAGATATAGACAGCCTGCTATGAAGAAAGCAAAGGAATATATTATGAGACTTAGAAGCTCAAATTCAAGAACTATTGCAAATGCAGCTGCTAAACTTGAAAAGTAAATTAATAATTATTTAAATTATACTTTAAGAAAGATAGATACAGATATTATCTGTATCTATCTTTCTTCATTATGAAGGCATTGCATTTATAATTTTCTCTAATTGCTTTATACGTTCACCTATTGTATCAAACATATTTTTGATTTTCTTAGCTTTTTGTGATGCACTGATATGTCCAACTATGCCTCCAAAAATAGCACCGGCAGTAGCTATACCACCAGAAACATACCATCCTTTAGCTTGCATATTTCCTATAAAATTTTCTGGTTTATACCCAGTATTAGACTGAATATCTTTAATATATCCATATCTTTTACCAAGTTCATACAAATATCTATTCTTATCTCTAGGGTCTTTCATATTAACCCTATCATTTTTAATATCTTTTTCCATCTGTTCTTTAACTCTAGCGTCATTCATCATACTATTAAAAGTAGCACTTGAAAAAGCACCAGCAATTTTATCTGGAGTTTTTGTAGCAGCCAATACTGCTGCTGTTATAATTCCTCCAAGTAGTTTATATATTGCATTATTCTTATTACATACTTCTCTTAAAGTATACTCCGATACAGTTAAAGATGTAACTCTTGCTTGGTTGAGATATTTCTTAGCTTGATGTAAGTAATTTTTTGCTTCACCTTTATAACCCTTTTTTATTGCTGATTGGCATTTACGAAGAGCCTTATTGATTTCAGAATACTGTTTCTTAAGCTTTTCAGCGTTATCTTCAACTTTATCATTAATAGCTTGCTGAATAGGATTTATATATAATTCCGAATAATCATAACTATCTTCTTTATAATAACTTATTAAATTACACAATTCATCAAAATTAGCCATAAGTCATTTCCTTTCTATAAATTTAGATATTATTATTTTGTTTTTTAATAGAAATCTGACATACCAGCATAACCCCCCCCCCAAATGATATATTATTTATGTGTATTAAAGTAATGAAAATTCATTTTAAATAGTTACAAAGGTAACTAGCTTTAATACTAGGGATTTATAAAGTG
>Ga0326511_10000329_pt1 | contig 40854 bp, 66 predicted proteins | sample 0_2496_0518_D_FD_203701 | JGI IMG/M metagenome (GOLD analysis project Ga0326511, IMG submission 203701) | Bovine rumen microbial communities from UC Davis, California, United States - 0_2496_0518 | ecosystem: Host-associated > Mammals > Digestive system > Stomach > Rumen | place: USA... | reverse complement strand
CACTATTCCGGCACATACCCTCGTACTTCCAAATACGAGTACGCTTATCCCATGTACCCTTCAGATGCACGATGCTTAATTCTTCTCGTTTGAGATAGTCGTGAATGTTCATTCGTCAACCTCGCTCTCTAACCATTCCATTTTGCAAGCAACGCATACTTTCCTATTTGTATAATCCAGGGGCTTGTTATGACAATGTGCTCTGCTATCTCCACAAGTGTACGGACAACTGATGTTATAGTGTACGAGTGCTTCATAGCTTGTACCACCGTCGTCAATAAAATCTTCTTCTGATAAAAGCTTAACGATATATTCTCTGTTAGTCATTTGTTACCTCTCATGTCTGCACCACAATTAGGACAATAATTACGATACTTACCGTCGTGATATGCACCGCACTTATCGCATCTGCTAAAAATCCACTTGCCTTGCTTTCTTTCTTCAATAGTCGGTTGCAAGTCTAAACGATCACATATCAGATTGATTACACAAGTCTTATCACAACGCTTTGTGCCGTTTAAGATACAAGTCTTACAATGTTCTCTCGATTCGGCTTTTACTTTGTCTGCATCTATTGCTCGCATATCTTCTCTCCCTTCTTAATATTTAATGTTCAAGTTACCGTGTTCGTTTATCCAATCAATAACTTCTTTGTAATTAAGTCCACCCTGCTCTTTCGGACGCATGATGTAATCGTACTGTTTCGGGTGTGTCTGCTTCATACGGACAAATCGGCTTTCCTTCTCTACATGACACCCAAATCCGCAAAACATACAACCCGTTCTATCGCAACCCGTAGTTTTCAACTTCCTGGTATCGTCTGATAAGCCCAAGTCGCATATATCTATTTGACCGCTTAATTGATCCTCACCTTCGTAATCCGGTACTATATCGCCGTAAACCGAGCAAATCTTAATGTTATTCTGCTGAATGTATTTCAGAACATCTTGCTCTCTCCAAAACGCCATAGGTGTACTTACGGGGGATTTCATTTCAAAGCCATTACAACCGTTTTGTAGCCACTTTTGCGTTCTTAAACGGCTTTCTTCAGCCATAGTCGCAAGGATCGGTACTCTACCCGTTTCTTTACCGTACTTATGAGCAGGGGCTTTCTTCATAACATTACAACACTTGTTTGATATTTCAAAAGGTGCTTCCAGGAAGAACTTGTACTTTTTCTGATTGAATAATGATTTGTCAGGGATAATCCCCGTCTTTGACTTCGATGGAAGCTCCCCCAACATTATTAGAAGCCTCTGATTCGCACCGCCTTCTCGATTTCGCATTTTTCGTTTGAGCATATCTACCAATTCCGCATAACTTTTCGTATCGGTAAGCGTACTTAACGCTCTGCTCTGCTCTGCTCTGCTCTGCTCTGCTCTGCTCTGCTCTGCTCTACCGAGCATGAACGAGTTGTTTAACTCTGTCAAGTATTTTCTTGCCCCATAGACACATTCAGCAACTTCTTTACTGATAAACGGATAACCGTACTTTTCGATAACCTGCTTAAAGGTCATTGTCGGCTTTAACCATTCCACATTATCAAAAGTCTTAACAAACTCTCTGATTTCGGGATATTCCAACCCCGTATCTACAAAAACGGCTCTCATATCGGGATAAATCTCCCTTGCTATGTGAAGCAATACGGTGCTATCCTTACCACCTGAAAACGATACATAAACGCCGTCTATACCGAATTCATTTACCCACTCTCGAATTCTCTGTTGTGTCATTCTCACTTTAACATCGAGGGGTAACGCTTGACGCATCTTCAGATCGTCTATGGTATGTATTGTCATTTAGCACCTTCCTTTATATTCAGATACCCGCCACCTTCATTCTCACTTCCGCAAACCGGACACGCATCGGGTATGGGATCTCTCGCAAATCGTATGATGCCCGTATTGCAAGCAGGACACTCGATATAAACCCTCGTAGCCCGATAACGGTCTATATACCACTTACCCATGTCCGCACTCCCTCATTAAGTCGCTTACCCAGGTGCTTTCAGCTTCGCCGTCTAAAGTCGTACCGCATCGGCAAGTCGTAGGTGCTTCTTCGTTCAAATCCACGATCTCACAAGCCTTACACAACGGACACCGTAGATACTTCTTACGCTTCGTTTTCTCGCATAACCACTTCATTTACTCACCCCCTACTATTGATTTAAGCGATAGCCCCTTATATACCCTTCCTGAAGGCTCGTTGATGCACATATCGTAGAATTCAGGGTGTCTTGCCATTTCGTTTACAAACCGCTTTGACGGCAATATACGCCCATGATTTTGCTTCGTCCACGATATGAAGTGCCTATACAAGTCGGCAGCCGTAATCTCGTACTCGCCTCTTACAGAATTACGCTCCAGGAAGATGCCTACATCGTCGTTCTCGCTCTCGTAAGCTGATATGATAGTCTGCATATCGTTACTCATAGCTAATCCCCTCTGCTCGTATTGCTGATAGCCGTATACAAGCCAATTGAAGATCCCGCTCATGTTTTCTTCCTGCTCAAACTGATTCTTCAAAGTCTTATCCTGCTCGCTATCGGCAAAGTGCCTATCGAACGAGATAACCCTCAAACGCTCCGAGTTAAAAAGGGATTTATCAGACACTTCCGGCAAGTCGTTACACGATAACCAAATAGTGAATTGCGGTATAAAAGTTACGGGTGCTGAAAACAACGCTCTTGCGGTTATTGCTTCACCGCCCGTAATCTGCTTAATCTTTTCTTCGTCGAACTTACCGTACTCTGCGGATTCAGCCATTGTTACAAACCTACGGCCTTTAAGTGATGCGAGTACGGGTGATGCCTGCTCTGTACTCACCGATGCACCGTTACGGCATATAATGCCTACGGGGGCTGCGGTAGCATACGATCCTAACATACGCTCTACGGTATTCAGCAGGGTGCTCTTGCCGTTCCTGGTCGTCTTACCGTAAAGGATAAACATACATTCTTCGTTAGCCCTGCCAAGCAACGAGTAGCCTAATGCACGATTGAGGTAATCAATCTTATCAGCTCTACCGTTGCATACTTCCGATATGAACTGTTCCCAACGCTCACACTTCACTTCCTTGTTAGGCGTGTGAGAAAAGCGTGTCTGCATCGTCAGATAGTCCTTCGGGTTATGCTCATGGAACGAAAAATCTCGAAGATCGTATGTACCGTTCTTACAGTTTATAAGGTACTCGTTCTTATCGAATAACTCTGCTGAAGTCGCACAACACGAAGTAGCATCGTCCTTAATCCTATTACGGAAACGCCTATCCTGCGTTCTCAATATGAACTTTGAATAATCGTCCTTATCGCCGTCTATAATCTCTCTCGCATAGCAAGCGAGAAGTCTTACGAATGTTTTGAGCATTTCAGATACGAGAATTCCCTGCTCGTCCTTTACCCAACGGCCTTCTGAATAGATAACCCACGATTTCCACTCCGGTACATATCGGGCTTCTTCACCGTATATCTCGTTGAATAAGTCGGAAAGTCCAAGCTCGTTATACTCGTAGGCTAACTCACCCTCACGAAAACGCAGATGCGGTTGTATAGCACAAATCTTTTCGTATTTAAGCTGCGTAGCTTCGTCTGTAAAATTCACTTCTCTACCTCGATACCCAAATAATCTACGCTCATGCTATGGTCTATTTCCTTCTTACAACGAGGACAAATAAGATAACTCATTTGCCTAAATCCCGTTGCCTGATCCTCACACTCGACTACCATTTTGGTCTTACAATGAGGACAAGTACGCTTCTCGTTCCAACATTCAATCATTGTTAGTTACTCTCCTTTTCTGTTATCCACCGTATTATCGGTTCGCCTTTATAACCCTTATCCCAGATGTACCAAGCGTATGCGATAGCCCCTGAAGATGCTTCGTCAAACTTGCCGTTCTTCGAGCACAACGCACGGAAGGTATATACATAAACATAATGGGGGGGGTAGGCTTAAATAACGCATCATAGCGTGTCTTGCCTTCCAGGAAGGTCAATTTTAAGAACATAGCTACACGATGCCCGTCGCCTATGATAGACAACGCTTTATTCACAAACTCCGTAGCGTACTTATACGGCGGGTTGGTGATAATATCGTAATCGAGATCCCCGTTACCTTCCTGCTTCAGAAAGTCTACATCGGGTATTCCAAAACCCCTATCTATCAAGTCGGTAGAAAATACATTGTAACCGGCTTCTTCGAGCTTCTTACTGATATGTCCTTCGCCACAAGCACACTCCCAAATGTTAGTCGAAAAACTCTCTTTTGATAGCAAGTCGTCTACGCATTTAGGATCGGTAGCATAATAGTCGTTTACTTCACGAACTGAATCAGAATGGTTATTAGCTCCGATGCACGCATAGGCACTTTTCAAGCCCCCCGTCCAATCCTTCATGTCGTGCTATCCTCCCCAAATCTATAAGTCGTTACGGCTATCGGGAAAGTTTCGATTTCCGAAGCCCAAATTGCCGTACCCTTGCCGTGCGTTCTCTCCCAACACAACGGAAAACCGCCAATGCCGTCAAACAAGCTGCCTAAAGTCGCTTTTTCAGGTAGGTACTTCGCCATGTTGTCTATAATTATCTGCCATTGTGGTAACGCTATACTGTTACCCAAAGCCTTGTACCTTGCCGTATCGCTCGCTCCTGGAATGTCCGTCCAACCGTCAGGAAAGCCCTGAAGTCGCTCACATTCGAGCGGGGTAAGCCTGCGTACCACATAATCCTTGTTAGAATCCATACTCTCTCTCTCTCTCTCTCTCGAACGCCACGGCTTGTTGATCGTGCATACAATTCAACGCACCCACTTTGTCCGATATTGTTTGATTTGCTTGTCCGTTGCCTATACAAAACATCTGTAACTAATAAATCTCCAAAAGCATCTTGTGTAGTGTAACTACCGTGCTGATTAGCATTAAGTGTTCCGGTTATTTCCTGATAACTCATTACCGTTTACCCTCACTACTACGCATTGTGGATCTTTGTAATCTCTGCTCCGAAGGGAAAAGGCTCTCCCCCCCCGTCAACTTTCGGTGTCATTTCCGTTGTGAACGCTATCGGTTCATTCTGTTCTTTCATTCCTTACCTCTAATAACACTAACGGAACATTACCCCCCCCCGTACCCATTCGGGTAGATAAGGTCTGAACATTACCGTCCTCGCTTATCTTTACCCTGCTATCGTTAGGGTGATTCTCTACGGGATAGCACACTACCGGCTCTCCGTAGTGGGTTGTGGCAAGCGTTGGTGATACATCTTTCTGAATACTCACGCTCTGCTTACCCCCCCCATATCAACGGCTATTACCGTTGCTCTGTTCCACGATGCACTTTCCTTCGTTGACATACTGATTACCTACACCCTTATAATCCCTTGCTTGCAAGCTTCCTACGGTGTTATGGAGCATACCCCCCCGCACCACGAGCGGTTATAGGCGGTTGTATATCTTCTTCAAGGCTCATATCAAACTTTGCGTTCTCGCCTGAATTGAAGCTATCTCGACCTATTCCGTAGGCTACACAAGCCTTGCCCATTTATGCTATAAGCTACTCCGTGCTGCTCTACGCTATTCAGCGTGTAAGCCGTATCACTCTCGCTATATCCTGCTCCCCGATGCGAGGGGCGGCTTCCGTTGCCTTCCAGGGGTATTGCAGGGGTGAATAAGGTCTGATCCTGCGAAGCGGCACTATTGCCGCTTCGCTCTGTCTGTACTAATGCACCCTTACCTGCCGTACCTATGCTACCGTCTGCCTTTACATAGGTATCAGCACCACTTCGTATCTTTAAGGTGTATGAGCTGCTATCTGATTCGTCAGGGCGTTCTTCAGGATCTCCGGTAGTTCCTTCCCCCTCTTGTCCGCTCGCCTCAAAATACCTTCGCAAGCCCTCGTCGATAGGTAATACTTTTCCGAAGCGTCCGTCTGTAATATCTCCGACAAACGGCTCACCCGTGAAAAGAATATCTGCGGCGTTTGCCCCCCCGTAATCGACGACAAGGGCGATCCGCTTACGGCGTTGAGGTACTCCGAAGTATTGAGCGTCCATAAGTCGCCACGCAATAGAGAAGCCGTCGCAGGCGATTGCTCCGCTATGCGTCCACTTTCCGTTGTCAGGCATAGGAATTGAAATGTCGGCTTTTTTGACACGACAAAATTCTTCCAAGACGGCTCTGAAGTCCTCACCTCTGTTTGAGGTGAACGCTCCTGCCACATTTTCCCAAATGACGAATCGAGGTCGAATATGTTCATTTGTACGCCCATTCTTTATATCTCCTTCTCGCATTTCACGAATTACTCTTATCATTTCCATAAACAAGCCACTACGCTCACCTGCAAGGCCTTCTCGCTTACCTGCGATTGATAGATCCTGACAAGGGCTGCCACCCGTGATGCAATCTACGGGTACGAGCTTGCTTCCGTCTAACTTTGTTATATCTCCAACATGAAACATGATTTACACCTTGTACTTCAAAGAACTCTTGATTATCGCTAACACTTCAGTTTCCGATAACGGCGGTTTACACACCTTCTGATTAAGTCGTAGCATTTCCTTCTTTAGTGCATCACCCTTCAGCCCTCTTACCCGTAATTGAGAACATATCGAAAGCAACGATACATTCCTGCAACCCTGGTTTATTTCGGGATAGATAACGCACACTTTGCCGTTGGATAGCTCGTACTTACACGAATAAATCTTCTGATGCTCCGCAACCTTGCTATCTCTTATTGTTTCGGGAAAATACTTCTCCACTACATAATCAATAGCTTCCTGATTAGTTATCAGCATCGAGTGATTTTCGAGAACATTACCCGTGCAAATGAAAAACCTACCGTTCTTATAAATCTCACAACCTGCTCCGTTATTCTTGCCGTTAAACGGTAAATCGCCCTTAACAAGAATATGGAAGCCCCTACCGCTCTTTGACAACTCCGTATAGGAATTACAAGCTTGTATTACATCTTCTGCGAGATCCGTAAGCAGATAATCGTCGTCAAAACCCTTATCTATGTCTATCCCGACAATACCCGAATCACTAAAAACATAGCCCGCATAGTCGTAGACACCTTCGTTTACCGCTTCAACGGCACTATCGAAGCTATCCCAGGTGTTAGGATTAGATGCGCTTGCAGCTTTAAGCTCGTAAGCTCGCATCGGTACTTTGCTATCTCTGTTAGCACACACCCAATTAGGCATAGCTTTCAGCTCGTCAGGTATTGCCGAATAGTTCATAGATTACTTACCCTTCTTTGTAAAACCGGAAGCCTTCTTCGTTGTTTCAACCTTGCCTGCAAAGAAGTTACCCTCGATCTCGATGCCGAATCCGTCAAACTTATCGGAAGCGGAAACGGTCTTTGCTGATGCCATAGCCCTCGCTTTTGCGATAGGCATAGTAGCCTTACCGAATGAACTTCCTGCGGGATAGATGTACTCTACAAGCTCTTTGTCAGCCTTATACGGTGTGAACTTTACATCTGCCATACTCTTACTCCTCTCCGTTCAAAAAACTGTCTATATCAAAGTCCTCGTCATTCTTGACGGGTGCTTCGCTCTGTTCCACTTGTACAACCTTCGGGGCATGAATAATACCCTTACCGCCGATAATACCTCTCGCCTTATCGTTCATAGGTCTATCAAACGCATCTGCTGCTTCATAGTCCTTGATATGAGCGTATGTACGAGCCTTGCCGTCATACTGTTCGTGATATACGGTACAAGCTACATAGTGGCCTGCAAGGGATTTAGGATCAATTTCTTCCACGGAAGGATCATTAAGAATTGTACGAGCAATCCAGGAAAATGCGTTCAAAGCACCGTCATTCAGATCGCCGTTGTCCTTGTAAATCTTATAACGCTCCGAGTGCTTATTGCCGTCAGCGTTGATAAAGTGAATCTCGATCTTTCCCCACTTCTCGTCGTAGTCTACTCCCGTAACATAAAGGACGGTTTCACCTTCCGGCAATACGGAAAACCCATTCGATAATTTCAGCATACCCATTCTTATTTTTCCTCCTTGTATTTAAGTGTGTCTATCGGTTTGCCTACCGTTGAATACTTATCCAATAATCCGTCAGCTTGTAAAGCCTTCTCGTCGTACTTCCTGCGTCCAGGGGTGCGTGTAACATACCACCTACCGTAAACGGCGTGATTATCGCTCTCTGTCAGATTACTTACTAACTTTTCCTTGATTGCCACCTTCAAAGCATCTAACCTTTTCACATCTGCACCGATCTTTTCTTCGAGTTCCATTTGTGAAACGGATATTTTAAGAATAAGCTCGTCGGCTTCTTTTGTCAACGCTTCAAGGTCAACATCTTCGGAAATGTAATTTGTCCGTAACTCTTTGATAATGTCCTTATCAGCATCGGTGTAATCCGGTGAAATACCCTTTAACACCTGCTCATTCCAAAAACGGGTAGCATCTGCGAGCATACCGTCAAAGTCGGGGTAACGCTCATGCACCTTGAATTCCACCGTAACCGTATTCTCTGCGGAAGGTACGAACTTATCAGGGTGAGAATAGTCGCTCTCTTTAAGGAACGAGCATACCATAATGACATTCTCCGTACCGAGCAAATAGGCGTATAAAGCTGCCTGAAGTGCATAGTATTCGGGTACATCGTTCTTCCAATCTTCAGCCCTCTTTGTGGTCTTGAACTCCAATACAGTTTCGGGCTTCTCGTTATCGTCTACGAGAATACTATCCCACATACCACCGAATATCGGATTACTCTTGAAGAAGTCGCCGTGTGTCTTATTGAAGAAGTCCTCACCGAATACATCAGTAGGCGTACGCAGGTTATCCATGACATACATCTTCTTCATGTACTCAATCTGCTTCGGCTCGATTGTCTTACCTGCGATAGTGTAAATTGAATCCTCGAACGGTTCTTCGTAAACCTTCGTCATTTCACACCACACCTTAAAGGGTGTATTCCACCTATTCATTCCGAGCACCGCTCCGAATCTCGTACCCGTCAGCTTCTTTGTACGCTTCGGGGGATCTACCTCAATGTGATTATCTACAAACTTCATGCGTCCACCTCCGACGGCATATTAGCCTTCTCCCACTCGTCGTAAGCCTTATTGCAAAGCTTAATGTACTTCTCGCAACCTGCCTTCGTTACATTAGTCAGGTTAGTAGTTTCTACACCGATCTTTGCGATAACCGCTCTCAAAGTGCTATCACCCGTCTTACCAAGCTTCGTCATAAGCTTCTTCAGCCCGTCAATCTGCAAAGCACTCGCAGGCTCGTTAGCACCTACGATTTCTTTTGCCGTTTCTGCCCTCTCATTTGCCGTTAGAGGGGCTTTCGGTACGGAAACGGTAGTAGATACCTTTTCGTTGTTAGGAACGGTTGTAGGCTCAATCTCGTCGATTACACACAAGTCTAATGCGAGATAGTAGAGATACCTACGAAGATAGGTATGTGATGCACCTAAACTCTGCACCGGATTGATAGCTCTGTTCTCCGTCGGGTAACGCATCGGTGATGTGAACGATACACTCTCGTCAGGGTTATCCGTGTTCATAATGGTAAGCACCGCTAATTCTTCGGTGAATCTTACCAGGCTGATAAGCCCGTACTCGTTGAACAGTTTAGTAACACGGGGTACGAAGTCCGAAAGCTCGAAGTATTCATACTGAATAGACGAATTCTTACCGCTCTGCTTCACGCTTCCGTCAAGGATCTCTGCTCTAACCTTGTTAAGCTTCTGATATACATTCAGCTTTGAGTAGTCAGGGGCTTCATTTTTGGGCGTAGTCCTCTTTGTAGGAACGGCCTTCTTTTCTGCTTCCTTAATAGCGTCCATAATGGTTTCCTCCTTCTTAAACGCTTGTATTTTCTTATTTGCCATAGCAATATAGAACGATTTATCTACATCACTTATTGCACAATGGTTATCATTGTCGATTACACAATGGTCGGGTATCGACGGTATCTTCTGTCTAACTTCGCCCTTCGTCTTGTAGAGTGTTCCGCAGGTCATATCAGTAGTGGCATAGACACGGTTACACTTCTGCACCGGAACTTCCACGCCGTCCTTGATGTAAACCGCTCCGTCAAACTTCGAGCTTGCCCTTGCGATAAACTGAAATTTCTTTATGTCGTCGCAAGCGTTGATGTATTCAGCAGGATCTACACCGTGTACTAAATTCTCGACAATAGCTTCTGCTACTACTACCGCATCGTTGTTTACCTTGAACTGTCCTACGGTAGATATACCCCTTACGAGATCGCCACCCTTCGTCTTGATGCTTCCGTCAGGCTCTACCCAAATGTAGTTATTCACATCTTTTTGGTGAAGCTCTTTGATGTTATCGACTTCGAGGGTGAAGCCCGTTCTCTCCTGCCACTCTTTGAGGATTGCATCTACGGCTTCCTTCTGCTCCGCATCTATCTCGTACATAACACCGTCGGTATTAAGCTGCACGATAACAAGTCCTGGAATGTCCTTGTAAAGATGCTCTGCAAGCTCCAAAAGGTATAATTGTCCGTCCATACATACCGAGTGTGCCATGAGGGGATCGTAAAGGTCGTTAAACGGTGCTCCTGATGCTCCGTAAGTCGTATTGACAATCAGCTTCAAGGCGTTAGCCGTAGCCTTATCTCCCGCCTTCTTTGCCTTCATACGGGTTTCTAATATGTCCTCGAATATCTTGTAAGACGGGATATTCCTTGAAAGATGCTTCTTCAATACCATATCGTGAGGATAAAAGCTTCCCACATCAGCATCGAATAAAAGCCTTCCGTTACCTTCTTTGAACTCGTATTGAGGGATAGCGGCATGAATACCGCCCCACGCTACTTTGACCGGACAATCCCCGATAAAGAAGTCGTACGATTTCTCTTTAGGATCGTAGGTTTCTGCATGGTCGATAGCTTCTCTAAAGAAGTCCATTACACCCTTCGGTATGTAGTGATAGAAAATATCGAAAGGGAATGTAAGGCAAAACTCGTCGTTATGCTCCGCTCCGTTTGCTTTGAGCATCTTTGCCGTCAACTGTGCATTAGTCAAAGCGGAAGCATCTAACTTCTCCATACCTGCAAGGTCGCCTACCTTTACCTTGTTAGCAAAGTAGTCTGTACGCAGGTCGTAGATAGCAAGTGCCGCATCTACATCGTGCCTGCAATACTTGATCGTTTCCTTAATCTGCTTCTTCGTCAGCTTCTTCGGGTAGTCAAACGGTATCGAACTCTCTACGATGTTCATATACAGATGCCCTTCAAGCCCCTTCAACGAAGTGGGGTAAGCATCAAGGTAAACATCTATGTTATTCAGCTTAAACCCGCCAGGTGCGAAGTCAGGGTACTTCCAAGCCGGATTACCTGCAATAATCCAATCATTCAACGCCTTCAGTTCTTCAGGTGAGAAGCCTTCGATTACACCACGCATAATCCACTTATCGTAGGAATTAGTGTTGTAGCCAATAAATACATTCTCCTTATCGTCAAACAGTTCCTTGACCGCATCGTTGTCGTTGACTATATCAAGCCACTTACCCGTTGCCTTATTCTTGAAGCACACAAGCCAATCGTGTGCAAAAACTTCATAATCATAGCCCCAAAGCCTCATATAATCCTCCAATCATGTATAAATTTCGCAGCCTATCTTCCGATAGATCCTCAAACGCCGCCTGAAGCACTTTTGAGCGTATATAGTGTTATCCACAAAGTCATAGCATCTTGCATCTGTCTTATCAGGGTGAACTCTCGCTATCCTTCCGATAGCCTGCTCAATCACGGCTGAATCTCGATGCGGTGTCAGCATATACAACCTTGATAGTCGTGGTATGTCTAATCCCTCTTTTGCGAGATTGTAGGAAGCAAACAGAATGTTAGCTCTACCTTCCCTCATATCTTCGAGTGCCGCCTGCCTAACCTCTCGCTTTGTCTTTCCGGTTATCACCCTCGCATCTTCCCTACCTATCATTTTGAATAAGGCTTCCGATTGCGATAACCTATCCGTCAGCACTAATGTCGGGTGCGTTTCGTATGCGAGCATACTTGCAGCTATATTGTTACGATGCACATTTTCAGCAAGGTAAGTGATGTACTTTGTGTAAACCATAGTGCCGTCTGCATCGAGAAAACAATCGTTGTAACCTACATTCGTATAGATCGCTTCCACGCTCACGGGCATTACCTGATGCTCTATATCTTCAAACGGCACTTCGTAGGTTACATTACCCAATATAGCGAATGTAGCACCTATCATACCGTCTGCACGATGCACCGTAGCGGATAATCCGTACTTGTATGGAGCTGCAAGGGTGTTTACTACTTTGTAGAACATACCAACCGATGTAGCCGAAGTGCATACACGGTGGCACTCGTCCACGATAACTATGTCAAAGTAGTTTTTGTAGCGTTCAAGCCCTGCAAAGTTAGCCATAGTCTGTACGGTAGCGAATGTGATGCCGTTGCCTATCTTCACCCTACCTTCGGTGCTCACCGTCAGAAGGCTCTTATCGAGATACTTCTTTGCCTGCGTATAAGCCTGGTCTACGAGATCCTTCGTATGAGCAAGCCACAAAGCTTTCCTACCTCGCCTTGCAATCATAGCAATACCCATTATCGTCTTACCTGAAGCCGGACGGCTCTGTAAGATGCCGTAAGGGTGTCGAAGCATATTAGTTACCGCTTTCTCCTGATACCCTCGAAGCTCTAATGTGGATTTGTAGTCAACCCTGGACTGAAATTTCAGCCACGAATAACAGTTATCCTTCTGCATAAAGCCCTGAAGTGCATACATATAACCGAACGGTACATATACATAATCGTCGCCTTCTTCACGATACAAGCAAATCTCACGGGGTACATTACCCGTCCACTTACCCATACGCTTACGGTTTACATAATCAGGGTTAGCAAAAGTCAGATCCCGCTTAATCGCCTTTAACACTTCAGGTGTCGGATATGAGATTTTGATTTCATTGTCGATTGTAAAGAACATTAGAATATCTCCCTAAATGTAAATGAACACTCTTTGATAGCTTCCGAATTCAGACTACGAACATTGTTATCAAGGCAATTACAGATAGTCTTAAACGGTATGAAGTAAACATCTTCTTCGTCCGGTAGCTGAAGTGCAAAGAACGCTTCGTGGTGTGTTCTCTCACACCACCTGCTCATGGATAAGAATTGATTTTCTTCAACTCTCGTAAGCGGAAAACGGCCTGATTTGCAATCCTTCGCATCTATGATAAAAGCATCTACGCCTTTAACGGCTATGAGATCGCACGGCTGCCCTGCTTGATTCTGCTGAAACAGATGTACCCAATATCCGTTCTCGTAAAACAAGTCCTTCAGCTTGACTTCAAACTCCGTACCTTCCTTCTTATTACTGTTCGCTCGCATCGTGATCTCCGTACTGTATGTAGTGGCTTTTGAATGGATAAGCCCTCTTATTCTGTTCAAACTGTTCTTCCGTTACCCTAAACGGGCAATCCTCATAGCTTGCAGGAAACGGCTTTGCTTCGGGTTTGATACACGCACACTCGTCTTTGTAACCCTTAAAGTGGCAAGGCTTGCCAAATCTACAAATAAACATCTGCATCACCCCTTCGGAAAGTCTAAATCTTCGCTTGCTTGTGTAGTAACCTCTACCTTCACCGTACCCTTCTCCTGCATCTGCTTGATAAGGGCTTTCTGCTGCTCGATAGTACGCTCTCTTGTTTTAAGCTCTTTAGCGACTACCGTGCTATACAGATTTCTCGCTATGAAGGTGGCTATCAGCATACCCGCCAGGAAGCCGTTAGTGCATAGCAGGATTACCATTAAGCTATTCAGCAAAATCATATTCATTGTCAACTAACCCCCTATCGTCAAGGCAAGCAAAGCACAACCGCTCGCCGTTCATATCCCATGTGTCTACCTTCATACCACAAGCCTCACACGGGCAAGTGGTGAAGTCAGCAGCTTCATTCTTCAGTTTCTTCATAATCTCCCCCTTCAAGGTCGTTATTCTTTGATACCGCTAACAACGCAAGGCAAAACATACCCATTACCATTCCTACGGCTAAACCTACAAATAAACCAACGATAAACTCATTCATAAACGATAAATACCTCATGCTTTTGTGATCCGTAGGCTGATGCCTCGTCGTGGCTCTCGAAGTACAAATCTACGATTTTTCCCTTGACCGCACTTCCCGTATCTTCGCAGCGATAGTATTGCCCGTCGATCATAAGTAAGCTACCGAGTGGGATAACTGAAGAATCTACGGCACAAGTGGTTTCTCCGTCTTTGTCGTAGTGAACTTTTGTACCTGATGCTGTGATACCTTCTGCGTTAGCTCCACAACACTTCGTACAAGCACAATATCCGGTGCAAGTGAATGTACCTAACGATTCCATAGCAGGTGTAGGTGTGGGCGTAGGCGTGGGGGAAGGTGTCGGTGTAGGCGACGGTGTAGGTGTTGGTGTCGGGGTTGCCGTAGGCGTGGGCGTAGCGGTAGGCGTAGGTGTTACTATCTCCTGCGGTACTAACTCGCTCTCCGTTTCATTCGTGGAACACGCCGACAAAAATAAAAACCCTGATACGAGAATACCTATCGTGGCTACGATATTGAAGATGCTCATAAGCTTAAACAATCTGTCATACATAGCCTTTTCTCCCTACTATATAACCACCCTTGAAGTAGTTTGTCTTTATCAAGTCAAATTCCCATGCGGTGTGTTCTTCAAGGTAGCGGATTAAATTCTCATTACCTATAATCGTTAAACGATCTTTGCTTACGAAGGCATTGTACGGCTCGATGCGTACCTGCTTTAAGACACGCTGCAAGAATTCTTCCTTCGGGCTATTCCAAATGTATTTGATGTACTCCGAACTTCTGTCTTTGATTTCAAGCCCACAATCCTCGCACTTCGCCAGGAATTCCATACTTTGTGCTTTGCCCGTAACAAACATCTGTCTGTTCTCTGAATCGCAACGAGGGCAATTATGAAGGTAGATGTACCCCTTGTACCTTCGCATCTTTGCTTCTTTTGGCATTGTTATCTCTCCTTATATGAGCTTTCTCTATTGCTTCTCCCCTCTGTTTCGGTGTAAACAACCGCTTTGCAGGTATCGTAGAATATCTCGCAAGCATATCCTGCTCTCGAAGGGTGAAGCCCTTACCACCTAACGCCCTATGAACATAAGCCAAGCTCCGGTTGATAACATCTGCTATCTCTTGTGCGTTCGCAAAGTGAACATAAAGCATCGGGTATTCGTTATGTCCTGGACGATACGATCTCATTTATAGCCCCCGATACATAACCAAAATCTTCCATGACATAATGCTGAACAAAATCAATCACGATTACCGTGTTCCATTCGGGTTTTTCTTCAGGATCTTCTGTATCAACGGGATAGAAATACTGTATCTGATTGATATTGAAGGTACACGGGTGGGTGTACCCACCAAAACTGTCATATTCTGTAAGTGTGATAAACATATCTTATCCTTTCACTTGTGAAACATAAGGCACAAAAAAATACTTATTGATCTCGTAGTCCTTGATGCCTAACGCTCTCCTGATTACTTCAATCTTATCCGAAGATATAGGTGTCTTGTTAGACAAATAATTGCAAACGGTGTTGTAAGATATACCTACCTGCTTTGCGAACATCTCATTAGTCTTATAGACTTCCTTAATCTTCTGCTGAAGCAAACTGTAATCGTGCTTATAGCGTACCAAAATCAATTTCCTCCTTTTCACAATATTTTGTGTCTTTCGACTATGTACTCATAATAATCTTTGTGTTTCATTAAGTCAACCCTATTTTCCCCACAATTTTTTGTGTATCATTAAAGTAACAATTCTGTAATATTAAAGGGGGTGATTAAATGATTAAGAAGGTCGATACATTAGCAAATAGGCTATCTTACGCTATGAAGATGCAAAATGTAGGTGTTTGCGAATTGGAACGATCAAGCGGTGTAGCGAAGGGTTTAATATCCAGGTACATCAACGGTTTAAAATTTCCAAAAGACAATAACATCAACCGCCTATCCAAAGCCCTTCATGTGAACCCTGAATGGCTAAAAGGGTACGATGTACCGATTGCAGCTACACCCGTCAGCGTTACTACCGACGAAGAACGCCTGCTCGCCTACTATCGTGCTTTAACCGCTATTCAGAAGGAAGCTTTGCTCGATAAACTTACGGGGGATAACGACAATGCCTAAAGCCTATTATGACGATGCACGGAAGCGGTGGGTTATTGACGGACAAAAGGACGGTGTGAGAAAAATCTTTACATCTACGAAGAAGGGGTTATCAGGAAAGCGAGAAGTCATATCCAAGTACGAAGCGTGGCGTGATTACGGCGGTGATAACCCCGCCCCTATCACCGTAGAAAAGGCCGTAGAGCTTTTCCTTGAAGATGTATGTACTCGATATGGTAAAGATAGTGAAAGCTATCGTGGAGCGGAAATATACACCCGTGTATACATACTCCCTGCCTTCAGGTACAAAGCAATAGCAAGCGTAAAACTATCCGATTGGCAATCGCTTATAAACCACGCTAAACCGCACTCTAACCAAACGGAAGTGCTATCGAAGAAAACCCTTAAAAATCTCCGATCTGTAATCAATCGACTTCAGAAGTATTGCTATAACAATTACTATACTGAAGCGTGGCGTGGTGAACTCTACATACCCGAAGGACACCCGACAATCGGTAAGGAAATACTACAACCTGCGGATATTCAGCGACTATTTGAGCCGTCTAACCTATGGTATCACCCGTGCTTCCTTGTAATGATGCTATGTGGGCTTCGTCCAGGCGAATGTTTAGGCTTGCAAGTGAACGATATTAAAGACGGGATAATCCATGTCAGACGGGCTATAAACGATTCTAACCAAATAACTCACGGTAAGAACCGGAACGCTATTCGTGATGTACCTGCTCCGAAGCAGGCATTAGAGATTATCAATAAAACGATTGAGCGTAACAAATCTTGTGGATTGCAAACCAAGTGGATATTCTGCGGATATTCGGGTGAACACGGTAATCAATCCACAATGCGTACACAATGGTATATCTTGAAGCGTGAACGGAATCTTCCAGGTTGCCCGTATGCACTCCGTCATACATTCGTATCTATCGTGTCTGCACAATCCCACATATCGGAAGGTAATCTGAAGATGCTATTAGGCCATTCAAAAGATATGGATACATACGGGGTTTATGCTCATACCGTCGATTCTCAATTACTGAAAATATCGGCTGAAATAGATACAACCTTCGAGAAGATAAGAAAAGCCGCACCGTGAAGAACTATGAAGGTATCGTGAAAAAGGAACGGTGCGGCCTTGATTGTGTGAGGCGGTAAAAATGACAAGTGGAAAACGAAAGAAACCAACCGCCACTTACATTATAGGCACACCGTTGACTTTGTGCAACGAAAATCAGCATCAGGACGGGATTTAGGACGGAAGTAGTGTATTTCAGGTGAGGACAATGGTATTTCGGGGAACGGAAAAAGCCTTATTTTTCGGGGTGTTTACTTTGTGGAACTATCCCCTGATACGGACAAACGAGATTTCGATTCCCACCATTGGCTCCACGAAAAGCCCCGCCAACATTGAGTTAGCGGGGTTTATGATTTTCGAGGACGGAACTTTGGACGGTAGTAAGGAAAATTTTAGCGTTGCCTGAAGGTAACTATTTCTTGTATTCCCTCGCTGCAAGCTGCGACTTCTTACCCCATAATCCGTCTACTTTAACTCCCAAAAGTGATTGGCACACCTTACAAGCATTGTAGCTCTCGTTGCCGTACTCACCGTCTGAACCCCAACGGGGAAGGCAGCCAGGGCTTATCCATAACATCAGGCTTTGAAGCTTTACAACCTCTTTGCCCTTATCACCCTTCTTGAAGTAACCCCTTGAAGGAAGTGTCGGGAATTCGCCCGTATATCCCTGCTTTTCGGGTGTAGGCGTAGGTGCAGGTGTCGGTGTGTCCTCACTATAACGAGGATAGCCGTAGCCGAAGATCCTTGCGGATTTCTTTGTGTAGGTGTGCTTCTTAACCATATTGTCAGAATTGCCTTCAACGGTGATTACCTTATCAGCCGTAACATCTACTACAATACCCGTGTGAGAAGGCTTCTTACCCGTACCGAAGAAGATTTGAGCACCGATGCGAGGCTCGTTGCCTACTCTACCCTTTTCCTTGTAGTAATTGTATGAGAACGAGCACCCTGCACCGCATGACTTCGCAGGTTGGCAAAGTACATATTCTGCTTCGTTCTCGTCAGCAGAATTTACCATTACACAGTAATCGACAAAAATATCACAGTATTCCGCACCCTGCTTCTTTGTATTGTAAAAGTTAGGATAGTTCTTATCGAAGTAAGCAGCGTACTTTGTGATGTTATTACCGCTCTCTTTGTAACCGATCTCACCGATAGCCGTAGCAACGACTTTATTCACATAGCAAGCCATACTCATTTCTCCTTAATCTGCTTGTAAACCTGATTGATACCCGTAGCGGAAAAACCTGATACGATACCGATAGCAACCGCTACCGCCCAATTTTCAGCAGGTATGAAGTTAGGAATAGATGCAAAGATAACAACACCTAAAATTGCACCGATAACACCGCAAATAACGGGAATGAACTTATCAAGTGTCTTGTTACCGATAGTCTTACAAATTGCTCCTGCAAGATAGCACATAACTACTATTGCCGGAAATGCTACGAATTCTGTCATTTTAAGCCTCCCTCTTAATGTCGTTGCGTAGCTCGTCAATCCTAACGAAAGCCGTTTCAACATCACGCTCCACAACCGCTACACGCTCGATTAGCTTGTTATAATTCTCGATACGAGCGGATAACTCCTGGATTCGTTCTTCTGAATGTTTAGCGTTCTCCGTGATCTTCGCATCGAGATTTTTAAGCCGTTCGTCAGCAACCTTATCGTGTGCGTTATTTGAAACGATAGTAGCGATAATAGACGGCACGGCTACGCTTAATCCCGTTACTATTGCCACTATAATTGTGTTATCCATTTTCAGTACCTCGTAAGCGTTCCATTAGTGGAACATAACTTGATTATAGAACACACTAATTCGTAACGCAAAGAATTAGGTTTTGGTGTTATCGTTTCATTAAGTCAACAAAATGTTCTATTTTGGTGAATTGCGTAAAAGGTATTGTAAACTTGTTATCATACCCTTGCAAATTTACCAACAGATTTTGTGTTGATAATTTTCAAAACCTCGAAAACATTTTGAAATATACCTTGAAAATTTTGAAAGTTATTTCAATTTGTTATGCGGTTAGATAACTAATTGAAAATGCACAAGCCCCGTTAGTCTGTGCCGTTGTCGGATATATTCTGATATTACCCGAATTTTGCACTTGTAGAATACCCATTAACGAACCATTTGCGCTATTTACGGCAGGGACAGATAACTGTACTACTTTCGGGGGATATGCAATAGTTGCCAAATTAGTCCAAGCATTAGCACTTCCCGAAAACCTAACCTCTGCTGTAATTGTTACTAACTTATCATTTTTTGATACTGACGAATAAGCAATTGTAACACCTTGTGCCACTTGCAAGGGTATAGCCCCGCTTGTGGCTTTTGTGTTAACCTCATTCACCGCCCCGACCAAAGAAGATTTGTCCGTGGTAGTGAGGGTGGAGAGGGAGCCGATTGCCGTTGTGTTGGCTGCGATTGCTTCACCTACCGTTATCTCCGTCCAATTCGTAGCATCAAACGGCTCTACCGATGTGTGAGTTACATTACATACATAAAGACGATGCTCACGAATAACATAACTCTTATTCTTCACATAGGTTTTACCCGCTTGCCATGCGTTTGCTACTATATCCTCATTACCTACGATGTGAAGCGTACCGCCGTTACCTATCTTCAAATTCTCAATCTCTGCCATAGTGCATTTCCTCCTTTATGGTTTTTCAGGTATTATCAGCGTGTTATCTTCAATACTTGCCCCGTAAGTGTCTGCTATCGTTACTGTATTGCCGGACACGCTCGCCCAAGATGCAGGAAACATTATCGTATTGCCTACGACTACAGGCCATTCTACGGTGAAATTCTCGAAGTAGTCTTTGAAGTCTAAACACATATTCTCGATGTTATTCAGCTCCGCACTACTCCAAGGCATAGCGTACTCGTCCTTATCCACTAACGCATCGTGTGCAAAGTGTGCTCCCGTGTTCTCGTACAGATACCTCAAAGCATCGTGTACCTCGTTATAGTCCGTATCAAATAAGTAATCAGATGCGGTTTTTGTATCGAAGTCATACGGTGTTCCGATGTACCCAATATTAGTATTACAGTAAGCATACAGATATTCAATATTTTCGGTTATGCGGTTATAATCCGCATAAGTGAAAAACTCACCCGAAGCCCAATTTGTTTTAGGTGTACTCCATGCCATATTAAGCCTCCAATGTTACATCATAGCCCTGCTCTGCGTATGCCTGCTTTATCAGGTAACGAGCTGCCGCCTCTACATTTGCGAATGTACCAAGATACATACACTCGTCGGTAGTCCACTCTCCAGGTATTGAATGATCTGCTACATCGGTATACCAAGTGAGATTCATACTATCGTTGATAGTGATAACATTACCGTCGTCTACCGTATCGTACCCAATATCGGGAACTCGAATTCTTCCACTATATACATCTGAAGCAGGTGTTATCAGCACAACATCAGTACGCCCACCCGTAGTGTGGAAATAGCCTACTAATGCACTATCAACAAAGCCCAAATATTCAACGCCGTTAAAAGTAGCAATAGTCGTTTTTCTCGGTGCATAATCACTATTACCTAAAGCAAATCTACGATTACCCGTGATAGTGCAAGTGCCACCTGGCATCTTATACTTAATATCAGTAACGAAAAGCGGTACGCCCTTCTCGTAAGGCGTGTCTACTATAATCCAATCGCCTACATCGGTGCAATAATCCGTTATTGCATCGAAGGTGTAGTAATCACGGTAACAAGCCGTCTGCTTTACTAACTTACTACAAGATGCTAACAACGAGCTATCAGTAATAAACGGATTGTCGATTACCATATTCTCACCGTCTGCGTTGATGCTTTCCGTAACATCACTAGTAACCTGCCTTACATGAGATAAGCCTAATGTATAGGTCGTAGTGCCTGAACCGCTATAACTCGAACAATAAATCCAAAACTGAAGCGTAGTAGCACCGCTATCGGGATCTGTATTATTGACAAAAGCCCAAGCCATATTCGTAGCACCGGACAAGGATAACTCGTCAATTCTACAAATATCCGACACATCAGCATCTATGTTTACTACCATACGGAACGGCCTTGTGTCAGTAGTGCTCCACCTTACATAATTAGAGTTAGATACGCTACCGCTTACCGTTTCCTGATAGGTTGTAGGTATAGTATTACTATACTGTTTGATAGTAAGTGCCTTCAATACGGGTTTTCTCTCGATCTTAATACTGTTCTTATCTACGACTTCATAGCCCGTGAAATGCTTTAGATTTCTACCGTTACGATAAAGTGCTCTTGTGTTCAATAAGGATTCGGGTAAATTTACAAAACCTTCCCCGTAAATGCTACAAACAATCTGATTGATTTCTTCTTTTGTGATTAAAGATTCAAACCCACTACTGTCTATATGGCAATTCCTTGCATACCACCTTTTGTTCGCTACGGGATCTCCGGCATTACCCGATATTGTAGGTAAGGCGTTTACATATTTGTTATCAGCACTCTTTACCGTAGAAAATGAAAGTGTAATCTCATGCTTCTCGTATTTAGGCGTATCATTCAGATATAACCGTACATCAAACGGTGCTTCAAAGAAGCCATTTACCTCATACCCTACAAGCATATGCACACTATAATCCTGCACGAACTTCGAGAATTCGCCCTGCGGATTGATAGGATCGTACTTACCTTCAGCATCATATATCTTTGCCACTACATTAAATCTCGGCAATTCCTGCGAATACATATCGACAAATTCTTCAACATCTACCGATATAATGTTACTGTTATCAAAGATAGCAACGGCATCTTCGTTATTTGTAGATAACGGATAGTAGGATATACGGCAAGCTTCTGATACATTAAACACTAACAAATACAGATTGCTATTAGCCGTAAACTCTACGGTTACAAAGTCTGTCATTGTCGTACCGTCAATCGTTACTTCCTGCGGTGTTTCAGCAAAACCGCCCTGATGATCGGTTAAACCAAACTTGATAGTAAGGCTATCACAATGTATCGGGGCTACCTTCAGATAAACCGTGCCTTGTACGCCTTCCAAACCCATATTGTCCTGAATAGGCACATCTGTATTAGGCGTAAGGGGTTTGGTAATAAAACAGTTATTGCCCGTAGGCGTTTCATAACTCGCACAAGCATACGAAGCATCGTCTACCTTCCAACCGAATGTATCAAGCGTTGCATAACGCCTATAATTAGGAACGGAAGGTGTATTAAACCCCCTCATAATCACGGTATCTACATTATTAGGTGAACCTGTACCAACATAACCCTCGTCTACCGCTTCATTAAAGCGTACTTGTGTAGCGGGTTTTAATGCTCTCTGCATTAAAGCCTTATACTGTAAACTTGCACTACGCATTATCAATCACCCCCTACACCGATTACATTCGCCTGGCAATCAAGCCAATACTTTGGTACGCCCGTATCGGGATCTATGAGAAATGGTTGAGCACTCCTATCGCCTACATAGAATGTTCTCGTAGAAAAGTTACCCGTAATCATATCGTAATACTCGCACGAGAAGGTGAAGTGCTTATCAAAGAACGCACATAAGGCACTCCAAGTAGCAGGTGTAAGAACTCGCCACTTCAGCTCTACCTTCGCTACCGTGCCTATTACCTCACCCCTCATAACACCGTCTGCCGTACGAGCCTGATTTACCATTGTGCTTTGTATCTGCTTGCCTGAAGCATTAGACGGGTACGGTAGTGTAATACTATCGTTGCCTGCGGTAAGCTTTATAAACTTTCCATTCTTTTCTACGCCCATAGTATTTAACCTCCGAACCCGTTATTGCTCATTTGATAGCCCCTTGCTCTACCTTCAGCCTGCATCGACGAATAAAGCTCTCTGCCGTCAAGCATGATCTTGAATTCAGGTGTCCTATCCTCGCTACTCAAAGCGTTAGCAACCGCTTCGTAGATACCTACGGCAATATTACCGAATGAGCTATCAGCCGTTGCTTGTACGGAAGCGGAAACTTCCTGATTGATAGCCGGAAGCGAGAAGTTACCAGGATTAAGGGCTATATTAGATACGCTATCCGTAACCGTTCTCGCCCAATTATCCATTATCTTCAGCGTTTCACTTTCTTCTTCGGATATACCGATATTGAAACCCTCAATTACGAATACACCCATTTCTTCAGCCCAACGAGAAGGTGAATGTATCTGAAATATGTTCTTCAAGGTGTCTTTGACTGTATTAGATGCTTCTCGTACCGAATCCTTCAAGTGATTAAACGATGCGGGGCTATGAATACCCTCTGCCATACCATTAGTGATGTGCTCACCAATAGCGTGAAATGTACTGTAATTACCGTTATTACTTGCACCGCTTGCAGCGTTGTTATACAGATTTGCACCTGCACTACGAGCTTCACCGCCACGGTCAAAGATACCCTGATTAAACGAATATCCTATCCAATGTCCTACATTAGTGAACTCGTTGTAGTGTCCGTTATTGCTTATACCGTTTACGGTGGTGTTATATATGTCATGGCAAGCAACTTCAACTTCATTGTGCATACCACGGATTCCGTTCCTAAACGATACGACTACCTGATGCCCTATCGTGCCAAATTCTCCATACTGTCCGTGATTGCTTATGCCGTGAAGCACTACATCGTGAAGCTCTACCGATGCGTTGTGGAGATCGCTTCTTCTCGCTAAAAGGCCGTTATGGATAAAAAGGCTTACGCTATTGCCAATCTTCTCAAAGCCTGACATATCAGATGTAAACGGTGATGTGATAGCACTCTTGATGTTAAGCATAGCATCGTCAAACTTCGGCTTTGTAGAGTGTATAGCTTCGGCAAATGCCGCACCTACTTCTTCACCGTGAACGCCTATCTTTGCGGTGTCTACTAACTCGTTAAGGGCTTCGCCAAACTTGTTAGCTCTCGACTTCATACCGGATATGAAGCCACTAAACCACTTCTTACCTGCACTACCGCCACCGCCGCTATACGCTATGGTATCAAACGGATTTTTATTCTCCGTTTCAAACATCTTATGAAAGCCTAAATCAAAGAACTCACCTATCATTTGTAACGGTGATTTATCAGCATCACCCATTATCGCCATTTTTTCGGCAAATTCTTCGGGTGTAAGTCCTTCAAAAGCCAAATTTTGTGCGATTTCTTCCGCACCCATAGTAAACCATTTAGCACCCAATTCGCCCCACGATTTACCATAATCTCCGTGTGCTACCATAGCTGCACCCAAATCTTCAGGTGTAGCTCTTAAAATTCCCGTCCAAAGTAGTTTTCCAATATTACCACCAACTTCAAGCCAATTAGAACCCGCAAGCTCTCGTTTGAGAACTTCTACTATCTCTTTTGCCTGATTTTTAATGCCCTCACCGAAGAAGTCATATCCAGGAAGATTGAAGTTTAAACCCGAAGAATAAGCCTTATCAAGCCCACTACCTCTACCGCTTGTACCGTCGTCAGGATTGAGTACATTAAGCTCGTCTATACCTATCAGGTAATCTTTAAGCTTCTTTGCACTACCTGCCGCACTACCCATATCGTCGGCAATATCGTCGTAAGCATCGGTTACATCACTATCAATCCACGCTCTATCGCTCATATCGGGTAATTCGTACCCTGCAAGTGCCGCAAGGTAGTTTAACCACTCTTTGAGCATCATAGCACCTGCTTGCAAATACGGAAGAACCTGATTGAGTACGGGAATGAATACATTACCCAATGCTCTTGAAGTCTGTACTAACTGTGCTTTGAATATACGAAGCTGATTTGCAGGATCGTTAAGTGAACGAGCAAGGTCTTGCTGTGTCCACGGAACTTGCTTCATAAGTGCAATATAACGAAGCTGCACCTTTTCAGCCTGCGTCATATCATTATAGTTTGCTATTACCGCATTACTGTTACTCTCGTAAGCTTCCGTGTTAGCTTCAATAGCTCCCGTCTGCTCGTTTATCGAGTAAGTCATTGTAGCGTAATTAGAGGGATCTTGTGCCATTTGAGTAAGTCTGCTCTGTGATAAATCATAACCTACTCGTCTTACCGGCTCTAACTCGCCTGCAATAGCACTATTTAACTTCTGCATAGCTTCTTCGATAGTGATGTTATCGAGCGAAGCCATATCGTAAGCCAACTGTGTTACATTTTGGCTCATGTAAGCGGCTGCATCTGCACCGACACCAAATCCCTTGATAACGGTGTTGAACATAGCCTGATTACGCATGAATTCAGCAGGATCTATACCAAGTGCCTCACCTGCATACTCTGCGTACTTCTTTGCACTATCGGCATACTCACCCATAGATACGGTAAACAGATTAAGTGTTTCCGTATAGTTCATGCTCTCTAATATGCCGTTACTGATAAGGGTAGCGAACTTACGAAGTCCTACTAAAAGTGCCGTCAGCTTGATAGCCGTTGTGCCTACCTTCGTAGCCATTTTATCAAAGCCCTTTGCCGACTTTTCAGCAGCTTCACCCGACTTTCTGATTTTTACATCTATGTCGGTGCTTCCCTTACCTACCTCTTTCAAGGTAGCTTTAAGATTTTTCAGTTCGGAAGTCAATTCTCTAACATTCCCTGCTCCCGTTTTCAGCGACTTCAGGGATTTAACAAGTTTATCTAAACCTTTTGTATCTACATTTGACGATACATTCAGCTTGATAGCATCTATATTCTGTTCGCTCATAATCAACCTCCGAAGCGGTTATTTATTAAAGTCATTAAGCCCCTCATGTGGTCTAATGCAGCTTCCGTTCCGGCTTTATCTTTCTTACTCTCCGTACCCTCTTTCTCACCGCTAATGTCATACGGCTCTTTGAGATAAGGTACGACTTTAGGCTTCTTCGCAAACGGTTGCATTAGCGGTGTTAGCCTGCTTATTGCATCGTAGATGTAAGCTCCTTGTAGCCACATCTCCATATTGCGATTTTCTAACTTCGTCTTAAATGCCTTACGATATGCTCTTACCAGGTTAGGATCGCCGTTGTAAAACTCGTCATAGGTCATTCCCATAACAAGGTAATCGGCAAAGTATTCTTCAAACATATCTCGGTAGGAAGCGAAGGCTTTGATGTTATCGCCACCCCCGCCCATTACCGAATAGGACGGTAGCGAAGTTATGTTTTCACCGTCCACTTTATTGCGTTTTTTGAGTGTTCCTCATTCTCGATAAGAGGCTTAATAGCGTCCATGTAGAGCTTTCCTAATGCGGTAAGCAAGCCCTCTTTGTCGATGTTCGTAAGAATGTCGTCAACTTCTGCAATAGTAAGTGTACGGTGATGTGCAAGGAAAGCACCCCTAAACAGTAAGGTAAGTGATGTAACGGGGGCTGAATCAATCTTATCCATATCAAAGCCCATACGCTCCGTTTCCATTACTGTATTACGGGTGAATTCCAGGGTATATTCGTTGTCCTTGTAAGTAAAAATAAGTGCCATGATTAGTTACCGTCCTATTCGATAATAATGTTTTTAAGATGCTGCAAATGTGATAGGTGTGGAAGGAATGATACCTACGGTCATATCCTGAACCTCGTCTGTACCTGCACCGTTCTTTGTAGCATAAGCGTAGCCCTTGAATGAGAACTTACCCTTGCTTCCGTCGGGTGCGAGCGGTGTACCGGAAGCTCCAATCCATACCGCATAATACTTCTCAACGCCTTCGAGTGCTTCAACGGCTGCAAAATCTGCGGCGGTGTAGTTAGCACCGAATTCGAGTGCATCTCCAGGATCTTTAAGTCCAGGAATGTATGTTTTCATTTCGTCTGAAAGCGTTGTCGTTTCCAGGTTGTTAGGCCCACCCATAAGATCAGGGAAGCTCTTAATGTCAAGAAGCTTCGTGTAGGTAGAGCCGTCGTCAGATGTCATAAGATAGGTCTGATAAGTATTGATTGCCATAATCAATTGCCCTCACTTTCTGTAATAAATGTTATTATCAGCGTCCACCGTAGCGGTGAATTCTGCCGTTATTCTGTAAACCGTAGCGTTATTTATATCGCTCGTAGGTCTACATGAAACTTGACGGAAATTGTGCGAAAGAAGTGCTCCACGAACGATGTTCATTATGCCTTCTGCTTCCGCCTGCTTTCCGTTTACCTGATTACTCCAAACATCTACCCTTAAAGTAATGTCGTGAAAATTATCCTCGCCGGAACTATCACGCATACTTTGAGTAGTGCCGTTGTCAGATAAGACAACTCCCAAACAAGGGAACTTTGAAGGTGCGGCTATCGTTGCATTAGTGATAGTGCAATCCGTATACACCGCACGCACGGCGGTAAATGTCATGGTCTGTATTTCCTGCTCGATTGCAAAAATGTCTATCATACCGTTTCAAATACCTCTCGTACTATGTTCGGGATCTCTCCCTTCAACATCTCCAATCCGTGATAGATAGCATTACTTTCGGGTGTACCCGTTGAAGAATACCCCGAAGCAAAAAACCACCTATCGTTTATTCCCAACCCTTTACCGAATGAACCTCGCATTGTTGAGATGTTAAGTCCTAAAGGGTTACTACCGCTTGCGTATCGTCCTGCTCCGAATTCCACAAATGCTATATCAGGTTGCATAGCACCCGTTTTCGGGTTAGACGAATAGCTTGATACCGATACAACGGAAGCGTCGCCCATAGGCGTTACCGTTACATTTATCGAAGAAGATACATTTACCTTCTCGTAAGTGCCTTTACCGATATACTTCTCTACTTGATCGTGCTTCGCTATTATCAAGTTAGTTCTAATCAGTACCGCAAGCCGTTCGGTTATCTTATCTTGTACTTCTTTAACAAGTTTAGGTACGAGTGCGGTGTAGGCTTCAATCTCACGAATTGCAGCATCTAATGATTTCTCTGATAAAAAATCAATAGATATTTCCTTCACGACACATCAACCTTCCTTATCGCTACTACTACGAACCCCGTAAGCGACTTGCCAACCTTCACTACCACATAATCATAAGGTGTGTCTGTACTCTCGTCCTCGTTGATTACCGGAAGGGTGTCTACCCAAAGAACCGAACCGACTTCGAGATAATCTTCACCTGGATTAAGGGTAACTACTTTGTCGTATCGCTCGTCAGCACCGAATAACTGTGTTTCAGCTTCACCGTTAGCTGCCGTGATAACGCCCTCTTTTTTAGTAGGATTGTCGTATTCATAGGTAAGCTCCGTATACATACCACCGCTTGTACCCATATCAGCAGATACAAGGGAAGCGTAATAAAAAGTCTGCCTATTACGAAGCATCGTTCTCATTGTCAGCCTCCACGCCAAAACCACCAACCTTCGGTGTGATCCTGCACTTTAAGCTCGTAGGAATATCGCCACTCTCGAATACACGGTTGATACCGCCTTCTGAATGTGATGTTTCACCTTCAGCTCCACGCTTGTTAAGGAAGTAAGCGGCAATCTCAATCTGCTCGTAGTCGTACTTTGACGGTAGCACTTCGCTACCGTCGCCGTACGGGAAAGCCAACTGTATGATTGCCTTTTCAGCAGCCGTAAGATAAGTGTTACAAATGTCGTCCGATGTAGTATCGGTAGAATCAAGCATCTGTCTTAATTTTGCCAACTTGTCAGCGTCCATCATAGTAACACTCCTTTTTTCTTACGCTTCAGGCTTTTCAGCCTTCTTTGTCCTTGTAGCCTTCTTCTCGACTTCAGGCTTTTCTACGGGTGTAACATCGGCAACCTTCGTCGCCTTCTTATCACCCAAATCGTGTCTGTGAATAAGCATACCCATAAGCGTTACCTATCACTTAACAACGATCTTGATAGCCTTTGAAGCATCATAGAGATAAGGTGCAAAGTGCTTATCTGCCGTAACGACAGTAGACTTGTTGATAATATCTCTATCGCTCTCTACGAGAGTATTACGCTTTGTGAAGATGCGAAGTGCTCCAGGCTTAACGATGTAAGCATTCTCCTTTGAAGAAGCTTCCTTCAGCTTGTTAGAGATAACAACCTGGCAACCCTGTACCATACCGACTACGCCCTTGATTGCAATATCAGCAGCAATATCGGAAGCAGGAAGCCAACCGGAACTCTTACGAAGTGTGGTGTACTGTTTAGGTGAGATAAGAAGTACCTTAACTCCACCCTCGTCAATGTCCTCACCGTAGAGTTCAAGTGCATCTGCAATATCAGCAAAAGCGAGTGTACCTGCGGTAGCTGCGGTGTGTACCATAGGTGATGTGATACCCGAAAGTACATTAAGTACGAGATTGTCTACCTCGGAAGCGATAGAAAGTGAAAGCTGCTTTGCAGCTTCGCCCATAGGATCGCCGTAACCGGAAAGCACCGCTTCGTCGGTAATCTGAACACCGTTACCAACCTTGAATACGGTTACGGGTGTGGAAGATGCCGTAAGCTGATTGATACCAATGTCAGCACCTTCAGCAACGATTGCAGCATCACCGATGTACGCATACGAAGGAAGTGTAATCTGGCTACCAGGTCTACCTTCGAGAGTAGTGTCGATAGTAGCGAGGGGAGCGAATCTCATGTAATCGACAAGCTTCTTGTCGATCATGTCTGCGAGTACCTGCGGATTTACCAGGTTAGTAAGCATTGTAGCGTTAGGATCAAGTGCCATTTTTCATTTCTCCTTTATTCTGATAGTGTTTTATACAATTCGGGGTTTTCCGTATAAAGCTTGTTACGCTCTGCATAGGTCATACCCTCGAACTGTGCTTTGGTGATTGTTTCCGTACCCTTACCCGCATCGGGTGTAGGTGTGGAGGCCATAGCTTCACCTTTTGCCTTTTTCTGAATCGAAGCCATTACGGTCTGCTGATTCTTAATGACGGTAGCAAGGTCTTTCTCGATCATAGCCGTAGCCGTTTCCTCGGCTAACTTCTCGTCGTAACCTATTGCGATAAGCTTTGCCTTGTTATCGGCAATCTCCGTCTTTTTAAGAAGCTCGTCATATTTGCTCTGCAAGTCTGCCTGAAGCTTCTGCTGCTCTGCGATAGCAGCTTCCTGCTCCGCTTTTGCAACTTCTTCAGCACTCATTCGGGCTTTGAGATCCTTCTTACTTGCGGCAAGCTGCGAAGCAACCTCGTCAAAACGGTCTTTCTTCACATAGCCCGTATAATCAGGATCAGGAAGGGAATAGCCTTCAAGGGCTTTTACCTTTTCTTCAGCCGTCATGTTCTCGTAGCCTTCGATCTTCGAAATGTCAATGTTCATATTCTTCTCCTTGCGTTTTTAGGTTTTCTCTAACCGTTAGTATTGTGATTTTTCGCTTCTCTGCGTTTGTGATTTACGGCTTCTCTGCCGTGTTCCACGAATGAAACAAAGTGTTTATAATAAAAGTCATTCAGACTTCTTATTATCAGGTTTTTCTATCGGCTCTATCCAACATCGGCAATTATAATGTGGCTTCGGGGGAATGTCGGTTATCTTATATATCTTCTCGTCCATATCCTCACATACTCCGCACACCTTATCGTCATGCTCACTTTGCCACTTTACATACTTAATGCCGTTTGCCTTGAAGGTATCACCCCTGAAGGTATCAACTATCGTATCGCCGTACTGTTTAGTCTGCGTATGCCAAAGATGTGCAAATTTCCGTAACTGATAGTGATATTTCTCCCTGCTATCTAACATCAAAGCTACAATCAGGGCTTCCGATAGCCTACTTCTCTTACGGTCTGCTTCGGGATAGTAAAGGTAGTCCGTAACCGGATTGTATGCTTTAAGCACCTTATCTACTTCTTTGCTACCCGTCGGTATCTCTTTTGCCTTGCGGTTAGTGCCGTATAGATTGTCAAGATCCTCGACGGCTTCCTTCATAGCTGCATACGCTATCGCTTTGAAGGCGGCGGCATTTGCTTTAAGCAAACGCTCTACCATTTCTTCCGTCTTGCTCTTTATTGTCATAGCGTTCAACTCGTCAAACCCTATAACATCGAGCCTATTTATTTCTCGCCTTAATTCAGCATCTAACTTCTTTATAAGCTCGTCTGCTAAATCATACCTTGCCATTTACTCCGTCCTCGTCAGGTATCGTTTCAATCTCCCACTTTTCCTGCTGCTCTGCGTAATACGCTTCGCTCATTGTATATGCCGTTTCAGGATCACTAAACATACCGCTATGCTCAAATGCAAGCTTCGGGTGAATGTGAGGATTATTAAGCATTTCGCAAAGTACCTGGGCTTTAGTCTGTATATCGTCGTAATTACGGCGTGTGAACTTCGGCTCAATATCCATAGAACGAAGATGTAGGTCGCTATCACCTACATACTTACAGATATAAAGAATAAGCTTCAGCATTTCATTTTCGGAAGCCTTGAACATAGCTTCTGAAGCTGCCGCCCTCTTTTCCACCTGCTCCCAACCGTGTGCTACGATAGATGCTCCGTTATTAGCAGATATACCCGAATTGCCGTTGTTTACGGTAGGAAGTCCGCAAATCTTGACTACGGCTGCATACAAATCTTCCTTCGACACTTGTGCATCGGTCTGCGAGAAGTCTGTTTTTACAAGCTCTACATCAGCAGCGAGGGAAGAATCAACCGACTTCAGCTTGATAGCTCCGTATTCAGCCAGGTTATCAAGATCGTCTGTATCTACATCACAATTCACGAACTTCAAGAAGCTCTGAATCTGCTGCTCTACACCGTCAAGACGATTACTTTCGAGCCTATTGATAGCATCAAGAAGCGGAAGAACTATCTCAAACGCACCAAGACGGGCGTTGTTAGCCGGATATTCAAATATCGGGATAGTACCAAGCATATTCGGTGTTACCTTAACACCCGAACCGTCCGAAGGTGCTTCAACGAGGCAACCGTCAGGGAACTTGAATACCCACTTATCAGAATATGCCGTGAAGTGCTTTACTCCGAATTCGTCTACGATGTAGGTAACACCAAGCAGGGGCTTGTTACCGATAGCAGAAGAATAGACTACGAAGGTGTTACGAGGATCAAGTGTGAAAATCTCGAACGGTGCATCGTCTACTTCGGTAGGTGTATCAGCCTTTACGAAGCGGTATGCCGTACCGCAAATCGTATTCCACTCGATTATTTCTTCGTCCTTCTTTGCCTTATTCTCTGAATACATAAAGTCATTCAGCTTTGAGATAGCTGCACTATCTACCTTTTCCGAATGTCCTACATACTGTACGGGATCTCCGATAAGGTATGAGGTCTTGAAGGTAACAATCTCGTAAGCATGATTTACTACGATCTTATTGTTTATGTCCTCACGAACCTTTTTGACACGATTTAATATTGGCTGCTTACCCTTATAGTAATTGTAGAGATAGTCTATATCGGTAGAATTGATAGTATGTGGTGTGATAGCATCGTTTACTATCTTGCCAACATTATTGATAGTAACTTCTTCCGCATCGGAAAAAATCACCTTCCTGCCAAATGTAACCTTTTCTATCGCACTTGTACTACTCATATCTCTACCTCGCAATTTGCAAACCGTTTGCAAATTCTTTAATTACATAAATGACACATAATTAAGTGGTTGTCAATTTTTTTGAGCAAAGTTAAACCCCGTAGATGCCTGACTACGGGGTTTAGGAGAGATAACTCACAAAAGAATACAAGGTGATCGTCTACCTACTCGAAGTATACCATTATCGTTTCATTCGGGCAACTAAATAAAAAACCGTGATGCTCATACATCACGGGGAAACATGGGAAGATTACAAGGTGAAAGGGGGGCTTTCACCCTATATCTCGATGTTACCACGGGCGTTTCATAAATTCAACACGGTTAGTAACCGGACGCTCGACAAAATCTGCCGCCATAGCAAGGCTATCGGGTGCGTCGTCATGCTTGTTACCGCCTACGATCTTGAATGAGAATGTATTGAGGATAAACGCCTGATAGGTTTTACTACGCTTGTTATCTTCCAGGAAATAGAATCCTCGTATCGTAGCGGCCTTATCCATAATACGAGCTTCCTTCGCCTGATTATTCGGTGCGGCTTTCGTCATAAGATTTATCTTCAGCCCTTTATCCTTCAAAGCCGTTTCTACTTCTTCCTTATAACTCATAGTCATTTTGTTACACTCGAAGCGTACCGCCGTAATGCCATACTTCTGAATAGCATCTACTATCATAGCCTGCGTACGCCCCTTTTCTTCATTAGAGTAGACACAATCCACGATGTAACATGAGCCGTCTGTATACTGAAATACAACCGGAGCTGCCGTGTAGTCGCCACCACCAAAAGCAGGATCTACCGCCATGAACTTTCTTACAAGCATATCGTCGGGCGGTAACTCACCGTTGTAGTAAAGCATATCGCCAGGCTCGAACAGACTACCGCTACGCTCGATAGGCTCTTGCATATATTGAGCTTCCCACGATGCAAGGTCGTTGTTATGCTCAAATGAGGCCATTCTCGACTTATAGTAGTTAGTGTCGAATCCTACCCCGTAGTCATAATTAAAATTACTCTCCCCGTTCTCATTCAAAGCAGGAAGGGTGATAATGCGTACTCGGTGATTGGCAAACTCTTTAGATGTGGTTACTAACTCCCTGCGAAGCCCGATAGGATCTGATAAGCTCCACCTTGTACCGCACCAAAGTATTTTAGCCGTCTGCTTTGCACGGGGAAGCAGGTTGTTATCGACTTTAAGCCATACATTCACAAGCCTATCCTTATTCATAGCTTCTTCGATAGAACCTATCAGGTCGTCTGCTATCAGAAACCCGTTGCAATCCGTTGCACCGTTAAGCGTTCCGTATAGTGATCTTGCCGTCATACTTGCATAACGCTTCTTACGGTCTATATTGAAGTATTCTTCCTTCGCATTAGTGTCGGCTACTACCTTACCTGGGAATATATCACTCCACCTATAAGTAACCTTATCGCCTATGATTTCAAGGCAACCCGTATAAAAGGCGTTAGTAATGTAGTCCGAATAAGCAGAATACAGATTGCTCGCTTCCGGATTACGCCCTACAAGCCATGTAATTGCGAACATCAAGAGAGATGTTTTTCCGACACGAGGCGGCATCGACAAAAATAGCTCGTCTAACTTATCGTCGGCTAAATCCTGAATAGCATCTGCAAGCGGTTTAAGTGTGCCCCTTCTCGGCAAGTAGAACCTATCCCTCGGCTCTCTGTTCCACTCCAAAGCTATCATATAAGAATCGAAGTCATACGGTGCTACTTTTGTGAATACCCTTTTGAGCAGGTCGTCGAACTGTTCCGCAAAATCTACATCACACTCCTGCAACTCACGATTGAGCATAGATGCTATCCACTTCAGCAGGTTTACATTATCTCCAGGTGCATCATAGACTAACCCGAATAAGTCCTCGTAGTTTTGGTATTCGTGCGGATTGCTCCTTATCTCGTAGATAATCTGATTTACAAGCTCTACACCGCTACTCATACGACACCACCTTCTTCGGGCGGGGTAATATCCTTAAATGTATGCCTACGCCTGATAGCTTCCTTATCGTATTGAACATCAGGAACGGTAACTGAAGTGTCTACATTTATCTTATCAGCAAAGCCGTGGAGATTTTTAAGCTGAAATATTACCGACACCGTATCAGCGTTGCCGTAAAGTGAAGCGTTAGTAAGAACATCGGCTATCAGATCCCGTACTCGTTCAAGGTAATCAGTAACCTCGTTCTTATGAGTATTCATGTAGTTATTCAGCTTACTACGGCTAATGCCTAACCCGATTGAGGTATAAGTCAGCATAGACGGAAAGTGTTGTGCTGCCGCACACGATGCAAAGTATTCTTCCGTCTTATCTATTACCTCGTTGAGATCGTCCAGGTTTACCGCCGTGATGTTACGAAGCTGCTTTCTCGATACGGCATTACTCACCTGCATAAGATTGTCAGCAAGCATAGCTCCCTTATGTGCATCTGCCGTGGCCTTGTAGGTAGGTGATTGCCCGTCAACCCTGCCTCTTTCTTCATTTTGTATTTTGAGCTGCTTATCTTTTGCAAGCAACGCAGGCATATTACTCGACTTCACATACTCCGTACGCTGATAGCGTTTCTTCTCGTTATCCATATTCCTTGCCTTCCTTGTAACTTATAGCTATGATTGAACTATAAATAAAAAAGCCTTTTTCTACTTTCGGCGATTTTTTCCGCACCCTTCCGGTTAAGGGTGCGTTTTTTGTTATAAGGCATCGTTCTCTGAATAAAGCGAGTATATCTTTTCGGGATTGTGAAGATCCTGAACTAAAACGGCGTAGCCCATACAATCCAACAGATAAAGCAGGAAGGGAAGCTGAATCTCCTTACCGCTTCTCGGCTTCACCTTTTGGTGGAATGTAGAATACTTCATGTTCTCGATGCTGCGATCTACTATCTCACCGTCAACGATGTTTTCTTCCTTAATATCCAAAAACAACTTGTGCATATTAGTATTACGGTTATACATAGCCGTTTCGAGTAGCTCCTGCGTTGTTACGGGTGTCGGGTTAAAACCTTCCATATATTCATTCCTCCTTTACCTTGCCTACAAGCCAGGTATCTAAATCCCTATCCATTTCTTCAAACGGAACATCAAATTGCTTCACTCCGTCAATCGGGTAATCCTTACCCTCGTACCGGAACACAATCTCACCGCCCATGTGCTTTGCCAGGTTGCAAAGCCGCAGCTCCGTATCTGAATAGGTAAAATCGTATATATGCTTCTTAAAATACCGTCCTGCACTTCCCTTAAATATCGGAGCAGGCTCAAACGAGCGTATTCCCTTCTCATATAGCCGTTCAAATATAACTTCCTTCAACCTTGCCATACCTTCACTTCCTTTTCTTCAACTGTCCGGTATACGGATCTTTGTAAACGGCGTTCTTCACTCTCCTGCCTTTTCGGTAGGCCTGCTTCGGCCTGCCCCTCGGCTTCTTATCAGTAGTCCTGCTCACTTCAAACGGTAACGGCTCGTCCTCCTGGCTGATAACCATATCCGAATTACCCGTGTCGTCAGCAGGATTCATAACGACTATGATGTACCCAAAATACTTCGCTACCTTATATAGCGTAGCAACGGTAACATCGTTCTTCTCCGTAAGTCCGGTCAAACTCGCAGCGTACTTATAACCGCATTTATTAGCTACATCTATAAGCGGCGTATTACCCCTTAATGTCAGCAGCCGTTCAATTACATTCGTTCCCCTCATGGAACATTCCTCCTTTTCAGCCTTCATATGTCGTCATAATAACTCACATTTCGTCGTTTCACAAGTGCATCAACCCGAAAAAATTTAGTGTTTAGAATTTTTGCTTAAAAATTAAACAAAAGAATTTGAGGAAAATAAAGGGTGCGATTTTTCTTGACTTATTCAAAGAATTCTTAACAGATAAATTGCGATCATAGCGGGAACATCAGCATCAGGTCAAAATCAAGGAAATTCACAAAATTTTGGGTATTTTAAGTGAAAAGTGAGTTTTTTGAACGATTTTTCCTATAAGTTCTCCCTATATAGGAAGGTCTGCATTGTATTTGAGAAACTTATAGAAAATATCGTCGAAAAACAACTATAAAAATAAAAGAATTTTTAACATATTAAACGAGGTTCGTATCTGTTTTTCTACGACATATCTGCAACTTATTGTGAATTTGTATCGTAAAAAGAACGATATTATTGTAAATAAAACAAACTGAAGATCAGGTGTGGATTGGTGGGAGCAGAATGGCTGAAAGGGTTGATATAAAAGCCTTTTAAGGGCTTCGGGTGATTTCACGCCCACCCCCGCCCCCTCTCCGATGCTGCTATAACCCCAGGGGTATCGCCGGAACTGTACGCCATACACGGACAATAACACCGAATTATAAAAGCTCGTATTCGATCCCTAACAGACAACCCTCAAACCCTTTATTTTCAAGGCTTGCAGGGTGCTTTACATATTCGGAAATTCGGCAAAATTATTCTTTTGTGGAATTAGAACGGGTATATCAATGGAATTTGATATATGAATGACCGTTCAATTGTAAACCTCCTTTTGAAATAGGTTTACAATTCGCAACGCAAGCCAAAACCCTCTCAAACCCTTATATCACAAGCCTTTCAGGATTCCATAATCAAATTTGCAAATGATTCGCATTTTCTCCTATCCTCTGCAACGATCCACACCAACACAACATATAATTAAACCCGTTTCGGTGTAATACCTTTATAATGCCCTCTGATGCCCCTCTATTGCGTTTGTGTTAATGTGCCTATGATTTTATATTGCCGTGCGTGTGCGGTGGCTTGTGGGGCTAAATCCTGGAGCTATGGTTTAAGCTGCACGGGAGCAAAAGAAAACCGCCCCGATATAGGGCGGTGTGTTCTCTTGTGGTGTGTGGTGGTGTTACTTCGATCCCTTCACGATGTCCGATATAATCCAAACGGGAAATAGTAAGAACATAAGCAGATACATCATACTTTTGCCCCCTTGAACTCTATGCCGTATTCTTCAAGCTCTGTTATTATAGCCCGTGCCTTTTCCCCGTCTGTTTCTCTGATTGCGTAGCCGTGGGCGGTGTATGTCATGCCGTCCTCAAGCCAAATCGTCTTGATGCCGTTCTCTGTGGTGAATTCGTTTATGTTCAAGCCCTCTGCAAAATCTAAAAAAGCATTTGTATCAGAATCAAATATTGTTTCGTGCCACTCTGTTATAATGTCGTTTATATTTCTCATTGTGTGCCGTCCTTTCTCTGAAACCGGATTTTAACAAGCTCTAACCAAAACAAAGTTATCTTTATCTATAATCAAATAATCTGCCGTGTTCTCTGTGAACTGTATTATTATATCGCCGTACTCGTCTGCAAAAGATACAAGGTAACAATCTTCAATCATCAATTCACCGTTCTGATAGTATTCAATTTTCATAGTATAGCCCCCTTTCAAATAATGCCGTTTTCTCTGAACTCACGAGTTAACCCGTATCTCTTTGCGTTACGCTCGAAAAACTCTTGAATGTCTGCTAATTCGCCGTAGCTCCAACAAGCTGCACCGCTTGCAAAACTCCACTCTATAGCCTTATTCTGCAAATCGTTCCGGCGTTCTTCGTAGGACTTACCGCAAACCGTAAGCGGTATATAATCACGGAGCTTATCAATAGACATCACTTTGTAGATTGTGCCGTCCGTGTTACGGATTTCGACGAAGTACGATTTTACTTCTTCAACATTAAGATAAACGCCGTGCTCTAATTCTTCGGGGTTGATGGGGATAATAATAGCTTTCATTTTATGACTTCCTTTCTGTTTGTAATAATACTTCTGTAAGTGCTTGCCGTGCTGCCTTGATGTTTTCCGTTGTGTCCTGGGTTTCGTAGTATCGCAAGAGATCCCTAAAAGCGTCTAACACTTCGGAGCGTGTCGCATATATAACGCCTTGCTTATTGAGCCCTCTCTATTTCTCTATAAATCAGATAGGTCAAAAGCTGCTCGGCTCTTTCTTCTGTGTAGCGGTTGCGCTCGCTTTCGGTTTCTTCGAGAATATCACCGAGAAGTTCTACCGCACTCGTTTTGTAGTAATATGGTACATCTAAAATTGACGGCAAACCCTGACACCAATCTGTAAAAGCGTTCTGTTTACTCATGCCGTGATTCATTCTCCAAGATTCGGGATAATATACTTCAAGCTTAAAAACTTGATAGATAGCCTTTGCTATCTCTTTGAAATTGTCGGGAGTAGGATCTTTAACTTCTTCAATGCCTAAATCCGAAGGCATTGTGAAATTATCAATTATATAAGCCTGGATTCTCTCTCTAACGATTTTTGAATTAGTGTGTAACATTTTATTTTTCTCCTTTTCATATACCGTAAACGGTGTAATTTTCATAATCAAAAAGTGTGTCTGTAAGTGTTTCAAATTCTGCGTCAGTAAACTCTCTGAAAAGCTCGTTTTCTGCGTCCTGCTTTGTGAGATCCTCGGAGCGGTACCCATAAGCGTAAAGGCTTTTGGCTAACTCCCACATTTCAATATTGTTCATATCTTGCCCCCTTTCTGTTGGTGCGGTGTGTTTTGTTCTTGCCCTAATACTAAACCCGTTGGGGTTTAATTACTATCCGACAAGCTGCACAAGATCTCCGGCTCTGTTTTATGCAACTTGTAGCGGTTTAATTATTTGCTCCGCTTGCCGTTTGGGTGTACTATGGACTAAACCGCACGGGGTTTAATTCCACCGCAAGCGGACACTGCTACGATCCCGTAGTATTACAGAATTGTAGTAAGTGCCAGGTCTTGTGATCCCAGGTTTTCCGTCCGGTTTTCACGCACCCGCCCACCTGCGTATGCGTGAGAAAGTCGAAAGTCGAAACAGAAAGGAAGATTTTATGAACAGAATGGATTATGAAGATCGAGTAAAAGTCGGTGATACAGTACGCATCGTGCCAAAGTCGAAAGTGCCGAACGCTGATAGAGAATTCACCGTGAACGAGCTGCTTAATGACGGATTCCTTTACGGCGTGTCATGCACTTGCGACGGGTATGTTATGCCGTATTCCTGGATAAAGTCGCTCCGAGTAATCAAGAGTGTATAATAATCAGATAGCAGGATCAGGAAGGAGAACTAACAATGATTGGTGATTATCTCACATCGTCCGAGTATGCAAAGCTGCACGGCTTGCCACTTCAGACGGTACGCACAAGGCTGAAGAAGGGGCAGCTCCCTCACATCAAATCCGGTAATCGCATCTACATCAAAGTCGATACACCGTGGGAAGAAAAGCGAGTAGGCCGCCCCGAGAAAAAGTCGAAAGTCGAAGGTGATGCTAATGGATAACGATGTTTTTAAGTACAACCCAAAAGTAACCGATGCTGATTTGAAGTCGGTAGAAAATCTGTATAACTATCAATCGCCTATTGAAATGATAGCTAACGAGGTACAGACGAAGTACGAGGACGATTGTGTATCGGTGTGCCAAAGCTACGGCTTTAATGTAGATAAGGAAGAACTGAAGAAAGCACTCGAATATGACCGAGATCAGTATAACAAGGGTTATGAAGCCGGATATACGGCGGCTTTAAGCGAATACCTTGAACTTCGTAGTGCTATCTTGAAGCTGCTGAAAGTCGAAGGTGATGCTAATGACACTTAAAGAATTCTTATATTGTGCTACAAGCACCGTTCAGATAGTCGAAGGGCCTGACGATAACTACGCAACGGTTATGATAATTCCGGCGGAAGGGATTGACGAATGGAATGATAATATAGCACCCGAATTCTTGAATCGTAAAGTGTGCTTGTTTAGTGCAAAAGCTGAAGATGTTATAAAAGTTTATCTTGAAAAGGAAGGTGCAATATGACACAAACTACCTGGATAGACGATTTCTGCCCGAAGTGCGGTGTAAGCAAATATAACTTCTTCACGGTGATTAAGGGTGCTAACGGTGAACGCACCAAGCCGTTAGGAACATGGAATTATTGTCCTGCGTGTGGGGCTGATTTACGGGGTAAGAAAGTCGAAGGTGAATAATGCTACAAGTTATCATAAATTGGATTAAGAAGATTTTGGGTATTTGTTCTCCGTCGAAAATGTTTTATGCCGATCCCCATGAAGTAAAAGCTGCTATGATGCGAGAATTAGAGAATAAGTAAAGGGTGATGTTACTCACCCTTTATCTTTGCCAAAGTCGCACCTTCAATATGTATCTCTACTTCCTCACCTGCACTAT
>Ga0326511_10000328_pt1 | contig 40871 bp, 39 predicted proteins | sample 0_2496_0518_D_FD_203701 | JGI IMG/M metagenome (GOLD analysis project Ga0326511, IMG submission 203701) | Bovine rumen microbial communities from UC Davis, California, United States - 0_2496_0518 | ecosystem: Host-associated > Mammals > Digestive system > Stomach > Rumen | place: USA... | reverse complement strand
GAATGAGATTGGTCCATGGTGGCGATTCTCCTGTAGAAAGTTGGTTGTGGTGACTTACATTCTACCAAAGATCCTGCCATGGATCTTTATTTTATTCAGATGTCCAACTTCATTTTACAATCGGCGAAAAGAAAACGAAAAACAAAGTGAAAAAGAAAATGACCGGATCCTGCGGCGGCTGAGCCGCGCGCAGCTGCTGGATCTGCTGATCGAGCAGAGCCGCGAGAAAGAAGCCCTCGAAAAGCGTGTTGAAGAACTGGAGGCGGAGCTGGCGAGCCGGCGCATCGACGTCGAAGAAGCCGGCAATCTCGCAAAAGCGGCGCTGAAACTGAATCATATCTTTGAGGACGCGCAAAAGGCGGCAGACCAGTATCTGCTGAATATCAGGGAGAAGGAAAAGATCCTGGATGAGAAGCTCCGCGAGGCGAAGAAGGAAGAAGAATAAAAAGCATTGCAAAAGATGACTGATTGGGGAGATGGACGAAGTGTTCATCTCCCTATTCATTTATGTAGAACAAGACCGGCAAGCGAAGCTGAGCATACACAAGTTGCCACACACAGTTGACAAACGTGCTTATTTGAAATACAATTTAAGCACAAAGGTGGTGAACTGGAATGGGAAATCAAGAATGGAAAAAAACGAAGGGGATCGTTGAAGTGTCTAAGGCTTCCGAGCTTCAACTTTCTAAAGAAACCATTTACAAATATCTCAGAGCAAATGATTATGAGAGAGTTGGACCGGGGATGTATGTCTCTCCGAATGATTTTGTAGATGAACTTCTGGTGCTGCATAAGCGATGCCCGGGTGGTGTGATCTCACATGATGAAGCCTTGTACCATCATGGTCTGATCGACAGGGAGCCAATGATGCATACTATTACCGTATACAGTGGGTATAATGCAGCAAGACTGAAAAAGTCCGGTTACAAGATCTACTACGTAAACAGAGACCTTCTGGAACTAGGGAAACAATCGGTTACGGATCAGTTTGGCAATAAGATCCCTATGTACAATTTAGAGAGGACAATTGTAGATCTGGTGCGCAACCGCAGCAACTTCGAAATGCAGGATTTTAACATGGCACTAAAAACATATGCTCGAATGTCTGCCAGGAATCTGGCTGCGTTGTCTGAGTATGCAAAAGCTTTCCGCGTTGAAAAAATTCTGAGAGGATATTTGGAGGTGTTGCTCTGATGGCACTCACACCGGCACAGGTAAAAGGAAAACTTAAGAGTTTTGCAGAGAAAAACGATGCAGATGCAAGGTCGCTCATGCGCATCTACATGATGGATCGTTTCCTTGAGAGGTTGTCGCTATCCTCTTACAGGGATAATTTCATTATCAAGGGAGGAATTCTTGTCACTTCCATGGTTGGCGTGGCAATGCGGTCAACAATGGATATCGATGCAAGTATTAAGAACCTGAATCTGAATGCAGACCAGGCAAGAAAAATAATTATCGAGATAGCTAAAATACCTCTGGATGATGGCGTAAGTTTTGACGTGAAACGGGTATATAACATTATGGACAATTTTGAGTATCCCGGTATCCGTTTGGAGTTGAATGCTTTGATGGGAGGGATGATTACACCTATTAAAGTGGATATCTCGACAGGAGATGTTATCACGCCAAGGGAAATTGAATATTCTTACCGCCTGATGCTTGATGATAGAAGGATAAAACTCTGGGCTTATAATCTGGAAACTGTTCTGGCAGAAAAACTACAGATAATACTGGCAAGAGACGTTTTTAATACCAGAATGAGGGATTTCTATGACATATATACACTGATGGAGCAGTATAACAACGAAATTGATGACAAGGTACTAGGCGAAGCATTCAAAGCTACATCCCAAAAGAGGGAAAGTGCATTTGACAATATCGATCGCAAATTAGAGAATATTTTGAAAAACAATGACATGCAAATCCTGTGGAAACAGTATCGGAGAAAATATTCGTATGCCGCAGGGATCGATTTTGAAAGTGTGATGGATGTCGTAAAAACGCTGGCGCTGAAAGCCCGAATTATGTAATTGGCATATTTCAACAGGTCATCGTAGAAATATTATTGCACAGAAAAGGTCTTGTCTAGGAGAAACAGCAAGGTTCGTGGTATAATAATCTCGTTATCTGATTCCGGATCCGGTCAGGGAGCAATTTCCCGGATCGGGATATTAGGAGGGCAAATCATGAATTCGATTCTGATTAAAGATACGACACGTGAAGAACGGATCCGCATCGTGCAGCAGGGACTTTACCAGTGCGGCACCGAGTGCGAATTTTGCAACGGCTGCGATAACCTTGGCGGCGGAACGGTCGACGGTTTCTTTGCGCCGTATATCAACGGCGAGAAGGAACTGCGGGAGTTGAACGAAGAATATTCCCATCGTTCGGGGACGGTGCACTGACATGGATGCTCCGGAGATCACGAACTCGTCCGTCGAGGAGCGGCGGGCATACATTAAGCAAAAATATCCCTGCATCGCGGACTGTGATGCCTGCGGACTCTGTGTTGTTTTTCGAGGTAAAGACGCGGAGACTGCCTTCGCCGATTATATCAGCGGGAAGCGCAGCTTTGCGGAAAACGCGGCAGATTATCGTCGATGAGGGATGGAAAAAACGCAGAGAGGAAAGAAAGACACATGGAAAAACTGACGATCGCGGAAGCGAAGAGAATTAACGATACGATGGTGAGTGAGGAGAGTCTGAAGCTGCATGCGGCTAATGTGGCCGCCTGCATGGGCGCGATGGCGCTGCACTTCGGGGAGGACAAGGAACACTGGGAGGCGGTCGGCTATCTGCACGACTACGACTATGAGAAGTTCCCGGAGGAGCATCTGGCGCATACGGAGAACGAACTTCGCGCCGAGGGTGTTCCGGAGGAGGATATCCGCGCGATCATGAGCCACGGATACTTGATCTGTACCGGTGTCGAGCCGCTGACAAATATGGAGAAATCGCTTTTTACCGTTGACGAGCTGAGCGGCATCATTCAGGCGGCTGCGAGAATGCGCCCGACCGGCATCGCCGATATGGAGATCAAGAGCTTCATGAAGAAGTTTAAGAGCAAGAGTTTTGCCGCCAAATGCGATCGTCCGCTTATCCTCAAGGGCTGTGAGATGCTCGGCATGGACATCCGTGAGGTATCCGAGATCTGCATCAGCGGTATGAAGGAACACGCGGAAGAACTTGGTCTGGGATCTCACGAATAATAAGAACGATAAGGATAGGCGGTCGATTGCTTCGGGCGCATGAGGATAGAATAGATACATGGCGGAATTACATATCAGAAAAGCAACGGCCGAGGATCTGCCGCGGCTGCTGCAGATCTATGAATATGCAAGAGGATTTATGCGGCGGACGGGTAACCCGAACCAGTGGGCAGCGGGCGGCCCGACGGAAGAAAAACTCAGAGGCGATATAGCGAACGATGAGTTGTATGTGATCGAAGAAACAGCAGAGGCAATGCGAACGGAAACTGCAGAAAAAGCAGATGGCGCGGGAGCAGCGAAAGCAGTGGAGAACGCAGATGCGGACGCCGAAGGATCGGAGGGCGCAAGCTGCAGGATCCATGCGGGATTCATGCTTCGGATCGGGGAGGATCCGACTTACCGGGTTATTTATGGCGGAGCCTGGATCTCGGACGAACCCTATGGCGTGATCCACCGGATCGCGGGTGACGGAATGATCCACGGTGTGCTGGACATGGTCGTGCGATTTGCGGAAGAGAGGATCACGCACCTGCGGATCGATACCCACGCGGATAATAAGGTTATGCAGGGAGCTATCCTGAAATGCGGATTCAGAAAATGCGGGATCATTTATCTCGCGGACGGCTCTCCGAGGCTGGCTTATGAGAAGGTCAGTGAAGCAGCTCAATGAGATTGAAATAATTTTTTTGAAGAAAGGAAAATAAAGAAATGTCATTTTTGGATACGTTAAAAGTAAGCGGACAGTCAGTCATTCGCAGCGCGAAAGGGGCAACCAACACAGCCGCACTCAGTACGACGATCTTCGGATTAAAGCAGGATATCGTTGCTGTTGAGAAGGAGATCGGGCACCTCTACGCGGAAAAACACCTGGAAGATGCCGATGGAGAGTTTGCCGAGCAGATGAGTAAGATCCGCGAGCTTCGCAGTAAGATCGAAGAGTTGGAAAAGGAAAAAAGCGCCAGCGCCGATTCCGTCAAGGAAGCTTTCGGAGAAATGAAGGAAAAGTTTGCCGAAACCGGCAATAACATTAAGAGCGCTGTGAATAAGAAGGATGCACAGAATGGCGCGCCGACATGTTTCTGCCCGAATTGCGGCGCTCCGGTATCTACGGATGATGATTTCTGCTTCAACTGCGGAACTCGGCTGTCAGCACCGGCACCGGCACCCGCACCTGCACCGAACCCAGCGCCAGCTCCGACAGCTGCCCCGGCCCCGGTGGCTGAGCCGATTCCGAATCCGGCACCTGCACCTGCAGAAGCACCGACGCCGGCAGAAGCACCGGCACCTGCACCGGAGACTACACCAAATCCGGCACCGGTGTCTGAGCCGAAGCCGGAGACCGCGGAATACAAAGCACTGGTTGAGGAGACAGACAAGGTAAGAGAAGTAGTTGCGGAGTGCGCAGAGGACGTTAAGGCTGCCGCTGAGGAAGTCAGGAAGACTTCGCATCCGGAAGCCTAACAACACCGGCACCGGAATAATATACATACACAGGAGAAGTTTTTATGACGAGAGATGCTGCACAAAAGCCAAGGATCGGCGTCGTTCCGATGATCGATTACCCGGATGATCAATACATCACAGCGTATCTGGAAGCGCTGCGGGGCGCGGGAGCAGATCCTACCGTGCTGCCGTCGACAGCGGATGAAGCGGAAGTTTCCGCACTGGTTGGGGAGTATGACGGTTTCGTTTTTACCGGCGGCGCGGATGTTGATCCGAAGCTCTACGGGGAAGAACCGTTCGAGGGCGTTGTTCCGAGCAGCGAACGAGATGAGAGAGAAGGCCTTCTTCTACAGAAGATCCTGGAGGCGGACAAGCCGCTTCTCGGTATCTGCAGAGGGATCCAGCTGATCAATGTGCTCCTCGGCGGTGACCTGTATCAGGATATTCCGACGCAGTGCCCGTCAGAGACGGTGCACAACATGAAGCCGCCGTATGATCATACGGTCCATTCGGTGAAGGTCGAGAAAGACTCACCGTTGTACCGGCTTCTTGGCGTAGAGGAGCTCGCGGTAAGCAGTCTCCATCATCAGGCAGTTCGAAAGGCTGCCCCCTGTCTGTCTGTGATGGCGAGATCGGAAGATGGGTTGATCGAAGGTCTGCGGATGCCGGAGAAGAAGTTCGTGTGGCTGATCCAGTGGCACCCGGAATTTACCTATAAGGATGATGAAAACAGCAGGAAGATCTTTGCTGCGTTTGTGAAGGCAGCAGAACAGGTTGGATGATAATTCCATGAGATAGTTTTATGAGGCGGTTTCATTAGATTGTTTCATGAAAGAATGAAAAGGACCCGGCATGTGTGAAAGCGCTCAGCCGGGTCCTTATTATATCCGAAGTGATATCCAAAGTGGTGTCCGAAGCGATGTCCGACGTGATGTCCGACGTGGTGTCCGAAGCGATGTCCGACGTGATGTCCGACGTGTTATTCGTGCGCGCTCAGTTCTTTTCTGTACTGATCCGGTGTCATGCCGGTCCGCTTCTTGAAGATGCGGAAGAAGTATTTTTCGTTATCGTAGCCGACAGAGCGGGCGATCTGGGCGAGTTTCTGGTCCGGATTTTCCAAAAGCTCTTCCGCGCGTTCGATGCGTACATCACATAGATAATCGACGAATTTTTCGCCGGTGCGGCTGCGGAAAAGCGAACTCAGGTAGCTTCGGTTCATGTAGAAAAGAGAAGCCAGAAAGTCCTGCGTCAGGTTTTTCTGATAGTTTTTCTGAATGTAGGTTTTGACATTCTCGATCACATCTTCATTGCCGTAGATGCTGTGCGGCTTCAACATGATCGTAACGTTCATAAAGAATTGGAGATAGTATTTCTTCAGACCCTCCAGTGAGAAGATATGGCTGGCGGCGCTTTCCATGGTCGCGGAGGAATGGCCGGTCTCGGGAATCTTCATATATGTGTTCAACAGCTGCCGGCAGTAGCCGCTTAAGGAGGCACAGTGATACTTTGCGTCGCCGAGTGTAGCCGAAGGGACGGAGAGATAATAGGCGAACAGATCATCACAGAGCGGACCGATCTCCCCGCGCATGCCCGCTTCCAGACGGAAGAGGAATTCATCTGTCCGGGGCCAGTCGAGCCTTTGCGGTGTGCTCTCTTTGGTGAAACGGAAGAGATGTGTCCGGTGATCGGTCAGAATGTGTGCGTCAGGGGCGTGCGAAGCTTCGACATAAGCCTGACTCAGGTCGGAGAGTGAGTGGTGGATCAGGCTGACGCCGATGATCGTCTCCGCAGCAAAGCTGTCGAGAAAAAGCTCAAGAGCATCGAGAACCTGTTTTACCAGGCGCTCCTGATATTTCTCCGCCTGCTGGGACAGGAAGAGGATCAGGAAGCCCTGACTCTGCGCGGTATCTCTGCCCGAGAGGTAGAGCCCGAGGTCACCGAATCCGTTTTCCGCAAGCCACTGAAACAGAACGGAATCGTCCAGTGGTTCGGGATAACACAGATTTATCAGCAGCACATCATGTGTCGTATTGATGTAATTCAGTTTCCGGGAGGTCAGCGTTGTCCCCGCGGTACGGTAACCGAATATCAGGTTGTGAAGGAGAGTGAGGTCATATTCGTAGCGGACCTGCTCCGCCTCTTCTTCGGTCAGCTTCAGCTGACGATCACGTTCGGTACGTTCTTCAAGGCGGTTCAGTACCTGGTGAATGCAGTCCTGGATCATCTGGGCACTGAACGGTTTCAGGAGATATTCCACAGCATTGGCGGAGATCGCCTGCTTGATGTAATCGAAGTTTTTATAACCGCTGATAACGATCAGAGGCATCCGGGGATATTTTTCCGCCAGGATCGGGAGCAGCTCCATACCGTTCATGACAGGCATCTGCATGTCCATGATGACAAAATCCGGCTTCTTTTCTTCGATCTGTTCGAGAGCATCACTGCCGTTTTCCGCTTCACCGATACAGGTGACAAGATCGGAAAGCGGCGAGATCTTTTTCAATGTGCCTTTGCGGATCAATGCTTCATCGTCAACGATAATATAACGATACATTACTTTTCCTCCTCGGTTTCAACTTTGGTCGAAGGGGCAGCGGACACTTCCTGTATCGGAATGGTGATGGTGATGGAAGTGCCCATGGAAGGCTCGCTTTCGAGAGTCAGGCCGTATTGCCGGCCGTAGTACAGCTGGATGCGGGTGTGAATGTTTTTCAGACCGATGCTCTGTCCGCTGCGGTGGCCGATCTCGGTAAATTTGGCTTCTTCCGCGAGGGAAAAACGGATTCGCTCCAGCGTAGAAGCATCCATGCCGACACCGTTATCGGAGACGGAGAGATGCAGAAGATTATCCGCGCGCCGTGCGGTGATCACGATCGTATCCCCAGTCGTACAGTAGTTCAAGCCGTGATAGAGAGAGTTCTCGACGAGAGGCTGCAGGATCAGTTTCAGAACCGGCGTGCTCTTCAGATCTTCGGGGGATATCTTCGACGAGATGGAAGCGTCCGCTGAAACGGATCGACTGGATCGACACGTAGTCGGCGACGTGCTTCAGTTCTTCGGCAAGCGTAACGATCTCGCTCTTTGTTTTGATGGAATAGCGGAACATGTCGCCGAGCGCCAGACTCATCGTTGCGATGTCATCGTTGTCATCAAGCTCTGCCATGCTGTTGATCGCTTCCAGCGTATTGAAGAGGAAGTGCGAATTGATTCGTGCCTCCAGTGCTTTCATCTGGGAATCGAGGGCGATAAGCTTGTTGCGGTAATTGGTCTTGATCGATTCATCCAGCTCTGCAAGCATCTTCGCGTATTCATTGTACAGGGTACCGATCTCGTCCCTGCGCTTTTTGTAAGGACTGACGAAGGAAAAACCGTTTTTCCGCTGATGGCGCATGATGCGGCTGAGACGTTCGAGCGGAAAGGTAAGGTTCCGGGTCACCAGATAGAGAGTGATGATCTCACCGGCTATGAAGGTAAAGATCAGAACATTAAACATCATGCGGGTCGGATTGTACTGGTCATACAGTGTCGCGTAGCGGAAACTTACATCCAGCTCGAGCGGCTCCAGAGAAAGCTCATCCTTCTGTTTATTGTCGGTATAAGTCATTCCATCGGTATGCAGGGTGTCGACATTGGAGTACAGCGTCTCGCCGGTCTTCGGATTGGTGATCGACAGGAGCGCCAGATCGGGAAGGGAGACCAGATTGTCCAGATTCAGAAGCTCCGGGTCCAGATCGAGCAGCAGGACTCCCAGATATTCATGGGTATACACATCAAAGATCGCCTTGGACAGGTAGAGTGACGGCAGCGTATCGTGGAAAAGCAGGTCGCTGGTCGCTGTGCTGACATAGTGCTTTCCGTTCAACAGGAGCGTCTCGTGATACCAGTTATCGCCGCGGCAGTCATAGTTCGGGTCGATCTGACTGGAATTGTTCGAGGAATTTCCGAGGATCGTTCCGTCGCTTGTAATCAGATAGATGCCCTGAATATAATCATTGGTATACATCAGATTGCCGAAGACGGCATCGGTTTTCTGACGCACGAGCATGCGCTCATAGGGGGTATGAAGATTCTTCTGCGAAAAGTCGCGCAGAAGTTCAATGGTGGAGAAGTCTTCCGCGTCGGAATAATAGGAGAGAAAATCGAGGGTGCGGTTGATATCGTCGAGGGTACGGTTCGTCTGCTCGATGGCATTGGCATAAAGAGTGGAGGAGTAGGTCTCGACCTGCTCCGTCGTGCTTTTCATGAATTGCCGGTAGGAATACAGGCTGATGCTCAGAACCGGTATCATGGCCAGAATCGTATAGATCAGAAATAACTTTTGGCGAAGCTTCATTCGAATCTCCTTTTTGTTATATGTAAAAAAGAGTATACATTTTTTATTGGCAGGACCAATCCAACAAAAGTATACCATTTCTCCCAACAAATGTACACCACGACCTGTGCTATTATTACTTCAACGAAAAGAGTACACCTCTTTTCTGACCGTCAACTTTCAATAGGGAGGAAAGTAATATGAAAGCAAAACAGATCGTTGCAGTATTAAGCGCAGGCGCGATGGCAGCAGGGATGCTTGCGGGATGTGGAAGTTCTTCTTCCGCTTCATCCGAAACAGAAGCAGTTGCGGGCGGAAGCGTTGCAACAGGTGCCGATGCAGGTGATCAGTACGATCACGAAGCAATTGAGAACAGCGGTGATATCACCATTACCATGATGGTTTCCGGTGTTGCGCAGGGTACCGACTTCGAGACCGAGACACTTCCGAAACTTGTAAAAGAGAAATGGCCGAATGTAACTCTCGAGGTTACCAAACTTCCGGATGACAACTACTACACATCCCTGAAGACCAAGCTCGCCGCAGGTGAGTGCCCGGACATCATTCTTACACAGCCGATGTATGCCGGATCCAACTCCTGCTACGCACTGGCAGAGGCAGGTTACCTCGCATCTCTGAATGACCTGGACTACCTGGCAAATATGCCTGATTTGTCTGCAGTTACTTATGACGGCAATGTTGTAACAGCTACGACCGGTGTCTCGATTCTGGGAACCTACTACAATAAAGATCTCTTCGAGGCAGCAGGAATCACAGAAGTTCCGACCGACTGGGATACATTCCTTGCGGACTGCAAAGCTCTGAAAGATTCCGGTGTACAGCCGATCGTTATGGGTGACAAGGATCAGTACGTTCTGCAGTTCGGTCTGTACCAGATTGCTGCAAATGAGATCTACTCTCAGAATGCCGAGTATGATGATCAGCTGAGAACCGGTGAGACCAAGTTCACAGACGAAGATACATGGGATAAAGTTCTGACCATGTACAAGCAGCTTTACGATGAAGGATACATCGATGCTTCCCAGTCCCTCGGATATGGCGCATCCCAGTCCATTCAGGACTTCATCGACGGTAAAGCAGCTATGACCTTTGACGGTTCCTTCAACGCGGCAGCACTTACAGCAGAAGGTGCAGCAGGCAGCTTCGAGCGCGGATACTTCCCGATTCCGGCTGCTTCCGGAGACCAGTACACCGCTACCTGCCTTGCAGCAGGATATTCGATCTACGCTGATTCCGAGTACATCGATCAGTGCAAAGAGATCTTCGATTACTGGATGAACGGTGAGAGCGATATCTGGGATGCACAGCTTGCAACAGGACGTATTATTCCGCTGTATGGCAACGGCGCCGATACGATTCCGAACTATGATCTGTTCAAACCGTTTATTGACCTGACAAACGAGAACAAAGGCTTCCACTGGTGCAACCAGGCATGGCCGGCAGGAACAGAGACCACAATGGAAGAGCTCTTCTCCGAGATGATCGGCGGACAGGGAACGACCGTTGAGGATATTACGCAGGGCATGCAGGATAAGTACGAGGATCTTCTGGACGAATAAATCACAGCGGAAAATCGAACATGTACCGGCAGAAATGCTGAATAAGTTATAACAACAGGCTGCCTGACTGGTTAGTTGGGCAGCTTTGTTTTAGGAGGAAATGATAGTGGAACCAAAGAAAAAAAGAAAAGGAGCGAACACATCGCTGACATTCAATAATAAGATGTTTGTGTTCCTGCTGCCGGCACTGGCAATGTTCCTGATCTTCTGGATCTACCCGCTGCTGCAGCTGTTTTACTACAGCGTAACAAACTTTAACGGTATCAACTACAACTACGATTTCGTGGGACTCAAGAACTATGTCAAGATCTTTGAGAACGGCTCCTTAACGAACGCGATCGGAATTACTCTGGTGTATGCGGTCGTTACCGTTGTACTGAGCAACGTGATCGGCCTGGGACTCGCCATGGTGCTCAATACCAAGATCCATTTCAAAGGATTCTTCCGTACGGCCAGCTACTTCCCGGCACTGTTCAGTGCGATCGTAGTCGGATTCATCTGGTCTTACGTATACATGCCGACAAACGGTATGATCGCAAACCTGATCACCGCATTCGGCGGAGACGGCGCGGCGTTCAACCCGCTTGGAAACTTCAGGATCGCGCTGTTCGCAATCGCGATCGTAGAAGTCTGGAAGGGCTTCGGTTCGACCATGATCATTTATCTGGCAGGTCTGCAGACGGTCGATGAAAGCGTTCTGGAAGCTGCAAGGATCGACGGCTGCAACGAGTGGCAGCTGATCAAGCTGGTCAAGCTTCCGATGATCGCCTCCACGATCACTATCAACATTGTTCTTTCCGTCATCAACGGACTCAAAGCCTTCGACTACTCGTTCATTATGACCAACGGCGGCCCGGGCAAATCGACGAAGACGCTGATGTTCCAGATTTATGAAATCGCCTTCACAGACCAGAAGATGGGTCGTGCAAGCGCATTCTCTGTTGTATCGTTTGCTGTCATCATCGCGATCACCATTGCGATGCTGATCTTCATGAATAAGAGGGAGGTAGAGGTCTGATGGCTGGACGTAAAGATCGTGAAAAAGAACAGTATCTGAAGATGTCGCCAAAGGTACTTCTTCTCTACATTGTCATTATTGCTTTCTGTATCATCGTAATTGCTCCGCTGGTAATCGTCTTCTCCAGTTCGCTGAGAGATCCCTCCAACCAGCAGTCTCCGCTGATGCTGTTCATCCAGTTCTCCGGAGCCAGCTACGCGAGAGCGTTCACACAGATGAACTTCCCGCTGGAGCTTCTGAACTCACTGATGACGACAGGCCTTGCTGTAGTTGTCATCGTTCTGATCGCAACCATGGCTGCATGGCCGATCGGACGTATCAAAACAAAAACGGCAAGATTCTTCTATTACTTCTTCATTTCTGGCCTTATCATTCCGTCCCAGATGGTTATCGTGCCGATCGCGCAGACCTTCAACAGACTGAATATCCCGAATACCAGATTTACACCGGTAATCATGTTTATTACCTGTTCCCTGCCGTTCTCCGTATTCCTGTTCTCGGGATTCGTCAAAGGTGTACCGACAGAGATCGAGGAATCCGCTTATATCGACGGCGCTTCCCTCTGGAAGAGATTTTCCACGATCCTTCTGCCGCTTTTGAAACCGGCGACCGTTTCCGTAGTTATCACACAGGGTATGTGGATCTGGAACGATTATTTCTATCCGATGGTATTCATTGCCAAGCAGGCACAGTATTCCCTCCCGGTTGGAATGCTTCAGTTCCTCGGAGATAAAGAGAACCCGGCACAGTGGAACGTTCTGTTCGCTGCCTGCGTACTCTGCGCACTGCCGCTGGTAGTTATCTTCCTGGTACTGCAGAAACAGTTCATTAACGGTATTGCAGCCGGTGCTGTCAAAGGTTAAACTCTAGACAGAATCGTCGATATACCGAACAGGAGAAAAACAAATGGCCATGACAACCGATCAGCACAAAGGAACCTGGAAAGACAGGCTGGGATATTTCTGGATGTATTACAAAGTCCCTGTGATCCTTATCGCGATCGGTGTTGTCATGGCTATTAGTTTTGTCCACGCAGCGGTAACCGAAAAACCGTCGGCGCTTTCCGTAATGATGCTCGATGTGCATACGGACGCGGCGGATGATGAATTAAGTACAGACTTTATGAACTATGCGGGAATCGACAGCGGAAAAAACTCCGTGACGATCTCCACCACGCAGATGCTGACCGATGCGGGCTCCGCAAGCTATCAGATGGGAAGCCTTGCCAAGCTCTACACATCCATCGGAACCGGCGATCTTGATGTATGTTCCATGCTCGAAGATGATTTCGGGAAGTACGCGGACGCGGACAGCTTTATGGATCTTCGGGATGTTTTCACAGAAGACGAATTGAACACTTTTCCAGCACTCTACACGAGTGAGGATGGAAAAGTCCTCGGAATCTATTGTGGACAAATGCCGAAAATGCAGGAAATTTCAGGTTACGCCAATGGAACCGGGGTGATCGGAATCATGTACAATACAGAACATACCGATATGGCAGCGGAATACCTGCGCTATCTGAATGATAACAGCTAAGCAGGACAAGCGCTGCATGGCAAACGGTGCAGGCAAAGGGTGCCGGACAAACCAGGCAGGACAAACGGCAGGGTATACGAACAGACGAAAGATCAGGAAAAGGAGCGCGAAATATGGCAGGATTATTATCACCGGAGGGCAAGGTAAGCTCGGTATTATCAACACTGGGGGACCTGTTCATTCTGAACGTTCTCACGATCCTCTGCAGTCTTCCGATCTTCACATTCGGAGCTGCCTTCAGTTCGATGTACCAGATCGTCCTGAAGATCGTGAAAAAGGAAGAGGGACACATTGTTCCGGCGTATTTTGCCGCGTTCCGGGAGAATTTCAGGAAATCAACGATCATCTGGCTGATCGGCGGGGGAATCTCTTTCTTCATAGCCTTCGACATCTACGCTTTGTCGAAATCGTCGTTCTCCTTCTCGCTGCAGTACAGGATCCTTCTTGCGGTGCTTCTTTTCTTTGTCATGATGTTCACCTTCTTTGCGCTGGTGACGGCATCCTACTTTGAAAATACACTGAAAAATACGATCGTCAACGGTATGAAGTTCTGCGTGATCCATATCCTGATCTCGATCCTGATGTTCGCATTGACAGCTGCGCCGTTTGCGGGACTCTATCTGACATTCCGCATCTTCCCGCTTCTCGTACTGCTGGGATTTTCGGGACCGGCCTTTCTCTGCGGTCTGTATTTTGCGGACCTCTTTAAGAAGTATGAACCGAAGGAAGAAAACGACGAAATCTAAGGCGGACGAATTCCGCCGGGATAACAGGAAATACAGAAAACGGAGTTAAACTATGAATAAAGAAATCTGGAAAAATCCCAAAATCGTAAGGGAACTTGATGAGGCGGAAACACCGCTCTGGTTCTGGAACGCAAAGCTGGAAAAAGAAGAGTTGATCCGTCAGCTGAAATTACAGACGGAGATCGGTGTAAAGGCAACGAACCCGCATGCCAGAACAGAGAACGGCGCAGGTTATTGCGGCGGGTATCTGGATGAAGAGTGGTTCGATGCGATGCAGGTCGTTCTTGATTACAAGAAAGAAAACGGCGAGAAGATGTGGCTCTACGATGAGATCGACTGGCCGGCCGGTACCTGCAACAAGACGGTCACAAAGAATGAGAAATTCCGTGAGCACTACGTAACGGTCGATACCCTTCCGGTTCCGGCAGGCAGACCGTTCCGTGTACAGCTTCGCACCTTTGATGAGTCAATACCCTTTGGTATGGGACCGGAGACAGACTTTTCCGAAGTGCCGTTCAACATCCATATCGTCGATGCAAAAACGGGCAAGCCCTATGACCTCACGAAATATCTGCAGTTCAGCATGTTCGGACCGGAACTGGAATTCGAAGCAGAGAAGGATGCGATCGCTTATGTGACACACGTCCGCGTGGATGCCTATGACTACGGCGGCGATGAGTCCGTGAACTATCTGGACGGCAATGCAACCGATACTTTCCTGAAATCCACCTATGACCTTTATTATGAGCGGATGGGAGCGGATTTCGGAGATACCATCACGACGGTCTTCAACGATGAGACGAGAATGTGCAATGCGATTCCCTGGAGTCATGAGTTTGCGGAGGTCTTCAAAGAGCGTCACGGCTATGACATCCGGCAGGAACTCTACCGTGTCATCCTTCCGGGAAATGAGAACGGCCGCGTGCGTATCGATTACTACGATACCGTTGCGTACCTGTATCAGACCCGCTATTTCGGCCGGATCTATGACTGGTGCCGGAAACACAATCTGAAATTCTTCGCGCATCTTCTGGGTGAGGAGACCCCGTTCGGCCATGTCCGTTACAGCGGTGACTACCTGAGGCAGAACCGTTTCATGGATGTAGTCGGTGCCGACTATCTGGGCAAGGGTATCGGAAGCCTGAACCTGAAATTCACCGCGGCAGGCGCGCATTCCTACGGAATCAAAGAGACCGCCGTTGAGATCTTTGCCGGCTGCGGCTGGGACCTCACCTTCGATGAATACACAAGAATGATCACCTTCGCTTACCAGCAGGGAATGCAGGCGATCATCAACCATGGTTTCTTCTATTCGACGGAAGGAGAGAGAGCCAACGACTGGCCGCCGTCAGAGTTTTTCCAGTGGAAATACTGGTACAGACAGTCGGAGGGCAATGATATGATCCGCCGGCTTCAGTACGCGATGACAGGCGGTATCAACGAAGCTGAGATCCTCGCTTACATGCCCACAGAGGCGCTGCAGCTTCATTATCTTCCGGATCAGAATTTCAGGCACGCATTCGCGAAGGGAGCCTTCCTCGGGGACGAAAAAGCGGTCCGTATCGATCGCGAGCTGCAGCTGATTTTCAACCGCCTGCTGTCCGCAAGCATGGACTTCGATCTGGCACACAGGGATGCTCTGGAGAACTTCGAAGTTAGCGGCAGAAAGATCGTAAACACGGCCAGCGGACAGGAGTTTTCTGTGCTGCTTCTGCCGATGTGCGAAGTACTCCCGCTTGAGATGGCGGAGAAAGCGCTTGCATTTGCAAAGGCGGGTGGGCGCATCGTTGCGATCGATGAGCTTCCGTCACTGGGTATCAGCAAGGCGGAAGACGAGCGTGTACGCGAGATCTCCGCGGAGATTCTTGCAAGCGGCAGAGTGACCGTGATCGCAGCGGAAGAAAAAGACGCGATCGTAAAGGCCCTTTACGAGGAGATCCCGCATCCGGTCACCATTACAAAGGGCTGTGACCACAGTGAGAACCTGCATCCGGCCTACCCGTCTTATCTGATCGATCCGTATATGCATACGGGCGAGGAAATGACAGGCGTACAGTTTGTAAAATACCTGAAGGATGATAAACGCAACACGCTCATCATGAACTACTCGGATGAGCCGACAGTGATCGAGGTCCGCGTGGAGACATCCGGTGATGTTCCGGAGGTCTGGGATACATTGACGGGCGAGATCAGGAACGGTGAGGTAGTTTCTGCGGAAGCGGGCGCATACACCATTCGTGTAGAGCTTCCGTGCAGCCACGGCGTTTTTGTCGTGAGCGGAAGATAAGTTTTTACATGGTAAAAGGCAGTTCAGGCAACAAGATAGTTCAGTCAATGAAAAAGTTCAGTCAATGAAATAGTTCAGTCAATGAAATAGTTACGAAGCAAAGGGGAAAGATCATGGAAAGAATTATGCGAACAAAGGGACTTTCCGGTACGACGGATAACGCGGTATCCGAGCGCGAGATCGCCGGAATGAAGGTTGCGAGAAAAACAGCTGCGGCCGGAATGGTCCTTCTGAAGAATGAAGATAATGTGCTCCCGCTGAAAGCCGGCAGTCCGGTTGCCCTGTACGGAGCAGGCGCGGCGCATACCATCAAAGGCGGCATGGGCTCGGGCGATGTTAACGAGCGTGCTTCCGTCAGCATCTGGGAGGGTATGACGAAGGCAGGCTTTGCGATCACCAACGAGACATGGCTCCGCGATTTTGAAGCGACCTATACGAAGGCGAGAGAGGACTGGCGGGATGAGCTGACAGAGAAAAACAACAGCGGCGAGGGCGGTCCCTTCGGATTTTTCTTCGTGTACAGCAATAATCCGTTCCGGATGCCGACCGGCAGAAAGATCGACCGCGCGAAGGATGCGTCCGGCGATACACAGACAGCTTTCTACATCCTCAGCAGAGTCTGCGGCGAGGGCGCCGACCGCTTTAACGAAGAGGGCGACTACTATATGACCGCCGAAGAGCATGAAATGCTCGCGGATATCTGCTCCATCTATGAGGACGTCATCGTCGTTCTTAACGCGGGCGGTCAGGTCGACCTGTCCTTCATGGATGAGTTCAGGAACATCAAAGGCCTGATCCAGATGGCACAGCCGGGCATGGAAGGCGGAAATGCCTTTGCGGATGTTGTCTCCGGCAGGGTGAATCCGTCCGCGAAGCTGACGGATACCTATGCGTTCCGCTATGAAGACTATCCGAACGAGAAAAACTACTCCCACAACAACGGCAACACCGAGACCGAGGAGTACAACGAGGGAATTTATGTCGGATACCGCTATTTCGACAGCTACGGAATTCCGGTGCGCTACGGCTTCGGCTACGGACTTTCCTACACGGATTTTGAGATCACATCCGGCGATGCGGCTCTTGCGAGCGGGGAAGCAGAGCAGGAGATCAGCATCGAGGCAGTTGTAAAGAATACCGGCGACCGTGCCGGCAGGGAAGTGGTACAGCTGTATGCCTCACTTCCGGCAGGCAGACTGGAAAAAGAAGCGAAGCGTCTCGTCGGCTTCATCAAGACACCGGAACTTGCGCCGGGCGAAGAGGCCGCTGTCATGATCGAAGTTCCGCTGAAACGCCTGGCATCCTACGATGAGAGCAAAGCCGCATGGATCCTGGAGCAGGGCACCTACGGGCTCTGGCTCGGAAACAGCCTTGCGGATGCAAAGCCGTCAGCTGCCGTCATTCTGGATGAGGAAGCCGTTCTGGAGCAGGACAAAAATATCTGTCCGCTCGAGCAGGAACTGAAGGAATTCCAAAGAGATGCGGAAGAGATCGTTAAGGAATATCTGGCTGCCAAAGAAGCCCTCACGAAAGCCGGCGTGCAGGTAGTTCTGCTCAATGCCGCCGATATCAAAACAGAAGTAATCGAATACAGGAAGAACGAGGACCTGACAGAGCCGGAAGCGAGAGAATTTGTGGATACGCTGACGACCGAGCAACTGATCGCGCTGGCTGCGGGAGATCCGGGTCAGGCACAGGGAACCAATAACCTCGGCGCGGCGGGAATTTCCGTCCCGGGTTCCGCGGCACAGACAAGCTGCGCAGCAGCGGAGCAGAACCTGGCAAGCATCGTACTGGCAGACGGACCGGCAGGCCTTCGCCTGATGCGTTTCTATATGGTAAAAGACGGACAGATCGTAAACTTCCCCTTCGAATTCAGCCTGGAGGGCGGATTCTTTGTACCGGATGCCGAGAAGGCGGAGGGCGTCAGATACAACCAGTACTGCACAGCGATCCCGACCGGTGTTGTTCTGGCACAGACCTGGGATACCGATCTGGTAGCGGAAGCCGGCGAAATGGTAGGTAAGGAGATGCTGTATTTCGGTGTGACCCTCTGGCTCGCACCCGGTATGTGCATCCACAGAAACCCGCTCTGCGGCCGCAACTTTGAATATTACTCCGAAGATCCGGTCCTCACCGGGGAGATCGCGGCAGCCATGACCAACGGTGTGCAGCGCAACCCGGGTGTCGGAACCACGATCAAGCATTTTGCCTGCAATAATCAGGAAGATGACAGAATGACCTCGAACTCTGTTCTGTCCGAGCGTGTTCTTCGCGAGATCTACCTGCGCGGCTTCGAGATCGCGGTCAAGAAGGCGCAGCCGATGTCGCTGATGACCAGTTACAACCTGGTGAACGGCGTGCACGCGGCCAATAATTATGACCTGGTCACCAATGTACTCCGCAACGAGTGGGGCTTCCGGGGCGCGGTCATGACAGACTGGACAACGACCATGCAGCTGCAGGATCCGAAGACGGCCACAGCGGTCGGCTGCATGAAGGCCGGCAATGATATGATCATGCCGGGCGCACCCTCCGATTTCGAACAGCTCCGCGGCGCTCTCGCTGACGGAAGCTTAAGCCTCGATGAACTCAAGGCGAACATTGCCAGAACCGTCTCGATCATCTGGCAGTCAAGTATGTATGAGAATGCGGTGCCGTACCGCAAGTAAGAAAAACGTTTTTCTCAACGAACACAGATTCCCCGGTCCGACGACTCCCCGAAGCCGCCGATCGGGGGATTTTTGTATGCGGGAGGGCGCCGAACGGATGTGCAAGAGTAACAATAGGTTTACACCGTCTTTGCACCGCAAATATAGACTTTGAATACGCAAAATAATATAATGAGAGTAACGTTTGCAAAGGAAATACACGTGTATCTATCATACGTACAGGGGGATCAAAAAGTGACGATCAGCAGAGAAAAACTCGAGGAGATCATCTTCAGAAAGAGAAACATAAAAGGTGATTATCTGGTATTGGAAAAACCTTCCGATATGAAGCCCAAAAAGGTGGAGGCTGCATTGGCGGCGCAGGAAGTGAACGTTCCGCAGTCAGAGATCATAGCAATCTACTATGCGAATAAAAACTTCAAGAAAGGCGCCGACAGCCTGATTTTTGCGGAAAAAGGATTCTACTATTCGAAGATGAACTATTCTGTCTTCCCGAATCCCAAGCTTACATTCCCGATCCTTTATGAGAATCTGAAAGCTGTACATACTCCTGAAGAAGAAATGCATGATTACGAAATGTCGCTGCGCCTGAAGGAAGGCACAGCGGGGAGTTATTATGTCGGCAGTTTGTACAGAGAGAGGCTGGCGGCGATTCTGAAGGATATCATGGAGGAAATTAATCAACAGAAGTCCGCGGAAAACGCAGGGGCGAATGCGACGACTGACAGCGACAACGATGAGCTGATGTTCGCATTAGAACCGGGACTCTATTTGGAAAAAATGGTCTACGAGCATGGCTTTGGACAGGAATTCGAGGAGGAACCGGCGCTGACCGCGGAATCCGAGCCGATACCGGCACCTGCACCTGCACCGGAGCCGGAACCTGAGTCGGCACCTGAATCGGAACCGAAACCGGCATCTGAGTCCGAACCGGCGATCGAAGCAGAACCGGAAAACGAAGTTGAACCGGAAAACAATTCGGAGTTTGAGCCTGAATCTGAGCCAGAGCCGGAGGCAGGACCGGGGAAACGAAAAGTCATCATCAGCTGCAGCGGCGGCGATGTAATGAGTCCTACCGGCGGCAGGCTGATCCCGCAGGAGGAGATCGGAGATCCGATACTCCGAAAGCCGGGAGTTATCGGCAAGGGTGTCGGAATCGTACCGGATGACGCGCTCATTGTTGCGCCGTTCGACGGTATGATAAAATCGGTTTCCGATTACGGACATGCCATCGTCGTTGTCAACAATAACGGTATGGAGGTTTTGATTCATATCGGTGTCGACACGTATGGGATGAATGAGGCATTTTCAAAGTTTGTGAAATCCGGGGAGCCTGTCCATGAAGGCCAGGCGCTGGTGCGATACAACGCAAAGCGGATCCGCGGACGGCTGCACGAAGATACCGTCATCGTTCTCGTGACAAATCCCGAGAAATTCACGGACCTCAGGTGCTTTAACGATGGCATTGCGATGTCGTCGGAAGACCGTGAACCGGAGAGGCTGGTACCGGATGATATTGTGGAGGCGAAAGCGGCGAACGATGCAGAAACTGAAGAAACTGCGAGCGCTCCTGTATCCGCAAAGGTAGAGGCGGAGCGGAACGCATCGGTTTCGCAGATCCCTGAACAGGAAAGCGCACAGGAACGTCTGGACAGACTCCGCCGCCAGAAGGAAGCACTCGAAGCCAGTATCCGTGAAGAAGAGACCCGCCTGGAAGAACAGCGAAAGGCGGAGGAAGAGGAGCACCGCAAAGCGGAAGAAGAGGAAGCACGCCGAAAGGCGGAGGAAGAGACGCAGCGCGAGATCGAACCGCAGACAGAGCCGGAGCGTGAGCCCGAACCGCAGCCGGAACCGGAGCGTGAGCCCGGCGAGAAAGCGGATGTGAATGTGCTCATGCTTGGTCATGAGGGTCACGGCAAGACGACCGCACTGGCATGGATCACAGAGGTTGGTGCCGATAGAGGATACCAGGTGCAGAAGGTCTCTGCAAGCGCGATCGATGCGGCAGCGAGATACCATAAAGGTCAGTGGTACAAATATTCCAAGGTGGATCTCGAGACGGATGGGCGTCGTTACCATTTCTATGACTGCCCGACGAACGAAGATCTGAAGAGCTTGATGATCGCCGGTGATATACATATGGATGCGGCTATTCTGGCGGTCAGCGGCACGGAAGGACCTCTGGAACAGACCGGGGAGCAGATAGCCCTTGCCGCATCGTCGGGAATCCCTTATGTTTTCGGTTACCTCTCGAAATGTGACAATGTCGACGATAACAATTTGCTGGAACTCGAGGAGATGGAAATCAGAGATCTGCTCTCCCGGTACGGTTATCCGGGAGAAGATGCTCCGATTACGCGTTCCTATTGCTATTATCAGAGGTCGTGGAATACATACGATCCGAAATTTGAGAATAACGTCGTCCGGGTTTCGCAGTTGACAGGAGAGGAAGACTATTACCTGGTCGAGACAAAGGATTGCATATTCGGATTGTTAACGACTCTGGACGAGTGGATCCCGACACCTAAGGATATCAAAGAGATGCCGTTCCTTTTCTCTATCGACGAAGCTTTTAGAATAGAAGGACGGGGCGTTTGTGTGACCGGAAAGGTGGAACGCGGTGTCGGTGCGCAGGGTGACTTTGTGGAAATCCTGGGGATGGGGATACCTCCGATAACAACGAAGATACTGGGCGCGGAGATGACGCGTGAGCTGGTCGGTGAAGTAAAGCCGGGAGATAACTGCGGTCTGCTTCTGCGGTTGAGCAGCAGTTACATGAGACGCGGAATGGTTGTTGCATCGTCCGGATCTATCAGCGACCACACGAAGTTCGAGGCGAAAATCTATTTCCTCGAAAAGGAAGCAGGATCCGCTGAACCTTTTATTGATCTGTGGGATTATGGTTTCCATTTCCGCAACTGTGATGTCAGCGGTAAAATTAAATTCCCGGATGATACGCAGTTCTGTATGCCGGGCGAATTCGTAACAATCAGCGCCGAGCTGCACGTTCCGGTACCGATGGAAGAAGGACAGTCATTCCGGCTTCAGTACAAGGACAGCACGGTTGGCATTGGCAAAGTGACAAAGTTAGTAAAAGAATGACATCTGATAAAAACTTAATGACCTCCGGATCGATCCGAAGGAAGATCCTCGCTTTTGCGATGCCCCTCTTTCTCGGAAATCTGTTTCAACAATTATACAAAGCGGCCGACTCTTTGATCGTCGGCCGCTTTGTCTTCCGTTACAGAATTCCTGGCGGCGTGCAGAACTTGATCATGTCATTGTCGAACGTGGTCTACCCGATCACCTGGACGCTGAGTTCGGCAACTTTTCTGCTGTTTTACAGAAAATACCGAAAGCAGTTGTGAATTCAGATGGAAAACAGACAATTTATCCTCTGAAAAATGTGGAATGGATACCGTACTGTAAGGTTGCACAAATTTCGCGACCAAATCTTGACTATTTCGTCCGATTTACATTTGACCTTCAAACTCCTAAAATGGATATACATGGAATCGATTACACGTAGACAGATTTCACAAATGAAGGGAGATATGTTATGGCACTGGATTATCGCAAATGTGCGCAGGAGATCGTTGATCACATCGGCGGTCGTGAGAATGTCGCACAGGCTGCACATTGTGCAACCAGACTTCGACTCGTTATCAAGGATAATGGTAAGGTAGACAAGGATTACCTCGATAACGTAGACGGCGTTAAAGGTATGTTTGAATCCAATGGACAGCTTCAGCTGATCATCGGAACCGGTACAGTAAACAAAGTATATGATGAGTTCCTGGATATCACGGGAATGGACGCAGCGACAAAGGACGATGTAAAGTCCGCAGCCGCAGCTAAGCAGCCGCTCTGGAAGAGACTGCTGAAGCCGATCGGCGATGTATTCGTACCGATTCTTCCGGCAATCGTAGCTTCCGGTCTGCTGATGGGTCTTGTAGAGGCACTGGCAAAAGCTGTTCCGGGCTTCGCGGGTTCCGACTGGTTTGCTTTCCTCGATACTATTTCCAACACCGCATTCGCTTTCCTGCCGGTTATCGTCGCTGTTTCCGCAGCCCGTGTATTCGGCGGAAATATCTTCCTCGGTGCCGTTATCGGTCTGCTGATGGTACATACCGCTTTCCTGAACGGATGGAATGTAGGTTCGGCTGACGCGATCAACGCGTTCTTCGGTGTCACGGACGGCGTGATCCCGAAATGGCATCTGCTCGGAGACTTCATTAGTATCCGAAGAGCCGGTTACCAGGGCCACGTCATCCCGGTAATTCTGGCCGTCTTCTTCATGAGTAAGCTGGAGAAGTGGCTGCACAAACATGTTCCGGAGATGATCGACCTCTTCGTAACACCGCTTGCTACCGTATTCTGCACCTCTCTTGTAACACTCTGGATCATTGGACCGATCTTCGCACAGCTTGAGACATGGGTACTCGAAGGTGCCAAGATCCTCGTTCACAACCCGGTAGGTGCTATGGCAATGGGCGCTGTATATCCGGTAACCGTAGTCATGGGTCTGCACCACATGTACAACGTAATTGAGGCCGGCATGCTTGCAAACGGTCTGAACACATGGATGCCGATCGCATCCGCAGCGAACTTTGCACAGTTCGGTGCCTGCCTTGCCATCGGTATCAAAGCAAGATCTGCAAAAACGAAATCCGTAGCCGTTCCGTCTGCTCTTTCCGCAGCGCTCGGCATTACAGAGCCGGCAATCTTCGGTGTTAACCTTCGTTTCCTGAGACCGTTCGTAGCCGGTATGATCGGTGGTGCTGTCGGCGCGATCTTCGGCGCGATCAGCGGTATCGGCGCTACAGCATACGGCGTAACCGGTATCCCGGGATACCTGACCATCAATAATCCGCTTATGTACACGATCCTGCTGGCAATCTCCGGCGGCATCGCATTTGTAATCACCTGGTTCATCTGGAAGGATGAGACCAAAGCAGCACAGCCGGCAGACGCAAAAGCGGCAGCACCTGCTGCAGCAGCAGAAGGCGGCGCATCCGCAGCAGCGAACGTTCCGCTCGGCCTTGGCGATGTCATCATCAGATGCTCCGCAGGCGAGATCGTTAAACCGCTGAATGGTGAAGTTATTCCGTACACCAAGATCGCAGATCCGACCTTCGCATCCGGTGCTCTCGGACAGGGTGTCGGCATCGAGCCGGACGGCGACATCGTATATGCACCTATGGATGGTGAGATTACGACCGTTGCAGGAACCAAGCATGCGGTAGGTATCTCCGGCGCAGGCGACATGGAACTCCTGATCCACGTTGGTATCGATACGGTTGCTATGGATGGCGACGGATTTGAGACCTACGTTCAGGAAGGCGACATGGTCAAGGTAGGCCAGCCGCTTCTGAAGTTCAACCGTGAGAAGATCAAAGCTGCCGGTCATCCGGAGACAGTCGTTGTCCTTCTGACAAACAGCGATGATTATGATGAAGTCGCATACGGCAAGAAACTGAATCAGTAATCACACGGCCGACGGGGATTTCCCCAAAGAAATGTGATGCGTAATAAGAAAGCCGCCCGCAGGATCGGATCCTGCGGGCGGCTTTCTGTGCGTGGCTGCGTCAGAACACCGGGACTGTGTGCGGCCCAGCGTGCGTGGCTGCATCAGAACACCGGGACTTTCAGCGGCGCAGCGTGCGTGGCTGTGCGCACGCCCGATCCGTCTTACTCCCTCTCGCTGACAAGAGACTCACGGATGTGTTTGAAGAGAACGACTTCCCCCTCGTGAAAGGCTTCGATGTCGTAGGAAGGCTCCTCGTGCTGCTCGGAGGTCCCTTCGGGATCGACAACGTAGACATCACCTTCTACGCGGTGCAATTCTCCTTTTTCATCGGTAATAACAAAGGATACACGGTCATTTTGCTTGAATTTCGGTTCACCGGTCATAGGGTAATTCCTCCTGCCATTAATATTTGCTTCTATTGTAACACAGATCGGGAATAATAAATTGGTGAGAATGGAGCGGCAGTCTGTTGTATAATAAACAAAAAGGGAAAGGAATCTGCCGCGCATCGAAACACAGCGGAGGTTTCCGGAGGTGATTCATATGAAATGTTTTGGACAGATCGGAAGGCTGAGGCCGGAGAAGATCGAGGAGTACAAATATCTGCATTCCGTCGCGGTGCACACACCGAAGTGGCAGGGCGTTCTCGACACGATCCGTGCGTGCCATCTGCAGAATTATCATATCTATATTCATAAGGACGTCGTGACTGCCTTCTTTGAATATACGGGGGATGACTATGACGCGGACATGGCCAGAATGGCCGAGGATCCGCTGACGAGAGAGTGGTGGACGCATACCAAACCGTGCTTCCGCAAGTATGAAGAAGATATCGAAGAACTTTTCTATGTGGATATGGAGGAGATCTTCGATCTGGATGCGAAATAAAAACCGTATTATTTACATGAAATTCACAAAAAGATAGAAAATAATAAGGGAAAATTCCTTTTGCGTATTTATTTCTTGTCGTGTACATGGTAAGATAGCAGATATTAAGCGTGAAAATTATTCATCGCAAACGTGAATGATAGAAAATCATGACACGCAACAATGGGAGGAAGAAAATATGAAAATGAAAAAAGTACTGGCAGCAGCGCTTGCTGCCGCAATGACCATGTCTATGGCTGCCTGCGGATCCGCATCCGGAAGCAGTGCAGCAACATCCGCAGACGGTGCATCCGCTTCCGGCGCGGCTTTCAAGCTTGGCGGATCCGGCCCGCTGACCGGTGATGCCGCTGTATACGGCACTGCGGTCAAGAACGCGATCGAGCTTGCCGTATCCGAGATCAACGCGGAGGGCAAAGTTCAGTTTGAGGTAAACTTCCAGGATGACCAGGCAACCGGTGAGGCGGCAACATCCGCGTACAACACCCTGATCGACTGGGGCATGCAGATCTCCACGGCAACCGTTACCTCCGGTGCGGGCCAGGCTGTTTCCGAGCTTTATGCGAACGACAACATCTTCGCGATCTCTCCGTCCGGTTCTTCCACAGCCGTGATCTTCCGTGACGCCGAGAATGCTGCAGATCCTTACGGCAACATCTTCCAGATGTGCTTCACCGACCCGAACCAGGGATCCGCTTCCGCACTCTATCTGAGCGAGCATCCGGATCTGGGATCGAAGATCGCTATCATCTATCGCAACGATGACAACTACTCCACCGGTATCCGCAACAACTTTGTTGACAAAGCAAAGGAAATTGGACTGAATGTCGTTTACGAGGGAACCTTCACCAACGGCGCTTCCGACTTCTCCGTACAGATCAAGCAGGCAAACGAGGCAGGTGCTGATATCTGCTTCCTTCCGATCTACTACCAGCCGGCATCTCTGGTACTGGCAGAAGCTGCAAAGCAGGGCTATACACCGACCTTCTTCGGATGTGACGGTATGGACGGAATCCTTGCACAGGAGGGCTTTGATACCGCTCTGGCAGAGGGACTCTACATGCTGACACCGTACAGCGCCGACGCGACAGACGAAGCGACGCAGCACTTCACAAATGCATACAAAGAGAAATACGGCGATACGCCGAACCAGTTTGCTGCAGACGCTTACGATGCTGTAAACGCGATCGCGCAGGCAATCGAGGCAGAAGGCCTGACACCGGATGCTTCCCAGGACGATATCACCGCAGGCCTGATCAAGCAGTTCACTTCCATGACCTTTGACGGTATCACCGGAACATCCGTATCCTGGAATGAGAACGGTGAGGTTACCAAGGATCCGAAGGCGATCGTCATCAAGGACGGTGCTTACGTAAGCGCAGAATAATAGTATCAAGCAAAGATCCTGATATAAGGCCATCGGCTTTTCCGGAAAAACTTTTCGGAGAAGCCGACAGCCTTTTTCTTGTTTTCAGAGAATGCTTTTTACAGTATAATATTTAGTAGTCTGCGTCTTCTTGCGGAAAGCGTGAGAGACCGAAAAACTGCAGCACTTTTTTTCTAGGGGGTAGCCAGATGGCTTTTCTGTCGTATTTGATCAGCGGCCTTGGACTGGGAAGCGTGTATGCCATTATTGCTTTGGGATACAGCATGGTCTACGGTATCGCAAAAATGCTGAACTTTGCTCACGGTGACATTATCATGGTGGGCGCTTATGTGATTTTCTTTGCAATCAATTCCTTCGGTCTGCCTTTGCCCGTGGCCTTGATCCTGGCAGTTATCATCTGCCTGGTTCTTGGCGTGGTCATCGAGCGACTCGCCTACAAGCCTCTTCGTCAGGCATCCAGTCTGTCGGTTCTGATCACCGCCATTGGTGTCAGCTACTTCCTGCAGAACGGAGCTCTTCTGCTGTGGGGCAGCGAGACCAAGATCTTCCCCTCGGTCATTTCCAACGCGGGCCTGTCTCTTTTTGACGGCAAGCTGAAGATCACCTGGCTGTCACTGATCACGATCGCAACCTGCATCGTCATCATGATCGGGCTGACCCTTTTCATCAACAAGACAAAAACCGGAAGAGCCATGCGTGCCTGCTCCGAGGACAAGGGAGCCGCAACGCTGATGGGTATCAATGTCAATCTCATCATTTCTATCACCTTTGCCATCGGCTCGGGTCTTGCGGCGATCGCATCGCTACTGCTTTGCGCAGCCTATCCGTCGGTCTTCCCGACGCTGGGATCCATGCCCGGTATCCGCGCCTTCACGGCAGCGGTCTTCGGCGGAATCGGCTCCATCCCCGGCACCTTCCTCGGCGGACTTCTGCTCGGCGTGATCGAGAACCTGTCGAAGGCATATATCTCGACCCAGCTCTCTGACGCGATCGTTTTTGCCGTTCTGATCGTAGTACTGCTGATCAAGCCCACCGGACTTCTGGGCAAGAAGATCAGTGAGAAAGTGTGATAGCATGAAAAAGATCAACATCTTCCGTTTACTGGGCGGAAAAACGCAGAGCAAGAAGAGCAGAACTGCCTCCTTTGCGATCGTCATTCTGGCCTATATCATCATTCAGGCAATTTCTCTGTCTGGCAACCTGCCAAGGCTTTACGCCTCCCTTCTGGTTCCGGTCTGCTGCTACACGGTTGCGGCCATCGGTCTGAACCTCAATGTCGGCATTTCCGGTGAGCTGAACCTCGGACAGGCGGGCTTCATGAGCATCGGCGCCTTTACGTCGGCCGTCGTATCCGGCTCTCTGGCGGATGCGGTGCCCAATGCCATCCTGCGTCTGATCATCGCGATCCTTTGCGGCATGGTCCTCGCCGGTCTCTTCGGACTTGTCATCAGTATTCCGGTCCTGAAGCTGCAGGGCGACTATCTGGCGATCGTTACCCTGGCCTTCGGTCAGATCATCATGAATATCATCAACAACTTCTACATCGGCGTGGACGGCGCCGGCCTGCACTTCTCCTTTGTGGAAAATACGATGCAGATGGGAGAGGGCAGCAAGATGCTGGTATCCGGCCCGATGGGCGCGGTCGGCATCAAGACGATCTCCACCTTTACCGCCGGCACGATCCTCGTTCTGCTGGCCCTGCTCGTTGTCTATAATGTTATGGATTCCAGGGACGGCCGTGCCATCATGGCCTGCCGCGACAACCGTATTGCGGCGGAGACGGTCGGCATCAACGTGTCCCGGACAAAAACGATGGCCTTCGTGATCTCCTCCTGCATGGGCGGAGCAGCCGGAGCCCTGTATGCACTGAACTATTCCTCGATCGCGGCAACGAAGTTCGATTTCAATACCTCGATCCTGATCCTGGTCTATGTTGTACTGGGCGGTCTCGGCAACATGACCGGTACGATCATCGCGACGGCTCTGCTTCTGGTACTGCCGGAGGTTCTCCGTTTCCTGTCCGGCTACCGCATGCTGATCTACGCGATCGTACTCATCGCGATCATGCTGATCACAAATAACGACAAGGTGAAGGTATGGATCGCCGGAATGAAAGAGAAGAGAAACGCGAAGAAGGGAGGGGAAGCAAATGTCTGATACAACAAACACTGCTGCGGGAAAAACTTCCGCGGAAAAGCATCCCGTCCTCGTTGTGAAAGATCTGGGTATCGACTTCGGCGGACTGACTGCCGTCAACGATCTGAATATGACCGTCAACTCCGATGAGATCTACGGCCTGATCGGCCCGAACGGCGCAGGCAAGACCACGGTCTTCAACATGCTGACCAAGGTCTATCAGCCGAGCCGCGGAACGATCACGCTGGACGGACAGGACATGGCAAAGCTGACACCGGTGGAAGCCAACAAGGCCGGCGTTGCCCGTACCTTCCAGAATATCCGCCTGTTCTCCAATCTGACAGTTCTCGATAATGTCAAGATCGGTATGCACAACAGCACCCGTTACGGTTTCTTTGACGAGATCCTTCGTCTGCCGAAATTCCGTTCGGAAGAGAAGCGGACCACGGAGGAAGCGTTAAAGCTGCTGGAGATCCTGGGCCTTGACAAATACGCGGACTGGACCGCAGGCAACCTGCCTTACGGCGCGCAGAGACGTCTGGAAATTGCCAGAGCGCTGGCGACAGGCCCGAAGCTTCTGCTTCTGGACGAGCCCGCCGCAGGCATGAATCCCCAGGAGACACAGGAACTCATGGATATGATCCGAACCGTTCGGGATCACTTCCACATCGCCATTCTCCTGATCGAGCATGATATGAAGCTGGTCATGGGCATCTGTGAGCGGATCACGGTTCTGAACTACGGAATGCTCCTCGCCGAGGGTACACCGGCGGAGATCCAGTCCAACAAAGAAGTCATTAAGGCTTATATCGGTGAGTAAGGGGGAGTTGAAATGCTGAAAGTTGAAAATCTGAAAGTCCGCTACGGCATGATCGAAGCCATCAAGGGCATCTCTTTTGAAGTACAGGATGGAGAGATCGTGACATTGATCGGTGCCAACGGCGCGGGCAAGACCACGACCCTTCACGCGATCTCCGGCCTTCTGAAACCGGCGGAGGGAAGCATCACCATGGACGGAAAGGACCTGATCAAGGTTCCTCCGCATCAGATCGTCACCATGGGCATGGCGCACGTGCCGGAAGGCCGGCGTATCTTCGCCCAGCAGTCCGTGTATGAGAACCTTCTGCTCGGCGCCTACTTCCGCAAGGACAAGGACGAGATCGAAAAGGACCTCGCCAGAGTCTATGAACTCTTCCCCAGACTGGAGGAGAGAAAAAAGCAGATGGCCGGTACGCTTTCCGGCGGTGAGCAGCAGATGCTCGCGATGGGAAGAGCATTGATGGCACGCCCGAAGATGGTCCTGATGGATGAGCCCTCGATGGGCCTGTCACCGCTTCTCGTTAAGGAGATCTTCCGCATCATCAAGGACATCAATGCCGGCGGCACGACCGTCCTTCTGGTAGAGCAGAACGCGAAAATGGCGCTCAGTATCGCAAATCATGCCTATGTACTGGAAACCGGAAAAATCACCATGCAGGGAACCGGTGCCGAGCTCGGCGCCAGTGAGCAGGTGAAAAAAGCATATTTGGGAGGTTAAGTTTATGTATATCAAAGATCACATGACGACAAATCCTTTCACGATCAACCCGGAGACCTCAGTCTCCAAAGCGCTGGATATCATGGGCCTTCACAAATTCCACCGTCTGCCGGTCGTAGACCACGACGGAAAGCTGGTCGGCCTTCTCACAGAAGGTGTAATCTCCGAGTCTTCCGGAAAGGACATTACATCGCTTTCTATTTATGAGCTCAACTATCTGTTATCGAGGACCACGGCATCCGAGATCATGATCCGCGACATCGTATCGATCAAGCCCGACGTATTTCTGGAGGAAGGCGCGAAACTGATGGCGGACAATGAAGTCGGTGTTCTTCCTGTCGTAGATGACAACAACAAGGTCATCGGTATCATCACCGACAAGGACGTTTTTGTCGCTTTCGCCCAGATCATGGGCTACCGGAGCCGCGGCACACGCTTCGTCGTGTCCTGCCCGGATCAGCCGGGAACACTGGCCAAAGTCTCCCAGCTCTTTGCCGAGGAGGATGCCAACATGGAGAATATTGCCGTCTATCATTCCGAGGAAAGAGGAACGGAGCTCGTCGTAAAGGCAACGGGCACGGTCTCCGTAGAGACCATGAGCAAGGTCCTCTCCGACAACGGCTTCAAGCTGGTACATGTGGTCCAGACCGATGAAAACGGCAATCGCACCGTATTTGTCAAAAACGGAGAAAGCGTAAGATAAATTCCAAGAACCCCGGTACCCGGACACTCGTATAAGCTCGGACAAGTGGCAGATAAGCTCGGACAAGCGGCGGACGACTATCGGCAGATGTGACCACACAAAGGAGGCTTGTATGATTATTCTGGCTGCGCTTATAATTGTTGGAATGATGATCGTGGGATTTATCGTGGCAAGCGTTTTTGTAGCGGGACTTGCGATAGCGGTACTTCCTTTTATCTGGAAGGCATTTGTGGTGATCGGCATCCTTCTGCTCGCGGGAGCCGTTGCCGGGCTGTTCGGCGTCATCCTTGCCATCATCGGCATGATCATCTATGGAATCTATCGAAAAACCCATCCCTGAGATGGAATCGCATAATTGGAATCGTATAATTGAAATGCCAAAATAAAATGCCCCTGTGCTGCAGATAAGCTGCTGCGCAGGGGCATTTGTCGTATGGCTATATGTCGCAATGATTCTGTATGGGCATTTGTCGTATGGCTATATGTCGCAATGATTCTGTACGGGCATTTGTCGTATGACATCGTCGTACTACATTTGTGTCCTCTGTCTACGGTTCATGAGAACGATGGATATTAACACAAGCGCGACACCGAGCAGGGAAAAGAAATTGAGTTTTTCCTTGTAGACAAGGATTCCGATGACAGCAGCAACGACCGTCTCGACAGAAGCAATGACGGGAACCTTGCTGGATTCGCGGACCTTTTGAATGCCGGCGTAATACAGGATGTAGGCGATGGCAGTGGGGATCAGTGCAAACAGAAATCCCCAGAGCAGGATCCGGCTGCTTCCCGATGTGAAACGGATCGCGGAGCCGTTTTTGAAGAGAGACCAGAAAAGCAGCAGCAGTGCGGCTGCCGCGTAGCTGTACAGACTCATGACAAAAGGATCTGTCCGGTCGGATGCAAAACGTCCCAGTATCGCGGTCATGGCATAGCACAGGCCGGCGCCAAGGCCGAATAAGATCCCGATCAGGGAGAAGGCTGCTGTGTGAAACCGACCGCCGGTTGCCGCCAGGATGCAGCCCAGGATGTTGATGACAATAGCGATTACCTTCCATGCGGTGATCTTCTCGGAGAAAAACAGGACCGAAAAGAGCAGGGTAAAGACCGGCGCAATATTCAGAAGCACCGCGCTGATCGATACGCCAGCGATCGTGACCGCATAGCTGTAGAAGATATTGTAGATCCCGTGGCAGATGACACCGAGAAGAACGCAGATCAACAACGTCTTTGAACAACTGACAGTGAACGAAGTCCGCCGCGGCAAATACAGATCGGCAGCATGATGACCGCGGCGAAGAGGACCCGGAGGAAACTTATCGTGATCGGATCGGCGCCGCCGGCTCCCATCTGCTTGACGAACAGACCGATGAATCCCCAGAGCACACCGCCCGCAAAAATCAGAAAATACCCATTGTTTTTATCGGTTCTCATTAGAATACACATTCTCCGTTTCAAAACTATTGCTTTTGATTATAGTTGCAATTGATGATATAGTAAAACTGTAAATTATTAACTGTGTTTTAAGTAATACTTAAAGGAGTAAAATGGAGCTGTCACGTTGTAAAGCATTTCTGGCAGCGGCTGAATCCGGAAGTTTTTCCAAAGCCGCTGAGGCGCTGAACTATACACCTTCCGGCGTCAGCCAGCTGGTAGCGGCGTTTGAAAAAGAGATCGGTTTTGCGCTGTTCAACAGAGTAAAAAGCGGAGTAGAGCTGAATGAAGAAGGGAAGAAAATACTGCCCTCGATTCGGAGTCTTGTACAGCAGGAGAAAAACGTCCGGCAGGTCATCTCCGAAATACAGGGAATCGATGTGGGCGAAATCGTGATCGCGTCCTATTCCAGTATCTCCACGCACTGGCTTCCCAAGGTGATAAAGCAATTTCGCGGAGATTATCCAAACATCAAGATCCGATTGATGGAGGGAATCCGCCAGGAAGTCTGTAAATGGCTGGAGGAATCGCGCGCGGAGATCGGTTTCCTGAGTTACGGCAGTGACCTCACCTATGATTGGATACCTCTCGCGGAGGATCGAATGCTCGCCGTATTACCGAAAGGACATCCCTATGCCAAAGCCTCCGCATATCCGATCCGCCAATGCGCGAAGGAGGATTTTATTATGCCGGCACTCGGCAGAGACGATGATGTAGCCGCACTCTTCGAGCGGTTCAGGATCGAACCGCATATCGCTTTTTCAACGTTGGAGAACTATGCGGCGATCTCAATGATTGAGAACGGCCTGGGAATGAGCATCATGAACGAACTGATTACAAGAAAGTGGCAAGGTGATGCGGTGATGCTTCCTTTGGATCCGCCGCAGACAATAGAACTGGGGATCGCGGTGCCGTCCGTCAAGTCGGCATCACCGGCGGTGAGAAAGTTTATTGAGTATGCGGAACGAATTCTCGTCGTTTAAACTTCGTAGAAGAAGGCTATAATATCTTTTGCAGAGCAGCATTGTTTGCACGATGTTTGCTCTGTTTTTCTTTGTTCTCAAAAATATTACGAACTACTTATATAAATCATCGATAATCTTATTATCGGATGCCGGATCACGCAAATGGGGAACTGAGAAATCTTGTTTGCACTGTCCTAATGGACAAAAATGCAGGAGGCTCGATTTAGAAATATACCGGTAGAAAATAGCTGTTTATTAATTACAATATTTCTGTTGCAATATAAAGAAATCTATAGATTACACAAAAGTTGAGGAGAGCGTTATTCTGTATAATTAAATTATCTATAGGTTGTCGGAACTTGACGAAATAGGTACCTCAAAGAGACAACAAGTGGAAGGAGGAATTATTATGAGGAGACCTGAAAACGGGAAAAATCGACCCGGCGGATGGATCAGAAAGATCAGCGCCTGGCTCATGATTTCCCTGATCACAGCCGGCACGTTGTATCAGACTGCATTGCCTGCTTTTGCAGAAGCACAGGAACCAGCGGCACCTGCAGCTTCCGTTGAAAATACGGCAGAGATGCAACCGTCGGAAGCAAAGCCGTTACCGGAGACTCCGGTGGCGGAATCGACATTTTCCTCACAGGAAGATGCGCAGAAGGAGAATACTTCTGAGAACTCGGAGGCCATCGAGCAGTCGATCATCGCCCAGGTGCAGAACGGCGAGACGACGGTGATCTCCACGGACCCGCAGACTGAGCTTACATCCGAGAATACTGCACTTGGAACATCCGGCGAGAAGAAAGCACCGATCATGAAAGCACCGATCATGAAAGCACCGGTGCAGAATGCAGATCCGGATCAGCAGGACACATCATCCGTTCAGGCATCATCTGATCCTGCATCATCTGATCCCGCGGATATTTCCGCAGATCCGGCGACGGCCAATTCGGAATCATCCGATCCGGCTTCCGCAGCGGACGATGAGTTCACCGGCGAATGGGAATTCATTGAAGAGTATTATTCCCAGACACAGGATGAAAACGGAAATATCTCCTACACCAAGTTCACCGGCGATGTCAACGACTACGAGGGTACGCTCTGGAAACAGTACCGCAAGACCCTGGACAAATCCTGGTCAGAGAAGCAGCTGAAGATGGTGGGAGACCAATATACTTATTGGGGGGTTTGGAAGAAAACAACACCGGAACACCTCTATACTGCTTTCCATAGGGAGCTAGAAATCAGCGAGGGAATTGATTATTATTATGCCACTAGAAGTTTAGTGTCGACTTCTGAGATATATTCCTGGAAGGAAGGCGATGAACTCTGGACATTTATACCAGAGGGCACCTATACAGATAAGGCACTGACCGTGAACACTGAGGTGAATTTTACAGATCCGAACTATCAGGAATGGGGATGGGCTGGAGATTTTTATCCTGGCACTATTCCGGAGCCCCTTTTCCAGCTGACCCACTTCATGGGAGTCACAAAGACAGATATTTTGACAAAAGGAATTACTTACTGGATTGCAACCACACCTAAAGCTGAGGAACTTTTAAACGATCCGCACGTGACTTACACTGCGGCACCAAAATATACGTGGTCAGAGATGTCGATGCCAATCGCACATATAGATGGGTATGATGTATCGATTGAATATAGAAATACGTTTACATGGGTAAATGCAGCCGGTACATATGTTGTGACAGTAAGTAGAGTCACTGCTGACCAGGGATACGGGTATACGGAATGTGAAGTCTCCACATTTCAAGAGTTAACATTGGGAAATACAGTGAGGGATGGTGTGGAAATCACTACAGCTGTTCCGATGGTGACATCATTATATACATTTACTGCAACGGCGAAAGATTCAAAAAGTTGGGATATTAACGATTTCTCGTTAGAGGCTCCGGCAGATCCATTGTGTTCATTCAATTATTATAATTATAATTATTCGAATGTATTCGACGGCGCATTTGCTTTCCGAACGTATGGCGGATTGAATCTCTACCCCGATGTGATCGACACCGTAGCTTCTACTCATCTGGAGACCTTCTCTTACGAACCGGTAGCATTCTCGAGATCCAGTTCCGAGACGCCACAGCCGGAGGAAACCGGTACGCCGACCTCCGAAGAGAAGAGCTCGGAACCGGCGAAGTCAAACACGATCGAGTCAGTAGTTGCCGCACCGACAGCGAAGTATGCGGCAGCAGCAAATCAGGTGGGACCTGTTCAGACGGGAGATTCTTCCGATATGCTGGCATATGGCATAATCACGATGATGTCCTCGCTGGCTTTGGCTGCCCTGCTGATCAAGCGTCAAAAACGGCAAAGCTAAACCTATAGAAGCCGTACAGAAGTGAAGTAAGAATAGAAGCACAATAGAAACACAATAGAAACGCAATAGAAGCGGGTTGAACCTTTTAAGTTCAACCCGCTTTTTGTGATCTTAAAAGGCAAGGGACAATGCGGGAGTATCTGAAAATATTGCTGGCAAAAAAAACACCGGCAAACTACGGATAAGATAGTTGACGTAATGTTGCACGCGGTTTTTCTAAATGCTATAATAACACCAGAGACAGCAACCAATTCTGATTTTCTTTTCATCACATCTATTTTTCTTATGACAAATCCGGAATCCTGCCTCATAACCCATTTTTACAGAACGCAGGAATCCTGGTAAATTGGTAGATGCTTGGAAAATGTCGAGAAAATGCCGGATGTAGTTCCTGCCTACAAAAGGAGGAATTGCCTATGGCAAGACGAAAAAGAACCGGCGACAACACGGTTTTCGATGATGTTTACCGAACCATGGTCCAGAAAATGCCCTCACTGCTGCCGCCACTGATCAACGAAGTTTTTGGAACAAACTATCCGGAAAATGCGGAAATTTTCCAGAGGCGGAATGAATTTCTGGAGCAGAGGGGAAAAATCATCACCGACTCCGTTTTTCAAATCGGTGGAGTAACATACCATGTGGAATGCCAGAGCACACCGGACGGGACGATGGTCGTTCGCATGCTCGAGTATGATTTCGCGATTGCTCTGGATAATTATGCGCTGGACGATATTGCTCTACGCGATATTGCACAGCACGGAAGTGATCCGATCAATATGCATTTACCGCATTCGGCAGTTATGTACCTGCGGCACAATTCGCAGACACCTTCGAACCTTCAATTGACACTGATCAATCAGGAAGGGGACGAGCTGCCATACCGAGTGCCGATCATCAAGGTGCAGGACTTCACAAAGGATGCGATCTTCGAGAAACACTTGTTGATTCTGCTTCCCTTTTACATCCTGCGGTACGAGAAAAGTCTGAACGAGTACGAAGAAAATGACGAGAAACTGCAGCAGTTGCTAGTTGAATATGAGGATATTCGGAAAAAGCTGGAAACTGAACTTATCGACACGAAGAAATCCATATTATATACGGATCTGATTTCCAACATATGAAGAATTGCTGATTACCTGACCAAGAAACAGCCAAAGACTCGAAGGGGGTTGAGAAGAACAATGGGCGGAGAAATTCTGGAATTAGAATCTGAAAGATTGGAGAGAATAGGTCACCGAAAAGGACTAAAGGAAGGTTTGGAACAAGGACTGAAGAAGGGCCTGACAGAAGGACTGCAAAAAGGTATACTGGAGGGCGAGCAGAACGGACTGAGAAAAGGCCTGCAGGAAGGCGAACAGAATAAAGCCATCGAAACCATACGCAAGATGATCGCCCGCGGATATTCCGACGAGCAGATTCTGGATTTGTTTTCTACAGAAGAGCTGGCAGCGGTCAGGAAAAAGGACAAAGAATAACAGATAATTACTTCAAGCCTGGCCTATTCAGCGGAGCCATCAAAGGGCTGTGTGATAAATATATTTTGCTTTGAAGAGGTATCCACATAAAATAAGTTGACGTAATATTTGTGCCATGTTTTTCAAAATGCTATAATAACACCAGAGACAGCAATCCATTTCTTATTTTTTTTCATCACATCTATTTTTCTTATGACAAATCCGGAATCCTGCCTCATAACCCATTTTTACAGAACGCAGGAATCCCGGTAAATAAGTAGATGCTTGGAAAATGCCGAGAAAGTGCCGGATGTAGTTCCTGCCTACAAAAGGAGGAATTGCCTATGGCAAGACGAAAAAGAACCGGCGACAACACGGTTTTCGATGATGTTTACCGAACCATGGTCCAGAAAATGCCGTCCCTGCTGCCGCCACTGATCAACGAAGTTTTTGGAACAAACTATCCGGAAAATGCGGAAATTTTCCAGAGACGGAATGAATTTCTGGAGCAGAGGGGAAAAATCATCACCGACTCCGTTTTTCAAATCGGCAGAACGACCTACCATGTGGAATGCCAGAGCACACCGGACGGAACGATGGTTGTTCGCATGCTCGAATATGATTTTGCGATCGCGCTGGATAATATTGCTCTGGACAATATTGATCTGCACGGTATTGCTCTGCACGGAAGTGATCCGATCAATATGCAGTTGCCGCATTCGGCAGTCCTGTACCTGCGGCACAATGCGGAAACGCCTTCACAACTTCATCTGACACTGATCAATCAGGAAGGGGACGAGCTGCCATACCGAGTGCCGATCATCAAGGTGCAGGACTTCACAAAGGATGCCATCTTTGAGAAGCACTTGTTGATTTTGCTTCCCTTCTACATCCTGCGTTATGAGAGACGCCTGAACGAATACGAAGGAAATAGCCAAAAGCTGCAACTGCTGTTAGCCGAATACGAGGATATTCGGAAAAAGCTGGAAACTGAACTTATCGACACGAAGAAATCCGTATTATGTACGGATCTGATTTCCAACATACGAAGAATTGCTGATTACCTGACCAAGGAACAACCGAAAACGAGAAGGGAGCTGAAGAAAGTCATGGGCGGAGAAATTCTTGAATTAGAATCCGAGAGATTAGAGAGAATTGGCCATCGAAAAGGACTGAAGGAAGGGCTGAAGAAGGGCCTGACAGAAGGACTGCAAAAAGGTATACTGGAGGGCGAGCAGAACGGACTGAGAAAAGGCCTTCAGGAAGGTGAGCAGAACAAGGCCATCGAGACGATTCGCAAGATGATCGACCGCGGATATACTGATGAACAAATTCTGGATCTGTTTTCCAAGGAAGAGCTGGCAGCGGCCAGGAAAATCAACTGAAATATAAGGATACAAGTCAATAATCATGGCCTGCGGGTGTCTGATAAATCAGATGCCTGCAGGCCATTTTGCGTGAGCCTTCTTCGCTATTTACTTCGCTATTTACTTCGCCATTTACTTCGCCATCTACATCGCCATTTACATCGCCGCCTTGAGTATCTCGAAGATCTCTTTCTGTCCGAGCGGCCGGATGCGTGAAAGCTTAACCGTGTCGTTCAGAGTTGCCGCCGCGGCAAGGTGATTCAGGACCTCATCACTCAAATCTTTGCCCGGAAGAAGTTCCGCCAGACTTACCGGCAGGCCGATCTCGCGGAAATAGTCGACGGTTTTCTGTATGCCGGCTTCTGCCGCCAGCAGGTCATTTTCCTCCGTGACACCCCAGACGTTCCTTGCGTACCGGGCGAAGCGTTTTGGCGCATCGGCATACAGATACCTCGCCCAGGAACCCCACACTGCGGTCAGACTTGCTCCATGTGTTGCGTCATAGGCGGCACTCAGTGCGTGCCCGATCTTGTGTACGGAGAAATCCCCGCCGCGGCCGTCTCCGGTCAGGCCGTTATGCGAGATGCTGGACGCCCACATGATCTCGGCCATGGCGTCGTAATCCGTCTCATCGTTAACGACAAGGCGGCCGTTTGCTATTACCGTTTCATTCTTCACGTCAAGGCAGCCGTTTGCTATTACCGTTTTCACGACAAGACGGCCGTTTGCTATTACCGTTCGAAGCAGGCCTTCCGCGATCTCATCGGTCAGGTCGCATTTGATGCCCTCGATAAAATACCGCTCCATCGTGTGCATCATGATATCGGCAATGCCGCAGATCAGCTGCCACCTGGGAAGGGTAAATGCCAGCTCCGGATTCATGATCGCGAATTTCACGCGATTCAAATCACTGGAAAGACCGACCTTTCTTTGCTCGGCTTCGTTGGTCAGGACCGCAGAATTACTCATCTCACTTCCGGCAGCGGGAATCGTCAGGATGACGCCGACGGGAAGCGTTTTTTCCAGAGGCGTCTTCAGCGTCCAGATATCCCAGAGGTCTTTACCCGGATTCGCTGTGCCGTGTGCGATCGCTTTTGCTGTATCGATCGCGCTGCCTCCGCCGACGGCAAGGATGAAATCCACACCCGCAGCCGCCGCAATTTTCACCCCTTCTTCCGCATATGCCAGACGCGGATTCGGTTTGACTCCGCCGAACTCGACATATTCAACGCCCGCGTCGGTAAGCGATCCTTCCACGCGGTCGAGCAGACCGCTTTTCTTTGCGCTGGAACCGCCAAAAACGATCATGACCCTGGTTCCGTTCCATTTTCGAACCTGCTTTCCCGCCAGTTTTTCCATCTCTCTGCCGAAGACCACCTCAGTCGGTGCATATTGCACAAAATCATTCATTTTTGCTCACCTGCCTGTCTTTAATTGATAAGTGTAGTATAGCAGATTCTGAATTAAGAGGTCAAAAGTGTATTTCCCGAGAAGAGCCTCCCCTTTTTATCATGTCGCTTTTTAGACGATAACCGACGGAAAATAATCGTGTAAAAGAAACAGAATCATGCTATAGTCATCGCAAACAGATGAATTACGGAGCAGTAGCAGAAGGGAGATTTTATGAAACTTGGATGTGGAATGTATGGCCTTGCTTTTGAGTTGGAGAAGGATTTTTGGGGGACGATGCAAAAACTGGCTGATGCGGGGTTTACAGCAATAGAGCCACTTTATGCTTTTCCCAATGATCCTGCGCTCGCGCCGGACAGTCCGGTTCCGGCTTTTCTGAAAACGATCCTATGGGACGATAAGAAAGTCGCTGAATACCAGCCGAGATTGAGAGAGATGGGACTTGAAATTTCATCTCTGCATGTTGGATTTTTTGGAGGGAAGGATCTGAAAGAAGGCTGTGAACAGCTGGTAGATTGCGCAAAAAAATCCGGTATTACGCATTTCCTGACGAGCCTTGAATTCGATAACGAAGAAAAAACACTGGCTGCGGCAGAACTTTTGAATAAAGCAGAGGAATATCTGAAAGATACCGGCGTATCACTGGGATATCATAATCATGCCATGGAATTCAATAAAATCGCGGATGGAAGCGACAGAACATGGATGGATCTTTTCCTCGAGAAGACGGTCTCCGATGTTAAATGCCAGTTGGATACGGGTTGGCAGATGTATGGCGGAAGTCAAGTCCAAATTTGTGTGTAAATTGCTCTTAGGTACCTGCGGTGCCAAGGGATGCCTTGCATCCCTTAGCTAACCACCAGCTCTCTTGAAGGGACTGTCAAGGGTGCGTAAGCACCTCGAAGAG
>Ga0326511_10000327_pt1 | contig 40883 bp, 38 predicted proteins | sample 0_2496_0518_D_FD_203701 | JGI IMG/M metagenome (GOLD analysis project Ga0326511, IMG submission 203701) | Bovine rumen microbial communities from UC Davis, California, United States - 0_2496_0518 | ecosystem: Host-associated > Mammals > Digestive system > Stomach > Rumen | place: USA... | reverse complement strand
ACATCTACAATGGCAAGAAAGTTGTAGTAAACGATTAAGACGGCTAAGCCTACTTAACCGAATAATGAATTCAATAAAACAGTAATTACATGAAACGCAAATATATCAAACCAACTACTGAGGTCTTTGCCAGCATAGTACAACCAATGATGGACGGCGTCTCTGGCGTTGACAACTCTGGCCAGAGCGTTGACGGTGGCGTGGGAGCCCGCGGCAATGACTTCATGGAAGACGAGAGCGAGGACAACGCCATGGGCTACCGCCGCTACAACCTCTGGGAAGAATAAGTAATCTATAGACTATTTGGTGGCGACGAGGAGAGGCAACACCGAAACGGCCTCTCCCTCACAGCCCCCACCGAATATAAAAAAAGATATAATACCCCAGTTCGGGATAAGCTCGAGTTGTCGAATCTGATTAATGCCACTAGGGACAGGCGACTGACATCACTCTCGTCTTCTACACCTTATTATAATATGTGAAATGCTTCGGTTGAAGGGTTCCACGTATTTCAGAAATTGTTTTTGGATACAACATTAATCAGATCATGTGATCTTTGCAGCGGAATAGGTTCGATTATGTAGCTGACGCATAAAATGCTCTTCTGAAAATAAAATCTAAAATAATTTGCAAAAAGTTTGGTGGAACGAAAAAATACCACTACCTTTGCACCGCATTTGAGAGAAAATGCTTTGGCAACGTTTCGAAACAAGCCTAAGGGAAGTTTGGGTGAGTGGCTGAAACCAGCAGTTTGCTAAACTGCCGTGCGGGTTACCGTACCGGGGGTTCGAATCCCCCAGCTTCCGCTAAGGAGATTCGAACAGCGCCAAATCATTATCGATTGAATAAATGGTATCCGCGAGACTCGGTCATTCAAATTTATTTGATGACGCTCGCTACTTGGTCGATTGAACAAATTGTTCATCTCCCGCGAGACTCGGTCCTTCAAATTTATTTGATGACGCTCGCTACTTGGTCGATTCATCTAATGGTTAGGATACAAGATTCTCAATCTTGGCATAGGGGTTCGATTCCCCTATCGACTACAAAAGACTCTGTAAATCAATGATTTGCAGAGTCTTTTTGTATGATAAGGATTGCCAAAACTGACAAGACATTTTCATTTACAACTCTATGATTGCTGTAAAGGCCTCTGGAAAGAGGGTGGGGATGTCTGTCGGCTCTTCCTTGAAGATGCCGAAAATGGTACTTCCGCTACCGCTCATCTGGGCATAGGATGCACCCTGATTATAGAGTTGCTGTTTGATGTCGGCCAGCAACGGTAGTTGTGGGAACACGCTGTCTTCGAAGTCGTTGTGCAATTCATCTTTCCACGTTTCGATGGGCTGACGAACGATGTCGCGACAACATTTCTCTGGGTGTTTCGGTGTGATGGCTGCATAAGCGGCAGCTGTGCTGACGGCAACATCTGGTTTCACCAAGGCAATCCAATAGCCGTTCAGGTTTCCGTGAGCATTGTCGGCTGGGGCGAGCTGGTCGCCGATGCCTGTAGCATAAGCCGGCTCTGCAGATATAAAGAAAGCGCAGTCGGCACCCAGTTGTGCGGCATAGCGTTCCATCTCGGCATTACCCATATTCAGACGGAAATGTTCGTCGAGCAGCCGTATCATGTAGGCAGCATCGGCAGAACCTCCACCCAGTCCTGCTTGGGTAGGAATGCGCTTGTAGAGATGAGCGTGGATGCGTGGAAGGTCGAAATCGCGGGCAAGCAGGTTGTATGCTTTAACGACCAGGTTGTTTTGTTCGTCGCCACTGACAGGAATGCCTGTCATCTTCAGATCGCACGGCACATCTGAGGGAAACTTGTCGTGCATCTTATGGATGCTGAGCACATCGGTCAGCGGAATAGGGTAGAATACCGTTTCTATATTATGGTATCCGTCGGCTCGACGTTCAACAACGTTGAGTCCTAAATTGATTTTACAGCAAGGGAAAGTGATCATGAGGGTTAATGTGAAATGTGAAATGTGAAATGTGAAATGTGAAATGTGAAATGTGAAAGGTATTTAGCTATCGTTATGGTTTTTTGAGAACCAGTTTCTTGGGAATCTTTACCCATTTGTTGTTGACTGCAATCTTCAGGGTGCTACCCGATTTCTGTACCAATGTGTAGGTACCATCGGCATTGTGGGTGAGGGTAGCGACGAGGTCTTCAGAACCATAGTCGTTGACCAGCGTGATGGTAGCGATGTTCCCTTTGATATCCGTATCGAGAATCAGCCACTTCCTGCTGTCGCGCTTGGCTCCGAAATAGCCGGGAAGTTCGCCTAATACAGCCTGTTGGGGCACTTTGACGTTGTTTTCATAGAAGTTCATTTCTATCCACACCTGATATTCCGCATTCTCAATACGTCCTTTGAAAATGCTGTCGGTGCTTTCTTGTGCTGCTGCTGGTATTGTGCAGAACATGAGCAGGACAGAAAAGATCCATTTTTTCATTGTATGTTTTCCTTTTTTTCGAGCTGTCATCATCATTTGTGTTACGAATTAAATGGGTTTTATTTTCTTATTCAGACGTTTCGACGTTGACAAAGTTAAATAATCTATGTCAAGAAATCGTCAAAAGTTAAAAAATAATAGCATTTTCTGCCTTATTTTTAGTTTTTTTTTATACCTTTGCAGGCGATATATCAAAATATAATAAGGTTTATATAAGCTTTCATGGGTAAAAAAGAATTATTTCCAGACTATATATTTGAAAGTAGTTGGGAAGTGTGTAATAAAGTCGGAGGCATTTATACGGTTTTATCAACCAGAGCCAAGACTTTACAGGATAAAATGAAAGATAGGATTGTCTTTATCGGCCCCGATTGTTGGCACGAAAAAGAGAATCCCTATTTCAAGGAAGACCCAAATCTCTTGAGCGATTGGAAGAAGTCGGCAGAAGCAAACGACGGATTGAAACTGAAAGTCGGCAGATGGAATATCCCTGGTGAGCCGGTAGCCATCCTCGTGGACTTCATGCCTTACTTTGAAATCAAAGATGAAATCTACAGTCGTATGTGGGAGCTGTATGAAGTTGACAGTCTGCATGCATACGGCGATTACGACGAGGCATCGATGTTCTCCTATGCTGCCGCTTTGGTGGTGGAGAGCTACTATCGCTATTTCAAACTCGACACACAGAAGGTTATCTATCACGCCAATGAGTGGATGACGGGGTTGGGGCTGCTGTATTTACAGCACAGTGTGCCGCGCATCGCATCTGTTTTCACCACACATGCAACAAGTATCGGCCGCTCTATCGCTGGCAACAACAAACCGCTGTATGACTATCTGTTTGCCTACAACGGCGACCAGATGGCTTGTGAACTGAATGTACAGAGTAAGCATTCTATTGAGAAGCAGACTGCGAAATTTGTTGATTGTTTTACAACAGTCAGTGATATTACTGCCAACGAGTGTAAAGAGCTGTTAGACAAGCCTGTAGATGTGGTTTTGCCCAATGGTTTCGAGAACAACTTCGTACCGAAAGGAGCCACTTTTACCAAGAAGCGTAAGGCAGCAAGAAAACGTTTGCTGAAGGTTGCCAATGCACTGATGGGCACCAACTTGGACGATGATACTTTAATTGTTTCTACAAGTGGCCGTTATGAGTTCAGAAACAAAGGTATCGACGTGTATATCGAGGCGATGAACCGTTTGCTGCGCGACCGGGATTTGAAGAAAAATGTGGTGGCCTTTATCGAGGTTCCCGGCTGGGTCGGTGATCCGCGAAAAGATTTGAAAGAACGTTTGGAGAGTGGTGAACAATTCGACACACCGCTTGAGGTGCCGATGATCACCCACTGGCTGCATAATATGAGTCACGACAACGTGCTGGGCATGTTGAAGTATTATAATATGTGGAACCACAAGGACGACAAGGTAAAGCTCATATTCCTGCCTTGTTACCTGACTGGTGACGACGGCATCTTCAATATGTCTTATTATGATTTGGTGCTTGGCAACGACCTTTGCATCTATCCGTCATATTATGAGCCTTGGGGATACACGCCGTTGGAGGCTGTAGCGTTCAAAGTACCTTGTATTACGACTGATTTGGCAGGTTTCGGCCTGTGGGCGAACTCTGTGAAAGGTAACTACAGTGAGATTACGGACGGCGTGAAGGTGCTGCATCGCACAGACTATAATTATTCAGAAGTTGCTGACGGCATCAAAGATACGGTGGCAGACTTCTCGAATATGACGAAAGAACAAGTTGCTCAATGTCGCGCTAATGCAGACAAGCTTTCAAAGAAGGCTTTGTGGAGCGAGTTTATCAAGTATTACGAAGAAGCCTATGACATTGCGCTTCGTCATGCAGAAGAGCGTCAGCAGCGATAGAACCTTTTGTAAATCAAAAAGAATAGAAATATTATCATTATTAAATAAATCAACAATATGAAAATTAAAGCTGATTATTCAAACGAACCCCTTTGGAAAGAGGTGAATGTGAAGTCAAGTCTCCCTAAAGAGTTGGAGAGCCTGGACGAACTTGCACACAATATGTGGTGGGCTTGGAACTATGAAGCTCGCAATATGTGGAAGAGTCTGGACGAAGATCTCTATGAGGAAGTTAGTCACAACCCCGTGCTGTTGCTCGAACGTTTAAGTTACGACCGCAAGCAGGCTATTGTGAAAGACAAGGCTATTATGAAACAGGTGAAGGATGTGTATAAGAAGTTCCGCACCTATATGGATGTAAAACCTGACACGAATCGTCCTTCAGTAGCCTATTTCTGTATGGAATACGGTATCAATCAGGTACTGAAAATCTATTCTGGTGGTCTTGGCATGCTGGCTGGTGACTATGTCAAGGAAGCTTCTGACTCTAATGTTGATATGTGTGCGATCGGCTTCTTGTATCGTAACGGCTATTTCCGTCAGAGCCTGTCTATGGACGGACAGCAGATTGCCAACTATGATGCACAGAACTTTAACACGCTTCCTGTTGAACGTCAGTTGGATAAGGACGGAAATCCATTGGTGATTGATGTTCCTTATAGGAATTATCAGGTACACGCTTATGTCTGGCGTGTAAATGTCGGTCGTGTAAGCCTTTATCTGTTGGATACCGACAACGAGATGAACTCTGATTTCGACCGTCCTATTACCCATGCGCTCTATGGCGGCGACTGGGAGAACCGTCTGAAGCAGGAGATTCTGCTGGGTATCGGTGGTATGCTTTTGCTGAAGAAGCTCGGCATCAAGAAGGATATCTATCATTGCAACGAGGGACATGCTGCTTTGTGTAACTTGCAGCGCCTGATTGACTATATCCAAGAAGGTCTGACATTCAACCAGGCTCTCGAAATGGTACGATCAAGCGGTCTCTATACCTGTCATACGCCAGTACCTGCTGGTCACGATTACTTCGATGAGCAGCTCTTCGGTAAATACATGGGTGGCTATCCTGCTATGCTCGGTCTGACTTGGGACGAGTTCATCGGAATGGGTCGTACCAATCCGGATGACAAGGGTGAGAAGTTCTCAATGTCAACTTTCGCTATCAACACTTGTCAGGAGGTTAACGGTGTAAGTAAACTGCACGGATGGGTGAGCCAGAAGATGTTTGCTCCTATCTGGAAGGGTTACTATCCAGAGGAGAACAATGTTGGTTATGTCACCAATGGCGTTCATTTCCCCACATGGTGTGCTACTGAGTGGCGCAAGGTCTATGCCAAGTATTTTGATGAGAACCACATGAATGATCAGTCGAACGAGGATATCTGGCATGCTATCTATAATGTTCCCGATGCTGAAATATGGGAAACACGTAAGGCATTGAAAAAGAAGCTCTTCTTGTATATTGAGCGTCAGATTCGAGTGAACTGGTTGAAGAACCAGGGTGATCCGAAGCGTGTGACCAAGCTGTTGGAGCGCTTCCCGTCGAATGCACTGGTTATCGGCTTCTGCCGTCGTTTCGCTACATACAAGCGTGCTCATCTGCTGTTTACCGACTTGGAGCGTCTGAGCAAGATTGTCAATAATCCAGAGCGTCCTGTTGTATTCCTCTTTGCAGGAAAGGCACACCCAGCAGATGGTGGCGGTCAGGGACTGATCAAGATGATTTACGAGATTTCACAGCGTGAGGAGTTCCAGGGAAGAATCATCTTCCTCGAAGACTATGACTTCCAGTTGGCTCGTCGTCTTGTTTCTGGTGTGGATATCTGGATGAACACTCCAACCCGTCCGTTGGAGGCATCTGGTACATCTGGTGAGAAGGCTGAGATGAACGGTGTTGTCAACCTCTCCGTCCTCGACGGCTGGTGGGTAGAAGGTTATCGTGAGGGTGCTGGATGGGCACTTCCGCAGAAGCGTACCTATCAGAATCAGGGATATCAGGACCAGTTGGATGCTGCTTCCATCTATTACCTGTTGGAGCATGAGATTGTTCCGATGTACTATAACATCGACAAGAAGACCGGCTACAGCAAGGAATGGATTAAGGTCATCAAGAATTCTATCGCTACCATCGCTCCTCACTATACCATGAAGCGTCAGTTGGATGACTATTATGACAAGTTCTACAACAAAGAAGCAAAGCGTTTCAAGAAACTTGCAGCCAACAACTATCAGGTAGCTAAGGAAATTGCACTCTGGAAGGAGAATGTTGCTGAACGTTGGGACAGCATCAAGGTGGTATCACACTCTGATGATCCGTGGTGTGAAACGCTTACCGGCCATGAGCACGTGATTACTTATGTGGTCGATGAAGCTGGTTTGAATGATGCCATCGGTCTTGAACTTGTAACGATTAACAACGCTCCGGTTGATGAGATAAACATTCATGCAATCCGTCCGTTCAAGATGGTGAAGAAAGAAGGTAATCTCTATACTTTCGAACTGAAGTTTGTGCCAGATCAGGCTGGTGCTTACAAGACTTGTGTGCGCATGTTCCCGAAGAATGATTTGCTGCCACACCGTCAGGACTTCAGCTATGTGAAGTGGCTTGAGTAATAAACGAATGCGATAAAATGAACGCCGGCCTGCGATTGCAAGTCGGCGTTTTTTTGACGATTAGTGTTTTGGGGGGATATTCTAGTCTAACTAGTTTAACTAGTCTAACTAGTTCTTCTAGATTTTTAATCTTACACCAAATACTGGTCGCTGATACTCTTATTCTCTAAGACACGACGAATGGTTTCTGCAAACATATCAGCCACACAGATTTGCTTCACTTTGCTGCATGTCTTCGTGTAAGGAATAGAGTCGGTAAAGACAATCTCCTCAAGTGCTGATTCCTGTACACGTTCGGTTGCGGGACCGCTCATCACACAGTGACTGGCGCAGGCACGTACGCTCTTTGCTCCAGCAGCCTTCATCACATCAGCAGCTTTCGTAATCGTTCCAGCTGTATCCACCATATCATCGATAATGACGACATTCTTTCCAACTACATCACCAATAATCTGCATGGAGGAAACAACATTCGGACGTGGACGTGTCTTGTTGCAAAGGACAAGGGGTACTCCGAGATACTTGGCATAGGTGTTGGCACGCTTTGAACCACCAACATCAGGTGAGGCAATAACGAGATCCTCGATGTTTTGTTGCTGCAAATAGGGCAGAATAACACCTGACGCATACAAATGGTCAACAGGAACATCAAAGAAACCTTGAATCTGGTCAGCATGGAGGTCCATTGTGATAACACGGTTGATGCCGGCAACGCTCAATAAATCGGCAACGAGCTTTGCTCCGATGCTGACACGCGGTTTGTCTTTGCGGTCTTGACGCGCCCAACCAAAGTACGGGATAACGGCAATGATGTGACGAGCTGATGCGCGCTTGGCAGCATCAATCATCAACAAGAGTTCCATCAGATTGTCAGAACTCGGAAATGTGCTTTGTACCAAAAACACATCACGACCGCGAATGGACTCTTCATACGATACCGCAAACTCACCGTCTGAAAATTTGGTAAGCACAGACTTGCCTAATGGACAGCCCAGACTTGCGCAGATTTTTTCTGCAAGGTATCTCGTCTTTGTTCCTGAGAATACCAAAAAAGAATTTTCTTCTTTCATTTCTCTTTTTGGATTTTTTTATGTTGATTGTATATTTTGATAAGGCTTCCCTTTCGCTTTTATTAAATTCATTCACTTCATGTTAGCCAACTGCTTTCCGCAATCGTTCAAAGTGGTTGATGATGTCTTTGTAGTCAACCTGATTGTGGATGTCGAAACGATTCCATAAGTCTCCGCATATAACAACACCGCCGAAACCAAGGTCTTTTGCCAACTTCACATTATCAATACCCATTCCTCCAAGTGCATATACTTTCTTATCGATAAGACCGTTTTTGGCGGCATTCTCCAAAATATCGAGGGTGAAGGAGGCTTTCTCTTCTTTGAATTCTATGCAATCGAAGATGTTTTTCAGGAAGACATAGTTGGAGGTTTTCTTCATCATCTTCAGGTCATTCAAATTCGTACAAGTGCGACTGATTTTTCCTTTGTAGCGTTCAGGAACACTGATTGACGGCTTGTCAATATGAATTCCTGCAAGGTCGAACTCGTTTTTGAGATAAAAATGATCGTGAACAGTGATATGACGATGATACTGTTCTGGTACAAGTGTAAGCAGTCGCTCTGAATACATAGGTGGATTGCCTGGTTTATACAGATGCAAGTTTTCCATACCCTCGTCGAAGAGTGCGGAAAGAATTTTGTCTTCTTCCACGAAAAACGTGGATTTCGTCAGTATTACAAGCTTCATGACTTTTACTATTGCCCTGCAAATTTATGAAATTTCCTGGAAACTCGCAATTATATCGCAGATAAAAGTTATCTTTGCACTAAATTTCTTGATTTATGAAAATTAATCCATATACATACCAAGAGGTACATACACCTTATTATATTATAGAAGAGCGCAAATTGCGCCATAATCTTTCTCTCATCCACAATGTGGCAGAAGAGGCTGGAGTAGAGGTGATTCTCGCGTTCAAGGCATTTGCTTTATGGAAAACATTTCCGATTTTCCGCAAATATATTCAGGCTACAACCGCCAGTTCGCTGTATGAAGCACGAATGGCATACGAACAGTTTGGCAGTAAGGCTCACACCTATTCACCTGCATATACGGAAGAAGAGTTTCCTGAAATAGTAAAGTGTTCCAGTCATCTTACATTTAATTCTTTGTCTCAATACGAACGATTTCATCTGCAAGCTCAGGAAGCTTCTCTGGGTTTACGGGTTAATCCTGAATACAGTGAGGTGGGGACGGCTTTGTATAATCCTTGTGCGCCAGGAACACGCTTTGGTATTACAGCGGATAAATTGCCCGAACGATTGCCAGCTGATATTGAAGGATTTCATTGCCATTGCCATTGTGAGAGTGGTTCAGATGTGTTTGAGCGTACACTTCGGCATATCGAAGAGAAGTTTGCCCGTTGGTTTCCACAATTGAAATGGATAAATTTTGGTGGTGGACATCTCATGACGCGCAAAGACTATGATGTGGCTAGACTCATTCAATTAATGAAAGATTTTCGCAAACGTTATCCACACTTGAAGGTCATCTTGGAACCAGGCAGCGCTTTTGCGTGGCAGACAGGACCATTGGTTGCACAGGTGGTTGATGTGGTGGAAGACAAAGGTATCCGAACCGCTATCCTCAATGTCAGTTTCACATGCCACATGCCCGATTGTCTTGAAATGCCCTACATGCCAGAAGTTCGTGGAGCTAATATTTGTTGTGAAGATAATGGGAACAATGGGAACAATGGGAACAATGGGAGCAATGGGAACCATGGATTCCTCTATCGTCTTGGCGGAAACAGTTGTTTGAGTGGTGATTTCATGGGCAATTGGCTATTTAATCATGAATTGAAAGTGGGAGAGAATATCATTTTTGAAGATATGATTCATTATACGACTGTAAAAACCAATATGTTCAATGGTATCTCACATCCCTCAATCGCAATCTTGCATGAGGACGACAACCTGGAGTTGTTACGGAAATTTAGCTTCGAAGACTATTTGAATCGGATGGATTGACGCCGAAAATCCCGCAATTATCATTTTTTTTTGAAAAAATAGACGGAAAAGTTTGCAGCGTCAGAAAAATATATTACCTTTGCATCCGCAATCGAGAGAGATGGCTTTGAAAATATTTATTTTTCGAAGAAAATGCGGAAATAGCTCAGTTGGTAGAGCACAACCTTGCCAAGGTTGGGGTCGCGGGTCCGAGTCCCGTTTTCCGCTCAACATTCTGAACAACGTTTGATACTTACAAACGGAAAATGCCCAGGTGGCGGAATTGGTAGACGCGCACGTTTCAGGTGCGTGTGCCGCGAGGCGTGCAGGTTCGAGTCCTGTTCTGGGCACTTTTTCAGAATGTAAAACATGTTGGAGAGGTGGCGGAATTGGTAGACGCGCTACTTTGAGGGGGTAGTGTCAATTGCGACGTGGGAGTTCGAGTCTCCTCCTCTTCACATTATATCGGAAAACTCAATTGTTTAGATAAGCTCAGTTGGTAGAGCATTATTTTATAAGCGGAAATAGCTCAGTTGGTAGAGCACAACCTTGCCAAGGTTGGGGTCGCGGGTCCGAGTCCCGTTTTCCGCTCTTTTGTTTAGGAGTTCCCCTCACATTCTAAGTAGACATTAATTTTTCATAGAAAAACATTCATTGTTACATGAACCTATATTTAAGATATTTCGAAAACGAGACATTAGTTCATAATGTCGATGACGCATTGGATTTTTTGGCTTCTTTATCTGAGATAAACTTGGATGCAGCACTTGCAGATGATATTCGTCATTATGCAGAAAGTGACGTGCGCTATCCGAAAAGATACAAGGTACGTCCACATGTTTATTTTATCATTATCAAGACCGAGGCTGAAACGATGCTTGATTTCAAGCAGAAGAAAGCACTTCGTCCTGCTGGTGAGGGAGAAGAACGCCGTGAGAGTCCTGTTATTCAAAATCTGAATATGGAAAATCCTGGTTGGTATGAAGGATCGTTGGATTTCAAACGTGTTGTGATGATACCGACTACAGGTAAATGCGAATATCGTGATACCCGTTTCGTTGTACAGTGCAAGGCTAATTCCGGTATCGATTGCTACAATCGAATGGTGGAACACTTGCGCGAAAGGGTTGATTCCCGCAGTCAGTTTCCTTCAGCTAAAGGAAAGAACTTCAAGTTCAAGTATTTGGGAATGTGGAAGTAGGTACCCCTCGTTTTCTCTTTATGGAGAAGATGGGAGTTTGAGAATATCAAAGAAAGGAGATGATATGAATAAAGCAATGCTGATTGGAAATGTCGGTAAAGAACCAGACATTCATTATTACGACCAAGACCAATGTGTGGCGCAGGTGAGACTGGCTACAACCGAGCGTGGTTATACACTCCAGAATGGCACACAGGTACCAGACCAAACTGATTGGCACAACCTAGTGTTCTACAAAGGACTTGCCAAAGTGGTGGAGAAATACGTGCATAAAGGTGATAAACTTTATGTTGAAGGTCGTATTCGTGGTCGTTCTTATGACGACAAGAAAGGCATTCAGCGTTTTATAACAGAAATTTATGTAGATAATATGGAGATGCTTTCTCCACGTTCGACACAATCAAACCAAGGTTCGCTGGTTTCTGAACCTATAGGACAACAGCCTACAGAAAATACAGCCTCTGTGTCGGACGATGACAATCAAGAGATTCCGTTCTAAATGGAAATACCAGATTTATTTTTAAACATCCATAGTGCCGTCGAATTCAATTCGCTTTCGACGGGTGTAGTTATAGCAGCCGTACTGGCTGCTATACTGCTTTTTCTATCGGGCTATGCCAGTGGTTCTGAAATTGCCTTTTTCAATTTGTCACCCAATGATTTGAATGAACTTGATCCAGAGAAGAATCCTGCAGACAAGCACATTCAAATGCTACGGGAAGATAGTGAGCGTACACTTGCAACCATATTGATTACCAACAATTTCGTCAATGTTACAATTATTATGTTGTGTAATTATGTAATCAATAGTTTGGTTCACTTTACAGAACCTTGGTTGGAGATACTGATCACCACGGTTTTGTTGACATTCATGCTGCTGCTTTTTGGTGAAATTATGCCAAAAGTATATACTCGTCAGAATTCATTGGCTTTTTGCCGAAGGGCTGTTGGCGGTATTCTCATTGCACGCAAGTTGTTTTGGCCGATAGAGAATATTCTGTTGAGTAGCGGCGAATTGGCAGAGAAGGTGGTGCAGAAAGAGAATCGTCAGTTGAGTGTTGATGATTTGGAGCAGGCTTTGGAACTGACAGACAAAGAAGATTTGAAAGACGAACAAAGCATGTTGCAAGGTATTATCCGCTTTGGAGACGAAACGGCAAAGGAGGTGATGACATCACGAAAGGACATCGTTGCATTAGATATCACTTGCAGCTATACCGAAGTTTTGCAATGTATTGTCGAGAACAACTATTCCCGTATTCCCGTCTATCAGGACAATGACGACAACATTCGTGGTGTGCTATATATTAAAGATTTACTGCCGCATCTTTCTAAACCGGCAACATTCCGTTGGCAGAGTTTGATTCGTCATCCGTATTTCGTTCCAGAGACAAAGAAAATTGACGACTTGTTGCGTGAGTTCCAAGAAAACAAAGTTCACATCGCTATTGTTGTTGATGAATTTGGCGGCACCAGCGGTTTGGTTACGCTGGAAGACATTCTCGAAGAAATTGTGGGTGAAATCAATGATGAGTACGATGATGAAGAGAAAAACTATTCTAAAATCAACTACAATACGTATATCTTTGAGGGTAAGACCTTGCTGACTGACTTTACTCGCATTATCGGAGCTGATGATGAGGAGTTTGATGATGTTGATGGTGATGCTGATACGCTCGCAGGATTGCTTTTGGAGTTGAAGGGTGACTTCCCAAGTATTCATGAGAAGATGGACTTTCAAAACTATACCTTTGAGATACTGGCTCTCGATGAGCGTCGCATTAGTCGGGTAAAGGTGATCGTTCATGATAAACATAAATCATAGTCAACTAAGAAAGATTCGTCATGTTGGTTTCTATTGAAAACATTGCAGATGACGTACTTCTGGGCTTATGGAAGATGGAAGATGAGCCGTCGTTAAAAGTCCGGGAGAAAGAACAGAAGGCTGTTCGTGAGTTAGTGGCAGCAATGTTGCAGTATAAAACGTCTATTGGTGAATCGTCGAGAACGGACGAACCGGTGGAAATCGGACATGAGGAAAGTGGGAAACCAATATTAAAAGGTTGGCATATCAGTATCAGTCATACGAAGGGTTATGCAGCCGTATTGCTTTCCAAGAACCATGAGGTGGGCATCGATATCGAATACGTTAGCGATCGTGTCAAGCGTATTGCTGACCGATTTCTTCGACCAGACGAACAGGCTGAGAGCGTAACTGATTTGCTGCTCCATTGGTGTGCAAAAGAGGCTATTTATAAGCTCTATTCTGAGCTGGATTTGACGTTTCAGCAGATGAAAATCGTGGATTTGCAGCCTCAATCCGACTTTTTTCATGTAGAAAACGAGTCCAAAAATGGATTGGTTTCCGTCACAAAAGTGTTCTATCTCGTCCATCAAGACTATGTTCTGACCTATACTTGGATTTCCTGAACACAATAAATCACGCGAATCGGGGTTAATATATAAAATCTCGGCATCGTGAAAAGTATTGTGATAGCAGTTGTGTTATGGTGTGCTGGAGCCTTTGCGGTGTTAGCACAAGACTTTGCCAACGGGGTTCCCCTGTCGGCAACAGAGTTGTTGCAATACGAACGCACCAAGACATCGGGTAGGGGAGGCATTCCTCCGTTTAAGAAATACCAGTTTGAGCGGAAGCGTGCCACAAAATTTATTACCGAGGCCGATTCCGTACAGTTGTGGGGGTATCACATCGCTGCTAATTTGGAATACGACAGGACAAAGTCGCCTCTTTATCGCGTTTTCAAGAAAAAGGATATGAAGGCGATGGCTGTTATCGACCATTTCGGTGGTGAACATAAATCATGTGACATCATCTTTTGGCACAAACAAATCTACCGCCGCTATGCCACACAATTGCGACGCGCAGGTTTCGAGCTTCGGCAGAGCGAAAAATACACGAATGTGCTGGAGTTTCGCAAGCCTGATGTTTCCGTGGGTGTCGATATGGAAATCTGGAACGATATCTATATCATGCATGTGAAGTTATTGTGACTTCTTCTCTCCCCAACACGTCTTCATCCAGTTGTTGAGTTTTTCTTCGGCAGCGCTGTGCTGACCGAACCAGAAACGCGTGTCCTGCAGTTGATCGGGCAGGTATTGTTGTTCTGTGAAATGTCCAGGATAGTCGTGCGGATAACGATAGCCGTCACTGTAGCCTAAACTTTTCATCATCTTTGTGGGAGCGTTACGAAGATGAAGAGGTACAGGTAAGTTTCCGCTGTTACGTACTTCCGCAAGGGCTGCATCGATACCTAAATAGGCTGAGTTACTCTTAGGACTTGTAGCCAGATAGACAGCGCACTCAGCCAGTGGGATTCGACCTTCTGGCCATCCAATTTTCATGACGGCATCAAAGGCTGCATTTGCCAACAGCAGGGCATTGGGATTGGCTAATCCGATATCTTCTGCAGCACTGATGACCAGTCGGCGTGCGATAAATTCCGGCTGTTCTCCCCCCTCAATCATACGTGCCATCCAGTAAAGGGCTGCATCGGGGTCGCTTCCACGAATACTCTTGATGAAAGCAGAGATAATATCGTAATGCATTTCACCGTCTTTGTCGTATGCCAGTGGGTTCTGTTGCAGACAGTTGACAACCATTTCATCGGTGATGATGATATGATCGCTGTCTGCAGATTCTACGACCAGTTCCAAGATGTTCAACAGTTTGCGTGCATCGCCTGCTCCATAACGAATCATCGCCCCTTTTTCTTTCAATTCGATATTTTTTTTCGACAATACCACATCTTGGGTTATTGCTCTTTCCAAAAGTTGTAAGAGGTCGTCTTCTTCCAGCGGTTTCAAAACATAAAGTTGACAACGTGACAATAAGGGGCGGATGACTTCAAACGAAGGGTTTTCCGTTGTCGCCCCGATAAGGGTGACAATTCCTTTTTCCACCGCTCCCAGCAATGAGTCCTGTTGTGATTTCGAGAAACGGTGTATTTCGTCTATAAATAAAATAGGTGAAGCCGATGAGAAAAATTTCCCACTACGGGCACGTTCAATAACGTCGCGCACATCCTTGACACCGCTCGTTACAGCACTCAGCGTGTAAAACGGCACTTCCAGTTTGTGGGCGATAATCTGTGCCAATGTTGTTTTACCTACGCCTGGGGGTCCCCATAGAATAAACGAGGCAATATGTCCTGACTCAATCATTTTGCGCAGGACAGCTCCCTCACCGACCAAATGCTTCTGACCAATATAATCATCCAGAGAACGTGGTCGCATTCTCTCTGCTAATGGTTCACTCATCTTCTTTGTTTTTATCTTTGGCAAAGATAGTGCAAATTTTTGATTAAGCGAAGAGAATGAAAATAAAAAAGAAATTTATAGAAGAAAAATTTGCGCATTCAGAGTAAAGTATATACTTTTGCAGCATATCAGATATTCAAAAACAAATATGGCAGTAAATAATAAGAAAGCAATAACGCTGAAAACGTTGAATAAGAGCAACGTATGGGATTTACAGGAAAACGATGTCTTCCGTATTTGGGAGTCTGTCGTCAAAGATGCTGATGCAAAAGAAAACACCCGTCGTTTCCTTGATATCGTTAAAACAGCTTTCGAACTGGAAGAAGTAAAGGTCGATAAACCAGAGGTTATCAAGAAGTATCAGGCACGTGATTTCAAAGTGGCACAGGTTCGTGTTGACGATGATTTGAAAATAAAATGGGCTGTGAAGAAAAAGCCTATTCTCCGCATCACAGACCTGACTTATGAGAATATTCATCATATTTCCGCAGTCAAACTGATTGAAGTGCTGGAACGAAACTTTGGTGGTGGCTGGGAAAGTATTTCCCAAAGTATCCGGGATATCATTGAAAGTGGTTTCGATATCAGCACGACGACTCTTCCACAAGACCGATTGAAGAAAAAGGGCAGCATGTACGACAAGAAGATTGCTGACGGATTCGAAGTGTTGGAAATCCCGAAAGGCACTTGGGTTGAAGCAATCTTCGCCAAGGAGAAACCTGAGGCAGAGAAACCACACTTCAAAATCGAAGAAGATGACGATGATGAACTCATGAACAATTCATTCGATGAAGATGAGAATGACGATGAGCTTCCGGAAATCGATGACCACTACAATGAGTTGGATGAAGATGAAGACGAATACGATGAGGATAAGCTGACCGAAGAGAGTTATCGTACAACTTTCGATGCTGATCCGGAAGATTTAGGTCTTGATGTTGCCGACGAAAGTGGCGATGACGATGAGTATTGACAAATAAATAATCAATAAAAAAAAGGGATTTGCAATTGCAAATCCCTTTTTTATTCCCTTTAGGAAAGAACTTCATTTCCCTCCCCGAGGGGAGGATGGAAGGGTTCTCTTATGCCTCGATAGCAGCTACACCTGGGAGCACTTTACCTTCGATAGCTTCGAGCAGTGCACCACCGCCAGTAGAGATATAGCTAACCTTGTCGGCCAAACCAAACTTGTTTACACATGCCACAGAGTCACCACCGCCAATCAGTGAGAATGCACCATTTGCGGTAGCCTCAGCAATAGCATCACCGATGGCACGGCTTCCTGGAGTAAATGTATCGCATTCGAACACACCAGCAGGACCGTTCCATAAAATCGTCTTGGCTCCTTTGATTGCTTCTTTGAAAGCTTTCTGGCTCTCAGGACCAGCGTCAACACCTTCGAAACCGGCAGGAACTTTATTTGAAGGACAATTGATAATCTCAGCACCTGCCTTCACGGTCATCGTGCCGAAGTCCAGTCCGTTGGTAGCAGTACAATCAGTTCCAAGAACCAACTCTACGCCATTCTTCTTTGCTAGTTCCTCTACGCCGAGTGCAACATCCAGTTTGTCAAGCTCAACAATAGATTCACCAATCTCACCGTTGTGAGCTTTGGCAAACGTATAGGTCATACCACCACAGAGAATCAATTTGTCAACTTTACCTAGCAGGTTCTCGATGATGCCAATCTTAGAAGAAACCTTTGAACCACCCATGATGGCAACAAACGGACGTTTGATGTTACCCAAAACGGCATCAACAGCATTTACTTCTTTCTCCATCAGCAGACCCAACATACGATTTTCCTTTGTGAAGAACTGGTCGATGACTGCAGTAGAAGCATGCTCGCGGTGAGCGGTGCCAAATGCATCCATCACGTAGCAGTCAGCATAGCTGGCCAAAGTCTTTGCAAATTCTTTCTGGCTTGCTTTCATGTCGGCTTTTGCCTGCTTGTATCCAGGGTCTTCCTTGTCGATTCCTACGGGTTTTCCTTCTTCTTCAGGATAGAAGCGAAGGTTTTCCAGCAACAATACCTCACCTGGCTTCAGCGCGTCAGCTTGTTCTTTTGCTTTTGCACAGTCAGGAGCAAACTGAACAGGTACACCAAGTGCTGCGCTGACAGCATCGACGATTTGTCCTAACGACATTTTCATATTAACCTTGCCCTTCGGCTTGCCCATGTGCGACATGATAATGAGCGCACCACCCTCGTTGAGGATTTTTTTCAGTGTAGGCAAAGCACCACGAATACGGGTGTCATCAGTAATCTTACCATTCTCATCCAGGGGTACGTTGAAGTCAACACGTACGATTGCCTTCTTTCCGGCAAAATTAAATTCATTGATTTTCATAATTGTATCTTTTTAGTGTGAATGTTATCTTGTTACGATTAGGCATCTTATCAGAGCCTAGTAAATCGAATGCAAAGATACAAAAAAGTTCAGAGTAATCTTTCACCATTCAAGTCTTTTTTCGATTTTTTCATGTTTATGTCAACGGAATGTAAGGCTGACTTTGCAATTTATTTTTTCTCTTTGAACAATTTTCGCACGACTCAACGATTAAAAATAGTATTTTATTAGCTTTCACTTGTCAAAAATTTGGTTTTCCGCTTAGTTAATCGTACCTTTGCAAGCGAATAAAGAATATTTAAAACGTAATACCATGGCAGAAGAAAAGAAAAAACTGACTCCGACCCCACATATCGGGGCAGAGTACGGAGAGATTGCAAAGACAGTGATTATGGCAGGCGACCCCCTGAGAGCTAAGCTGATGGCAGAGCGTTTCCTGGAAAATCCTGTTCAGTTTAATAACGTACGCGGTATGCTTGGCTTCACAGGTACCTATCAAGGCAAACGCGTGAGTGTAATGGGACACGGAATGGGTATAGCATCTATCGGTATATATACCTATGAACTGTTCAACTTCTATGATGTTGATACGATTATCCGCGTGGGTTCGGCAGGTTCTATCCGCGAAGACCTGCATGTGGGCGACTTGTGTTTGGCTATGGGAGCCTGCACAAATTCGAATTACGGTGCTCAATATGAACTGCCGGGCACGTATGCACCTATTGCCGATTTTGACCTGTTGCGCAAAGCTTCTGATGCTTGCGACAAGTTTGGATATAATTATAAGGTGGGCAACGTGCTGTCGTCGGATATGTTCTATCACGACAACCCACATACAGACAGATGGATCAAGATGGGTGTGCTGTCGGTAGAAATGGAAGCTGCGGCGCTCTATATGAACGCAGCCCGTGCAGGCAAGCGCGCTTTGACCATTCTGACTATTTCCGACCATATCCTTACGGGTGAGGTGACAACAGCTGAAGAGCGCCAGAACACCTTCACACACATGATGGATGTGGCATTTACACTGATATGATAAAAGCTGCACTTTTTGATTTAGACGGAGTAGTGTTCGATACCGAACCTCAGTACACTTTGTTCTGGGGTAACGAGTGTCGGCGCTACCATCCTGACAAGCCAGGATTGGAACATCGCATTAAAGGACAGACGCTGGTAGAAATTTATGACCAGTGTTTTAGCGGGGAGTTGGCAGACGCACAGCCTGCCATCACGCAGCGTCTGAATGATTTTGAGGCACAGATGCAATTAGACTATGTGGCGGGCTTCGAGTCATTTGTTCATATATTACGTGAACAGGGTGTGAAGACTGCGGTGGTGACAAGCTCAAACAAGCAGAAAATGGAGAGTGTTTATCGTCAGCATCCTGAGTTCAAGTCTATTTTCGATGCCATCCTCACTTCCGAGGATTTCGATGAGAGTAAGCCTTCTCCTGATTGCTACATCAAAGGAGCCCGTCGCTTCGGTGTCAAACCAGAGGACTGTATTGTTTTTGAAGATAGTTTCAACGGATTGAAAAGCGGACGGGCATCGGGCGCATTTGTGATAGGACTTGCCACGACCAATAGCCCAGAATCCATTGCTCCTTACGCAGATGTGGTAGTGAAGGATTTTCATGATCCAATTCTTTCTCAATACATAAAATAATAAACTCAAGATAAAAAGATGGCAGGATATTTAATTAAAGACAACAAGAAGATTACAACAAAAAAATTTCAGGAAATGAAGCAGCAGGGCGAGAAGATTGCCATGCTGACGGGTTACGACTACACGATGGCAAGCATCATGGATGCAGCTGGCGTGGACAGCGTTCTCATAGGAGACTCCGCATCGAACGTGATGATCGGAAATACAACCACGCTTCCGATTACGATGGATCAAATGATCTATCATGCCCGTTGCGTAACTAATGCGGTAAAAAGAGCGCTAGTTATTTGCGATATGCCGTTCGGAAGCTATCAAATATCACGAGAAGATGCTTTGCGTAACGCATGCCGCCTCATGAAAGAGAGTGGGGTGGATGCCCTGAAACTGGAAGGTGGCGTAGAGATTCTCGACACCATCAAAGGACTCATACAGGCAGGTATTCCCGTATGTGGTCACCTCGGTCTGACACCACAAAGCGTTCACCAGTTTGGCGGATTTGGATTGCGGGCTACGGAAGAGGCAGAAGCCAACAAACTCATCAGCGATGCTCAAGCACTTGACAAAGCCGGGTGTTTTGCCATCGTCTTGGAGAAAGTTCCTGCTGCGTTGGCAGCAAAGGTGACGAAGATGGTATCGTGCCCGACAATTGGCATCGGAGCTGGCAACGGCACCGACGGACAGGTATTGGTATCTGCCGACGCGATGGGTATGACAGTTGGGTTCAAACCCAAGTTCCTGCGCTATTTCGCACAAATAGGCGAAGCGATTACCGACGGCGTGGGCGACTATGTGCGTGCGGTGAAAGATTCCTCATTCCCTAACGAATCGGAAAGTTATTAAACGATAATCAAGATGGATACACAGAACACCCCAGTACACATGAAACTATGGCATCGTGGCTTTTGGTCGCTGTCCATAGCTAATATGCTATTGGCGATATCTGTATATATGTTGCTGCCCATCATCCCCATACAGATGATGTCTGAAGGGAACTCGCCGATGGGTGTTGGATTGTCGATGGGTATCTTTGGCTTAGGTATCTTTGCATTCGGTTGTTTTATATCGTATTGGATTCAGCGTTACCGTCGAAACCATGTTTGCGAACTTGCAATTATCGGAGTCATTGGAACCATAGCCGTACTATACTACCTTGACGCTCCCGATACGATGATGCTTCCGCTGCCCGTTCATGTGCTAGTGCGTTTTATGCAGGGAGCCTTCTACGGCTTGGCGCAAATTATTCTGCTGAGTACGTTAATCAACGAGATGTGTGAGTCTGCACAGCGTACCGAAGCCGATTATGCAGCCACATGGTTTTCTCGTTTTGCTCTTTCGTTGGGACCTGTATTGGCGTTACTCATCAATCAGTATATCGGATTTGGTGTAACGTTACTGATTGCTGGGGCCGTTGCTATCTTGGCATTACTTCTGATTCATTTCGTAAAATTTCCCTTCCGTGCACCCGACGATACCATGCGACGCATCACTTTGGACCGATTCTTCCTTCCGCAAGGAGCATGGCTGTTCCTCAACTTGATGCTGATGACCACAATCGTAGGACTATTGTTGTCGGCTATCGGTGATGAACGGTTCTACGGTCTGTTGATGTTGGGATTTCTTTTTGCATTAGTGGCAGAACGTTTTGCTTTTATCAATGCTGAATTGAAGAGCGAAACCATCACCGGTTTGATTATGATTGGTGCTGCGGTGCTACTGATGTTGACACGCGAAATGCCTGTCGTAGATCTTATTGCGCCCGTCTTTATCGGTTTTGGAATCGGCATCATCGGTAGCCGTTTCCAGATGTTTTTTATCAAACTGGCTGACCATTGTCAGCGTGGCACTTCGCAGAGTACTTATTTCCTCGCATGGGAGTCGGGAATTAGCGTCGGACTCTATGTAGGATATGGTTTGCTACAATCAGATATTCATACTATTTTGTGGCTATCGCTTGCACTTGTTGTCTTCAACTTGGTGTTCTATAACTTCTTCGTTCACAATTGGTATTTACAACATAAGAATAGATGATATGAAAAGGATATTGGTATCAATAATCGTTTTGTTCACTTTAGCTTTCCAGGCTCATGCACAGTATGGTCAGCCTAAATATATGCGTGCTGGTATCTCGAAAAAAAAAGTGAAAGAGTGGGTGGTGCAAGGCACTTGGCGACATGGATTCCAAAAAGCCAGTCCCGATAAGACGGTAAATCTGCAGGAGTTCTATGACCAGGTTCACCGTAATCCCGATCAATGGTCAGCCCTGTTCCAATGGCTTGCTAAAACCGACCTGCTGACTATTCCAAAGGGCAAACATCCCATCGAGGGTACCAACCTCGTGGCAAGCGTCGAAGACAGCGAGAACCAGCCGTTGGAAAAGCGCCGTACGGAGAGCCACTACAAGCACATCGACTTCCAATATGTCGTAAAGGGCACCGAGGGCTTCGCTTTGTTAGATCATGCTACCAGTACAGCCAATTGTGCTTACGATGCCCAAAAAGACGTCATCCGTTACGACTACCGGAAAGACAAAACCCATTTCTTTGACTCCACGCCCGGTCGTTTCGTCATCTTCTTCCCGTCAGACTGGCATATCGCGAAGGTTCAGACCAAGAAGAAAGATCAGAATATTCGTGTGATAGTCATCAAAGTCGATTATATGTAACAACAAAAAGGCAACTATGAAGGTTGCCTTTTTGTTATATGTAATAGTAGAAATTCTTGTATTTTTAATCTCTTGAAGCTCTTAATCCTTCCATGTTGGTATAGCGGCGGAGCATCATACGGCGGTAGATGTTGCCAATCCAAAATTCGTTTGTGATGATGAAAGCAAGTCCGATTGCCGATAATATGCTATAGACAACAACATCGCTGAAGAACAAGTGTATCAAACGGATGAAGAAAATAGGAACGAAGAACACAAACAATTGTATCACAATCTGCATCCAGTTATTCTCCATCGAACCTTTGCCGATGAACTTCGTGTTCAGTGGCATTGTTTGTTTGTTATATACCGCCATCTGAAGCAATAGAATGTGAAGCGGTCCAGCCGTAAACAAACCATAAGCAACGAGCGCGAAAACAGTACATTTATGAGTGAATACGGTTGGTATCAACAAAATGAATGTCACCAGTAGGAAACTGCCATAGAGGAAATATTTGGCACGTAGCAGATGGAAGATATTGTTGTGATGTACCATCAGACAGTCAATGTAATTCCCTTCGTAACACATCACTTTGGAGAGAATCATCGCACCGAAGATAACGTAGCAGTAGATTAGCCAGAAGCTAATGAAGAACGGATTGTCGTATATGCTGGTGAAACTGAGCAGCAATGCAAAGATAACCACGAGGATAATGGCAGATATAACGGATTTACGAATGTTCTTACAACGGAAAATACTACGCAGTTCAATACGTATGTATTGTCCGATTTCGCCATATTTGTCGAGGAATGACAAACGGGCGTTCAACGTGGTTTTCTCAGTGTTCTCTCCGGTACTTTCCTGCCAGGTGGCAATGTATTGTACCTGTCGGTTTATCATAAAGAATACCAACATCACCAATGGAATGCCGATAAATGCCCAAGAGGTGAGGATATGCTCGGCATAGAAATTGAAGAAATGTTCAAGACCAATATGTTTGCCCGTAAACATGGGAATGGCAATCATTCCATAAACCGCTAACGGCAACAGCCACCATGCATAGCTGATGTTTATCAGACTTCGTACGAGCAGATACCATTGACTGTTGATGACTTCAATCAGCCACATCGCCAATAGGAATGCCAATGTGATCCAGATGCCTTGATGAGGCAGAATAGACATGATGGAATAGGGAATGTAGAGCGCAAGCCATATCAAATTTCCGTTACTCAACATAGAACTGACCAGATAGCAGTCGATACTGGTATGACGGGGAATGGGCAGCAGAAGATAGGGTTTTACTAACTGCGAGGGTGTCTGTTGTACCGCAAAACGAGTCAAGAAGTCTAATGCAAGGATGAACGGCAGGATTCCGCTGATCAGTTCTACACCTGTTATCCTTCGGCTTTCGTTGGCTATGAGTGCCAGCAGTACGGCAATGAAAATCAAATAGAGAATCATAAAAATCCCCAAGCCATAGATAACATAGCGTGCTGCTTTGTTCTGCTCAAAGGCTGCACTTCTTTTCTCTGACAGTTTGCTGTGCCTGTAAATCAGTTTGAATATTTGCCAATTCATTGCTCCTTGATTCTTTTCTCTCGGGTGAACCGTAAGACACACTTTGCTCCTTGCCCCTTGCCCCTTTTCCCTTGCCCCTGAGGCTTGGAAGGACCTTTATCTTAGGTCAACCATTTCTGCCGACGGATAATCTTTGGCATTAAACACAAATGTAGCATCGCTTAGGTTCTTTGCCTTGAAGTTGGAAATCTTGATGGTTGACCACTGAGAGCCTTGACGCATCTTAATCTGTGTGGGCAGATAACTGCTGTTGACCGTGATATACAACTCAGGGATGCTACGACCCTTGTTTTGTGCCACCATGTGTATTTCCTTGTTGCCACCTACGTTTTTCATCGACAGCGTATAACCACTCTTATACATCGTGATGAATTTATACGGATTCATTGACATCTGCTGTGCCTCGTTGGGGTTGCTGATGTTCACCTCATCCGTTTTCTTCATATACGACCATTGTGTTTTGCCATTGTACCATACGACAGCCTGTGGGGTAGTGGCATGAAACTTATTGCCTTTGATGGCAATCGTACCAGAGGTATTGCCGTATTTCCCACTCGACATGGTAAAGTTAGCACTTGCGCCACCCGAACGTCCTACAATGGCTGCAGTCTTGTCTAACACTTTCCTCGCTTCTGCTGCATTTTGAGCGGAAGCTTGTTGATTGCTAAAAATGGTCATTACTGCCAACAGCAGCAGATACATGTATTTCTTCATAATCCTGAATGTTGTTTCTTTCTTTGACGAATGGAAGCGGTTGGGGTTTATTCTTCATTCTTCATTTTTAATTTCTGAGACTTGCCAGCAAAGTTTCAAGACTATTCAAATCCGTAATCAATACCTCACGTGGTTTACTACCTTGAGGGCCGCCAACGATACCAGCTTTCTCCATCTGATCCATCAGACGGCCGGCACGGTTGTATCCGACTTCGAATTTACGCTGAATCATACTCGTAGATCCCATTTGTGTGGCAACAATATGACGGGCTGCCTCTTCGAATAGCGGGTCGATGTTGGAAACATCTACACCTCCGGCTCCACCGCCAGTGGTGTCTTCCGTAAGTGGTTCTGGAATTTCCAACGGATGATGCGGTCCGTTTTGTGATGCAACAAACTGGTTGATGCGTTCAACCTCAGGCGTATCAACAAACGCACACTGTACACGCGTCGGTTCATTACCATTCGAGTAAAGCATGTCACCACGTCCAATCAACTGATTGGCACCTGTACGGTCAAGGATGATGCTGGAGTCAATGCGTTGTGCCACTTTGAAGGCGATACGACCAGGGAAGTTGGCCTTGATACCACCAGTAATTACCTTCGTAGAAGGACGCTGTGTGGCAATCACCATGTGGATGCCGACAGCACGTGCCAATTGAGCAATACGTGTGATAGGGCCTTCCACTTCTTTGCCCGCCGTCATAATCAAGTCGGCAAACTCATCGATGATCACTACGATATATGGCATAAAGTAGTGTCCGTCTTCGGGGTTCAAATTGCGTTTCAGATATTTCGCATTGTATTCCTTGATATTTCTGGCACCAGCTTTCTTGAGCAGGTCGTAACGGCTATCCATCAATAAGCAAAGACCCTTCAGCGTCTTCACCACCTTTGTTGTATCGGTGATAATCGGCTCGTCAGCCTCTTCTTCCAAAGAAGCCATAAAGCGGTCGGAAATGGTGCTATAGACACTAAACTCAACCTTTTTGGGGTCAACCAATACAAACTTCAGTTCGTTGGGATGTTTCTTATAAATTAAAGAGGTGATGATGGCATTCATACCAACCGACTTACCTTGACCAGTAGCACCAGCCACCAACAGGTGCGGAATCTTTGCCAAATCCACCATGAACACCTCGTTGGTAATGGTCTTTCCTAATGCCAACGGCAGTTCCATCGTAGTTTCCTGGAACTTCTTCGAGTTTAGTACGCTCTGCATGGAAACTACACTTGGGTTGGCATTTGGTACCTCGATACCGATGGTACCCTTACCAGGCATCGGAGCGATGATACGAATACCCAAGGCTGCAAGGCTCAGGGCGATATCGTCCTCTAAGTTTTTGATTCTTGAAATCTTTACGCCAGGTGCCGGTGTGATTTCATAAAGAGTGATGGTCGGACCTACCGTTGCACGGATGGATGCAATCTCCACACCGAAGTTGTGTAGTACCTCAATGATGCGGTTCTTGTTTTTCTCCTGTTCATCGCGGTCAACGTATGTCTTGCCGTCAGACTCATATTTCTTGAGCAAATCAAGTGTTGGAAACTTATAACGGGTAAAGGGTTCACGCGGGTTGATGGGTGTCGAAAGGTCGGCTGCACCGCCCACATTCTTGTTCGATGCTTCCTGTTCGTTTTCAGCCACATCAATCGCCATATCAATCTTGTCGTCTGTTTTCTTCGGCTCCGTTGCCTTCGGCGTATGAACGATGACTTCATCGTTTTTGAAATCAACAATTTCCGGTTCAGGGTCATCGAATACATTCGGATCGGGTTCCGTTTCTATCGGCTCCAGATTGGTATCGGTGGGTTCATGTGTGGAAATGGTAAACGGAATCTTGCCTAAATAACCAACAGGATTCATGATTTTGCGTACCACATTGATGGTCTCGGAGGTGAGATAGGTAAGGAAGGCAAATGCTACTACTGTCAGGACCGCTATCAAACCAGGAGAGCCGATGACATTTTCCATCCATTGACAGATGAACTCTCCATGATTGCCACCAGGGTTATATACTTGGTCGCCCATCACGGGAGTCAGGAACTTGGCCAACGTCACCGAACTCCATATCATCACGATAGCCATACCAAAGAACCATTTAACCAGGTTCACCTTGTATGCCTGCATGAGTTTCAGGCTGCACAGGATGATAAAAGCCGGAATCATAAAAGCCGGGATACCAAAACAACGGTTGATGAAATAGTCGGAGATGATAGCACCGATGGAACCGCATGTGTTTTGGAACGCTTTGGCAGTATTTTCAATTTCGCCAGGACGTAAGTCTGATACTAAACTTTGGTCGGATTCACCCGTTTTGAAATAAGAGATGAAAGCGATGATGATATAGATAGCCAGACACAGGAGAATGATTCCCGTGATGAAATTGGTCTTCTCGTTGATGATATTTTTCAAGCCAATTGCTTCGCTGAAAGACTTACTTTTGGTTGTATTTTTTTTCTTTGCCATATTCTTTTTTTTCTTGTAAGTTGCAAAAGTAACGAAAATTTGCCATATTCATATATGTTTTCTGTTTTTTTTTACTAATTTTGCAACAGAATTTTTTGAGATGAAAAAAATCATATACAACAAATTTGACAAATCAAGAATATCGGGACTGCCCAGAGTGACCTTCAATGGAAGAATCATCGTGGTGCAAACAGAGGATGATGCAGAAAAAGCTGTCAGCTATTTGTTGACGAAACCGTTATTGGGTATCGATACAGAGACGCGACCCACATTCAAAAAAGGTATCACGCATCAAGTCGCTTTGCTGCAGGTCAGCGACGAAGATACCTGTTTCCTCTTCCGATTGAATAAAATAGGTATGTCGCCCGCTGTCATCCGATTGCTGGAAGACCAGTCTGTACCCAAAATCGGACTGTCGTTGACCGATGATATCATGATGCTTCACAAACGGGCTGATTTCACAGTCGGTCGCTTTATCGACCTGCAGGATTATGTGAGCGAATTGGGTATCATGGACAAAAGTCTGCAAAAACTCTATGCCAACGTGTTCGGACAACGAATCAGCAAGCGCCAGCAGCTGTCGAATTGGGAGATTCATGAGTTAAAGGACAACCAGAAACTGTATGCAGCCACAGATGCTTGGGCATGTTTGAAACTCTACAAGGCGCTGAAAGCCATGAAGGAGTCAGGCGACTACGAGCTGGTTGTAGTACCTGAGCCGGAACCGGTCAAGGAAGAACAAGAACAAGTGAAGGAAGAAAACATTTAAATCAATGAAATACAAGCAAATCTATCTAAAAAGAGGTAAGGAAGAAAGTCTGCTCCGATTCCATCCCTGGATTTTCTCTGGTGCTATTAGCCACATGGACGAAGGCATTGAGGAAGGTGATATCGTTCGCGTGATAACTGATCAGGGATCATTCATCGCCGTGGGACATTATCAGATTGGCTCTATTGCCGTCAGAGTGTTGTCGTTCAGGGATATAACCATCGACGACAGCTTTTGGAAGAGTCGCCTGCAGGCTGCCCTTGATGTGCGAATGAGTCTGGGACTCCTTTGTGATGACGGTTCGCGACTTAACAATACATTCCGACTGGTTCACGGTGAAGGCGACAACCTTCCCGGCTTGATTATCGACTGCTACGGACAAACTGCTGTCATGCAGGCTCATAGTGTTGGCATGCATGTTGACAGGATGGCTATAGCCAACGCCTTGAAAGATGTGTTGGGCGACAGAATGACAAATGTCTATTACAAGAGCGAGACCACTTTACCGTTTAAGGCCGAATTAGGACAGGAGAACGGGTTTATCATTGGTGGCTCCACAGAGAATACCACCACCGAAAACGGCTTGAAATTCCATGTGGATTGGTTGAAAGGGCAAAAAACGGGCTTTTTTATTGACCAGCGCGAAAACCGCAGTTTGCTGGAGCATTATGCCAAAGGCAAGCGCGTACTGAATATGTTCTGTTATACGGGAGGCTTCTCCGTCTATGCCATGAGGGGTGGGGCAGAAGTCGTTCACTCTGTTGACAGCAGCGCGAAGGCCATTGAGCTGACCAACCAGAATGTAGCCTTGAATTTCCCCAACGACAACCGTCATGAGGCGTTTTGTGACGATGCTTTTAAGTATCTGGATAAGAACGACGACCAATACGACCTCATCATCCTCGACCCACCGGCATTCGCCAAACACCGGGGGGCTTTGCGCAATGCTTTGAAAGGTTATACCCGCTTGAATGTCAAAGGGTTCGAACGCATCAAACATGGTGGTATCCTCTTCACCTTCAGCTGTTCGCAAGTGGTCACAAAGGAGAATTTCCGAAATGCCGTCTTCACCGCAGCAGCACAGGCTGGCCGTAAGGTGCGCATTCTCCATCAACTCCATCAGCCTGCCGATCATCCCATTAATATCTACCATCCTGAGGGTGAATACCTGAAGGGCTTGGTGCTGTATGTGGAGTAAATTATGCAGAACAAGGTATCGCGTTTCATTCACCAACATCATTTGTTGTCAAACAACGGGAAATACCTCGTTGCTCTGTCTGGCGGTGCCGATAGTGTGGCCTTGCTGCTGATGCTCCGTGAACTGCATTATCGCATCGAAGCCGTTCATTGCAACTTCCGCTTGCGCGGCGAGGAGTCTGACCGCGATGAACAGTTCTGTCAATCGCTTTGCCAGTCGCTGCAGATTCCTTTGCATCGGGTTCATTTCGACACTCGTACTTTTGCAGAATTGCATCAGGTAAGCATCGAGATGGCCGCACGCGAGCTGCGATACAATTATTTCGAACAACTCATCAAGGATGGTGACTTTCAAGGTGTATGTGTAGCTCACCACCGTGATGATTCCGTAGAAACGGTTCTGCTAAACTTGATTCGGGGTACAGGTGTGCACGGCTTGACGGGCATCGCACCGATGAATGGCGATGTCATCCGACCGCTTCTGTGTGTATCGCGCCATGAAATCGAACAATATCTGCTTGCGCATCATCAGGAATATGTTACAGACAGTACCAATCTTGTTCCTGATGTCGTGAGGAATAAGATACGATTAGAATTACTGCCGTTGCTGAAAACCCTCAATCCATCGGTTGCTGACAGCATCGCAAAAACGGCTTTGTATATGACGGAAGCAGAGAAGATGTTGAATGATGCCACAAAGAAAGCAATATCGCGAATCCGGAAAAAGCAGTCACCGCTTGTCTTGAGCATCAGCACCTTGCTGCAGGAGCCATCGACGGAATATCTTTTACACGAAATCCTGTCGCCCTATGGCTTTTCTTCAGCACAGATCCAGCAGATTTCAGAAACGCTTCGCTGGCAGCAAGATGGTACCCATACAATTGATGATGATTGTAAGACTTCAACGGGTAAGACTTGGTTGTCTAAATCCTATGAATTGCTGATTGACCGTGATGAAATCATTGTACAAAGTGTTCGGAAATCATCCTTTAAACCAATGCTCATTCCCGAAGAAGGAACGTATGTGTTGTCCAACGGGATCAAGCTGAAATTTGAGAAAAAAGACGTTGATAGTACTTTTACTATCAGTAGAACGAAAACTTGTATCTGTTTGGATATGAGAAAGATTTCTTTTCCTTTGAAAGTGCGCTTAACCGAGGAAGGCGACCGCTTTGTACCGTTTGGCATGAAGGGGGCGAAACTGGTGAGTGACTTCCTGACCGACCAAAAGAAATCATTGTTTGAAAAACGCGAACAAATGGTGCTCGTCCATCCAAACAATGATATCCTATGGGTAATCGGTGAGCGTCCTGATAACCGCTATCGCGTGACAGCTGAAACAAAAACCGTCCTTACCGTTGAAATGCTCCTTTAATCTTTAACCTTTCACCTTTAACCTTTAACCTTTAACCTTCAACCTTCGACAATACTCCCTCTCCTTCAGGAGGGGGCTGGGGGGAGGCTCTTCAACCTTCAACAAAAACGCTTCTGCTTTCTCAAGGTCTTCCGGTGTATCGATGCCGATGGTCTCCACATCCGTCAATCCCACTTTGATGCGGTATCCGTTTTGCAGCCAGCGCAGTTGCTCCAGGCTCTCCGCCAATTCGAGCGATGACTGCGGCAGTTTTGTCACCTCTTTTAATACATCAGAGCGGTAAGCATACAAGCCGATATGTTTCAGGAAAGGGTAGGAGCCAATCCATTCCGACTCTTCTTTGCCGCGAATAAATGGAATCACGCTTCTGGAGAAATACATGGCGTAGCCGTAGTTATCGACGACGATTTTCGGAGAATTGGGATTATTCAGCGCCTCGATATCCGTAAACGGCTTTCCTAACGTGGCTATCTGCGTGTGGCTGTCGTTGAAACACTCCATCACCGTCTTGATCTGCGACGGCTGGATAAACGGCTCGTCACCTTGAATATTGATGATGATGTCGGTTGAGGTGTCTTTGTCAGTTGACGGATAGAGCTTGTTGTATGCCTCACAGATGCGGTCGGTACCGCTTTTATGGTCGGGTGACGTCATGACCACACGTCCGCCAAAAGCTTCTACCGCTTCGCGGATGCGGTCGTCATCAGTAGCTACGCAGACGTTGTCGAGAACGCTGCTCACCTGTTCATATACTCGTTGAATAACAGTCTTACCGCCAAGTATGGCCAATGGTTTCGCTGGAAACCGCGTCGAGGCGTAGCGTGCAGGAATGATTCCGATGAAACGTAATTTCATAATGCGTGATTTAAAACACTGCAAAGGTAATGGTTTTCTTTGAGAATCAAAAATGTGAATCGTAAATTATCGGAAAACAAGCGATTTTCTTTGTATTGCCCGTTTCCAAATTGAATGTTTAGAGGTTATTGGTTATGGGTTATTGAGGAGCTATCTCCGTTTTGTTTTTATTAAAAAAAAAGATGCGAAATAATTTGGCAAATTCAGAAACTTTTTGTATCTTTGTAACGTTAAAGAAAGGATGATGCAAGGCGCCAGCAGATTACTTTTTTATGACAACAGCGGGAGTGGACGACCCGAAGAAGTTCGTTCAAAACAACACAAAAACTAAATTAGAAAGGATTTTACAATGGTACGTTACAAATTGTATCAGGACAACCGCAAGAACTCCACTACACGTGGCATGTGGTATGGTCGCGCAGCAGTGATGGGTGTGACCAATCTCGAAACTCTCTCAGAGCGCATCGAGCGCAACTGTACGGCGAAGAAATCCGACGTGCAGGCAGTACTCACCGAGCTTGTTGAGGCCATGGCCGACGAGTTGAAGCAGGGCAACCGCGTAAAACTCGATGGTTTCGGAAGCTTCAAGATCGGTATCCGCACCACAGGTGCTGAAAGTCCCAAGCTGTTCAGCGTGTCGAAGAACGTGAAGGGTCTGCATATACTCTTCCAGCCTGAGGTGAAGCGCAGTGCCGACGGAAGCCGCGTGAAGACGTTCTTGACGGGTGTACAGGTAAGTGAGTACGGCGAGTACGACAAGCCTGACGAGCAGGAGGAGCCGTAGAAGGCGTCCTCCCACTGGCTCCCCCGAGGGGGAGAAGGCCTCCCTCGAACCTCCCCCACAAGGGGAGGTTTTTTTGATGGGAGCGGATGGGAGTGAATGGGAGCGGATGGGAGGGAATGCCCCCATGGTTCCCATGGTTCTCATCAGTTCCCATAGTTCCCATCCGCTCCCATCAGTTCCCATAGTTCCCATAAACTTCCCCTCACTTCCTCCAATTCTCTTCGCGCCAGTTGCGGCGGGCCTGTGACATCTGTTCCTTGATGCCGCCCTGGGTGAGGAAGTCGCGTTTGTATTTCGCTATCAGACCTTTCAACAGATAATCGGTCTGATGGATAAGTATCAGGGCGATGTTGGCAAGGGTGAGGTCATCGCGCTGTTCGCATACACGCTTGTAGTCAGCCGGTTCACAATGGTCCTTGCACCATTGGCGGGCATTGCGGCATTGCAGGCTGTTGACATTCCAAATCGTACCGCCGTGAGTGCGCAGATAGTCCTCGTAATCCTCCTGCAACTCCTTCAGACTTGCTTTGGCCACGTTCACCAGTTTGATGCACGCCTCTGTTGAAGTAGTACCCGCCTCGTTTCCTTCGCTGATATTCTGTTTGCCGCTTCGGGCAGCCTGTTTCATCTGGTCAACAGTGCGGTCGCCTATTTTAGGCAGGTAGTGATCTACGAAAAAGCAGGTGACATCATAAATGCACTCCGATTTCTTGAAAGCAATCAACCGCTTGTAGTCTCCCTTGGGTGCAAGGAAGTTCTTGGTCGTAGTAGGCATAGTAGTTTTCTGATAGATTATATGATGAATTGATTCTGCAGGCAAAGATACACAATTCATTTAAACAGACAAAATATTCTTCATTTTTTCTCCTCCCACCCCCATAGTTCCCATCAGTTCCCATGGTTCCCATCCATTCCCATCAGTTCCCATGGTTCCCATGGTTCCCATCCATTCCCATCCCCCGATCCCCCCTCCCAAAACCTAAGCTTTTACCCTCTAAAAGCATAGGTTTTGGTCGGTAAAAGCTTAGCTTTTGGTCGGTAAAAGGTAAGGTTTTGGAAAAGGAGGGTGGGGGCTATGGTTCTTCTAACAGGACATCAGCGAGGTCAGTATTGGGTGGATACTGCTCCATCTGGTCACTGATGGTGTAGTGTATATCTGTTGTCTGTTGCATAACGGTGCGCCATTTCTCCAGGCAGCCACTGTCGGGGAAGATAGTAACGCGACGTCCTTTCAAACAGTCAGCCTTTTCTGCCGTCAGACCATGACTGCCACATGTTGCGAGCCAAAGGTACTGGGGAAAGCAGGCTGCCATAATCAAGGCTGTCTTCTCGCTCTCTACGATGCATACATGGTCATCGGGTCGTTTGGGAAGCAGGTGTTGTCCGAAGAGGCATTGGTAGAGTTGGAAGTCGTTTGGCAGTAGACCAGCCCGTATGAGTGGTATGTGTGTCCAGCCCTGGTAGTTGCCCCGGTGACCGTCAGGTTGGTATTGCATGATATGTCCGCCGTGCACCTGATGCTGTTGGTCTATCTGCCAAAAGATGACGTTGCCCTTGCGTGTGGCTCCGATGTGGTATTCGTCGTAGATGTGCTGTAGCTGCTCTGCTGTAAGGTCGAGCTGTTTAGCCACCTTTGTCGTGAACCATTGCCAGAAGATACTTTTTGGTGAATGGCTGCGCAAGACATACTCTGCGGGTATCGGTATGAAAGGAGGCGGTGGGGTGGGCTTACAGTAGGTGATAGCTTCGGGTTCTCTTGCCCACAGGTTGTCGTTGTAGTACTCGCGCGGCTTGTAGTGGTATCCGCAGGAGTGCTGGTGGTCACATTTGCCTACGTTCTCGGCTATGTACCGGAATCCGTTACGGGTATCCACATAGCGTACGAAGCATTTCCTCTTGCCGCATTGCGGACAGTTGAATTTCTGCTGTCGATGACCCGTCAGCTTGCGGGTCTCCAACTGGTATCGATAATCGTTGTGCATGGTTGTGTTCTTTTTTTATTTGTTTATGAAATGTTTTGTTGGGCGATTCTCGTTTGTTGTTGGAGCCGCTATATATATAGGCGGCTCCGACAACAGACAAAAATCTTATCGCAGCGGATCAGAATGCCAACGCTAAATCTTCAGGGGTCTGAATCAAACCATTGTTTTCAACAATAACTTTCTCTTTCAGCCATTCTGAGATATAGGAAGACACAGTGGGACGCTTGCGGTCGAGTACCTTTACAAGAATCTCAGTCAGTTGTTTGCGACTGACGATGCCGCCCCTGTCTCGCAATATGCGCAGACATTGGTCGAGGCGTTCTTTCTTCTCCTTCTCAGCAGCCTCCAAACGCCTTTGTTGCTGTTCGGCTTTACGTTGTTCCAGAAGCTGGCGACGCTGTTCATCGGCATCAATGATGTGTCCTTCTTCGTCAAACTTGATGCTCCACTCCAAAGGTTCTTCATGCCGAGACTCCGAACAGGAAACCGTAATGACACTGCTTCCTTTATCCTTCTTGCATTCCAGCACCGTTCCAGCTTTCTGAGCCAGCATCGTTCCTAAGTGACCACGCATATTGTGGTCCTCGTCGGCCTTGTTTGTGTGTAATACGCAGATAATGGAGCAATTACATTCATCGCACAGTACCAGCAGATCTTTGATAATCTGCTTGGATTCAGCCTCGTCGTTAAAGCTGGCCACAAGTTCCACGATGCCGTCGATGAACACTACGTCGGGGTTCATGTCATTAATGGCAACACGCAACAGCGGCAATAGTTCTTCCCTGTCGATGCGACGCAGCGAATAGAGGGCTACCTGACTGTCGATAACATCAGAACCCAGTTCAGTCATATCGGCAACATCTTTGAGAATACCTTTCGTGTCACTACGGCTCTGCTCAGTGTCGAAGTAGAGGATGCTTGGTTTCTCCACAAGCGACTTGATACGGAACATCTCCCTTTTGAGCAATGCAGCGATGAACACCTTCAGCGTGGTCGTCTTGCCAGCCTTTGCCTTTGCCTTGACAGCATGAATGTCACGACGGGCAAAGAATCCCGTTTCATCTACCTCTAAAATATATTCCTGCGGAGGCACATCCGTGTCAGTACGTATGCGCGTCTGCAGTAGAATCTCCCTTAAGCGCTCCTGTGCACGCTCTTCGGAAGTCGGTTGGTTTACAGCCTCGCCCACGATGTCAGCCACCGTCCTGGTTTGGTTGTTTTGTCCAGTCAGATTCTCCATCTGCTGAACGTTCTCAGTCAGTTCCTGCTCAAAAGAGCAATTAATACTATCTTTCATTTTCAAAAGAGTATTAATGTCCCACTCTCTTGCACGCTGTCGGTCACTTAGTGAGGGGCAATTGGATTTATCATGCCGACAGTCCGACGGCCCGTGCTCGGTTTATATTGCCGCCGATATGTAATTACGAGTGCGAAGGTAAAGATAAATTCTTGTTATTCAGCGCATTGCACACAAAAAGGCACCCCAAAATAGGGTGCCTTGGGGTGCCTTTTTGATTTTCAAAAGGGTGCCTCGCTATTCCGTCTGGGGTGCCTCGTCTTTTTGTGATGGGGTGGCCTCCCAATTCTTGCAAATATATTTTGCCAGTTCTGGCGATAATTCTCCAAAAATGTCTGCTAATTCCAATTCTTCTTCATTGGAAATCAACTTGCTCATTTGTTTTTCCAACGAGTTCCGACCCCATCCAAATAACTTACTCAGCATCGGAGCCAACTCCTTTTTATTGGTATATACGATGCCAAGTTTTGGAGCCAGTTTTATACCGAGGTGAGCGGTCTTGAGCCGATTGATTCCTCGTCGGTTTTGGTTTCTATCCATATAAGCCTTTAGTTCGTCTGCAAGTTTATCCCTCTCAGCGGTAACCTTGGCCAGTTCCTTCTGCAACAGTTCTGTATCATTGTTCCAATTGCCAGTTTCATGCTTATCTTCCTCTATATTGGTAGAGTCTATATCAATCTTTGAAGCAGGCTCATTCTTTGGCTCTAAGGCTTTTTTCTCTAAGCCGAAAGTAGCGTAAGTGTTTCTGGCATTCCGTTCTACCCACAGATCGTCGAAGAATTTGTTTATGGTCTCCCTCGTCAGTCCGCCAAATTTCCATGGATCCATACTGGCTGCAATTGCCACAGGTGCTGTTCCTTGAGCGTTTATCATACATCTGTTATCCTTTGCCTTGACCAGTTTGTTCCAGGTTTTAATAATTGCGTTTATAATTGTCTTAAGAAGGTTGTCATCCTCAACACCCCAAAACAATTCTTTCATGACATCTCTGTCGAACCCCAAGGTGGCGTCAGCCCAATCAATAGCATCTATCTGAACAAAATTATCATTCAATCCCTGGATGAACTGCTTTCGTAACGTTTTAATATCCGTAGTCTTTGAGACAATATTAGTGGAAGGACGGGGAGTCAACGGTCGGATACCATCAATCAATTCAATTTTGAACACGGTGAAGTAAGGCTGTGCTTCAGAATAATTAGAAACGAAAGTCTCCATCATTGTTAAATATTCATCATCTACATTTTTCAGCTTGGCAAGAACGAAGTACACTCCTCCAAAAATAACACCCTGATAGTATTCGTTAGGAACGCTGTAATTTTCAAAAGCATCTGAAAACTGTCTGTTCGGATTTAGAAGTGAACTCCAAAACGTTTTCATTCTGCAGACAAAAGACACCTGACTCTTTGCCAAAGTCTCAGCAATAAATCTAATACAACTTAGGGCTTTTGTGTTCTTGAAATTGTGATACGACAAAGCTTTCTTGTCCTTGGGGCCTTTGAGGTATAGCTTGTCTATTATGTTTGCAACCGACTTGTAAGGCTCGTTTGCCTTTTCCAAATCTTCATTTGTACGGTAATATGGTTGAATCTTTAACATATAATTCTAAAGTTTATAAAGTTATTTCTTTGTTTGTTATTCTGGAAGTGACAGGTTTGTCCCCATTCACTTTGTTTTTTTCATGTTCGCAAATTTACATAAAATCTTTGTTTTTCCAAATAATTTCGTTTAAGCAAATATTTTTTTCTCAACTTTTTAACAATTCTATGTTTGTAAACAAAGAAAAATATGTATCTTTGCCCTCAGTTCGGGGAGACGTGTTGTTGAGCAGCGCGAAAAAATCCGGACTGACTTATTAGAAAAAGCATTCGCTATTATTTCGCGTTCAGCCAAAAGCCTCGGAAACTTATTGGAAATAACAACGCAACGAGATAATACGTGTTGAGGTGTCGTATGGGCATCTTCGCAGTCTTGTATATAGGAATGCACTAACACTTAGGTGTGGTGCATACTTGTAAGACTGCTGAGGTTTCCGTCCGAGGCTGCCTCAAAGCTGAACGCAAAAGGTGCATCACACTTATTGCGTCTTGGCGTGATTGATAGTCAATGCTTGTAACACTAACCACTATCAATCAAAGAATGGCAAACACTAACTTGGCAAATGCGAAAAACGCAAAGAACGATGAGTTCTACACGCAATATAATGACATTCAGAAAGAGATAAATGCCTATCTGGAGTTTAACCCTGATGTATTCAGGGGAAAGACTATCTTGTTGCCTTGCGATGATCCTGAATGGAGTAACTTCACAAAGTTTTTTGCGCAGAATTTTGAAGCCTTTGGATTGAAAAAGCTGATAAGTACAAGTTATGCTGTCGAATCAAAGAAGATAAAGGACTGGCAGCCCACACTATTTGAGACAGAAAGTCCGTATTACGATGCAGACAAGAGTCGTACACATGGGAAGATTTTTGTACTTGACGAAGATGTTAATGGCGATGGACGTTTCAACATCAACGACCTGCAATGGAGTTATCTTGAAGGTGATGGAGATTTCCGAAGCGACGAAGTGAAAGCTTTGAGAGATGAAGCAGACATTATTATTACCAATCCTCCATTCTCTTTGTTTAGAGAGTTTTTCGCATGGATAATGGAGGCTGGAAAAAAGTTCGTTGTAATATGTAACAAGAATTGTGTTTCTTATAAAGAGGTTTTCCCATATATAAAGGACAATCTCATTTGGATTGGGAGTACTCCTATGTCACAGGATTTGCTTTTTGAAGTTCCAAAAAACATGGAAGATACATACTTGAAAGATGGAAAAGAAGGTAGCAATTACAAAATAATTGATGGCAAGGTTTTTGGACGTTCTACAAGTATTTGGATAGCAAATATAGATCATGGCCGCCGTCATGAGCCGCTTCCGTTGATGACAATGGAAGACAATATTATGTATTCTAAACATAAGGAAATAAAAGGAAAAGGATATGTGCATTATGAGAACTACGATGCTATAGATGTACCATTTTATGATGCCATACCCTCTGATTACAATGGACTAATTGGTGTCCCACGTTCGTTTCTTGACAAGTATTGCCCAGATCAGTTTGAGATTATCGGCAATGCTGAGGGAGATGCAGGAAAAGAACTGGGATTCAAGCCTTATCCACGTGAATTAAGAAAATTAAATAAAAGCCTAAGAGATGGGCAGCCTTACTACTTTGATGAAGATGGTAAGCCCCAGAAACCCTTTGGTAGAATCATAATCCGCAAAAAACAATAGCTATGAAAACGACATTATTAACAGACCTTACGGTCAAAGAAATATGCGAGGGTTTTGTTTACAACCAATTGGAAGGCAAAGGCCTGTTTGGATGGTCTGGCAAACTGACTATCCAGCCGGAGTATCAGCGCAACTACCTCTATGCAGAAAATGACGGAAAGAAGGAAATGGCTGTCATCGATAGTATGCTGAAGGATTATCCCATCGGACTTATCTATTTCAATGAGCCAACGAAAGGAAAATACGAGATTCTCGATGGTCAGCAGCGTATCACAAGCATCGGTCGTTTCGTCACGGGAAAGTTTGCCATCAAGGACAAGTTCGGTATGGAGCAATACTTTACAGGGCTGACACAGGAGGAACAAGAAAAGATTCTCAATTACCGATTGCTGATTTATATCTGCAACGGAACCGAGAAAGAAATCAAAGAATGGTTTGAGACTATCAATATCGCAGGCGTACCTCTCAATAAGCAAGAACTTCTCAATGCTACACATAGCGGTCCGTTTGTAACGCTGGCGAAAGCAACATTCAGCAATTCACGCCATCCTCAACTGCAGAAGTGGAGCTGCTATATCAGTGGTAATGCCAATCGACAGGAGATTCTGCACACAGCTCTTGCATGGGTAGCCAAAGGCGAAGATAACATCGGCGGATACATGAGTCAGCATCGTAACGAAAACAGTATAGAGGAGTTGAAAACATACTTTGATACCGTGATTGAATGGGCAAAGACGTTGTTCGGTGAGCCGAAGAGTGAGATGCGGGGTTTGGATTGGGGAGCGTTTTATGAGCAGTACCATTCTCATTCATATAGCCCAACACAGTTGCAGCAGCGAGTGAATGAATTATATGCAGATGAAGCCGTAACCAACAAGAAAGGAATCTTTGAGTATGTGCTTGGCGGTGAAATAGAAGCAAAGCTGCTCAACATCCGAATATTTGAGGATAGCGTGAAGAAAACCGTCTATGCCCGTCAAACGAACGAAGCACGTGAACAAGGCATCAGTAATTGCCCAGAGTGCGCTAAAGGTCACGATAATGTGCGCACCAAGATTTATAAGTTCAACGAAATGGATGCTGATCATGTAACGGCATGGAGTAAGGGTGGTGCAACCGATATCAGTAATTGCCAGATGTTGTGCAAGACGCATAACAGGGCGAAAGGAAACAAATAATCAAACAAGAACCCTCACTTGAATTCAGGTGAGGGTTTATTATGTCATGGAGACGGGTGTGTGACAAGCGATGGTAACAGCGGTTTCAGTTCTTTTTCGAAGATGGAATGTTCGACGATTCTGTAGTGCGGATGGTAGGCTGCACGGTATTCAGGTGAATGGCTGATGGCGTATCTGCCAGCTGAAAGGATGTTGTCGATAAACAGACGGTCTTCTTCCATGTGAGGTAAATTCAGGTGCATGCGATCGATCACTTCCATGATGCTTTGCCATGTTTCACGCCAAGATTCAACGGAAGGGCGCGGAGAGGTGTTGGCACTGCGGATAAAAGCATCGAGCAGCTGCTCTTGGGAAATGTACTGTTCGGTAATGCAACGAAGACTCACACGAACGTATCGTCCGTTGATGCCGCAGGGTTCTGCATACCAGGTCATCATGGAGTCGAGTTCCTGCCGGTTGTTGAGTTCAGTCTCAAGATAGGCTTTTACACGCTCACGATTGGTTACAAGATGCTCAGCACCCATATAGTCCTGGAAACAGGATTTATAAATGTCGAGCAGCCGCGACTCTGGATAGGTCAGCAACTGATTGGACACAAACGCTTCAACACTTTGTGAGGATGCCAACTGGGTGGTTAGCAACAGGATTGTCATCATCAGGAGATTTTTCATAAGGTCAAAGGACAAAGGGGGAGGTGGTTAGAACTCGAAGAGTACGCGGGCATTGATCTGACGACCGGTGAGATAGTTTGGAACGGCGTACTGCTGATTGGTGACGTCGGTAATCCAATAATAGGAGTTCACGTTGTTGATGCCGAAGAGGTTCAGACAGTCAACACCCAGCCAGATGTTCTTGAAAGGTGTATTCTTTTCACGTTCCTCATTATTCAGCAGACGATAGCTCATACCGATATCGACACGCTTATAGGCTGGCGCACGGAAATTGCTGTTCTCCAAAGCCTTGTGTGGAGCAGCGAATGGGAGTCCGTCGGCAAAGGCGAGTTTCAGGCTCATGCGCCATCGTGTGGACCCTGGGAAATAGTCGGTGAAGAAGAGGTTGACAGCATAGCGCTGGTCTGTAGGCAGCGGGATGCTTTTGCCGTGCAGTTTCATGCGGGTGTTCATCAAACTGAAGGTCAGCCAGGAATCGGCACCAGGTACAAATTCTCCGTACAACTTCAAGTCCAGTCCTGCTGCATGACCGGAAGCCTCGTTGGTACCATAATAGATAATCTTCATGTTGTTGACGGAGTAGGGGATGAGGTTTGACAGCAACTTGAAAT
>Ga0326511_10000326_pt1 | contig 40904 bp, 66 predicted proteins | sample 0_2496_0518_D_FD_203701 | JGI IMG/M metagenome (GOLD analysis project Ga0326511, IMG submission 203701) | Bovine rumen microbial communities from UC Davis, California, United States - 0_2496_0518 | ecosystem: Host-associated > Mammals > Digestive system > Stomach > Rumen | place: USA... | reverse complement strand
AGCTTGCGTATCTATCTTACTCTTGACGACACTCTAAAAATTGTAAAAGCGAGGGCTGGGAGTGCTTCGGGGTCGTCATATGCTCAGATTGATGTTAGCAGTTTATACAATAGCGGTTATACCGCAGGAGAAGATTCGGTTACACTTTCCACATCAGGATGGATGAATGGAGCGAATGTTGTAAATGCAAGCAATGGAGAAAGTGAAAGAATCACTCTTCCTTCTTTTTCCTATTCCGGTGGAACGACATTTGATTCGTCTCATGTAACTACTGTTTATTTTACAACCGAGAGCGTTACGGGGCCAGTTCTAAGTGTTGATATTGATGCATCAAGCCAATATACAGCAGGTTTTAATGCAGGGAAAAATGGTGTTACACTTTCCCAAGGCGGATGGGTGAACGGCTCTAATGTTGTAAGTGCATCTAATGGGGAAACGGAAACGGTAAGTCTTCCGTCTTTTAGCACATCAGGAGGCGACACATTTAATTCGTCTCACAAAACTACTGTATATTTCTATACGGCAAGCGTGACGGGGCCGTTAAAAAGTGTAGAAGTAGATGCTTCTTCCCAGTATACAGCTGGATGGGATGCTGTCGCATTTGACGACTTCACGATTGCCTCCGGGAAGATAACCGCAAACATCAAAAACGGGAAGTCTAAGAACCTTACTATAGCACAAACTCAAGCCTCGTGGGACTACACGGCAAAGACCAAGGCCGTAACCATAAAAGCCGGAGGCATAGAAGTTCTTGCGTTTGATGTTGATGGAGCCAATATGTGGAACCATGGAGGACAGACAGCCTATGTGAACAAAACCGATCAAACACTCGGTGTTGCCGCAAGTATAACTGTATCAGCAAGGTATACCAACGCGGCAGGGAATGATTCGGCATCATCTGCATCAAATGCAAGTTGTACAATAACAGCACCAACGCCTCAGCCTGTTATTGATTTTTCGGAACAGGATAACACGAACGGTACTTGCAAAATTATGGCTTACGAAAGTGGATATAAGGACACTTATCATTCTGCCAAAGTGACCTTGAGCATAGATACATCTGCATCTTGGTCAAGTGGGAAAAAGACCATTACCTTGCGCGGTGGTGGTACGCCATTAGGCGCAAAAGAAATATCTATGCCGGGCACAGCGTCTTGGAAATGGAGCAATCCGGCACAGGCATATGTGCAAGCATCGGTTACAATTGGCGGTAAAACATACACTGCAAGCAAGAAGATAGACAGCGGATGGTTGTAATAAAGTTTTATACGAATATCAGTTGAAAATTTGATGTTGTTGCTGTAAACTATAATTATCACATTGGAGGAGGGGAAAAGGATCATGGAAGAAAAAAAGTTCACGCAGGGCCAGCTTGTTATGGCATTTGCGCCAGTCATGAGGTTAAACGCGCAGTCTATCAGTCGGGAATACAGCAAAAAAATTTATCAGCTCAAAAAGACGCTTGAATCTGTTCTGGAATACCAGCGGCAGGAAGAAGAAAAATTGCTGGAAAAATATGGCGGTCACGTTGAGCCGGATAATGTTACGGTAAGCTTTAGAGGAGATGATGAAGAAGAAAAGCGTAACCGTATGACAAATTACGCCAAGGCAAGGAAAGAGCTTCTCGATACCGAAAGTGTTGCCGAAATCACACCTTTTATTATTCCGAAAGATGTCCACGTAGAAATTAGCGGTGAAGACATGGAAAAGTTGGAAGGAATCATTACTTTTGAGTGAGGAGGGCAAACATTGAATTATCAAGATTTTGTTGATCTTGTCCGGGAAACTATCGTGGGATACGTTAGCCGGAGATATGGCGAGACATTATCCATTGTTGATGTTAACGTTATTTGGAACGGGCAGTTGATTAATACTAGGAGAGCGGTTGCACTTGCCGGAAACAGAATCTACATGGTCACTTATGAGGATAGTGCGTTTACTGTACAACCGTACGTAAAGGACATCAAGGAGGTTTAAAAATAATGGCATGGTCAACACCCACATCACAGAGCCTTGGAAGCACGTACACAACCACGCAGACGCTTAACGGGGTTGATTTTACGATTACTGTCCAAACCAACAATAAACGGGCGAATTATGTTAGTATTTCTGCATCTGCCACGACTAGTGATGCAAAAACAGCAAATGCAACAACAAATGCCATTAATGCTCTCATTACTGCGTTACAGACTTTGGTTGATGACAATGCTGGAACGGGTTCTGGAAAAGCGTTCTAAATGGAGTGATTGCCTATGATTTCGGCATTACATTTGCTTTGGATTGTGCCTGTTAGTGTGTTTCTTGGGATATTGTTAGTCGCGCTTACTACTGGTGGAAGATAATAAAGGGGAAAATTATGATAGGTCAGGAATTGGCTAAACTCGCAATGGAGATATTGCCTTTAAAATGGGGCTATATCTACGGTCAGGCTGGCGCAATGTGGACGGCGGCGAAACAGAAAGAGCTAGAGCAGACAACAGCGGAAAAATTTGAAGCGGGGCGCAGATATGGCGCCAAGTGGATCGGGCACAATGTCGCTGATTGTTCGGGATTGGTTTTATATTTGTGTAAGCAGTTAGGATTTTCTGTCCCTCATGGGAGCAATTCCATCTGGCGGGAATGTCTGAGCGAAAAAAGGATAATTGGAGCAAAGGACATTCCTGCTGGCGCGCTTGTTTTCAAGTTGAGGAATGGAACAGATTACTACCACGTTGGTGTGTATGTTGGCGGTGGTAAAGTTGTGGAAGCAAAAGGCACTCAGGCCGGAGTTGTAGAATCTGATTTGAGTACATGGACTCATTATGGATTGCTGAAGCAATTGAACTATTCAGGGGCTGAAGAAAAAGACGAATCATTGAAAGGCGGTTCCGCTGTTGTAGATGTGCCTAACAATGGCACCGTAAATGTTCGAGAAAGTCCGGCTGGTAAAAAGGTGGATGTACTTAAAGAGGGCGAGAAATGCGAAGTTATGAGCGTTTTTACCAGTGGTGCGGATGTTTGGGCGAAAGTGGAATATAAAAGGGTTGGTTACATTATGGCAAAGTATCTCCGCAATGATTGAAAGCGGAAAAACGCGATGCTATAATCCTTTCGCAAGATTGATGAAAGGTTGTGTATGATGGTGCCGGAGTGGATTTCTAAATATTGGGTTGAATGGGTTTTCGGCCTGATTGCGGCGAGTATTGTTGCTTATTGTCGGCACATTGCCGCACAGGTCAAGAAAGAGCGAGCAGAACAGAAAGCGCTCCGGGACGGGATGCGCTCATTGCTCAGACGGCAGATTATAGCAGATTGCGAACACGCAATCGCTGAAGGATATTGTCCGACAGCAACAAAGGATACAATTGAAGATATGTATCAGAGTTACCATGCATTGGGCGGGAACGGGGTTGTAACTGGTCTGAAAGATCAGACAATGAATCTATCAACTGTTAAGGGGGAAACAGATCATGATTGATTGGAAGAGCAAACTCACAAGCAGGAAATTCTGGGCGGCTATTTGCGGCTTCGTTACTGGTGTTATGTTGGCTTTTAAGGTGGATGCACAGACGGTCGAAACGGTTTCTGGCGTGATTATGGCAGGGGCTTCCGTGATTGCGTATATTATCGGGGAAGGGCTGATTGATGCGGCAGGGGCGGCGAACAATACGCCTTCAATTATTCCCATTGATATGAATATGATTAAAAAAGAAGATGAATCCGCAGATGTGGAAGAGGTACAATCCTAATCCTGCGGGGCGCAGTGTTGGCGATTGTTCTATAAGGGCAATCGCCAAAGCTCTTAATGTGGACTGGAAGCGGGCTTTTTCGCTCATTGTCAGCAATGCCTATCAAATGGCAGATATGCCAAGTTCCAATAGCGTTTGGGGAAGCGTCCTTTTTCAAAATGGTTTCAAACGTTCGGCAATAGAAAATAATTGCCCGGATTGTTACACGGCGTCAGATTTCGCGGAGGATCATCCAAAAGGGATTTATGTTTTAGGGTTCGGAAATCATGTGGCTACCATCGTTGATGGTGTATTATATGATTCTTGGGACAGCTCGCAAGAGATACCGCAATATTATTGGTATAAAGGGGAGGATTGACAATGCCGTATAATAGTTATTTCCCGGTGGGTTATCAGACAATGCAACCGTACTATCAACAGCAGTACCAGCCGCCGCAGGTGCAAAACGTTCCTCAGATACAACAGCAACAGCAACAACAGAATCAACAGGTGGCGCCGCCTATGCAAAGTAGCATTATCTGGGTTCAGGGCGAAGCAGGGGCTAAATCGTATTTGGTCGCGCCAAACACTACGGTTCAGCTTTGGGATTCAGAACGGCAGACGATTTATATCAAGTCAGCAGATGCGAGCGGGATGCCGTCAATCAAGACGCTTGATTATACGATTCGGGAAATGCCACAGAATAACGTTTCTTTGGGGCCTGATTTCGATTCTAAGGCGTTTGCGACTAAAGAAGAGGTAAACGCATTAGCTGAGCAGATAAACGCCTTAAAAAGCAATTTAGACGGCATTTCTAAGCGGTCTGCCGGAAGGCCCAGAAAAGAGGTTGAAGAAGAATGAGCAATCCGCTTTTTCAGATGTTAGGCGGCGCAATGCCAAGCGGCTTAGGAAACATGGGGAATATGATTCAGCAATTTCAGCAGTTTAAAAACAATTTTAGAGGGGATCCCCGGCAACAGGTACAACAGTTGCTTAATTCTGGTCGGGTCAGTCAGCAACAATATAACCAAGCTGTACAGATGGCAAATATGCTCCAGAATATGATGAAATGAAGGGTAAAGTATAAAAAAATAATAGATATTGATTGATTGTTTTCCGTCAAGTGTACATAGACGGATAGCAATATATTTTTATTGAAAGAGGGTTTTTATTATGGCATTGACTGATGAAAATGGCGGCGGCATCCCGGCTACTATGCTTGTCGGACCTACTGGTTACGGTGGTGGAATGCCTTATCCTGTATATCAGGGCGGCGGCGGCAACAGCGGCGGCTGGGATCAGGGGAATGGTTGGTGGATTATCCTTCTTTTCATCCTGCTTGCTTCCGGTAATTGGGGAAATCAGCAGAATGGCGGCGGTTGGGGCAACGGCCAGCCTATCGTTGTAAACGATGGGAACAATTGTAGTAATGTCCAGCGCGGATTTGATCAGGCGGCTGTTATGGGCGGTCTGAATGGCATCCAGAGCGGCCTGAATGATATTCAGATGTCTCTGTGTAATGGTTTTGCTGGCGTGGAACAGGGCGCTAATGCTCGCCAGATTGCGAATATGCAACAGGCGTTTTCCGCGCAGACCGCACAGGCTCAGGGCTTTAATGCGCTACAGGCACAGCTTGCCCAGTGTTGTTGCGACAATCGCCTTGCTACCACTCAGTTGCAGGCGGTTGTACAGCAGGAAAACTGCGCTGATCGGGCGGCGGTTGCTGATGGTATTCGGGACATTATTGTTAATAATACGGCGAACACTCAGCGGATTCTTGACCAGCTTTGTCAGGACAAGATTGATGCCAAGAACGAAACGATTGCTCAGCTTCGTCAGGAACTCCTGTTTGCTCGCGGACAGGCGTCTCAGGATGTGCAGACGGCGGCTATCCGTACTGGACAGGCTACTACTGCCAATCAGCTGATTGCAGAAATGCGCGCTTGCCCCGTCCCGTCTATGCCCGTATACGGCATGACCCCGATTTTTAATTGCCCCCAGAATAACGGTTGCGGTTGCGGTTGTGGCGCCGCTTAAGGGGTGATAGCATGGCAGAATATTTGACCATGGATGTGGTTGAAAGCGTTGCGTTGAATGCACCTATCCCGTTTGTGGACTCTATTCCTTGTAACCGTGGGTATGTTTTTCATCAGAGCGGAACGGGAATTTTTGTTCTGCGCGGTATCACCAATAATTGTTTTGCCAGATATGACGTTGAATTTACCGGAAATATTGCAATTCCGGAGGGTGGAGCGGTAACGCCCATTGCTACGGCGATTGTTGTTTCTGGCGAAGCGCGGGACGGTAGCAGGAGCATTTTTAATCCTGCGGCGGTGGATGAATACGGAAACGTTACCAGCCGCGCCACGGTGGATGTTCCGAAGGGATGTTGTTTTACCGTTTCTGTTGAGTATGTGAACGGGACAGTAAACGATCCTGCAACAGTCCCCACACCGCTTATCAATGTTGTGGACGGCAGTCTGAAAATCTCCAGAACCGCATAAAAGGGGGTGAGAATTATGCACGAACTTTATGAACTTAAAGAAAAGCTGATGAAAGAGCTTGGCGAATATGCCCAGAATGGGAAGTATTCTAAAGAGGATGTCGAAACCATTAAATATATGGCTTCGGCGGTAGACCATATTTGCAACATTGTCGAAAGAGCCGATGATGAAGAATATTCCCAGCGCGGCGGTTATGCTTATGATGATGGCAATCAGGGCGGCAACATGGGCGGCAATCGTGGCGGTGGCTATTCTCGCAACATGGGCGGTTCTTATCGCGATGGTCGCGGAAACAGCTATGCCCGTGGCCGTGGCTCAAACGCTCGGCGCGACAGCATGGGAAGATATTCCAGAACGGGCGATCCCGGCGAAATGGTAGAACAGCTTGAAGATCTGATGCATGATGCTCCCAATGAGCAGATCAAACAGCAGATTAAACAGCTTGTCCAGCAGTTGGAACAGATGTAATTGAAAGAAGGGGAGCGGCACATGATAACAAAACAGGATCTGCTTGAAGCAATTGCTGAATGTCATGGTGTCCGCTCCCCTAATGCAAATACGGCTATAAAGTTGGCGGCATTTTACACGATTCTTGATCATCTGGACGATAACGAACAGCCAGCCGAAACGGCGGTTGATTCGATACCTCAATATTCGTTTTCTATGGGCGATTCTGACACGGTGCATATTGAAAGCGAAAGCGAGTTTGCCAAGGTGATCGAAGGCCGTCCGCAGAGCGAAATCTGGCCTGTTATGGATGAACTAATGACCATTGTCAAAGTGATGAATGAAAAATTATATAATGGTGTTATTCGCAAATTATCGCGTTAACAATCTGAATTGTATTATTTGACAAATATTTGTCAATCTCCGTCAGTTGGGGCCTCAACTGGCGGTTTTGTTGTTGAAATGGTAAAATACGGGCGTTTCTAATGGCGTTTTCGGGCAAATCAATTCTAAGGTGGTTCTCTTGCGTTCTAATGTGGGTGTTTTTGTTGGTGTGTATTTATTCATTGAAAGTTTCAGAGGGGGCTTCTCGCGAAAATCGGCCAAAAACGTGGTAAAAATCTTGGACAAATTTTACATTATGATTCTTTCGCGTTCTAAGGCGGTTCTCAGCGTGTCTAAAATTGGGTGGGTATTTGTTCATTGGAAGATCGAGAAGGGGGTTCTGCGCGATTTTGGGGTCTTTTCATGGTCGGTTCTGTGGACATAATTTACATTGTCAGAATTGGACGATTTCAGTAACATATTGAACAATACAAATTTTTGACATATTTTTATATTAAATCAAATATAATTGTTTAAAATTAGTTTGAAAAACAAATAATTTTATAAAACATTATTGGATCAAATACAATTTAATTCAATAATATTTATCAAAATTATATTGTTTTAAATATTATTGATTAAAATATTATTTTGTAAATTATAATTTCATAAAATGCAGATTGTCAAAATTGTAACAATTTATATTTTATCAAAGAGTGTGTTGTCAAATTAAGATTGTTAAAAAGTTGACAATATTTGTTGTTGACATATTGTGTAAGTGGTGATACTATCTTTTTGCTTCAGAAATGAAGCGCCGCACATTATAAATTAAATAGGAGGAAATCAGGATGGCTTGGACTTTTGCGGATGCTGTGAACCTCGCTTGTCAGATGTATGAAAACGGAGAAATCCGTTTCGATGATCTGGACAAGGTAGCCACGGAATTGTGGCAGGAGATGCAGAACGACAATTGACCGACACGCCGAGCCGGGGCGGCTAATCCCCGGCAGAAAGGGCGAACGATGGAACGAATTAAGGAATTAACCGCTGGATGGTTTGGACGGTTGAATGATCTTGTGAATTGTATCAAAGATGCTGGGTATAGTGTGGAAGATGCAAACATGGAATATATAACCGCATGGGATGACAACGACAATTTCTACACGTTATATCTTGGAGGAACAGAAAATACTATTGTTGTTGACAGAATCACGAAAGAAACAATCTGAAAGATTGAACGAAAGGAACGAAAGAAAATGTCTATTAATGAAGTTATGAAGATTGCAACAGATGGAATGAACACGGCACAACGGCAGGAAGAAAAAGAACGGCGCGTTGAGGTTGTAGGAAGAATTAACAAAATCATTGAAAAGATAGCTGGATGCGGTGCGGACAAGTCAAAACAGCGGAGATATAAAAAACAGTTGGAAACAATCAAAGCAGAGGAAAGCGGATGGCTCAAACAGGTTGCTTGGTTTATGTATTGATAGGGGGCGTTTGAGATGGCAAAGATTATTGATGTGTTCAAGGTCGGATCATGGGAATATGAGCAATTAAGGATAGCGGCCGAAAAGTTGACGGAGAAAAGTCCGAACGGATATAAATATTATTTGGGCAATACTTATCTTGATTTCGGGCGTGGTTTTAGGTGGACAACCATACTCTGTGACCGTGGTACTGGTCAGGATTGGGACGAATACCAAGCAATTACACCCGCACAACAGGAAGAGATTATTCTTTCAAATGATCTGGATGCGACAACAGATAGCTTGATTTATTGGGGGAACGTAAAATGATGTTACAAAGTTACGCTGTTACACGGAAAAACATGATGTTTATATGTGAATTAAAATAAAAAATATTTTATTCGCATATATATAAAGAAAGTATGTGTAACATTGTAACATTGTAACAGTATATCTCAATATATTAATTTATAATGGTTTGCAGGTTTTTGAAAAATTACAAATGCAAAAATCAGTTTGTAACGGTGTAACCGATGGAGGGTTGAAAGATGAAAGACCAGAAAAACAGGGATGTTCTCACCCGGGTTTATAGGTTGGTGGAAAAGTTTGAAGTGCCGCCTAAAATCATTTATGAAGATGAAGCGGGAAAATATTTTGATGAAGCATTGAAAGATTGTAAAGAGATCATAGAAGAATTCCGAGGAAACCAATTTGCATGGTCTTTGTGTATGGGCGTATATGAAGCAATTGGCGAAAGGTTTAAAGCGGCAAATGAATTTCCGTTAAAAGATCGGAGAACAGAGCCAGTACAAGAAAGATTTATTTGATGGGAGTTGAAAAAATGGTTGTTTACAGATACGCCACATTATTAAGAGAACCGGGGCCGGGGGCGGTTCCTCGTGATGGGTTGATTGATTGCGGATACACAAAAGGAAAAACGCCATCAGGGCGTAATTGTTGGGGGTGGGTGGAATATAACAGGAAATTAACAGAGGAAGAGATTTCTCACTATGAATTGGAATATGTTATTGAAATTGATATAAAAAATTTCGCAGGGTAAGAAAAGTCTTGATAAATATCGGGATTGTGCTATAATAATTGACGGGAACAGGAAACGACCAGCGTTTTGGCGGTAGGCGTTGGTGCGTGGGATTCCTCCTGTCAGGCGGGTGACTGGGAGGTCATGAGGTTCTCTCCTTTCTCGATTGTGGCATTTTCGGATGCCACAATTTTTTTATTAATTTTAAAAAAAGTTATTGACATATTACACAATATGGTGTACTATCTTGACCGTGGTCAGGAGATCACAGAACGAGTGAACGAACGGAACGAACGGAGGTTAGAACAATGGCAAGCAAATTTAGCTGGTACACTCCCGAAGAATGGATTGATATGTGGATTTCGGACAAAAAGTGCATGACCGCAACGATGATTCAGAATATGGCTGATGACCTCGGCGCGGGTTATGACATTGGCGGTGATTGCATCAAACGGCAACGGGCAGAAATTGAAGCGTATGAGGCTGATTGGCAGAAAAAAATGATGGATTTCGCGGCGATGGATGAAAAGACAGCTGGACGTTGGTGCTTCTACGATATGAAAAAGCGCGGTGTGATTGAATAAAAAAATAGCCCTCCCGGCCGGGCAAAAGACCGGGAGAAAGGAAATATAATGAAAGTTATTGAACGTAATAATTTGATTAAAGAATTAAAAAACATTGCAAATTTATTTAAACAAATGACTCAAGTGGCGATTGATAACCATGATATTATCAATACGCACATTTTAAAAGGATATGGTAATATTATTTATCAAACAATAGCATTTCTTGAAGCAGAAGAAAAATACATTTTGAAAGAAGCAGATGATGAAAAAACGTAAAGAACATGCCCAGCCGCCCGGGCAAAAGGGCGGCAAAATTTCCTAAAATTTGTTGTTGACATATTGAACAAGATGTGATACTATCTCACCAGTGGCAGGGGCCACGAACGAATGAACGACATGAACGGAGGAACAAAAAAAATGGCTATGAGCAATGTGGAAATCATCGACCGGGCGAAGCAGGAACTTTTCAAGGCTGGATTGTTGAAGGGAACCGGACGGATGTTTGAAGCGGTGGATGGCGAAGGAAACCTGATCATGGTGCCTGAGATTGAACAGATTCACACCTTCAACGGGTGGAAAGAGTTGGGATACAAGGTCAAGAAAGGCGAACATTCCCGGATCCGGTTTTCGATTTGGAAATTTTCCTCAAAAGAGATTGAAAACGAGGACGGGAAGAAGGAAAACAAAACTTCAATGTTTCTGAAAGAAGCTTGTTGGTTCACCCGTGATCAAGTGGAACTCATGAAGGGAGCCACGGCATGATGTACAGAGGGAAACACGCAAAGCCGCTGATAAATTTGCGGCGGCTTTGCGAATATTTTTCCATGGTGGGTATTTGGTGCATCTGGTCTTTGGTTTTGTTTGCGGTGTGGTGGTTTATGTAGGCGGTTACGGGTGAACGGTTGAACGATTGGAGGGGTTGCAATGTTCGGATATTATACAGGGTTCATCTAAAAAGGGGGTTGCGTTGTGGGCACTTATGGCAATTGGTATACCAGCCAGAATTATGACAGATTGAGCATTTTTCTTCCGAAGGGATCGCGGGAAAAGATTAAAGCGGAAGCAAAGAAAAAAGGGCTGTCAATTAATGAGTTTGTAAGAAGTTTTTTACCGAATGAGTTGTTTTCAGAACGAATTTACAAAGGAAAGAGGGAAACGAAAAATGATCATTCCGGGAATAACGGTAAAGTCTGAACCAGAACAGAAACACGAGTTCGGCGTATGGGCGTTTGAGAATGAGAGGACTTTTTATCCAACTTGCTCCGCTTGCGGCGGGTGGTATATTGGACGGCCTACATATTATTGCCCGAATTGTGGGGCGTTGATGCATAATCAATATGATGCTGACAAACAGTATGAGAAAGTTCTGCGGGAGGTTACGGAAAATGTCGGATTTTGAATTGGAAGTTCTGAACGAAGAAAAAAACGAAGGTGGACAGGTTGCGGAAGGTTGGAAGATTGAAAATGATCAACAGGCTGATTGGGCGGTGAAGAAAATCAAGGATTCAAAGGCAGATCTTGAACGTTGGGAACAATATTATACCAACATGATTGAGAAAGTCAGGATGAACACTCAGAATACCGTTGATTTTATGACGGCAAAACTGGCAGAATTTTTCCAGACCGTACCACACAAGGAAACAAAGACAATGGAAAAATATCCTCTTCCAAGTGGCGATTTGGTGTATTCAAAGCCGAAAGAGGTGTATGCTCATGATGATGATACGTTGCTTAATTGGTTGAAGGAAAACGGGTTGTCTGAGCTTGTAAAGGTCAAGGAAAAACCGGATTGGGCAGGATTCAAGAAAAGGCTTGTAAAGGGTTCTGATGGCGTTCTCTGCGATTCTGAAACTGGTCTTGTGTGCGATGTTGTGACTTGCGAAATTGACCAAGGCGGGTTTGAGGTGAAAGCGTGAGAAAAAGAAAATACGAATTGGACGAATACGGCATAGAAAGATTGAAATACCACATTTTACGGCGAGCCTATCAGGATTATTATGAATGCTGTTTGTTCGTCAGGAAATTGCCACGGCGCCCATTAGTGAAGGAAGAAAGAGCGAGAACGGGCAAGAAAAAACGAAAAATGACGGATCATGAATTTCATTTGTGGCTTGTTGCTCGTGAGTATGACAGAAGAGCAAAAAAACGCGATTTGTTGAGATTCTTTTCTTCGGAATGGTATTATTTGTTGTCTGAACGGCAGGACGAAGATTACCGGGGCGGCATACAGGAAATATTAACTGTGGTAGAGATGAAGAGAAAAAAAGGTTTACCATTGTTTGACAGCAGGTATAACGATTTAGACGAAAGCGAGGAATGAACGAAATGGCTATTCCGGTGTTGATTTTGGGGGAAAGCGGAACTGGGAAAAGCGCAAGTCTTCGAAATTTCCAGAAGGGGGATGTTGCGCTTATTAATGTGGCAGGAAAGCCGTTGCCGTTCCGGTCAGAGTTGGGCGCGATTGTAACAGATGATTACGGAAAAATCACTGATGCATTGTTGCGGATGAAAACACCATCTGCGGTTGTGGATGACGCACAATATTTACTCGCCAATGAGTTTATGCGGCGGTCTGGGGAGTTGGGGTTCCAGAAGTTTACGGACATGGCAAAAAATTATTGGACATTGATTGCTAAGACAGTCGCAAAGGATATGCCAGCGGATAAGATCGTTTATTTCCTTAGTCATATTGAACGGGATCAGAACGGAAACGAGAAAGTAAAAACAATCGGGAAATTGTTGGACGAAAAGATCACGGTTGAAGGGCTTTTCACTATCGTATTGAAAACTCATGTAGAGGATGGGAAATATACTTTTTTCACTCAGAACAGCGGTTCGGACACGGTAAAAAGCCCTATTGGAATGTTTGCAGATTTGCAGATTGACAATGATCTCAAAATGGTAGATGATATTATCCGGGATTATTATGGAATAAAGATCGAACACAAAGAAGAAAAGAAAGAAAAGGAAGGTAAAAACGAATGATTAACTACAACGGAGAATTTGAAAGCAAGAAAGATGTTGCAATTTCCAACCTGCCCGCTGGTGCGTATGTGGGAAAAATCCTTGGCGCAAAGGTAGAAATGCAAAATATAGGCGGTCGGGATATTGAGCGTCTTATCATCCAGCTTGATGTGGTGGAAGGTGAATATACTAATCATTACCAGAAAATGTACGAAGCGGCGAAAGGTGGCCAGTATCCGGCAAAATACAAGGGTGTTCTTCGGTTGAATATCCCCAAGGCGGGGGATCAGTACGAAAGCATGAATAAGCGGATTATGCAGGGCGCGGCTTGGGCGTTGGAGGAATCGAACAAGGGTTATCATTGGGACTGGGATGAAAGCAAGCTAAAGGGCCTTTATGTTGGTTTCTCGGTGCGTGAGGCTGATTATCTGATCGAAGATGCGGAAGGGGTCAGAACAGGCACCACGACTGAGATTGTGCGGCTCGAAAGTGTGCAGGAAGTCAGGGAAGGAAAGACCAAGCCCTGCAAAAAGCGCGAATTGAAGGAAGAACAGAAACGGAAACTCGAAGAAAGTAACCGCAATGTAGAACAGGGATTTACTGCAGTAGAAACGGACGAATTGCCGTTCTGATGATCGTGGCGGCGGCGGTAGGGTCGGCTATTGCCGCCGCCTTTGTTTTGGAGGGTTTGCAATGGTAGTTTTAGAGGACACGCGCCAGCAGGAGGGAAAACACAAAAACATAGAGAATTATTTTTCTAAGGCCGGGATTCCGGTTGAAAGGTGTTGTCTATATGTTGGTGATTATGCCATTGCAAATGACCAATCTCGGGCGGTGGATACAAAACAGGATGTTCTGGAAATTGCAAAGGACATTATGTCTTCAGACCATGAACGGTTTGCGAGAGAATGTAAACGCGCGCAAGACGCAGGGATTAAATTGCTTGTGTTGATTGAAGAAACGCTTCCTGACGGTGGTCTTGTCAATTGGAAATCGCCGAAAGATGCAAGGGGAAGGGCGTTATCTACGATTAAAGGGGAATCATTGCGGCGAGCTATGATGACCATGACTGTAAAATATGGTGTACGGTTTCGGTTTTGTGATGCAAGGCAAACGGGGCGAATAATTGCCGAGTATCTAGCGGAAGGGGTATTGCCATGATGGACACGGCAACGGCAATAAAAGAAGCAGTCACTTGCCGCCAATTTGCGGATTACATAGGGTTGTCGGTTAATCGGTCAGGTTTTGCGGTTTGTCCATTTCATGGAGACAAAGACGCAAGTCTGAAGATATACAAAGGCGGGCGCGGTTGGTGTTGTTTCGGATGCCACAAGGGCGGGGATGTTATCAACTTTGCTAGTTTATATTATGGGTTGGGGTTCAAGGACACTTTGCAACGGTTGAATGATGATTTTCACCTTGGGATCATTCAGACGGCATCGGAAAAGGCGCCAAATGGCGTTCTAACGGCGGTGCAGATCGCGAAAAGGAAAGCGGAAAGGAGAAAGCAAGAGCGGCTTAGAGCGGCCTTAGAAGTGCGCTATTGGGGTGCCTTCGATAAATGGATTGACAATGAACGAAAAATACAAGATAATGCTCCCAAGTCATTTGGAGAGGATTTCTCACCCGCATTCTGTCAGGCGTTGACAGAAAGAGAAAATCTCCGCGAGCGGCTAATAGATTTGGAAATGGAGAGAACAACCAGCCATGAAAAATGATGTTGTCAGCCAAGAAGCAATTCAGGCGTTTAAAGAAGCCATTGCTTGTTTTGATTATTCGGATTTTGTTGAGGGGGCTGAACCGTATGAATTGTTGGATGATTCAGCGGTTAATCAGGAAGCGCGGCTCCGGTTTGGTCAGATATTAGAAAAGAGGGCGCAACAATGCGGCGTTCCAATCCGTATGGTGCGTTCGATTATGAAAGAACGGGAAGCGGCAAAGCCTAAAGCTCGTCAGGAATTGACAAGCGGCGTTTTTAATTTTGAAGGTCAACCGATTATTTTGCAGTCGGGTAAATATATTCAGCAAAACAATCTTATATGTGTTGAAGATAAATTCGGTTTGGAGGTTGTCTGTCCTCACCCGATTATACCGACAAAAAGATATGTAAATATAGACACGGGGACGGAAAGCCTTGAAATTAGTTTCAAAAGGGAATATTGGAAGTCTATCATTGTTGAGAAAGGAAAGCTTGCGAGTGCCAGCACGATTGTCCAGCTTGCGGATCATGGAATCAGCGTAACAAGCGAGACTTCCCGACAGATGGTGAAATATATTTCCTATATTGACGATTTGAACAGGGATATAATTCCAATCGAACAAATGAGTTCTCACCTTGGGTGGATAAATGAAACGGATTTTGTGCCTTATATTGATGGTGTGAAATATGACGGTCAAGGGCAATTCCAACAAATGTTTAAAACAATAGGCACTCATGGAGATTATGAGAAATGGCTTGACACGGTAAAAGCAATCAGGGCGGCGGGAAGTGTACAGGCGCGGCTTGTGATGGCGGCAAGTTTCGCTTCGGTGTTGTTATCACGGTTTGACGCTTTGCCGTTTTTTGTCCATTTGTGGTCGGCACAATCTGGAACAGGCAAAACCGTAACAATGGAGCTTGCCGCAAGCATTTGGGCCAACCCGAAGGTGGGGGCGTATTGTAGGCCGTTAAAATCAACCAATGTCGGGCTTGAACAGTTGGCTATTTTCACCTGCAATTTGCCGCTTTGTTTGGACGAATTGCAAAGCATACAGGGCCGGGGCGGGTTTGATGATATTGTCTATGCATTATGTGAGGGATCAGGAAAAACACGGGGCGCGAGAAATGGCGGGCTACGGAATTCGCCGTCATGGAACAATTGCATCATTACAACGGGCGAAATGCCAATCATAGGTTCTGGAAGCAAGGCCGGGGCTATGAATCGGGTTATCGAGATCGAAGCCAAAGGGAAGTTTCTTCCAAATGCAAAAGAGGTTCACAGGGCAATAATAACCAATTACGGGTTTGCTGGTCGGGTGTTTGTGGATGCGGTTAAGGTCCCTGAAATGATGAAGTCAATTATTGATGAACAACAGATGATATTTGATAGACTTGTAGAAAGTGGGACAGACAAGCAAGCATTAAGCGCATCTATTTTGTTGGCGGCAGATCATGCCGCAGAAAAGATTATTTTTAAAGATGGGGTTGAATTGTCAGAAAATGACATATTGCCATTCCTCAAGAGTGAAAGTGATGTTGACTCGGGGCGCAGGGCGCACGAATATTTACTAGAATGGGTTGCTGAAAATCATTCAGGTTTCATTGTTGATGATAATGTTGATGATTATCTAAACCGGACGATCCTTGGATGCATTGAAACAGATTCTGAAACGAAGAAGGCCAAAACAATATGGATCATTGGAAAGAGTTTCAATCATGCATTACAGGACGGCGGCTTTAATCCAGACAGTTATTTATCTTGGGCGCAAGGGGAAAACATCATTCAGACGGCGGCGGGGCAGAAAAAGATTGTTAAGAGGATCCCCGGAAGCGGAATAACTGCGCGGTGTGTATGCGTAAAGTTGGATGCGATGCAGGATTTTGCTGAAAGGTGGGGGACAATCATCCAAGATGCGGAGTTGCCTTGGTGAACGGTAAAAGCGGCACTTTTTGTGCCGTTTTTCATTTTTTAGGGTGTTTCTGTGGCGTTCTAAACGGTCAAAAACAGGGCATCAATTCTAAGTGCATTATCTCACGTTCTAAGGCGTATGTTGTGCAAGATGAATATTTGGTCATGTAAATTTCTGGAAGAGATTCTAGAGGAAATCAGCAAAAATCGTGGTATGAAATATGGACAAATAAGACATTGTTTAAAAAGGTTTTACAAGCGGGCAAAATTCACAAAAGAAAAATTAAAAATGGTTGTTGACATATTGTGTAATATATGGTACTATCTAACCGTGATCAGGAGATCACGAGAAGAAAGGAACGGAGGAGACGGAAACATGAAGCGGTATGAATGGCGGCTGGTAAACAATGAACTCGGTTGTTGGGAGTATTACGACATTGTGCGGCGTGAGGTTCTTATCCAGACCACGGCAATCGGTAAGGAAGTATATGAAAAGCTCGGATTTGTGGAGGGTTGAACGATGACAGCGGCTGAACGGGTTCGGATGCACATCCAGATTGAACGGGAGAACAAGCGGAAATTGGAAGAATGGAAACGGGAACAGAAAAACGGCTAAACGAAAAAGCTGACCTATCGGCGGGACGGGGAGAAAGGAAAAATTTAAATGATTAGTCCTGTATTCTGGATTTATTCGGGGGAATACGCTTTCCAGCGGGTTGGTGCGGTTTATATGGTATATGGTCGGACAGGAATTTTCCTGAAGGAATTTGACAGTTTCTTTTCTATGTGTGATTGGATCGTTGCCAATGATCATGGAAAGCACGAAAAAAGGGAGGATTGAAAAATGGATACATATACACCGGAACAGTTCACAAAAAGTCTGGTTATGCGGGGATACATGAACACTAGCAAAGCCAAGAAATATGTTTCTGATCATCCAAAAGAAACATATCAGGAAACAGATTTTGAAGACGCTTACCATTATGCAAATCAAGAGTGTATGCGGTCTGAACCTATCAAGGGTTTGACTTCGGATGGAAGGAATAAATTCGATCCTCAATATTGGGGCAAGTGGTATTAATTAGGGAAGAGGTGCAAAAAGTATGAAAAAGTATGATTTGAAACCGTGTCCTCATTGCGGCGGCAAGGCATTTCTTGAACGGCGGCACAGGGCTTTTATTAATGCAAAAACAACTACCGTTGCGTTTGTCAGGTGTACATTATGCAATGCCCGTTCTGGGCGGTTTGGCTTAGAGGAAACGGGCGGTACACGTAACCATTCAGCGGCGGCTGAACAGATGGCGGTTGATGCATGGAACAAGAGGATTGGAGGGGATGAAGAATGAGCAGAAAAACATTCTTTGTCTGGCTTGCGGCTTTGGTTGTGGCTTTCGGTGGGCTGATGTTGTGCGAAGAAATAAGGAAGAACGATTCCAGCGTTTGGGAAATGCGGTTAGAAATGGCCAATAAAAATATTGTTTGGAGCGGCGCCGGGTATAATGGGATTTATGAAAGGAGAGCGAAGTAAAATATGGACATGGAAGAACTCAAGAAAGCGTTTGAATGTTGTTTAAAAGATGGAGCTGATTGCTGGGATTGCCCTTATTATCGTGATAGTTACGCCGAGTGCCAGCAAAAATTGATGAACGGTGTAACTGAATTGCTTGAAAAGCAGGAACCCAAAAAGCCTGAATGGCGTATAGGAAGGGCGCATTGCCCGGAATGTGGAGAACTTTTCCCGCGCAAAAAAGAAACTCAATATATACGATATTGTAGTTATTGCGGTCAGGCGGTGACATGGAATGACTGACCGGGAGAAAGTCATGAGCTGGCTTGAAGGGTTGGCAGATATAGATTGGCGCCCATATCACAGTGACAGTGAAGTTAGGAATATTGCCAAAGCGGCTTTGGAGGTGTTGAAAGAACAGGAGGCTGTACCGGTTGTACAGCGCGAAGTGATGCATATGCTTGTCTGGTGTTGCGGGTCATGCGGTGTAGCTATAACAGATGGGGATAAATTCTGTAGGATGTGCGGGAAAAAGGTGAAGTGGAATGAAGGAAATAGAAACTGTCATACAGGAAATCATTGACGCTCAAAATGCTGATCCTTTTGACGCAGAAGCAACCACAGATGCATTAACGGACGCTCTTGAATTGTTGGAAAAGCAACCAGAAATAGTCCTGTGCAAGGATTGCAAGAAACGAAACCAACATCATGAATGCAAATATGGGTATCATTCTGACGATTGGTTCTGTGCTGATGGGGAAAGGAAGGTTTTGCAGGAATGAATTTAGTGGATAAAATAGCGGTGGCGATTGCACTTTTTGCCATTTTAATTTCGTTGATTGGTATTATTTTAGTTAATATGCGGTAAGGGGAATGACTGACGCGATTTTGATATTGATACTTGCGTTTTTGTTTGGTGTAATGACTGGGATGGTTATAAAATGGAGGTAGCCAACAAGTGAGCAACAGAGCGCAACGGCGAGCTGTGGCAAAAAGCCAGCAAGAGAAGTCCCGGCGATTGATGGAGAATTATTCCAGACAGCAGAAAATAGCTGGATTAATTCAGAACGGCATAACACCAGAAGATTTACGGCAGGAATACAGGAAAGGCCAAGAAGATGGATTCCGACAGGCGGGGGAGGTTATAACAAAATGCTGTTATGCTGGGATCATTCTTGCATTGCATGAAGAATTTGGTTTCGGGGAAGAACGTTGCTTCCGGGCCATAAAGAGGGTTGATGAAAAAGTCATATATGCGCTCAACCATTCGGAATTGGTGGATGAGGTGTTGGAAAAAACAGGTTTACGGCTTGAATTGGATGAACCTTTTGAACGAGTTCAAAAGAAATAGAACAAAAAAAATATACCGCCAGAAATGGCGGTTTTTTTATGTCGTTGTTTATCGTTTGTTTGACATTGTATGAACAATGTGCTAACATTGATTGCGGGAGGTGATGCGGATTGTCTGCGGTTTTCGGGTTCCGATTGCCTGACGATATGCGACAGTATTTGCAGGAAGAAGCAAAAAGGCAAAGAACAACTGTAAGCCATTATTTGATCATGTTGGTTTTGCAGGACATGGAAAAGAAAACGGAGGGGAAGGACATTGGAAAATCTGAAGATAGAATATCTTCCAGTAGATTCATTGAAGCCATATAGCAAAAACGCCCGGAAACATTCAGAGAAGGACATAAACGCAATACAGAACAGCATTGAAGAATTTGGCTTCTCTGACCCGATTGGCATTTGGTCAGATCAGAATATCATTGTAGAAGGACATGGGCGTCTCTTGGCGGCTAAACGCCTTGGAATGGATTCTGTGCCTTGTATTCGGCTGGATCATTTGACGGATGAACAGCGGAAAGCTTATGCGCTGGCGCACAATAAAACGGCTGAACTTTCAAAATGGTTTGATGAATTGCTTCAAGCTGAACTGACAGATATTGAAAATATAGACATGGAGCTTTTCGGTTTTGATCTGGATGCGGTCACAGAAAAGGAAGAGGAACCCGGAGAAGTGCCGTTTACTGAGGAATTGATGCTCACCCACAATTATATTGTTTTGTATTTTGATAACGACTTTGATTGGGAGGTTGCTCAAGAAAAATTCGGGTTGCAGAAAGTAAAGGATCTCATCCCACGGAAAGGGCAACCAACAGGCATCGGAAGAGTAATAAACGGGCGGGAGGTTCTCAAATGGCAGAGTTGAATATAACGATTCCGTCTTATAAACGTTGGGAAGATTTGCCCGGATATGATTATTTCAAAACGGCGAAATACATTGTCCCGGAAAGTCAGTATAATGATTATGTGCGCGGAAGGGACAAGAAAAGATTCATTGCAATCCCTGATTCTGAGGATGGGAACATTGTAAAAAAGCGGAATTGGATTCTCAAGAACATTCCGCGCCCGTTGATTATGATTGATGACGATGTAGATAAGCTCACCATGTGTGAGGGCGGGGAGTATTTCAAGGAACACGGTCGGGCTAAACAAATGATTCCGCTCACACCAGAGCAAGCTGAGGGGATATTTATTCAAGCGGCAAACCTCGCTTATATGTGGGGTTGCCCGATGTTCGGATTTAACCTAAATACTGACGGCAGGAATTATCAGCAGTATAAACCATTCAGCCTTACACAGCCTATTCTTGGGCCTTGTTCTGGCCATCTGGAGCATGATCTGCTTTATGATGATAAGATGGATTTGAAGGAAGATTATGATATCTCTATTCAAGCTCTTAACAAATACCGCAAAATATTGAGGATAAATAAATATGCGGTAAATGCGGCGCACAAGTCCAACAAAGGTGGTTGTGTATCTTATCGAACGTTGGAGCGAGAAGAAGCGGCTTGCAAGGCGATTGAAAAAAAGTGGGGAACGAGAATAATCCATTACAATATTGAAAAGGGCAAATACACAAGTTATTTGAATGGGATAGTCCATATTCCGATAAATGGGGTGTGATAAATGGCGAACGTTGAAAACCTTGTTCTTGGAGGTGAAGCACACAAGCTAACAGTCCAAGAACAGTCGAATGGCGGCAAGGCATCAGCGGAAGCGCGAAGGAAAAAGCGGGATCTCCGAGCGGCTCTTGAGGTTCTCCTTGAACGTGAGGTTTCGGACGGTAGCGGCGGCACGATTACAGGAGCGCAAGCTCTGACGGCAAGGCTTTACAAAGAAGCGTTGAAAGGGAATGTAAAAGCGTTTGAAGTGTTGCGGGATACTGTCGGACAAAAGCCTGTTGAAAAAGTGATTGTTGCAGATGTGGAACCGGGAATCATTGAAGAGGTTGAAAGGGCGGTGCTTGATAATGATTGAATTTGAATTGACGAGCGGTGGAAGGATATTGATTAATCCTGATACCATTATTGCCGTTACTGGTAGCAGAGGGGACAAGGGCGTTTGTTGTGTTTATACAATGGGCGCAGATGCTGAACCGTGGTATATCAAGGGGACGCTTGACGAAATAGCAAGTATGCTTTTGGCGGGTGCAAAACATTTATGACCAGACAACAGGCAATAAATTTCCTTGTAAACCGTCCGGCAGATTATGCAAGGATGCTCGGCTTTAATAAGCTGGGCTCTTTACATAATGGTTGGATAATAGACATGGTGCGCGGGAAAGATGACAAGACACTACAGGCGAGCCGTGGAACGTACAAGACTACAAGCGTTTCAATCGCTTTAGCGTTAATAATTATATTATTGCCGACCAAGCGGGTTTTGTTTATGCGGAAAACGGACAACGATATAAAAGAAGTCATAAAGCAGGTGCAAAAAATCTTGACAGACCCGCACACTCAATATTTGATAAAGTGTATTTACGGGGTTGATTTGGTGTTGACGGTACAGTCAGCCACGGAAATAAGCACAAACCTTTCGATTGACAACAAAGGGACAAGTCAGCTCATTGGTTTGGGCATGGGATCATCTATCACAGGCAAGCACTTTGACAGAATATTCACAGATGACATTGTGAATGTTCAAGACCGGATCAGCAAAGCAGAGCGCGACAGAACAAAAACAATATATCAGGAATTGCAGAACATTCGGAACAGGGGCGGCAGGATTTTTAACACGGGTACGCCGTGGCACAAGGAAGATGCTTTTACTATCATGCCAGCGGCTGAACGGTTTGATTGTTATCATCCAGAGATTCAGAAAATTATATCACGGGAAGAGTTGGAAGGAATCAGGCAGTCAATGTCTCCTTCCTTGTTTGCGGCTAATTATGAGTTGCGCCATATTGCAGTTGAAAACGCATTGTTTGAAACAGCACCTGAGTTTTTCGATAATGTGGAATTGTTGCGGGATGGAATCGCCCATATTGATGCGGCTTATGGCGGTGAGGATTACACGGCTTTTACTTGTGGAAAAAGATCTGGTGATATTCTTTACTTATATGGACGAATGTGGCATAATCACATTGACACGGTTTTAGATCGTATTCTTGCGGATTCTGAGCGGTTGCAATGCGCCCCGGTATATTGTGAGGATAATGCCGACAAGGGGTTCCTTGCGAAGGAAATTAGACAGAAAAGGCCGGGGCTTCCTGTGAGGGGGTATCATGAGAAGGAAAACAAGTACCAGAAAATCAGCGAGTATTTGCGGAAGTGGTGGCCTAACATTCGATGGTTGGAAGGAACAGACCCGGACTATCTCGCTCAGATCATGGATTATACAGAGGACGCTGAACACGATGACGCGCCGGACTCAGCGGCTTGTGTTTGCAGATTGTTTGATCGAAAGAGGTTAGACAATTATCAATCTGTTTTTGGAGGTGGGGCAATGTGATTACGCTCAAGACCTTGGAGGTTGACGGAATAGGGCCAGCAATTCATGCAATGCGAAATCCTTACGACAGTTGGGAAAAGAGCGACACAAAAACGGGCAAGATTGGCGAAAAAGATAGAGAACTTTCGGAACGTTTGAGCAATGCAGGAACGGAGCATTGTAAACATTTGCGGATGTGCCTTGTTTGGGTTGAAATTTGGGCACCGTTGTATTGGTGGAAAGAGTTCGACACTTACCGGACAGGGGTTGAAAAGCTCAGTTGTAGCACGATGCACACAATAATGAACAAGGAATTTTCGGACGCAGATTTTTCCTGTGACCATTTGGAGAAGATAGCAAAAAATCAGCTAAACGCAACCATAAAAACCATGAATGCTTACAGGTCGTATTATATGGATGAAACAGACCCGGAAAAGAAAAAGGGTTATTGGTGGCAGATCATCCAGCTTTTGCCGTCATCGTACAATCAGCGGCGAACGGTTATGCTCAGTTATGCGGCGTTGCGTCAGATATGCAAACAGCGGAAAGGCCACAGGTTGGATGAATGGCGGGATTTCATTGATTGGGCGGCGGGATTGCCTGAAAGCTGGATGATTGTTGATTAGACCAAGGAAAATGGAAGGTGGGAAGGTGGTTAAATGTATCAGGGGACTACACCTGCGTTAAAGCTCAAAGTCGAAGGGGCAGATTTGACCGATAAAACGGTTTTTGTAACTATCCAATGCGGGAATTATATATTAACAGAAACAGGGGATTCATTGGCGGTTACTTATGTGGATGATTACAGCGTGGTTATTGTCAGGTTGTCGCAAAGGGAAACTCTTATGATGAAAAAATTGGAAGCAGAAGTGCAAGTAAGGTTCATTGATTCAAGCGGTTTCGCTGATGCGACAAACAAAGCAAAGTTTAATGTAAAAGATTCGTTGTATAAATCAATTATCAAATATTCAGGAGGTGAGACGGATGAGCCAACTAACGGTTGAGGATTTTGTAGAGTTGAACCTTACGGTGGAAGAAAGGAAGATCATTGAAGCCGTTTCGCCCATTGTCAGTTTGGAACGGACAGAAGGCGGGGCCTTGATTATCATAAAAGATGTGAAGGGCACTCACCAAGTCCTACTTTATGACGGACAACAGGGTGCCCAAGGCGAAAAAGGCGAAAAGGGGGACAAAGGGGACAAAGGCGAGACTGGCGATGTAGGCCCTCAAGGGCCACAAGGAATTCAGGGGCCAAAAGGGGACACGGGCGAAACCGGGCCTCAGGGAATTCAGGGCGAGCGTGGGCCTCAGGGAATTCAGGGGAAACAGGGTCCGCAAGGCGAGCAAGGAATCCAAGGCCCACAGGGCGAACAGGGCGAGACTGGGCCGAAGGGTGATAAGGGCGATCCGGGAGAAGTCACACAAGCAGAATTCGACATTGCTTTAGACGAAAAAGCTCCTGTCATCATTTCATCTGCTTCCGGTGCTATTGCATCATTTCCTGACGGTGCGGACGATATGCCGCTGAAGTCCCTGAAGGTCGGGATTGAGCCTGTGCAGGATTTACACGGATACGATCATCCGTGGCCTGCGGGGGGTGGGAAGAACTTGCTGACAGTACCGAACGCAGATTTTACATTAAATGGCGTGAGGTATGTTTCAAAAGACGGGGTTATCACGTTAAATGGGGTGTCCAGCTTAGAGACTTCTTCACGTAATGAAGCATTTAAGACTAATTGGAGTTTTTTGCTTCCGGCTGGAACATATTATTTTAGTAGAGGGACATTTGAAACACCAACGTATTTGCTGGGGGTAGTAGACGGGGCCGACACGGTAATTGCGACAAATAAGGGGTCATTCACGTTATCGGAACCAACAACTGTCTGGCCCGGATTCTATGTTTACAAAAGAACATATAATAACACTGTTCTAGAGTTGCAACTTGAAACTGGTACGGCTGAGACTGAGTTTTCTCCTGTGTCCAACATCTGCCCCATCACCGGATGGACAGGTGCGAATGTGCAGAGGACTGGGAAAAATCTAATACGTCCGAAATATGGTAACCGGATATACGCAGGAATAACCTATACTGTAAACGAAGATGGCTCTATTACGGCTATTGGAACAGCAACAGGGACAAGCTGGGTTACAGGAAATATATCAAATGTACCAGACCTTATGACATTGATTCCGGCTGGAACATATCGCATAACAGGCGGCAAATCATCCACAAAAATTGTTTATTTACGTGGTAAATACATAGACAACTCAGAAATCCCGTCAGGTTATGATACAGGGAACGGAGCGTTATACACATTTACAAAATTTGCTTATGTTTATCCACAATTACAGATAACCTCCGGCGAAACCGTAAATGAAACATTTACAATTCAGCTTGAACCCGGCTCCACCGCCACCGCATATGAACCTTATCAAGGCCAGACTTACGATATCGAATTTCCTTCTGAAGCCGGGACCGTATATGGCGGCACGCTGAATGTGGTAAGCGGAGAGCTGGTAGTGACTCATGGAGTGAAGTTCCTTGATGGCTCAGAAACTTGGATATGGCATAGCGGAACCAATTCATTAGCACGAACTGTGATACCAAATGGTGTAGTTACAGATGGCGTAACACAATTCAATAGTTATACAAAAAATAGCACATTGAAAGACAATCCATGGGCTGGAAGAAAAAACGGAACCCTCGGAATGTTCTACGGTTTATCTTCATTGTACGTGAAGCATCAAGATATAACCGATGCGGAATCAGCAAAGGCGTTCTTCACCGCAAATCCGACAACTGTTGTCTATGAACTCGCCGCCCCCATCACCTACCAACTCACCCCGCAGGAAGTCAAAACTCTGTTAGGCCAGAATAACATTTGGGCCGACACGGGAGACGCAGAAGCAGAGTATCCTGCTGATACGACGTTGTACATCCAGAACCTGACCAAGCCGACAGAGGACGATATGACGGCGAATGTTGCTATCACGAGCGGAAAGTTTTTCATGATCAATAATCGCCTATTTTTGGCTACAGCGGCGATTGCCGTAGGAGCAACGATTATCCCCGGCACCAACTGTTCAGAGTTATCTCTGGCAGATGCACTCAACAACATTAATTCATAAGGGAGGTATTAAAAAATGAAGTACGCTATTATTCAGGTTATCAATGGGAATTTCTCCGTCTATGCCGAAGGATTTACCGACATTGCAAGCGCAAAAATGACTTTCCACGGGTTGTGTCAGACGCTTTGGAACGCGCCGGATGTGATTAGTGCCTATGTAATGATTGCGGATGAACAGTTGGATGCGGCAGAAGGATACAAGGAATATATCCATCACGAACCACAGCCGGAACCTGAACCTGCACCGGAAGAGCCGGAAGAACCGACAGCGTGATGATTTAAAGTTCACTTTAAATTACTTGGATGCCCTGCCACGTCCGAATGCTTACGCTGAGTGCGTGGGCGGTTGATGTAGGACGGACGGGGTAGCTCGTGAACTTTAAATTACTAATTGAGGTTTCCCGATTAGCGCTCGTTCGGGTGTAATAGGCTCGGTTATGCCTTCCTCAAAAAATTTGAACTATTATATTGACGCACAAAGGAAGTGATACTTTGATTCTTACGTTTCAAGATTTCCTCGAAGCTCAAAGCGACATAAAAGGATTTATTAGCAAAGCAATCAATCAGCACACAAGCTCCGAAGATTACAAGATTGCGCTTGATGCGGATGAATATGACAAACAGAGAAACACAACAATTTATAACTATGTTCGGACGATATTTACCGGGACTGGTTCGCAGGTTGTCGATTTTACGGCGGCTAACAACAGGATTGCCAGCAACTTTTTCCATCGGCTAAATACTCAGCGTTGTATGTATTCGCTCGGCAATGGTGTATCATTTTCGGATCACAAGGAAAAAGTCATGGTTGACGGCGTAGAACAAACAATTGACCGAACAAAGGAATTACTCGGAGCTGATTTTGACACGGCGTTAAAAGATGGAGCGTATAAAGCGCTTAAACATGGCGTTTCGTTTGGATTCTGGAATTTTGACACGTTATATATTTTCCCGTTGACTGAATTTGTGCCGCTTTGGGATGAGGAAACAGGCGCACTAAGAGCCGGGATCAGGTTCTGGCAGTTGGACAAAGACAAGCCCATGACGGCCATTTTGTATGAAGAGGATGGCTATACCAAATTCCGGGGCGGTCGGCATAACGGAAGTCTTAATTTTGATGTTGTGCAGGAGAAAAGAGCATATAAGACTAATTTCCGGTACACCGAAGCGGACGGCTTGGAGGTTGTCGGCGTAGAGAATTACGGAAGGTTGCCGATTGTGCCGTTGTGGGGATCAAATTTGCATCAGTCAACTTTGGTCGGGATGCAAAGAGCTATTGATAGTTATGATTTGATTCGGTCAGGATTTGCAAATGATTTGACAGATTGCGCCCAGATTTATTGGATTTTGTCGAATTGTAGCGGCATGACAGAGCCAGAGCTTGCAAGGTTCCGGGATCGGCTCAAAATCGAACATATTGCAGTTGCGGACACGGAAAACAGCGCGGTTACTCCGTACACTCAGGAAATTCCTTTCCAAGCGCGGCAGACATATCTTGATAGTATAAGGGCGGGTATTTATGAAGATTTCGGCGGTCTCGATGTCCACACGATTGCGGCTGGTGCGACTAATGACCATATTGATGCGGCTTACCAGCCTCTTGATGAAAATGCTGACGATTTTGAGTATCAAATTATCAAATTTGTTCAGCAAATCCTCTTGTTGATGGGGATTGAAGATACTCCCGTTTTCAAGCGGAATCGGATTTCCAACCAGATGGAACAGGTACAGATTGTCAGTATGGAATCTCAATGGCTGGACGATGAAACGATCCTTCAGAAGTTGCCTAATATTTCGGTGGATGAAATAGCGAGTATTCTTCAGCGAAAAGGGCTTGAAAATCAGGACAGATTTTCCGTGAATTTGCCTGATTATGAAGAACAGGAAGAACAGACAGAAGAAAACACGATTTAAGCGGCTTATTTTGCATTCTAAGGCGGGCCTGGTGTGGCAGTGGTATAAATTATCATTGAAGCGGCAGACGCGCCTTAAAACGCATTTAAAGGGCATTTGCGGAGGTATGGCGATAAATGGCTACACCGGAAGAGATATTAGAGAAGAAAATAAGGGAAACATACGCACAAGCGGCGCGGGAGATACGGAAGAAAACAGCGGATTTTTGGGCGGCGCACAAGGTCAAAGCGGCTCAGATGCTGGCAGATGTAGCGGCGGGAAAGATTACACAAGCAGATTACCAGAAATGGCTTCGTGGGCAAGTATTCACGGGCGAGCGGTGGAAACAAAAGCTTGACGATATAACCAAGGTCTATGTGGACGCAGACAAAAAAGCCCGGGAGATTATCGGCGGCACGACTAGAAATGTTTTCGTGGATATGGCAAACCGTACCGCTTATGACATGGAAAAAGAGCTTCGCGGTGGTGTTAGTTTTGATTTGTATGATGGGAAAACGGTCGAGCGGTTATTGAAAGATAATCCGAAAATGTTACCGGAATGGAAGATTGACGAACCGAAAGACTACATTTGGAACGAAAAGCGAGTGAGAAATGCAGTCACTCAAGGAATTATCCAAGGGGAATCTATTCCTGATATTGGGAAAAGATTGTTTAATGAACTTTCGGCTCAGAACGCCAGTAAAATGGATATGTTTGCCAGAACGGCTGTAACGGGCGCGCAAAATGCGGGAAGAATAGAGCGGTTGCACGAAGCCGAAGAAATGGGCATTGAGGTAAAAAAACAATGGATTGCAACACGTGACCAGCGGGTTAGAGATACTCATGCTTATTTAGACGGTCAGATTGTCGGCGTTGATGAACCTTTCAAGGTTGACGGAATGGAAATAGATTATCCCGGTGACCCGTTAGCGCCGCCTGAATTGGTGTATAATTGCCGTTGTACGTTGGCCTACATTTATCCAAAATATCAGAAACAAAAACGTTGGGAAGATCAAACCACGGGCGAGGAATTACCATTGAAAACGTTCTCAGAATGGAAAGCGGAGAAGAGAAACGAAAAGCCGAACAATGAAACCGATTCAAATTTGGAGAGTGGAGAACAGACGGAAAAAGTGCTTTCTTCGCTCCGCGCTTCTTCAATTCAGCGTTTGGAGGTCAAACCGTTTGAAAATGTTCCATCGCGTGATGAAATAGTAAACCGCCTTGCTGGTGGAGATATGACAAAGGGTTCTTGTTCGTCCCTCAGTTTTGCATATGCTGGAAATTGTGCAGGGTATGATGTTCTCGATTTTCGCGGTGGTGAAAGTTTGGGTAAGTTTAGCAAAACTGGGTTTATTGTTGACATTGCACAAATGGAGGGTGTACAATCTTCTGTGCTCAGGGCTAGCAACGATATAAAAGCTGTCGGGGAATTGGTTAAAGGCGTTGAGCAAGGAAAAGAATATATACTTGCAACTGGTTCTCATGCCGCAATCATTCGGAAAGTTGAAAAAGGCTTTGAATATCTTGAAATGCAATCAGATAAAGATAGTGGATGGCATACGCTTAACAATGATGTTCTTCGTTGGCGGTTTGGGTGCAAACGTTCCCACACATTTTACGGTCAAAAGTTAGAGCTTCCAAACGTTTTGATTGATGTTGATTCATTGGGGAAAAATGCTGGATTTCAAGAAATGTTGTCATATATAAACACAAGCAAAGGCTCTCAGCAGAAAGGGGCTTTAGGGCATGAAAAATGAACGAGCATTTTACAAAAACAAATCAACTGATATTATTTGGTGGATAGATCAAAGCGGAGTAATTGGGGAATTTTTGTTTTCATTTGACAAAAAGAAAATATTTAATTTGTTTGCAGATTATCCAGCGAAATTGAACAAGGAAGAGAAAAAGATTTTCGACAGGGAAAATCCAGAATGGGCAAAGTTTTTTAAAGATCGGAAGTGAAGCAATGGCTATAGTAGTATTTGAATCTCACCTCGGTGAAGTGTTGGATGCAACACAAGAACAAATAGCAAGAGCGGCGGAAATCATTGGCGGTATGGCTGAAAGTTATGCAAAGAAAAACATCACTCAACAGGGCGCAGTTGATACGGGCAACCTTCGTAACAGCATAACACACACAATAGAGGATAACGGGAAAACGGTTGTGATTGGATCGGCGGTCACATATGCGCCTTATATTGAGTTGGGAACGGGCAAATATGCGGAGGGTGGTGGCGGTAGACAAACGCCTTGGAGGTATCAGGATTCCAAAGGGAATTGGCACACGACAAGCGGGATGCCAGCACGGCCTTATTTGCGTCCTGCAATTGAAGAGCACAAGCAGGACTATCGAGAAGTGCTTGAAACAGAGTTAAAAGGTTAAAAACAACGATTTGTTCCCAGAAAATGTGATTTTTCCCGCAAAATAAGCGGTTAAAATCGCATTTTTTGTTGTTATGTGTTCTTTCGCATTCTAAGGGTCCTACCAGCGCGCCCAATTTTGTATGAATATTTGGTCATTTGATTTCGTGCTTGAGATTCTACGAAAAATCGGCCAAAAACATGGTTGATTTTGTGGACAGATTTTACATTATGTTTATTTGGCGTTCTAACGGGGTTTCTATGCGTTTTAATTTTTGATGTAGGAATATTCATTTAAAATTCGAGAGGCAGGTTCTACGCAAAATTGCATTTTTTCATGGTAAAAAACATGGACATTTTACACATTGCGCAATATGGTTTTGATCTCAGATCATCCAAGACAATGTAACAAATGGGTCAAAATTACACAAAGTTACAATCTCGTTTTTAAGAATCAATAATAGGAAGCGTTACAAAGTTACACTGTTACGGCACAAAATAGATGACATATAAAGTGAAAATATAAAAATATTTTTTTATATTCGCGTATAAGGAAAAAAGTTATGTAACAGTGTAACATTGTAACACACTATCACTATATATATATTTATCAAGGGGTTTCGGGCTTTTGGAAAATTACAAAATTTTTTATGAGGATGTAACGTATGTAACAATTGGATGATTTTGATTGACAATTTATTGACAAGTCGGGCCTTGTGTGCTATGTTGATTTCACAAGCAAAAGAAAGTGCTTGAACCAATAGCATTGAGCGAAAGAAAACGCTCCGAAGAAAAGGAAGGTGCTAAAAATGGCGGTGACACGGAGTTTCTTAAAGGGAATGGGCTTGACCGATGAACAGGTCAGCGCAATCATTGAAGAACATTCCAACACGGTTAACGGGTTGAAGGAAGCGCGGGACGCTTACAAAGCGGATGCCGAAAAGGTGGCAGGGCTTGAAAAGGAAATTGAAACGTTGAAGGCTAATAATGGCGATGATTGGAAAGATAAATACAATACGCTCAAACAGACCTTTGACGATTTCAAAGCCGAGACGGCGAGCCGGGAAAAGTCCGAAAAGATCAAGGCGGCATATACTCAGCTTCTTAAGGCGGCGAACGTGGACGAAAAGCGGATTGACGCTATCCTCAAGATTACGGATTTTTCTGACAAGACGCTTGACGAAAATGGAAAATTTACGAACGAAAGCGAGCTTGCAGAGCAGATCAAATCTGAATGGGGTGCGTTTATTCAGCAGACCGGGACGAAAGGAACTCAGGTGGAAACACCGCCCGACAATCACGGCGGGGCAACAATGACGAAAGCGGACATTTATGCCAAGGATGAACACGGGCGTTATAAGATGTCTACGGCTGAACGGCAAAAAGCCCTTGCAAGCAATCCAGATTTGATGAAGAGTTAAAGAAAAAGAGGTGTAAAAATGCCAGCTCAGAATGTTGAAAGTTTGACTAGTCCTCGTGACAGTTTGCCGAACGTTTATACAAACGTGACGGCGCGGGAAATTGATTTTGTTACTCGGTTCGGTGATAATTGGGAGGCCCTGCGGAATATCCTCGGGATTATGCGCCCCATTCGGAAGGCGCCGGGTTCTACCCTGATTTCCTATACTGCGGATGTTACGTTGGAAAGCGGGAGCGTTGGCCCCGGTAAAGTGATTCCTTATAGCAAGGCCACTATTGTGCAGAGCGCAAAGGCAGATCTGACCATTGAAAAGTATGCCAAGGCTGTACCGATTGAGGATGTAAACACGTATGGCGCAGAAATCGCGGTTGAAAAGTCTGATGATGCCTTCCTTACTAAGCTTCAGAACGTTGTACTCGGCAAGTTCTACACTTTCCTGAACACGGGGTCTCTGACTGGTACGGCGGCTACTTGGCAGGCGGCTCTGGCCAAGGCTCAGGGTGAAGTATTGAACAAGTTCGCAACGATGCAGAAAGACGTTACCGAAGTTGTTGGATTCGCGAACATTCTCGATGCGTATGATTATCTCGGCGCGGCTGATATTACCGTACAGACGCAGTTTGGTCTTACCTATATCAAGAATTTCATGGGATACGGTACGCTGTTCCTGCTTCCTGCGGCTCAGATTGCGCGGAATGTGGTTATTGCTACTCCGGTCGAAAACATTGATCTGTATTATATCGATCCCGGCGATTCGGATTTTGCGCGGTTGGGTCTGCAGTATACTGTGCAGGGCGAAACCAACCTGATTGGTTTCCATGCACAGGGCAATTATTCCACGGCGGTTGGCGAAGCCTATGCTCTGATGGGGATGGCTCTTTGGGCTGAATACCTTGACGGCATTGCCAAGATTACGGTCAGCGGAACTTAATGTATAAGGTTATACACTCGTTCTACGATTTGCAGGACGAGAACAGGGGCTACCTCCCGGGGGACATTTACCCTCGGGAGGGGTTGCCTGTTAGTGCCGAAAGATTGCAGGAATTATCCACCGACAAAAACAGGCGGGGCTTCCCTGTGATTGAAAAAGTGGAGACTGCGGAAACAGTAGCGGAACAAGGAACGAAAACCCGAAAGCGGGTGAAGAAGGATGCTGACTGAAGTTTGTGATTTCATCCACAACTATTTCGAGATTTCCCGGCACGATGGGGAATTTGAAATAGCAAATGGGCAGATTGATCTTGAAGGATTGATTTTAGTCGGCCAGCGGTTCCGTATTTGTGGATCGGCGTTGAATGATGGTATATACACTTATAGAGTGGATGGCATTTATAACGATGACGATACCGAACTTGCGGAATTGACGGACGAAATATTTGAAGGCATCATTTACGGAATGGGCGGCAGAGGTCTTCGCGAAGTTTTAAAGATTTCGGAAGAAATCACGGCTTGGCAGGAAAAAAATCGAACAGCTCTTGAAAGCCCGTATCAGTCAGAAAGTTTCGGCGGGTATTCGTACACGAAAGCGGTTGGAAGTGGTGCAAACGCTGGCGGCGCGCTTAGTTGGCGTGATGTTTTCGGTTCCCGGCTTAATGCGTATAGAAAGATTTCTTGACGGTTTGGAGGGGTTGCTGTGTCGTTGATCGATGTCATGATGGAAGATTGCACGATGCTCGACAAACGGACTGTTTCTGATGGCATGGGCGGTTTTACTCATGAATGGGTTGAAGGTGCAACCTTCCGGGCGGCAGTTGTCAAAGATAACACTATGGCGGCACGGGTGGCAGAAAAACAGGGCGTTACAGAGCTTTATACTGTCACGGTGGACAAAGGGCTTTCTCTCCAATATCATGATGTTTTTCGGCGGCAGTCTGACGGGGCGGTGTTTCGGATAACATCGAATATTGTTGACAGCGAAACACCGTCTGTGGCTACGTTCCAGATCGGTCAGGTAACTGCTGAAAGGTGGGAACTGACATGATGAATACGGCGTTGGCATTGTACCAATTCTGGTCTGGGTTTGAATTGCAAGCGGCAACAGTTGGAACGGTGCCGGATGATTGGAAATTGCCGTATATAACTTATAGCCTTGTGGAATCAGAACCGTTAGAACCAACGACACATTATGCTCAATTATGGTACAGGGACACAAGCAATACGGAATTACTTGCCAAGGTGGATCAGATTAAGCAGGCAATCGGGGACGGGGTTGTCCTTGAATGTGACGGTGGTTATGTTGTGATTCGCCCATCTACTCCGTTCGTCCAATTAATGGTGGATGAAGATCCGGCGAACAGGTATGCTTATTTCAATATGCAACTTAATTGTTATCACAAATAAAAAGGGGTGTTAGGTATGGCGGCTCCGGGATTAACTTCTCCGATCAGGACAGAAGCGTTTCAGCATCTTCAGCTCAATGCTGGGATTTTCTTAGTAAATTATGATTATTCAAGCATTACAGATGCGACGGCGTTAAAAACGGCAATTAATACTGTCAAAAGTGACCAGACAAAGATTTTAGGCGTGACTCGTGGCGGCGGTTCGTTCACGGTCACACGGGATATTAGAACGCCGGATGTTGATGGGATGCGTTATCCTTTCAAGGGTGCGGATTTTGTGGATTCGGTTGACGCTTATCTGTCTGGTACGCTTTTGGAAGTTGTGCCTGAAAATATGAAAATGCTTCTTGGCACAGGAGAAAGCGCGACAAGCGGGAAAAAGACCACGATCAGGATGCATACTGCCGTAGAAGATGCGGATTATATTGATCATCTGTGTTGGGTTGGAGATTTGGCAGACGGGCGGCTTGTTTTGATTGAACTTGACAATGCGTTCAATACGGCAGATTTTAGTCTTACGTTTACTGACAAGGGCGAAGGTACTATGTCTTTTGAATTCCACGCCCGTCAGGAAGATGTGGACGATTACGATTATGCGCCTTTCCGGGTTGTGTATTTTGACCTTCCCGCTTGATGGTGAGTGTGCTATAATGGGGTGGGGGAATGGGATCCTCACCCCATTAATTTTAGGAGGATGAAACATGAAAATTTCTAAAATGTCAACAGATCAAGCCGCTGATGTTCTTGTTCGGATAGCTGAACCTGTAACGGCTATCATGGACGATTCAAGAGTTATTGATATTTTGAAGGAAATTTCTGAAATGAAGAATGTTCCTTATATAAAAGTATTTGTGTCTTTGGTGCCTAAAATCGTTCCTCTTGCGTTGGAAACTCATCGTGATGATTTGTTCGAGATTGTAGGTGCATTAGATAACAAGACGGTTGCTGATGTCAAAAGTCAGAACATTCTTAAAACAATCAAAGTTTTTCAGGAAAGCATTGATAAGGATTTGATTGATTTTTTCGGTTCTATCGGCAGTCAGGAAAAGACAGCCGAGAACGAATAATAATTTGCCTTATAAAGTATGGTTGGCATGGTTTGAATGGTCTTATTGGATTGTTAAATGATGATACAGAAGACCGACTTCATAAAATGTATACGGCTGATTGTTTGGGGATGATTGTTAGATGGGTTTATGGGGTGGATGATTTCAAGTTATATTCTGATTATGTTGTCAAGGATGAAAAACCAGCGGAAACAAAAGAACAGGTTTTAGATAAAATCCTTGGTTTGTTGGATAAGGTTTGAAAGGGGGTTGCAGGATGGATCTTTTCAATTTGGCGGCAAAGCTTACGCTTGATTCAAGCCAGTTTGAAAAAGGGGTTTCGGACGCCAATAAACAGGGACAGGGTCTTGCTTCGTCCTTTTCTAGTGTGTTCGGTAAGATAAAGAAGTTTGCGGCGGGAGCGTTATCTCTTGCGGCACTCAAAAAAACTGTTGGTGCGGTTGTTGAATTAGCAAACGCCACGGCTGATTATGGTGATAGAATCGATAAGCAGTCTCAAGTCCTCGGATTGAGCAGAAAAGCTTATCAGGAGTGGGATTATATCCTTGGACAGAATGGCGCCAGCATTGACAGTTTGGGCGTTTCTATGAAAACGTTAAATGCCGCCATTCAGAGCGCAACGGAAGGAAATGAAGAATATAACGGGGCGTTGGTTAAGTTAGGGTTAAATTATGTAGAGCTTAACCAGATGAGCCCTGAAGATAGGTTTGAAGCGGTTGTTCGAGCGTTCCAGAAAATGCCGGAAGGTGCGAAAAAATCAGCCTTGGCTATTGAGATGTTCGGCAGGAATGGCATGGAACTTTTGCCGTTACTCAATCAGAGCGAAACAAGCATTGACGAATTGCGCCAAAGGGCTGAAGAGCTTGGTCTGATTATGAGTGATGATGCCGTAGATGCCGCTGTTGTTTACGGTGATTCATTGGATGATTTGCACCGAACATTTGATGCTTTTAAATATGCAATCGGGGCGAAAATCCTCCCGGTTCTTACAAGAGGGATACAGGGGATCACTAATTATGCTGGCAAATTAAAACGGGCATATGATGCGAAGGGGTTTGCTGGCGTTTGGGAAACGTTAGTCGCTGATTTCAAGGCAATTAAATGGCCTACATGGGAAGAAGTCAAAACGGCTGTTGTCAATGGATGGAATTCTATTGTTGATGGCGTAAAAGGGCTTGCAAAGCTTGTTTTCGGTGAAAACGTAGATGGGTCTATAGATTGGCCTACGTGGGAAGAAGTGGGCGAAGCAATAGGCAATGCTTGGAACGGCATAAAAGAAGGGGTTGCCAACCTTGGTACAACGATTGGAAAGCTCATTTTTGGTGGCGATGGAAATGTTAGCACCGAAATAAAGTGGCCTACATGGGATGAAATAAAAGAAGGAGTAACAACCGCTTGGAAGGGAATTGTTGACGCAGTTAGCCAACTTGGAGAAGGTTTCGGGCGTGTTGTATTTGGTGAAAATGTAGACGGCACAATAGACTGGCCTACATGGGATGAGATTAGTGAATCTGTCAGCTCGGCATGGCAGGGAATTGTTGACGGCGTTAAAAGTCTCGGAACGACAATAGGCAAGGCGGTCTTTGGGGAAAATGTAGACGGATCAATCAAATTCCCCACATGGGACGATGTAAAGTCAACAATAGAAACAGCATGGCAGGGGATTGTTGACGGATTTGGTACTCTTGCGAAAATAGCGCCAGCATTGATTGATGCCGGCGAAATGACTTCTAAAATTAGTTCATGGTGGAATGATGAAATTGTTCCACAACTTGGCGGTATATTGAATTATACGCTTGGATTGTTCGGTCTTCCTTCAGTTGAAGAAATGGCAACTGCGATAAAAACATGGTGGGAAAATGTAAAGAAAAGCGTTGGAAGCCTATTTATGAACGCTGGGGTTAATATTGTTCAGGGGTGGAATTCGCTTTTCGGCGGCGGTGGCGGTCAGGGAGGAGGAGACCAAGGTCCGCACATTAGTGAAAGCCCCCGTTTCGCTAAAGGATTGAACTTTGTTCCATATGATAATTTCGTTGCAAATTTGCACCGTGGGGAAACGGTTCTTAGCGCATCTCAGGCCAGACAGTACAGAGAAGGTGGAAATGGTTCACTCGATATTGGAGGGCTTTCTACGGCCATAGAAGCGGCAATAAAGGCAGGTATGGAAGGGGCTACTGTAAAGAGTTATCTCAATGGTAAAGACATTTCAAGTGATGTAAACCGTAGGCAGATGCGAGAGATTAAGGCGCGGAGGTATGCGAGATGACAAGCAGATATAATGCTGTGTTGAATGGTGTTTCCTTGAATTCGATCAGCCAGAAGATTCTGATTCTTGACATTTCATATTCACCAACGCGAATTAATTATAACCGATATGGTATCGCGAAAAGAAAAGGTTCTAGAATTTATCAGCAGGAAATTGATTATACTGATGTTGTTGTCTCTTTTGCGATTAGGGCGTATAGTGTGCAGGAAAGACAGACAATTTGTAATGCAGTTCAGAAATGGGCCAAGAATGGTGGGATATTTCAGACTAATGACAGGCCAAACCAGCGTTTGCGATGCGTGTTGACAAGTCCTCCGACAATTACAAGTGTAATGAGATGGACGGATCCTATTTCTATGACTTTTACAGCTTATAATCCTCCGTTTTGGGAAGAGGTTACACCCGTGACTTATTCAATGTCGAGCAATGGAAGCGGGAGCATATATGTCCCTGGGAGTGTAAATGGCTCATTTTGGGAAGCGAATATTACTCCAAACAGCTCTACATTGACAAACATTGAACTTACTGCAAATGGGAATATTATGACATTAGAAGGAATTTCTGTAGCGGCTGGTTCAACAATTAAAATAACATATGATGATTATATGATACAGCATATTGCGGTCGGGTCTACTTCGCTTTTAAACAAGCGGCATGGCGTGGATGACCTTCCCGTATTGAGTGGCGAAACAAACAGGTTGCAAGTGCAAGCCAATACTGCCAGCACGGTTGTTTTTAAGGCAAGGGGGACTTGGTTATGATTGTTTACGATATACCACTTCCCAGATTGTTGAAAGAATCGGGAGAGACGGAAAGAATTATTCAGCCTATTTCGGTTTCTATTGATTTAAGAATTGTTCCATTATCTTATGCAACTATCGAATTGCCGGAGGGGGAAAACCTTCCTGCTCGGTCTTATGTTGAATTATTTACAACCATGGGATCAGCAGGGATTTTTCGCGTCCGTGCACCGCGCGATTCTTACGGGGGAGATAGTGGAACGGCAGAGTTGGAACATTCCATCTGTGAAGTAGGGGATTATCTTGTCATTGGCAAATTAGACGAAATGAAAGCCGCAGATGCCGCAATGCGGTCTGTTTGGTCGCATTACAAAGGAAATAAATGGCAATTGGGAACAGTTGCCGCATTAGGGTCGGGCAAGGTTGCATTACAAGCGAATTATGACCGGGTTTTAGATGTAATGCTTTCAATCCTTGACCAAAAGCCGGATTGTATGATGACATTCGATTTTACAACGTCCCCTTGGACTGTAAATATCGTTGAGCGTGGAACGACCATAACCGCAGAGGGCAGGCTTTCGCGAAATGTCGAATCTGCACAAATTGTTTATGATGATACTGATTTGTGTACAAGGGTATATTATGAAGTTCCTGCTACAGAAGATGCTTGGACAGATTATTTCTTAACTTTTTCTGAAGCTAAAACTTATTCGGCTGGTCAGTACGTTGTCAAGGATAATAAATTATACAGATTGCCAAACGGTCACCGAAAAAATGTGACATGGGAAAATACTACTAAAGAAGCAGTTAAAGACAGTCCTACAACGGCATGGACGCATAAAGATGCATCTACATTAGACACTTATGGCTTAATTGAGCGAACTGTTATGACGGGTAGCGATTATTCATTGCAGGAAGCAAACAAAGCCGCTGATGTCTTTTTGGATAAGCATAAAGAACCAAGTGTGAGTGTTAGCATTAGCGCAGAGGATTTATCCGCTATTACTGGCGAAGAATTGGACACATTCGAGTTAGGAAAATTGTTCCGGTTGGTGTTGGCTGATTATAACATTACAATTGAGCGAAATATAACAGCGTTATCGTGGGATGATGTCTATGGCAGACCTGAAGATATTACAATCACTCTTGCAGACGAAGAAGATACAACTATAACATTTCTTCACGATGTTGATAGTGGTGGAACTGGCGGTGGTGGCGGTGGCGGTGGCGCCAAACAACAGGATGATGTTTGGAAAGAATACCGTACTGACATTCTGAAAAATGATTATCGCATCCATTTGCTTGCGGAGCGAGTAAACGAAACAGAAGATATTTTACAGCAGGCTGGAATATATATTGATTCAAACGGCGTATTGATTTACGCCACTGATAATGAAAACAATATTGGTTCAAAACTTAATGTACTCGCCGACCGTATTACTTCGGAGGTTTCACAGTTTGAAAATCAAATATCTGTGCTTGGATCAAGAATCACGCAGACCGCAAGTTCTATAAGAGCGGAATTGTGGAATACACAACAAGATTTAAGATCGCTTATTGAACTTACTGCGGCACAACTTCGCGCGGAATTCCAAAGCAGGGATGAGCAAATAACGAGTTACATTGAGTTCACGAGCCAACATCTTTTTGTTCAGTTTAGGGATGAAATAAACAGCAAATGGAGCGAATTTGAGCTGACAGCGGACCATATGTTGGCAAGATTTCGTGATGATATTAACCAGCTTACTGGAAAACTTACTATCACAGCGGAAAAGACGGAGAGTTATCACAGGGATTCTATTAATAAATACGAAAGCTGGTTGACGCACACAGCTGGAGAGATCAGCGGCATCATTCGCAGATTGGACAGCATCGAAGGATCGGAACTTATGCTTCACGCCGATGAAGCATGGATGCTCGTTAACAATGTTTCAGTCACGCAGGACGGCAAGGTCAAGTTCAAAAACGGCATCTACATCAATCAGAATGGAACCTATGTAGGTGTTTTTACAACAAATGGAGAAAGCAGAGAACTTACTGCCGGATTAGCAGTAGAGTTATTGAGTGACGGAACTACCAAGACCAAGATCAAAGCTGATTATATAGACTTTTCCGGCTATGTAACCATGACAGACCTTGAAGCCAATTACATCAAAACAGATGAGCTTGCGGCAGAGATCAGCAAAATAACAAACCTTATTGCTCACAATGTTGCCGCAGACAGGGTTACTTCCATTGGGTCAATTACTGGCCTTACCGTTAGTGCCGCTCAAGGATTATCAATCGGCGGGACAGACACGGGGACACGCCTAAAAGATGCGTTTGTCAGCGTTGAAAAGACAAGCGATTCCTCTGGAAGCGTCACGTTGAGGTTCACGAGTGCTTCAAACGCCACAAGTGATGTAACTTTTAGCAGAGCCGGGCTAATAACCGGGAGTTGGTCCGGCGATACATTCACAGCTTCGCTGTCAACTACCGGGACAACCTCTGTATCGACTAAGGTTATACTCACAGCGGATGGGGCTGGCGCCACCAACTTTTCTGTTGTAGCAAGGGACAATGCAGGACAAACCGGGAACACAATTACCAGCTTGCGTATCTATCTTACTCTTGACGACACTCTAAAAATTGTAAAAGCGAGGGCTGGGAGTGTTTCGGGGTCGTCATATGCTCAGATTGATGTTAGCAGTTTATACAATAGCGGTTATACCGCAGGAGAAGATTCGGTTACACTTTCCACATCAGGATGGATGAATGGAGCGAATGTTGTAAATGCAAG
>Ga0326511_10000325_pt1 | contig 40955 bp, 54 predicted proteins | sample 0_2496_0518_D_FD_203701 | JGI IMG/M metagenome (GOLD analysis project Ga0326511, IMG submission 203701) | Bovine rumen microbial communities from UC Davis, California, United States - 0_2496_0518 | ecosystem: Host-associated > Mammals > Digestive system > Stomach > Rumen | place: USA... | reverse complement strand
ACCGTCACGCTGATCCTTATCGACTCTGACGGCACGATCATCGAGAACAAGAAAATCCCCACCGCATATGTGCCTGAGTCTGCTGAATAAGGCAGACCCAGAACAGGAGGTATAATATGGATAAGCAATTTTGGAAAGCCGCCGGGATCCGTGCGCTGAGAACTGTTGCCCAGACCGCCATCGCCACCATCGGCACAACCGCTGTGATCGAAGAGGTGCGCTGGCTCACCGTCTTGTCTGCCTCCGCTCTGGCTGGTCTGCTGTCTCTGCTGACGAGCATTGCAACTGGACTCCCCGAAGTCCCGGTCGAAGAGCGCAAGCCTCCTGACGAGGAACCGCAGATTTTTATCAAGGCGTATGACGACTACTACGAAGACGGCAGTCCGAAGCGGCGGGGGGACAAGACCTTCCCTGACCCGAACGGAGGCGATGACGCATGAACCTGGTTAAGAGTTTCCTCACGAAAAACCCCTGCTATACTGCCAACGTACAGAAGGCCGACAGCCGGTACACTACGTTCCAGCAAAGAGGCCCCATTGGTCTGATGCTCCATTCCGTCGGATGCGCTCAGCCCTCTGCCCAAGTATTCCTCAACAACTGGAACAGCGCAAGTTACACCTATTCCTGCGTCCACGGAATCATCGATGCTAACACCGGAACCGTTTACCAATGCCTGCCCTGGAACTACCGGGGCTGGCATGGAGGCGGCAGCTCCAATAATACCCACGTTGGCGTGGAGATGTGTGAGTCCGGTTATATTAAGTACGATAACGACAAGGACTATTCCAAATTCTCCATTATTGACAAGGCAAAGGCGCAGGCAGATGCCAAGCGGTGCTACGACGCCGCTGTGGAACTGTTCGCTGACATCTGCAAGGCGTTCGGCCTCAACCCGCTGACGGATATCGTCTCCCACTATGAGGGCGGAAAGAAGGGTATCGCCAGCGGACACGGAGACCCGGAGCATTACTGGCGTGGCCTTGGCATGAACTACACGATGGACGGCTTCCGGTCCGACGTGAAGAAGGCAATGACCCCTCCGGCTCCGGCCCACCATCCGTTTGAGGACGTGCAGGACGGAAAGTTTTACGCCGATGCCGTACAATGGGGCTGGCTGCACGGCATTATCGAAGGCAAGGACGAGACGCACTTCTGCCCCAACGACGTATGTACCAGAGGCCAGCTGATCACGATGATCAAACGATACCACGACGAGTTCGGAGGTGGTTGATATGGACAGCTCTGTCATCGTCTCCATCATCACCGGCGTTTTGACGCTGATCGGCGTCTGCGTCACTGCCTGGTCGTCTGCCAAAAAGACCAGGGACGAAGTCACCACAAAGCTGCAGCTCGCCCAGGCCGTCACAGACGAGAAGCTGGAAGGTCTGACACGCGAGGTCCGAAAGCACAACAACTTCGCGGAGCGCTTTCCTGCGCTGGAGCAGAAAGTCTCCGACATGAACGACCGGCTGAAACACGTCGAGTCTCAGTAACACGTAACACCGTGCCGCCAAAAATAATGTGCCGCCATCTATTCTACGGGATAGGTGGCGGCTTTTCTTATGGAGGGAAAACTATGGGGTACTCCCGTCATGGGGATCCCGTGGAACAACTGCGCGACCTCATCGAGCAGGCACCGGACGAGCAGACCCGGCGCGAGCTGGAGAGGATCGTTTCCAAAATGGAGCGGTAAGCGTTAGCGTTTGCCGTTAGCATTATCAAGAAAAAATGCTTTTCTGGCGGAAAAAATATTTTCCGAACAGAAAGAAATGCTGCGGCAAAAACTCTTGAAAAAACAAGGAAAACCCAGGAAAACGTGATGTTTCCTGGGTTTTCTGTTTGGCGGAGTGGGAGGGATTCGAACAATCAGAACGAAAGGTAAAAGCCCATGAAAATCAAGGACTTTTACTCGTTGTTAGCAATTTTGTTAGCATAAAAGGATTTGAGCTTTTCGAGAGAGGCGGAGACGTCGGAGCGGGCGACGTGGGTGTATATCTCTTTCATGATTTTGTCATTTGCCCAGCCGCCGATTTCCTGACTTACGATTTCCGGAATTCCCAGGTGGGCGGAGAGGCTGGCGAATGTGTGGCGCAGGCCGTGGACGCCCGGACTCGGGAGACCGGCGGACTCGCAGATCCGGCGCAATCCTTTGCGCAAGCCCTCCTGGCTGCAGGTCATCACCTTCCCTTCCGGCTGGCGGGCCGCATCGAGCGCCTTCTTGAGCTCCGGAATCAGAACGGGGACGTCCCGGACAGATGTCTCGTTCTTGGCGCCGTCCTTGAGAATCCAATTGCCGTCCTTGTCCTTGATGCGAACCCGGCGGACCTTTACAACGTCCTTTGTGACATCCTTCCAGTCAAGGCCGTCTATTTCCGCGATCCGAAGGGAGGATAACGCCAGCAGCAGAGGTATGCAATACGGACTCTCCTTCGAGGCGGCGACAAAGGCCGGGATCTGCTCCGGCTCCAAAAAGCTGACCTTGTCCATCTCCTTCGCCTTCTGTGCGGATGCCTTGCCAATGGTCACAGCAGGGAATTTAACATCGTTTGCGGTGACAACGGTCTTCACCATGCCCACGGATACCTTGACGGTCTTCGGCGCGTAGGAGGCCAGCATTTCGTTCACAGCACGCTGCCATTGCCGGTCTGTGATCCGGTCCAGGCGCTGGCTCATGAGATCCCGGAAATGGTTGTTCTTGATGTTGTAGTATTTTCGAATTGTTGAGGGACTCAGACCGTTGCTCCGGTCGTCGCAGTAGATCTCGATTGCACGTGCAAGCGTGACGTTGGCGTCGATGATCCTCTGCTCCCTCTTCCCGGCCAGGTGCTCGGCCTTGATGAGCTGGGCCTTCTTGATGCAAGCCTTCTCGGTCTGCTCCGTGACGCTGATGCTCTGACCACCCAGGCGGAGCTGGACGAACCAGGAGCCGGAGGGCAGGCGGCGGGGCTTGGGGGTTTTCATATCTATTCCTCTTTCTTCCTGGCAAAAAACAGAACCCATACGGCAAGGGCTATGCCCACAATACCCGTTAATGTATCGACGAAACTTGGGTTTTTCGTTTCAAATCCGGTTACCATAAGGATAGAGGCAAGAAGAAGCAAGAAAATGCGAAGAATGGTATGCAAAATATTGCCCTCCTTTCAAGGTTATTGCACGGTTATTGCAATATTCTCGTTGAATTTGCAGAATTAACGCAAAAAACGCGATAATACTGCTGATTTTTATCTTTTGATTATCTTTTGATTATCGTGCATTTTTCGAACGATTCTGCACGATAACGCACGGCGTGCGAAAAATCTTATTTCCGTTTCAGCTTTTGTGCGATCCAATTCCACAACAATATTGGGAGTCCAAGAATGTCCATAACAATGCCTCCGACCACGATAATGACGAGCGGAATCAGAGGAAGGGCAAGAAGAGCCAGCACTGATATAGTATCCATAAGCACCTCCGAAGCAAACTGCAAGCAAACTGCAAGCAAACAACAAGCAAGGAAGGAGTAAGCAAACCGCAAGCAAGAATAAGAACAAGTATAAGAACAAGTATAAGAACAAATGTTAAAGAGAGTAAAGAGAAAAGGTCACTCATTCGCTTCTGCTTCGATTTGCTTGATCGGCAGGACGGACCAGAGGTGGCCTTTTTTGATGTGCTTGAGCTCGTGGTCCAGGGCCTCGCGCTGTTTGGCCCGGCAGAGATTGGCGTTCACGTAGACGTCGTAGGTGTCGTCCTCGTTGGGGAGGACCAGGGCCTCGGAGCCCATGGGCAGAGGGATCACGCGGATGAAGACGTCGAAATCATACAACTCGGATGCTCCTTTCCGGGACGTTCGTCCCATGCGGCGTGCGGGCGCATATAGGGCCGATGTTGGCATCGGCCCCTACGGAGGGACGGGCACTAGCTTTGCGTCGCCGTCCCCTACGGCTTGTTGCGGATGGCCTCGATGATGCGGACGGCCTGCTCCACGTCCTCCTTGGTTGCGCCTTTCGCCAGCTTGAACAGCATTCGCATCTCGCTGCGGGAGCGCAGCTCCTCCAGGTATTCGTCCAGCTCGGGATCCTCCGGAGCCTCGCGGCCTTCGCCGGTGATCGTCTCAATGGGGACTTCCAGGTATTCCGCAATCTGGGAAAGTCTGGCATAGGATGGGCTGGTGCCGCGCTTATACCACCGGGAAATGACTCCGTTCCCCATGCCAAGGTCCTTCTCCATCTGCTTGATGTTTGTTCCTTTTTCGCGGCAAAGCTCGCGCAGATCGTCCAGTGATATCATACGTCCTGACCTCCCCAAAAATTTTTCCGAAAATCGTCATTTGCCTATTGACAAATCGTCATATGACGACTATAATACATTCCAGAGGGCAAAACCAAACCGAGCCCCCAAGAAATGCGGACTTCCGTTCGTCAATATGCGTTTCACCAAAACAATAATAGCATATAAGCGACTGAAAGTCAAGGAAAAATGGCGGGCATTACCCGCCGGAATACGGGAAGGAGGATTGATCGGATGAACGTGGATCGGATCCGGGCTCTCTGCCGGGAGCACGGTACGAATCTCAAGCAACTGGAGCTGGCGTTGGGCATCGGAAACGGTGTGATCGCACGCTGGGAGACCAGATCCCCGACGCTGGCCAACGTGAAGGCGGTTGCGGACTACTTCGGCGTGACGCTGGACGAGCTGATCGGGCCGGGGGAACCGTCCTCGGAGGACAAGGCCATGGTAGCAGATGCCATGGGGAATTAAGTGGACATGCGGGACGTGCACTAGCTTCGCGTCGCCGTCCCCTACGACGAAAGGAGAGGGACCATGAACGAGATGACACACATCATCAAATACTACGCGACGAAAGCCCTGGTCAGGCCTATATATGTACCGTGCTTCGGTACGGAAAGCCTCGCAGAAAAAATCATTGGTTTGAAGCGGGTTGACGCAATCAAGATAAGAATTGTCGAATACAAGAATCGAGATGCTCAGGTCGAAGGCGCGTACAAGCGGTGTTCGACCGGTTCGGAGAGGCAGAACGCAAACCTGCAGATCCTTTTCAACGAGAACATTGAAAACGAGATCGAGTGCATTGACACACAAGATTTGATCAAGCGACTGCCAAAAGCAGTCCGGGATCGGCTGGAACGGTATCGCGCAGATTCCGCAGTTATGGAGACCGAAGGATTTGAGTGGTATGAGCACGTGGCTGAAATCGAAGGCTACATCCACGCTCTCGTTGATGCCGGCATTGTCCTGGAGAACGGCGCTCAAATTCTGGAACAGTACTGCAGGAATAAATAATGTCGGGACGGAGGACCCGTCCCCTACGACGAAAGGAGAAAGCACAATGGACGAGACGTTTGAGGAGATGCGGATGAAGGACTTGATGAATATCGAGGATCAAATCCGCGATCTGGAGCGCAGCCCGGAGGTGCGGCTGGCCCGGCAGTACGAGCAGATCCGCGACAGGCGGCTGGCGTATTTGCAGGAGCTCAAGAATCAGGCGCGGTTCGGCAAGCGGCTCCATGACATGGGATGGGCGTTCACGCCGGAGGCTGGGTATGCCGAAACTTAAGAAGCAGTACGATCCCTGATTGCCGCTACGAAAGGAGATTGAAATGAATCACTACGAAAAAGCCAAGCAGATCGCGCGCATCGTGGTCGACGCCTATGAGGAGGCCGGCATCAACACCGACGGCGTCAACATCGAGACCATGATCTATTTTCTGGAAACTGCTTTCGGGAAGGAAGCCAAGGACGCTGTGATGATGGCGCTCCGTGACTGTGTGATCGAAGGCATCAAGGCTTCCGCCTGAAGAAAGGAGCAAAAATGAGCAACGGAAACTTTATCATCTGCGGATTCCCCGGAGTCGGGAAGACCACCGCAGCGAAAAACCGCAATATCCTGGACATGGAGAGCTCCGGCTTCCACTACAAGTTTGATCCGGAGAGCCGTGAATTTACGCCGAATCCGGACTGGCCGACCAATTACCTTGATGCCATCGAACAGGCCTACCTGAACGATCACAATGAAATCATTTTGACGTCCACGCATGAAGATGTGGTGCTGAGCCTGCTCAACAATCGGGAGCTTCCGGTCATTGTGGTCGTTCCGGAGGCAACACTCAGAAACGAGTACATGATCCGCTATCTGAAGCGCGGATCCGATCCGGAATTCATCTACAGCATGTACAATAACTGGCTTGGCTACATCGAGAAAATCTACCGGCTTGTCACGAATGACGGGCGAAAGGTCCCCGTCATCAATCTGAAATCGGGGCAGTACCTCAGCGACGTGCTGCCGATGTACTGAGGAGGGGCAGATATGGGAATCAAGGACGCAAAGCCCTGCCCGCGATGCGGAGGCCATCCCGCCATCGTCAAGGATCCTGTTTTCTTCGGAAGGATGTACTGCACCTGCAACAATCCCTCTTGTCAATGGTATCGCTTTTGCACGGATGATTTTTCGGGGCGGAACGAAGCCTGGGCGGTAAGCCGGTGGAACAGTCATCGAATGAAAGTCTTGTGGAAGGAGGACGACTGATGCCAAAACTTAAAAAGGCCTACGATCCATGGGAGCGCTACCGGGGCGCTGTGGTTGGGCGGATGTTCGTGATGGACTACGGCCTGGCGGAGCTCGCCGGGCGGATGGGGCTGACGATCCCGACGGTAAGACGGTACATCAAGGAGCCGGGGCGGATGTCGCTGGACCAGATGCGGCAGATGAACCGGATCCTGGACATCGAGGCGGAAGACGCGAGAGCGCTTCTGGCCTACAAATGATCATCGGACTCATTGACGTTGACGGTCACAACTTCCCGAATCTCGCACTTATGCGGATCTCTGCCTACCATAAAGCCCAGGGTGACCACGTTGAATGGTATCAAGGGGTGATGATTCAACCCTGGTACGACATCGTATATGCGAGCAAGGTCTTCTCCGACGACTATACGCCTGATTTCGACTGGGCGTCAGTTACCAATGCGGAGGACATCCGCAAGGGCGGAACCGGATACTGCATTTCCCTTGGGCCTGACGGGAAGGAACACTTCGACGAGAGCAAAAACCATTCGCTGCCCCCAGAGATTGAGCGCTGCTTTCCTGATTACAGCATCTACCCTCAATATGATTTTGCAATCTCTTTCACGTCTCGCGGATGCCCAAATAATTGCGGATTCTGTCACGTCACCCAGAAGGAGGGCCGATGCTCCGTGAAAGTGGCGAACGTCAGCGATTTCTGGCGACCGGACATTGGGAAAAATGTGATCCAGGTTATGGACCCGAATATCACAGCTTGCAGAGAGAAACGAGACCTTTTCCGGCAATATCGCGAAACGGGAACCGTGTTGGAGTTTAACCAGGGTCTGGACATCCGGCTGATCAACGATGAGGACATCGAGGACCTGAACGCAATGCGGTTGCAGAAGATCCATTTTGCATGGGACCGCACAGATTTGGATCTCACAAAACGGTTTGAGTATTACAAGAGCCGCACGAAGCACAAACCAAAAGGCAGATACGGAACCGTCTACATTCTCACCAACTACGACGATTGCTCCGTGGAAGAGCATATCCGGCGGGCCGAATGGAGAATTAAGACCCTACGGGACATGAAATTCGACCCGTACCTAATGGTCTATGACAAACCACACGCACCAAAACTTTTACTCGATATGCAGAGATGGTGCAACAATAAAATTATCTTTGGGCGTGTAAAGACGTTTGAAGAGTATAGGGTACAGAAAGGACGGTAAACAATGAACGAGCTTTTGATGGATGTCGCGAAGGCGATTGCCGTGGTGACGGCGGTGCTCTGGATTCCCTGTGGGATCATCGGGATCGGCTGGTGCGTGCGCTGGGCGATCCGGGAGCGGCGCTGGTGGAAGGCCGCGAAGCGGGAGGCATTTGATGAGGAGCGGGACGGCGACGCGAAGCTAGTGCACGTCCCCTACGGAGAGGAGGTTGTTTACAGATGACCAAGAATCAGGAGGATTTCCGGGATATCGTCGAATTGATCCGGAAGGGGGAGGACATCAGCCAGGAGGAGCTTATCGACTGCTGCGGCTACGCCCAGGACGGCGTGAACGAGCTCTACGTGCTGCTCAGGGCCTTTCGCGACGGGTACAAGGCCCAGCAGGACGCCCTGCGCCGGAAGGATCAGAAGCTGGATCAGGCGATCCGGACGATCCAGAGCAAGGACAGAACGATCTGGGTGCTGAACCAATTGGTCCGCGTGCTGAACCAGAAGATCCGCGAGCTGGGAGGCGAGATCGGGACAGGGGACCTGTCCCCTACGAAGAGAGGGGAAGACTGATGGATTGGGAGAGCATGGAGCTGCAGAGGCAGCAGAACCGCTACGATCCGGAGCTGGTGCGGTGCTGGTTCTGCCGGCGCTGCGGGAACGAGATCTACAGCGCCGAGACCTACGAGGAACACGAAGGGATGTGCCAGTATTGCTGGGAGGAGAACGATGAAACAGATCAGACCACGTGACATGACGCAGGGGGCCTTCGCGGAGCTGCTGAAAGGGGCCGGCTTCGGGGCCTGCTCCAAGGCCGCTGTGAGCCTTGCTGAGAGGCCGGAGGATTCGGGAGTACAGTTTACCCGGGAGGCCAGGAAGGCCGCGCAGGAGCTGTTAAAATCGACGCAGGAGGGAACGGCGGAGCGGACAAGCAATGCTTGTCCCTACAGGGACGAGAACCGGAAGAACGGGCGGAAGACCACGGTGTGGCTGGATGATGAGCTCCGGGCATGGGTGGAGAAGGAAGCCTATCTGACGGACTCGTGTGTTGGAGAATTGATCAGGAATATTCTTCGTCAGGCGATGGAGAACGACGCGGCCAAGAAGTACAAGGCCCTGCACTGGATGAACCCGGAGCACAACGAGCGCTTTCGGAAGTCCAACGTGGAGCACAGGACGCTGGCTGACATCGTTTGCGAAGCAATAGAAAATGCCGCCTCCGATGTTGGCGCATCGGAAGCGGCGGGAGAAAGAACAAGGTAGGCTGATGAGGAAGAGGCCGTGAGATTCACGGCCCTACAGCCTGCCTCCATGATACCACAACATCAAACACATTTCAAGGAGGTTTTTACAAAAATGAAACTGTATGAGATTGATCAGCAGATCGCGGCCATTTTTGAGGCCATGACCATCGACGAGGAGACCGGGGAGGTCATCCTCGATACCGAGGCGCTGGAGGCGCTGCAGGAGGAACGGACCAGGAAACTGGAGGGCGCTGCCCTCATGGTGCGGAACCTGGAGGCCGAGGCCAAGGCGATCGAGGCAGAGGCCGACCGTCTGACGGCACGGCAGAAGGCAGCGAAGAACAAGGCAAAGCGGATCCGGGAGTGGCTTGGCTTCGCCCTGGGAGATGAGAAGCTGAAGACGTCGATGGTGTCCGTTTCGCCCATCAAGCCGAAGCCCACCGCTGTCATCGACGATCCCTGGGCGGTACAGGGCTGGTTTGTCCGCGACATCATCCGAGATGTCGCGTGGGCGGACATGAGCGAAGAGCAGAAGGGCGAGTTCCGCCACGTGAGCGACCTGCTCGACCGGAAGGATCCGGCCCCGCAGTATTCCAAGGCCGGCATCAAGAAGCTCATCGACGAGGGCTACGTGATCGACGGCGTACACATCGAGGCCGGCAAGCCCAGCGCGCAGATCCGGTAAGGGGGTGGGGATATGGCTGAGAATCTGAGATTCTACGAGGCGGGACGGACGGTCCCCCAGGAGGCCACGAAGCAGTTCAACAACGGACGCTTCTCCGGCACGGACATCAATCCGATGTGGCGAATCAAGAAACTCACGGAGCTCTTCGGGCCTGCCGGTCTGGGCTGGTACTACGAGGTCCTGAGCGAGCGCTCCGAGGTCGTGGGCGATACCACGATGGCGATCGTGGACCTGCACCTCTACATCAAGGACCCGGATTCCGGCGAGTGGAGCAGGCCGATCTTCGGGACCGGCGGCAACGTCCTGCTGGCAAAAGGCCGGGCCTCCGACGAGGGCTACAAGATGGCCCTCACGGACGCTCTGAGCGTCGCCTGCAAAGCGCTGGGCATCGGGGCGGACATCTACTACTCCAAGGATAAAACTAAGTACACGGCGGCTGAGAGCGGACGAGGCGGGACGGGCACTAGCTCCGCGTCGCCGTCCCCTACGGAGGCGCCGGCGCCGACGACGTATAAGTGCCGCAGGTGCGGGGCAGAGATCGATGAGTCCGCCGCAAACGTGAGTTACGCCGAGAGCAAGCGGATCTTGTGTCCGGAATGCCTGCAGGCGTGGAGAGACTGGAAGGCCCAGCAGGGCCAGGGAGGTAACTGATATGCTTAACATCATCGTCATTCACGGAAGACTCACGAAGGAACCTGAGCTCCGCATGACGCAGGGAGGGACGCCGGTGGCGTCCTTCACGGTGGCGGTAGACCGGGACTACAAGGCCGAGGACGGCAAGCGGGAGACCGACTTCGTCGACTGCGTTGCATGGCGCAAGGGCGCCGAACACATTGCCAACCACTACCGTAAGGGCTCCGAGATCCTGCTCACCGGCAGGCTGCAGAGTCGGGATTGGACGGACAAGCAGGGCAACAAGCGCAAGGCCTGGGAGATCGTCGTGGAACGGACAGACTTCTGCGGGAGCAGGCAGGACGGTGGCCGGGACGCCACCTCATCCGGCGCTTACGCGCCACCTTCCCCTCAAGGGGAAGGCTTTGCGGGGGGCTTCGCGGAGCTGACTGACGACGACGGGGACCTCCCCTTCTGAGAGGGGGGAGGACACCTTGGAATTCTCGAAAGCAAAAAACTGCCCGTTTTGCGGCGGAGAACCGATCCTGATGTATAAGTATAGCTCCTACGGCTATATTTTTGGATTTGTTCAATGCCAGACATGCGGCGCAAGCACAAAAGCTAAGCGCGTATATGGAAATCCCCAAGACGACGACTTCTATAGCCAATTCGAATATGAAGAAGTTCTCCGCCTCTGGGAGCGCAGATGCGGAGAGGAGAGATAGATTGTGCCGAACAGGATTCTGAAGGAAAGCATCTGCACGTCGGAGGAGATCGACAAGCTGAGCGCCTTCCAGGAAACAGTGTTCTACCGGCTGATCGTAAACTGTGATGACTTTGGGAGAGCGGATGCAAGACCAAAGCTGCTGGCATCCAAGCTCTTCCCCTTGAAGGATATTCGTGCCGCCCAGATAGAGGATGCCCTCCGTGCGTTGACCTCTGCAGAACTGGTGATAACCTACACCGTAGGGGGAAAGCCCTTCTTGCAGATGAAGACGTGGGACAAACACCAGCAGGTGCGGAACAAGGTCAGCAAGTTTCCTTCGCCGGAGGATGCAGATTGTGAGCAGTTGCAATCAAATGATATCATTTGCAATCAAATGATTGCAAATGTCCCCGTAATCCAATCCAATCCAATCCAATCCGAATCCAATCCGAATCCGAATCCGAATCCGACGCGCGCGCGAGACGCGCTGAGTGTGTTTGGAGCATTTGCGGGAGAAGATCATGATTTGGCTGTGGCCTTGGCGGATTATGCCCAGATGCGGAAGGCGATCAAGAAGCCTTTGACGGCCAGGGCTGCGGAGCTGATCTGCGGGAAACTGCAGAAGGACTTCCGGCGAGAGGATTGGATCGCGGTACTGGATCAATCCGTTGCGAATTCGTGGCAGGGGCTGTTCCCCTTGAAGGGGGCTGAATCCGGCGCAACAAGGAAGGCCAGGGCCATGGCTGCGGACATCCAGCACCACGGGGCTCCGATGTCTCCGGCGATGCGGGCGGCTGTGGACCGGATTATGAGAGAGGGGGAGGACGATGCTTAACGGCGTTTTGCTTTCGACCGTCATCCATCAGGAGGGATGCCGCCCGGAGAAGCTGGCCTACCTCTGCGGAATCCCATGCGGTCGGGTCTGGGAGATGCTCTGCGGGGTGGAGGAATGCACCCAGCGCCAGATCGACCGGATGTGCACGGTGCTGCGGATCACGCCGGATCTGCGGCGAGAGATCTTCGGGGAGGTGCAGTATGAATAAATACGGCGCGATCAAGACACGGGGGTACGACAGCAAGAAAGAGGCACGGCGGGGAGACGAGCTCCGCCTCCTGGAGAGGGCCGGGAAGATCCGGGACCTGCGGGAGCAGGTGAAGTACGAGCTGATCCCGACGATGTACGAGGCGGCGGACGGCACGGTTATGGCATCGACGCAGGAGGACCCGATCAGTCAATGGTCTCGGAAGAAGCGCGGCATGTGGTGCGTGGAACGGGCGGCGTCTTACATCGCGGATTATGTCTATGTGGACGAGAATGGTGAGACGGTGGTAGAGGACGTCAAGAGCCCGGCGACCAGGACCCCGGAATATATCCTGAAGCGGAAAATGATGTTGTGGATCTACGGGATCCGGATCAAGGAGGTGTAGGAATGCCGAAGAAGGTGAATCCGAGAAAGATCCCCTGCACCGGGGCGGACGTGAAGAGGGCCTACATAGAGGGCATTGAGATCGGGATCCGGCAGGCCATCAAATGCACCCTGTACATCCTGCTGGACAAGCACCAGGCGCCGGTGGAGGACGTCCGACAGCTGTCGGATGAGCTGTCCTGGCTGGCACAGCGGATCAACGAGGGGCGGATCTCGTGGGGGTTCGTGGACGAGGTGCTGCACGAGAACCACGTGGAGGTGCGGTTGAAATGAGTGTTATCATCAAGGGCATGGAGATGCCGCTTTAAGGACTGTGCAACAGAAATCATGAAAGACAAGTCGTATGAGGAAATTAGCCAGTACGACACACGCCCAGACTGGTGTCCCCTCCTCCCCCTCCCGGAAGGGCATGGGGATTTGATTGACCGGGATGCGCTGATAAAAGAAATCGATGATCGTAGCATGAGCGATAGTGATTGGTGGTATGAGGATCGGATCGAAGAGATGCCACCCATCGTACCAGCGGAAGGGGGCGGCGAATAGTTGCTTTACGGAAACTGCCCCTATTGGGATTGTCCAAACAGGAATGAAATTGGGTATTGCAAGACCACAGCTTGCATCAATCCGAAGTATCAAAGCAATACATACAGAACGACGGCAACAACATCAACAAGCGACAACGAAACATACTGGACGAATCATACGGAAGGAGGCGGCTAGGATGGATGAAATGCTCTCAGACAAGCGTTTCGTGCTTTGCGGGGGCAGATGGGTGTTCTGCGATGAGAACTGCGCTTATTGCGACCAGAATCGTACAACAACAACGAACGCCACCATCACCACATCGGAATACAAAATAGACAGTTGCGGAAATGTGAGGAGGGCTGACAATGGCAACTGAATTCATCAGCCGGGAGGCGACAATTGAACGATTCTGCAATGTTTATTGCGGATGCTCTCCAGATGAATGCGGATTCAAAATTCCACAGGATGGGGCAGAGGAATGTGCCGCCGTCCGAGCGTTGCAGGAGATCCACGCCGCAGATGTGCGGCCTGTGGTGAGGGGAAAGTGGGAAAAGCACGAAGATTTTGACCCTTATGGTGGTGGTAGATTTGTCGAGTGGGTATGCTCAGAGTGTGACAAACGGCTCCGTGGAGATTGGGCGACAAGAAATCATATCGAGGAAACGCCAACAGAGAACTTCTGCCCCAACTGCGGAGCGGATATGAGGGAGGTGAGTGAGGATGGCTGATACGGAATATATCTCAAAAGAAGCGGCCCTCGCCTGTTTTACCGATTGGATTGACCGCTACGGTCATGAGCATTCTGCTGATGAAATAGCAGAGTACCAGAGGATAGAGGAATTGCCTGTCGCAGATGTGCGGCCTGTGGTGCGAAACGAAAAGAAAATCCTTGATGTGACTTGCGGTGACCGAACAATCTGGTTTCAGAAGAACGAACCGCACACGATTTATTGTGACAAGCGGTGCGAAGAATGGGAAGGTGACTTCGGCAAGGTTTTGAGAGCAGACGGCAAGCAGAAGCACCGCCACCTCGTCATCAATCCCGATGTGCTGTGTGACTTCACAGATCTTCCGTTCAAAAACTGTTCGTTTTCGCTGGTCGTGTTCGACCCTCCGCACATAGAAAACTTAGGAGCTGGCGCGTGGATGAGAAAATCCTACGGCTCTTTAGACGGCGATTGGAAACCGATGATCCGCAAGGGCTTTGAGGAATGTATGCGCGTGTTGAAGCCTGACGGCGTGCTTGTGTTCAAATGGTCGGATGTTTCCGTCAGCACACGCGAGATCCTCAATGTGATTGGGCAAGAACCTCTGTTCGGTCATAGAAGCGGCAAGAAGATGAACACGCATTGGATGTGCTTCATGAAGTTCGATGACTGCCCCAACTGCGGAGCGGATATGAGGGAGGTGGACGCAGATGGCGAAAGCTGAGGGTCTGTTGCCGAAGTTCTTGCATTTCCAGACGAAAATCAAATACACGGAAGATCATAATATTGAAGTTCAGTTGGAAAATGTTACAGACCACGATTGGGTGGAGGTCGTGATGTGCAAGGACTGCATACACGCCGGAGACCGTGACTGTCCGATTGACTGGCCTAAAAATTGGGAGGACTACTGCTCCTTCGGTGAGAGGAGGGAACCGAATGACAGATGGACAGAGGAAGATCTGCCTGCGGGCGATTGATCACTTTGGGGTAAACCACCAGAAAGAGAAGGCCGTCGAGGAGCTCTTGGAATTGGGCACCGAGATCATGCACGATCTGGACGGGCGGGCCAGGATGGACGCGATCCGAGAGGAGCTCGCCGACGTGATCATCATGGCGGAGCAGCTGCGGATCATCTACGGAGGAAGGGCCGTGGACGAATGGATCGAGAATAAGCTGGAACGGTTGGAGCGCAGGATCGCGGGAGAAGGAGACATGGAGCGTAGACGGGGGACCACCTCATCCGCCCTTCGGGCACCTTCCCCTCAAGGGGAAGGCTTTTGAGGGAGGCGCGGGAGATAGAAATGGCCGGAAAACAGAGAGCGAATGGTGACCTGTACGTTGCGAGTGGACGGGCCTATGCGGAGGTGGTACGGCTGGCAGAGCTGAAAGGAATGAGCATATGCGCATTATGCAGACGGATGTGGATACCGCGATCAACTTTGTACGGTTGGCTGGAAGGGGCAAGCAATCCGAATTGTACTCAATTAGCAAAGCTCCATGCGGAGGGCGCGGACGTGATTTTTATTCTGACCGGAAAGACTGGAGGTACATATGGCAACGTATGAGCAACGTAAGAGCATATTCCTGCCGCCGGAGGCGGTGGAGCGGACCAGGTACACGTGCAGAGACGAGGAGGGACGGTGCAGGCTGATGCCGGACGTGGATCTGATGGACGCGCTGGAGCACCTGTGCCGCATCGAGGAGCGCAGCATGGGCGTGCTGGTGCAGGGCGTTTCAGACACCCAGCGGGCGATCTCCGAGGCCAACAAGCTGCGCTGGGAGGGACGGAGGGACTGATGGCAAACACGGTATGGCGGGCGGAACGGGCGCGATGCCCGTTCTACCGAAAGAGCTACGACGTCTCCGTCACCTGCTCCGTCAACGAGGAGGAGACCATCCGATACCGGTTCGCAACGGAGGCAAGGTGCGACGAGCATTTCCGGCGACATTGCGCGGTCCGTTACATGAGCTGCCCGATATACAAGCTGATTGAGAGGATCATCGGGATCTAATAATAGGGAAAGCCCTCTGCCTGTCGGCAGGGGGCTTTTTTTGTCCTGTTACATGACGATGGGAGAAGGGCGGCGTGGTATGGTTTTTGTAAGGCATGGCGCACCGGTGTGCGCCGCTACAGGCGGGACGGCGACGCGAAGCTAGTGCACGTCCCCTACATGAGAGAGGAGGTGGCGGGATGCTGCCGAAATTGAAACCGAAGCAGGCGAGATTTGTGCGGGAGTACATCGACAACGGCGGGAACGCGACGCAGGCCGCCATCGCCGCCGGGTACGCGGAGAAGAACGCCAGGGTAATTGGGGCGCAGAACTTAACAAAGGTTAATATAAAAGAAGCAATCCGGGAATTGACGGAGGCACGGGAGAAATCCTCCGGGATCACGGCGGAGTGGGTGCGGCAGCAGATCGCCCAGATCGCCCAGAAGGAGGAGGCCAAGGACCAGGACAGGTTGAAGGCTTTGGACATGCTGGCGAAGATGCTGGGGCTTTATGAGAGGCGAGACGAGGAGCAGCAGGGCATCCGCGTGGTGATCGAGGACGAGGCAGAGGAGTGGGCCGTATGATGACGGGAGACCACCTCATCCGGCCCTGCGGGCCACCTTCCCCTCAAGGGGAAGGCTTTGTGGAAGGCTATAAGGAGGGAAATTATGTTATATCCGAAATTGATGGTTAGGCCCAGGAGCACGCACACGGTGACGAAGTTCGGCGGGCTGAACCACAACCTGGAGGCCCCGCTGGGGCAGTGGTACGACGAGCGCAACCTGAGCGCGGACGGATATCCGGCGCTGCAGGCGGCGAGGATGCCTGCCGTGGCCTACAACGTGGACGGCAACGAGCTGTCCGGCGTGGAGATTGTCGCGGCTGCAGGCGGCGACCACATCGTCCTGCTGGATCGGTTGGGGCGGCTCTATTGCAACGGGCACAGCGTCCAGACCATCGGCACGGAGGGCGTTGTGTACTCGTGGAGCATCACACATGTGGATGAAGAAAACCCGCCGCTGCGGATCTCGCCGGAGTCCGGGTCCACGACGGATTCAACGGCATTGGGTGGTCTGGTGACACGGACGGAGCCGCTGCGGATCTACTGCACAGGAACAGGCGACAACCCGGAGAATATGCAGTGGTATTACAACGACGCCACGTTCCCGACAGGGATCCGATCCACCTACCGATATGTGCCGACGGATCACTACTCCTACCAGTGGGATCTGTACGACTTAGGGATCACGGTCGCGTCAATCGCACAGGTGGACGCCGGGGATTACATCGAGATCAACTGCAGCCAGCATACCAGCTATGACCAGGATGCCACGTATATGGTGCGGATGGGGGCCTACGTGCTCATCCTGCCGGACGGCGTGATGGTCAACGTGGCGGCTCTGGCGGACGGACAGGATGTGCAGCCGGAGAGCATCAGCTCGGTGCAGCATCTGAGCAGGGGAGGTTGGTTAAACTTCAAGCCCTGCACCCTGGACGGTACGATCCTGCAGCCGCAGGCCGGTGTAGATCCGCCAAGCGACCACACGCTGATCTGGGCGGACACAAGCGGAGACCGAACAGTGATGCGGCAGTGGTCTTCGGCGCTGTCAAGCTGGCAGGCGATGCAGGCGACCTATGTGCGCATTGAGATCCAGGACCTGGAGGCCGCGCAGCTATGGTGCAATGACGTCCTGCGGCAGTGGGACGCAGTCAGATTCACGCTGGACGCCGGGAACACCGACTATTACGACGAGGACGGCGAAACCATCTTCAACACCAGACTGGAGGATGAGCTGCTGTACATCCTCAACAGCTCCCAGGTGATCTATAAGATCGGAGAGGATGCCAACAGTCATCAGCCGTATCTGGTCATCCAGGGAATCCTGGATCGAGGCGCAAAAATCGGCGCGGTGAGCAATGAAGCGCTGATCGTGGCCCGGCAGATGCCGCAGATGGATTTTGTCGTGGAGTGCGGAAATCGGCTGTGGGGGTGCTATTACGGCAAGAATGAGGACGGCGAGATTCTGAACGAGATCTACGCATCTAAATTGGGCGATCCCCGCAACTGGAGCTGCTACATGGGCTTGTCCACGGATTCCTGGACGGCCTCCAGGGGCGTGGACGCACCCTTCACCGGCGCGGCTGTGCTGGACGGGCATCCGCTGTTCTTCCGGGAGGAATCTTTGGAGAAAGTCTATCCCAGCAGCAGCGGGGCCCATCAGATCCAGACCTTCGACCTGGAGGGCGTGGAGGATGGCAGCGCCAACAGCCTGGTGGTCATCGAGGACAAGCTGTACTACAAGTCCCGGCAGGGCATCTGCGTCTACACCGGCACCCTGCCGCAGCGGATCTCGGCGGCGTTCGGAGAGCTGCGTTACCGCAACGGCAGCGCGGCACGGCACGGCAGGCGCTACATCATTTCCATGGACCCCGCAGACGGCAGTGACAGACTGCTGGCGGAGTACGACATCCCGACCGGCATCTGGCATCTGATGGATGAGGCGTTCGACGGCAGGGCCGTGACCTTTGAGGACAACGCCTACTACATCCGGGAGGGGATGCTGTGGCAGCACGGCGGGCACCGGAGTCTCGGCGGCGCCTGGTATGCGGAGTCCGGTGTGATCGGATATGAGCTGCCGGAGCATCGGTACATCTCCTGCGTCCGAATCCGGCTGGAGCTCGGGAGACGGGCGACGGCGCGGGCTGCGATTCTATACGAGGACAGCGGCGATTGGCTGGACAAGGGCGAGATCGGCACGGCGGCGCTTCGGACTACGGAGCTCAACATCTATCCCAGGCGGTGCGACCATTTCCGGTTCCGGATCTCCGGCAACGGAGACTGCACGATTCTTTCCATCAGCTACCGCATGGAGCGGTCGGAAGGAGGACATTGATTATGGCGTTTGATTATCCGGCACCGCTGACCGGCGACACCAGGCGTGATCTGGAGCGGCTCTGGGAAGAGCTGTTCCGGCTGATTGAGGAGCTGCGGCTGCTGCAGGAGGAGCTGGCGCGGAAGGACGCGGGGAGCAATGATTGATCTGTATATCGGGAGACCGAACCGGAAGCAGGAGATGATGCTGAAGGCGCAGACGAAGCATGTGGGCTTCGGCGGGGCCAGAGGCGGCGGGAAGAGCTGGGCCGTGCGGACCAAGGCGAAGCTGCTGGCCCTGCGGTATCCGGGCATCCGGATTCTGATCGTCCGGCGGACCTATCCGGAGCTCATCAACAACCACATCCAGATCCTGCGGACAGAGCTGCTGGGCATCGCCCGCTACAACGATAAGGATAAGGTGCTGCGGTTCGGGAACGGGAGCCAAATCAACTTCGCCTACTGCGCAAAGGACCAGGACCTGGACCGGCTGCAGGGCGTGGAGTACGACATCATCTTCCTGGACGAGGCGACCCAGCTCTCAGAATATCAGATGAAGACCATCTCCGCCTGTCTGCGCGGCGTCAATGACTTCCCGAAGCGCATCTACTACACCTGCAACCCCGGAGGCCAGGGGCATGGGTACATCAAGAGAATCTTCATCGACAAGCGCTACGAGGAGGGCGAGATCCCGGAGGAGTATTCCTTCATCCAGTCTCTTGTCACAGACAACAAGGCGCTGATGGAATCGCAGCCGGACTACGTGAAGCAGTTGGAGGCCCTGCCGGACAAGCTCCGCCGTGCCTGGCTGGAGGGCGACTGGGACATCTTCGAAGGGCAATTCTTTGAGGATCTGCGCACCACGCCGGATCTCATCAAGTGCAGCGCCGCAGGCGTGGACCCGGAGGAGGCTGCGGCCCGTGGGCTGTGGACCCACGTCATCAAGCCCTTCGATCCGCCTGCAGGCTGGACGCTGTACCGGTCCTTCGACTGGGGCTATTCCAGGCCCTTCTCCTGCGGCTGGTGGGCCGTGGACTTCGACGGGCGGATCTACCGGATTCTGGAATACTACGGATGCACGAAGAACGCCAACGAGGGCGTGAAAATGACGCCGGACGAGGTATTTAGGAAAATCCGTGAGATCGAGGACACCCACCGCTGGCTGCGGGGGCGGCACATCGAGGGCGTGGCGGACCCGGCGATCTGGGACGAGAGCGGCGGCGAGAGCATTGCGGAGACGGCGGAGCGGTACCGGGTGTTCTTCGGCCCGGGCGACCACAAGCGGATTCCGGGCTGGATGCAGTGCCACTACCGGCTGCAGTTCGACGAGAACGGGATCCCGATGATGTACGTGTTCGACACGTGCAAGGCGTTTCTGAGGACGGTGCCGCTGCAGGTGTACGACGAGCTGAACCCGGAGGATCTGGACACCGACATGGAGGATCACGTGGCGGACGAGTGGCGCTATATGTGCATGGCGAGGCCCATCAAGCCGGTGCCGAGGACGGAGCCGCCGGTGATCGGGTACGATCCGCTGGATCAGTATCAGGGCAAGCGGGTGAGATACAGGCCGGGCTTCGGCAGCAGTGCGATATAGGAGGCTTATATGGTAAGAATCACATTTCGGCCCGCGTCCTGGCACGGCACAGGCAGCGTCAAGGCCGAGGGACACGCAGAGCATGGGCCGCAGGGCGAAGACCTCGTGTGCGCCGCTGTGACGGCTCTGGTGGAGGGTTTCGCGGCGAACCTGGACTACATCCCGGGGCTGCAGCAGACCAGGCGCGTCGGAAACGGCGTGGAGGAGCTGCGGTGGTATCACCAGTACCACGGCGGACACAACGGCGTGCAGGAGGCCAACAGCGCGGCCTGGCATTTTTACCGGGCGCTGGAGGCATTGGCAAAGGCTTATCCGGAGGCGGTGAGCGTCCGGTGGTTGAAGCAGGAATACTACAAAGCGGGAAAGGGGAGACCAAAGCATGACAGTGTATGAGGCTGTGAGCAAGGCCCAGGAGATGCGGCCCAGCGAGGTGACCGTGGCGCAGTTGGTGCAGTGGCTGGCTGCGCTGGACGGACAGATCTGGACGGAGGTTGTGAGCCAGTACGACGGACACGTGCCGGACACCATGCCGGTCTACGGAGAGCAGGACGCGGATTCTGAGGAGGAGACCGAGCTGATGGTGGAGGCGCCCTACGACGACATGTACGTGGCGTATCTCATCATGCGGATCGATCTGTACAACGCGGACTATGAGCGCTACAACAACGAGGCCGTGCTGTTCAACGAGATCTGGCAGCGGTACGTCAACTGGTACAACCGCAATCACACGCACAAGAGCCGCGTCGAGAGGCCAGAGGAGGGGCAGCACAGGACGTGGCTGCAGTTTTAGGAGGGAAAATGTATGGCATTTATCGACAGATTCCGGCGCAGACCGGAAGAAGAAGGTGCTGGTTCCGGCGGAGTGCCTGTCGGGACGGGGAACCCGTCCCCTACGGGATTTGCAGCGCCGTCTCCTACGGGATTGCCCGGGATGATGACACCGGCGGACGTGGGGGTGGACGTGATGACCTCGCCGGAGGCCCTGGGGATCCAGCCCATCGGCGTGGACCAGATCCGGGAGGCGATGCTGATCCTGCGGCGGTACAAGGCAGGCAAGGCCAACTTTGAGAAGCGCGTGATCGAGAATGAGGAATGGTGGAAGATGCGGCACTGGAACCACATCCCGGAGAAGGGTACCACGCAGCTCAAGACAAAATCCGCCTGGCTGGTGAACGTCATCCTCTCCAAGCACGCCGACGCGATGGACGCGACGCCGGAGCCCAACTGCCTGCCGAGGATGCGGGACGACGAGGCCGAGGCGCAGATCCTCTCCAAGGTGGTGCCCGTGGTCCTACAGCAGAACGACTTTGACGTCACCTGGAGCGACAACTGGTGGAAGAAGCTCAAGGCGGGCGTAGCGATCTACGGCGTCTACTGGGATTCCTCCGCCCTGAACGGGCTGGGGGACATCGCCGTGCGCAAGGTGGACCCGCTGGCGATCTACTGGGAGCCGGGCGTCACCGACCTGCAGCGAAGCCGGAACATCTTCCACGTGGAGCTGGTGGACAACGAGCTGCTGGAGGAGGAGTATCCGGAGCTCAAGGACGAGCTGGGCGGCAAGACCTTCACCAAAAACGAATATCTATACGACGATACCGTGGACACCACGGACAAGAGCCCGGTGATCGACTGGTATTACAAGCGAAAGGTCGGAGGCCGGGACGTGCTGCACTACGTGAAATTCGTTGGGGAGCACGTGCTGTACGCCACGGAGAACGAGGCGGACACCACGGAGCGCGGCCTGTACGACCACGGGATGTATCCGTTTTTCGTGGACACGCTCTTCCCGGAGGAGGGCACGCCCACCGGCTACGGCTACATCGACATCTGCAAGGATTCCCAGCGGCAGATCGACCTGATGAACAACGCGATCGTCGCCAACTGTATCGCGGCTGCGACTCCGCGCTGGCTGGTCCGGCAGGAGGGCTCCGTCAACGAGGAGGAGTACGCCGACTGGAGCAGAGCCTTCGTGCATTTCAACGGGCAGCTCTCCGACAACGCGATCCAGCCGGTCCCGGTGCAGCAGCTCACGGGCAACTACATCACCATTTTGGATCAAAAGGTCCAGGAGATGAAGGAGACCTCCGGCAACCGCGACGTCAACAACGGCGGCACGGCAAGCGGCGTGACCGCTGCCTCCGCGATTGCAGCCATGCAGGAGCAGTCCGGCAAGCTCAGCCGCGACCAGATCCAGAGCTCCTACAACTGCTACCGACAGATCGTGCTCTGTGTGATCGAATTGATCCGGCAGTTTTACGACGCGCCCAGGTCCTTCCGGATCCTGGGGCCGGACGGGGCTGCTCAGTACGTGGAGTATGACAACCGGCGCCTTCAGATCGTCAGTACCGGGATTGATCCGGTGCTGGGCACCCAGGTGGCTGACATCCGCAAGCCTGTCTTCGACATCGAGGTAAACGCCCAGAAGCAGAGCGCCTACAATAAAATGAGTCAAAACGAGCTGGCGCTTCAGTTCTATCAGCTGGGATTCTTCAACCCGGAGGCCTGCGACCAGGCGCTCGCCTGTCTTGACATGATGGATTTCCGGGGCAAGGAGAAGGTCCGCCAGCGCGTGGAGCAGAACGGCGGCATGATGCAGATGATCCAGCAGCTCATGATGATGCTCCAAAGCGCACAGGGCGGCGCAGGAGCACCGATGGCGCAGGGCGGCGGACAATCCCCGTCCCAGGTCGGAGGCTCCGGGAAGCCTGTTAAAATCAGCGAGAACGACGCCAACGGGAACCCCAGGATGCAGAACCGCTACATTGACAACGCGAAGGCCAACGCCCAGGCCGCGACGCAGCCCAGGTAAGGAGGGAGAGACATGGCAACCAAGAAGAAGGACGAATACCAGAACACCGTGAAGAGCGGGACCGGCCCGGCGGACGTCGGACCGGGAACGAAGCACGACAGTTTTCTCGCGCTGATGGGAAAAGCACCGTCCGCGACCGGGACGACGGCTCCCGCCTACACCCCGACGGCGGCGCCGACCTTCAAACCGCAGGACAACCCCTGGTATCAGCAGGCCCAGCAGCTCATGGGGCAGATCCAGAATCGTGCGCCGTTCCAGTTTAACCTGAACCAGAACGCCCTTTATCAGCAGTACAAGGACAACTACATGAAGCAGGGGCAGCAGGCCATGATGGACACCATGGGCCAGGCGGCGGGCCTCACCGGAGGCTACGGCAGCTCCTACGCCCAGAACGTGGGGCAGCAGGCATACAACGACTATCTGACCAAGCTGGGGGACATCGTGCCGGAGCTGTACGCCCAGGAGCGGGCCGCCTATGACGCGGAGGGCAACAACCTCTATCAGATGCTCAGCGCGGCGCGGGGCATGTACGACACCGACTACGGCATCTGGCGGGACCAGGTTGGGGACGCGAGATACCAGGACGAGCTGGCCTACGCCAGGAGCCGGGACGCCATCTCCGACCAGAGATACCAGGACGAGCTCGCCTACGGTCGGCAGCGGGACACGCTCAACGACCTGTGGCGGCAGCGGGAGTACGACGACAGCCGCGCCGACCTGCTTTACAACCGGCAGTACCAGGAGGGGCGGGACGCCCTGTCCGACGCCCGGTACGCGGAGGAGCTGGCCTACGGCCGGAGCCGGGACCAGCTCAGCGACCAGAGGTATGAGCGGGAGTACAACGACAGCCGAAGCGACGCCGTTTACAGCCGCGTCATGCAGCAGATCTCCAGCGGGTATATGCCCTCTGCGGAGGAGCTGCAGGCGGCGGGGATCAGCCAGGGCTATGCGCGGTATCTGGTCAACCTGTACGCCCAGCAGCAGGCGGCGGCGGCGCAGGGGAGAACGGGCGGATCGAATCCGGGGTATGTGCCGCAGACTCCGCCGCAGACGCCGCCGGAGACTCCGCCGCAGACTCCTCCCGCGCAGGTGCTTGACGACGCCACCTACAACGGTGTCCGGCAGACGATCTATTATGCCCTCGGTTCCGGAGATTATCAGAGAGCCATGAACGCATTCGAACAGGTAGAGTCCCAGCTCAGCCAAACCCAATACAACACGCTGCTGGCCATGTTCCAGGAATGGATACGGAATCACCCGGACGGGGCGGCACAGAATCCGAACGGGTCCGGCATCTCTCCTGTAGTGCCGAAGCCCGGGAACAATCGCGGAGGAACCAAGTGACGGAGGTGGATCTATGAGCACCAAGAGAAAGCGCTACGATGACAGAGACGATCTGAGCAAGTGGCTCCAGGGAAAGACCGGAGAGAGCGGGACGACCTCGCAGACCAGCCAGACCACCCAGACCACCCAGACCACCAAGCCCCAGACGCAGCAACAGACCACGACCAACACGTCTCCGACCTCTGAGCTGGAAGACTGGCTCAAGGGCAAGGGCGGAACCACGAGCGGCACCACGAGCGGATCCACCGGCACCGCCACCTATTACCGATACATGGAGGAAGAGCAGAAACGGCGGAAGGCGCGGCAGGAGCTGGATCAGCGGCGGACGGCGACCTACACTGGGAGCAATCCTGTGGCCCGGATCATGGACTGGGGGCGGACGGCGGTACGGAATTACGCTGATACAACAGGCCTGCTGGACCGGGCGGACGCCGAGGCCAGGGCGGACGATCTGGAATTCTACACCAAGATGTACCGGGACGCCACCCGCAGCGGGAGCCAGAAGCTGGCGGACCTGGCGAAGAAACGCTACGACGAGACCTACGCCGAGTACAAGCAGAGCGAGGAGCAGATGATCCGGAAGACCACCGCCTACAACGACAAGCGCAAGGCGGACTACGAGGCCTGGCAGCAGCAGTACACGCCCGGCGAATACTACGGCACCCGGATGACCGAGGACGAGATCGCGCAGCGGCAGCGGGACATTGCCCGTACGATCCAGTTCCAGCAGCACACGGTGACTGACGCGGAGACCCGGGCCATCATCTCCAGGTCTGAGAGAATCGCCAACAGACCAGGATACGAGGGGCCGGGCTACGAAGCGGAGATGGAGACCGTGGCCCGGGAAACCAAGCGGCTGACCGATCTGAAGGAGCAGCAGGCCCGGTACAAGGCCGCGATGCAGTACGTCCAGGACAAGAAGCGGGAGGACGCGGCGGCGAAATACTCCATTGAAACGATGGGGAAGGACGCCTTCTACGACAAGGCCCGGGCCGGAAAGGCAAAGTATGAGGACGATGAAAAGGCTGCTGCCGCCAGGCGGACCGCTGCCGTGCAGGAGCAGCTGGCGGGCGGACAGGAAGACTTCTGGCTGAACTCGGACGAATACCGGAAGATCTTCAACGCCTCCGGCGGCTTCGCTCTCGCGAAAGACGACGACACCGACTGGGGCTACTACGACATCACGAAATTCTACGCCATGTACGACGATGACCCGGAGCAGGCCAAGGCCTGGCTGGAACAGACCAAGCGGCTGCGGGACGAGCAGGAGGTCCAGGCCTATGCCTATCAGTACGGACAGGAATGGACCGGACGGGTCGGTGCGTTCGTTATGTCTCCGGCGATCAGCCTTGCCTCCGGTCTGGATCCCTACGGCTCCTGGGGCCAGAAGGCATCCCGGATCGCGGAAGGTATGCAGCAGGGCGTCACGGAGGGCTTGACGGAGCACGGTCTGTTCGACACCGGAGCTTTGGCGGGAGAGGTGGAAATCCCGCTGCTTGGCAAGGTCAACCTCGGCACTTTCGCCGGGATCGGTATGTCGATGGTGCAGAGCGGCATGGTCGCCCTGCCTGCAATGGCTATCGGAGACGAGTATACCGCGATCCAGAAGACCGTTGAATTCCTCGGCACAGCGCTGATGGGCTCCTCCGCAGCCGCCTCAGACTACCGGGAAAAGCTCAAGGCCGGGTGGAGCGAGACCGCCGCGATGACGCATTCCCTGTGGGCTGGCTTGGCAGAAGCTGGTTTCGAGTACATCAGTCTGGATAAGCTGGTCGACCAAGACGTCACACGGGGTATCATCAGGAATTTCTTCACACAGGGCGGCGTGGAGGCATCGGAGGAATTCTGCACCACCGTTGCCAACCGGATCTCGGACGAGGTGCTGGCCCGGAAGAACGGGTATAACACGGCCATTGAGGACCGGGCGGACAAGCTGATGGCAGAGGGATATTCCTATGAGGGCGCCATGCAGCAGGCGAAGAAGGAATGGATCACGGAGCTCATCAACGACGCCTTTGCGGGCTTTGTCTCCGGCGGCGGCATGACGGCGATGCACCACGCGGCTGCATCCGTCGAGCAGGCTGCTGCAACACGAAGCCAGCGGGCGGAATTCGCTCAGACAGTGCAGGGCACCGAGGGCGCGGTGGAGGCCGCGAGGAAGTACGCGGCGGACCGGGGCCTGAAGGCCGTAAAGGACAGCAAGGGCAGCACCAGGCAGGACGCCCGGCAGGGCAAGGGCCTGCAGGCCGTCCAGGAGGACATAACCAAGCGAATTGAGGACGCGGCCAAGAAGGGCGGCGTACAGGGCGCGAATCAGGTTTACTCGGAGATGGTGGAGAAGTACGGGGACGGGATCCGGACGTTGGCGGACGCGGCGCTGGACAGCGCGGTCTCCACTGCAGTCACCGCGACCACGGAGGGCAGGAGGGCAAATGCCTATTCCGTGCTGGCCCACCAGGAGACCGTTGAGGGCATCCAAGACGAGCGGGCCAGAGAGGTTTCCAAGGGAGCCATGGAACGGGCCGTGTACTCCACGATGATGGACGAGACGGACGAGTCCGCCTTCCGGCGCGGGGCCAACTACATCCGCCAGAACCGTGGACAGATGTCGATGGAGGTGGAAGTGCAGAGCGAAGAAGGCACGACCAAGAAGGCCGGTGTCGTTTCGCTGACCAAGGACCGGAAGGGCGTTGTGCTCTCCGACGGCAGCACCGTCTCCCTGGAAAAGATCCAGACGGACGCCGAGTCCAAGGACGTGCTGGACGTCATGGCGGCGTCGAAGATGACGGAGCAGGCGTCCGCAGAGATGCTGGATGCTCTTGCCTCTGTTCGGAAAGACGGAAGCATCGACACCAGAGACTGGGCGTCGGATTACATTGAGGCCTATGATCGTGGCACCGTCGGCGTGAAGAGCATCGACGAAGCTGTCACGATGGCGAAGAACCTGCCTGCGAAGATCGCGTCCCAGGCATACCAGGCCGGGCAGCGCGACGCCGGCGAGATTCCCACGGCGCAGCGGATGCAGATCGAGCAGATTCGGAAGAAGGTCCAGCCCGGCGCAACCGGACGCAGAGGCGTATTCTATGCCGACGGCGTCTCCGAGCAGACGCTGAACCGGCTGAAGAACGACAAGGCAACAGGTGCAGAATTCCGTGCGCAGGTCGAAGCAATGAAGCTGATCGCCAAGGCAACCGGCGTGGATATCTATCTGAGAGAGATGTCCGAAGCAGACGAAAAAGGCAGGCTGAGCGGAGCCCAGGGCAGCTATAAGAACGGCGTGATCGTCATCGACGTCAACGCCGGTCTGAACAACATCAACCGGGATCTGAACCGTGGCCTGCTTGCCGTCACCGGACACGAGCTGACGCACTGGATGAAGGAGACAGCGCCGGAGGCGTTTGCGGAATACCGCGATGCCGTGAGGGATGCCCTGATCCGGAAGGTCGGGTCCGATGCGGTGGATAAGCTGATCGACGACCAGATGGCGTCGGACACCAGACTCTCCCGCGAGGAGGCCCTGGAGGAGGTCGTGGCGGACGCCGGTATGCGGTTCATCGCGGACGAATCCTTCTGGGGCGCCGTCACGGAATCTCTGGGCGAGGACAAGCACAGCATTAAGCATAAGATCCAGAAGTTCTTCCAGGACTTCTTCGCCAAGCTGCGCGAGATCCTCGGCAAGACCTCCCAGGTTGGCGAAGCTGCGCGGATCGTGGACGAGCTGGAGGAGGCCGTACAAAAGTCCCTCGGCAAGCTCTACGCCGAAGGCATCCGGCAGGCGTCCGAGACCTGGCAACAGGTGGGGGACGTGGCGATGGCAGACGCAAAGGGAAATATCCCGGCGGGAGAAATGTCCTCCAACCTGGATTCTCCGGGCCATGTGGTCGGGAACCTGGAGGTGGATGCCAACGGCAACATCAACCGGAATTCCATCCGAACGATCCCAAAGACGGAGGCTGGCTGGGACAAGCTGATCCAGGACATGGTCAGCGCAGGGTTTGATCAAGACCAGGCGAAGAGCTGGGTCCAAGATATGCGCTCTGTCGCTGCCGCGATCTTCGACGCCATGCAGTACGACGGATGGAATCCGCTGGACTATGAGAGCGATCCGCGTTCCGACTGGTTCCGGACGAACAGCGGCTATCCTCAGGGCACCATCGACTTCTCCAACAACTGTCCGCGCCGTGAGGAATTCACCGCACAGTTTGACGCCGCCATGAAGATGCTGCCGAATTTCGAGTTCGACGCACAGGACTACGAGACGCTGCGCGGCATCATCAAGGACATGGGGATCCCCGTCCCCTGCGGCGGCTGCTACGTGGACGAGAGACGGCAGCACCTTTCCAGGGTCGGGCAGATGTTCATCGACCAGTACCGGGCCGCGCTGAACGGAGAGACCAAGAATGCGCTGAAGCCGAAATTCTTCAGCAAGGTGAAGGCCCAGGACAAGTCCTACAATCTCACGCTGGACGATTTGGTTTCTTCTGACGGTCTGCTGAAGCTCTTCAACGAGCACCGTTCCCTGTATGATTCCTTCATGGCCTTCAACAACAACCGTGGTATGCAGTCCATCCGCATGGTCTTCGGGCTGTCGGAGTACAAGGGGCAGATCCGAAACTGGAACACAAGGACGATCAACCGAAAGAACAAATTCGGCGGCATCCGGCTGTTCTCCTACTCTGACGCGGATCCCCGTATCGTACTGGATTTCATGCAGATCGTGACGGACGCTGCGGCCAAGAAGCTGATGATGCAGGGCTATACCAAGAAACCGTGGTTTGCTGTGCTGGCAAAGGACACCGGGCTTCGGATTCTGCGGAGCCACATCCCGCTCGGCGTCGGTTTCAAGACCGTCAACGGGCAGAAGGTGCTGTCCTTCGACAACTTTGAAGGCATCGATACCAGGGACAAGTATTACAGAGCCATCAACCGGGACACCGACCTGAACGTCGGCAACAACGTCATCGGCATCAACGACACCCAGATCCGGCTGGCAATGGTATCCGACATGATCGACCAGATCATTCCCTTCCACACTGGTCTGAAGGGTGAGACGCTGGAGCAGAAAGGCCTCGGTCACTGGCGCAACTACAAGGATTTCCAGGAGGACAAGGTCTGGAGCGACGGCGGCTGGCAGAGCACGGCAAAGGCCAAAAACCACATCAATCTCTATGAGGACGTGCTGAACACCATCGACTGGAGCCAGACGGAGACCAGACCGGACGGCACGACCATGACCGACGCGGAGCGCTTCGTCAACCGGTATCTGGAGGTCTGCCGGGAGCGCGGCTTCAAGCCGAGATTCGCACAGTTCCTGCTGGACGAGAACGGGGACTATGTGGAGTACGACGATGACCATTACTTCGAGCTCGACAAGAAGACCGGCAAGATGCGGTACGCGGACGGCGCTCACTATACGTACAACCCCGGCTACGAGAAATTCCTCGTGGATTTCCGGCTGTTCGACAAGGCCGGCAAGATCATCCCGCAGGTCGCCGTACAGCCGAATTTCAACACGGAATTCATCCGGGAGTATTTCGGAGAGTACGTGGAGGATCACAAGACCCGGCACGAGCTGAACAAGGACGTCCAGAAGACATTCCTGGCTGCGATGCAGAGCAAGTACGGGGATGCGCTGGAGGACGGCGCCAGGAGATCCTCCCGCATCACCGCAGAGGAGGACACCGAGTACTTGGAGCTGGCGAAGGCTCCCAAGAAGAACGCGGCGCGGCTGCAGGAGATGGTGGACGAGGCGGCAAGACGTGCTGGCTACGATACCGGGTATCTGGTCTGGAGAGGTGATTCCAAACCGTACAACGTACTCAAAACCGGGGCAGAGCTGGATGAAGAAAACGGCGATGATTACAATGACGATCATGGCAATCTTGGCAACGGGCTTTACTTTACGCCAGATCGTTCATATGCAGAGAGATTTGCAGGCCGAGGAGGTGTGCTTCGCAAATTCTATCTGAAATCCAATATGGCGGATTTGGAGAACGCTGACGTTCGCGCAATACGCGCAGCGATTAAGCAAGAAATCGAGGATGATTTTGGCGACTTCAGCAGAGACGAACTGTATGAGCGCCTTATGGAAGAGACCGGAACGGATGGCATCAGAGCAAAAGGCGTTGGAGGTTTCTCGGGCGGAGCAGCAAGAGAGGCCATCGTCCGAGAGTCCTGGCAAGCAAAGCTCTCCGACCCAGTCACCTACGACGATGCCGGCAAGCCCATCCCGCTGAGCCAGAGGTTTGATACGGAGAATGAGGATATCCGGTATTCTATCCGCGACAGTCACGGAGATGTGTATCGCGGCATTACAATCAGCGATTCCGACCACTCTTATTCCGAGGATATTCTCAGCGGTAAGAAGAAGGGCGAGACCAGAATGCAGCGCGACCCGTTCCTTGACAACGCAGCAAAAACTGGTGAAAGAATCGCTCTGATCAGAAGCGGCGTGAAGGGAAGATTCAGCGCATATGCCACGGCAAGGATTGGAGAGGCCGAGTGGATTTCGGCTGACGAATGGGAGAGCAGGAGGAACGACACCAGGGTCCCCAAGGGAAGCAAGTACGACATCGGAAACGCAGAAGGAAAATGGTACTATCCGCTGCTTGATGTTGAGGCACTCGATGAAGAGATCCGCCCGACAACGCATTCTCCGAAGTACGGACGGTTCGATACTCTGGACACGACGACGGCGAAGGGAGAAGAGGTTCGATTCTCTGTCCGCCAGGAGCCTGCTCCGAAGAAAACGAAGACCGCGTACAAGCTGATGCGGCTCGTGAATGGCAACCTGTATCCGCTGTTTATCGGCAACAACGAAGAGATCCACCTCGGCACGTGGTACGACGCGGAGTCTCCGAACCTCACCATGCTGCGGAATCTTCCTGCCGGAACGCACATGCTCAACATGGATACCGGCGAAGCAATCACCTTCCAGGAGTATCTTGATCAGTATGCGAACGGGGCAAAGCGGAAAAATCCCAACGTGAACGACATCCACTGGGCCAACGAGAACGGGTTCCGGTTCATGTACATCGAGGACAAGGCAGGAACGTCTTCCGCAGGCAGGATGCAGAAGCAGTACGGCGACACAAGAGCATATTATAACTGGGGCGTCAACGGAAACGCGAAGTCGGAAACCGGCGAGGGCTCCCCGTCAATTTACGCGCTCCGTCCAGGCTGGCATTTCGGTGAGGTTCCTTCGATGCACCAGATCGGCTACGGCGACAGCAAGGAGACCCGGCTGGACAACCAGGTATGGGTCGAGGTGGAAATGTCCGCGGACGTGGATTACAACGAGGAGGCCAGATCCAACTACAGCGGCGATATTCCTACGCACATCCCGACAAACGGCTACTACACCTTTGCGACCAATCCGACGCAGAAGAAGACGAAGTCCGGAAGCACAGAAGCAGATCGCACGAAGGCCGACTGGTACGTTGCAGGCGCTTTTGTCCCGGTACGCATCCTGTCTGATACTGAAGTGGACGACATTGTCCGGCAGTATAACGCCAGAACTGGCGCGAATGTTCCTCTGGATCACAGACGGGCCAACGGCGGCATGTTCAACGCGCAAACCATGCGTGTTGAACGCAGTGAGGCCCGACGCTCCAGCCGCACAAACAGCAAGGAATCTGACGTTTTCACGACGCCGCGCGGGGTAGAGGTTTTGAAAAACCCCTCTGACCACGATTATGAGCAGTTTGTGGATGACATCTACGAGAGATACCCGTGGATGCGAAACGACGATATGCCGCCCGTTCGCGTCACATACGATGAACAAGGGAACGAATACTACTGGTGCGCATATGATGCGATCCATACAAGCGTTGAGCCCTACATCAACGAACGGTACGACACCAGGACAAGCCAGCAAAGAAGATGGTGGACACGCGAAGATAAGGACGATTATCCGATTGACTACAAGAACAATTCTGGCAGGTATCTTTACTCCACCCGCGACACCTCCATGCCGTCCGACGTCGATCTCATCGAAGGGCTGGACGAGAGCAAGGCCGACACCCCGGAGGGCAAGGCGCTGGTCAAGGACGCGAAGCGGAGCGCAGGGAAGCTGACAGAGCTCCGGAAGAAGCTGACGGAGGCGAACAAGGAGGCACGCCGGCTGGAAGGAGAAGTGAAAAAAGCGACAAAGCGCGGAGCGCAGCAGATCGTAGCCGCCGTGAAGCAGAACCAATCCCTGCAGAAGAAGCTGGAGGACCAGATCGCCAGAGAGGAGAGGATCCTGCAGGGCGTGCTGAAGCCGCCGGCGATCCAGAAGATGCTTTCCGAGGCGAAGCGGACCGCCGCTGCGGAGGCGAGGAAGGCGAAGGACGAGGTCTTTGCAAGGGCGAAGGACCGGAAACGGGCGTCCGAGCTGCGGAGCCGGATTAAGAATCTGTCCGATGAGATGAAGCGGCGGATGACCAGACCGACGGACGGGGCCTACGTTCCGGCTTCTCTGTACGGCTCCATGACGCGGCTGGCGGAGGTGCTGGACGAGGTGCTGGCGCCGAACCCCGGCACCAAGGCTGCGGAGCGGTACAAGGCCGTGCTGGACGGGATCCGGCGGATGAGCTCCGAATACGCTGCCGTGGCGGACCTGGACGATCCCGTGTATTCCTCCGAGTACGATGAGGAGATCAAGGCCGACATCGACGCCATTGAGCGGACGCTGACCCGGAACGAGCAGACCTGGCTGGATCAGCTGACCGGAGACACCCAGAAGAGGCTCCCGGAGCTGAGCACCGCAGAGCTGCAGCACATCTATGAGTTGATGAAGAGCATCAACTACAGCATGAAGAACGCGGCGACGTCCCTGTCCTGGAACGAGGGCAAGAGCCTCTACGAGGCCATGCGGGACGTGGCTGCGCAGCAGCAGGAGTTGACTCCCCTGGAGGAGACCGGGAAGTTTGAGACCTCGAAACGCGGCAGGCTGCTCCGGAAGATGAGCACCATGCGTGCGGTCGAGATGATGTCCGGCTATCAGCGGGACGCTGCCCTGTACCAGCTCATGCACGGCATCGAGCAGGGCGTGGTGGACGCCGACAGTTGGGTTATGAACTACGACAAGGCCATGCAGCCCTTGAAGAACGGGAAGAACGAGCTGGAGTACCGGCGGGCCATCAGCAAGAAATTGGACTTCGGCGCGACCACGGACCGTGGAACCAAGGTGCTGATGACCAAGATGCAGGCCATCCAGATCCTGATGACGGCGGAGCGCGAGGCCCACAACGACAAGCTGGTTCACCTGCAGAAGGGCGGCGCGGTGATCCGGGACAAGTCCTCCGGCAAGAGCTACACCATCCAGGTGACGCCGGAGCTGCTGTCCAGAATCCAGGACCGGATGACGGATTGGGACAAGGCCTACATGAAGACCATCCGTGAATACTTCGGAAGAGAGGGCAAGGCGACCAACGAGATCCTTTACAAGCTCAAGCACCGCGTCCTGCAGACCGAGGAGTACTACGTCCCCTACCAGGTGGACAAGAACTATCTGGAGACCAAGCTGGACACCCCGGAGGCCGCGATGAGCATGTGGGTGAAGACACCCGGCTCCACCAACGCGCTGGCGCAAAAGGCCAGCCAGCCGGTCTACATCGACGGCATGGACGCCGTAATGGGACACCACGTCCGGGAGATCGCAAACTACATCGGTCTGGCGCTGGCGATCCGGGACTTCTCCAAGGTCTACAACGGGATGCTGAGCCAGGGCGACGGGGAGAACCCGCTGCCGGTGAAGGAGACCATCTACCGCAACTTTGGCGCAGACGGGCAGAAGATTCTGACGCAGGCAGTCATTGACATTCAGGGCGGCAGACGCGGGAACCAGCACCGGACCGGCATCGGCAAATTCCTGGAGGCCATGCAGTCCTCCTTCTACAAGACCGCGCTGCTCATCAATCCATCCGTCACCATCAAGCAGGCGGCGTCCTACGTCGCAATCGAAAGCATCCTGGATCACAGGGCGGTCATTGCAGGCAACAGACCAATCTTCGTGAAGGCGGACAAGAGCTGGAGCCCGTCACTGATTGCACACATCTTCGCAGCGCCCAGCGGCGCAACAGCAATGCGGCTCTACAACGAGATCGACGCGCACACCTCCATGCACTATATGAGGCGGCAGGGCATGAGTATGCGGGAGCTTGCAAGTCAGGCGAACCGCAGCGGCCCCATTGCCAGGGCAAAGGGCATGGTCGGCGCCTCGATGGAGCAGGCCGGTTGGATCGGACACAAGGCGCGGCAGGCTGCGGAGGCCATCAGCCCGCTGAACTGGATCCAGCGGATGGACGTTGCTACGACGGCGGCAATCTGGGTTGCCTGCAAGGAGCAGGCGAAGCTCGACGGCATGGAGGTCGGAACGGACGAATACTGGCAGCACGTGACGGAGCTCTATGAGCGCTGCCTGCGGGAGACCCAGCCCATGTACGACGACCTGCACCGGAACGAGTACCAGAAGGACCGCGAGGGCCTGATGAGCTACCTGTTCCCCTTCCGCACGGTGCCCATCCAGAACCACGGACAGCTTGCCAATGCCTTCGAGAATATGCGGGCTGCGCGGAAGTCCGGGGACAAGGCCCGGATGAAGGCCGCAAATCGGTTTTTCCGGAAGACCGTCGCGGCACAGACGATGAGTGCTGCGGTGTTCTCCGTCATGACCTTCCTGGCTGCGGCATTGAAACGGAAGACCAAGAAATACCGGGACGACGACGAGGAGATCTCGGCGGAGACCATCGGGATCGGGATCGGCAAGGATGTCGTCGGTACGCTGATCTCCGTCATTGCTCCGCTGTTCGGCAGCACGGTCTGGGACACCGGGAACAACGTCTACGACGCGGTGCGAACCGGTAACAACATCCGGTCCTACGACAGCTTTTCCGTCGGCGTGGTGGATCTACTCAACGATCTTGAGAGCAAGACGAAGGACATCGCAACGGACGTTGCCGGTCTGATCGCCGGGAAGGACGTGGACCAGAGCAAATTCCGGGACCATGTGATGGCAATGGTGGAGGCAGGCGCGAAGTGTGCCGGCATCCCTTACACCACCATCAAAACCTACTCCGCCGGCGTCAGGGACAACATCACGGACATCATGGAAGGCCGGATCCCTGCGCTGAACGACGAAGCGGCGGAACGGACGAATGCGGTGAACGCTGGCCGGTATTGGAAGGCATGGGTCGCAGGAGACGACGCGAAGATGGGCACGGTCCTGGACGAGATGATCCAGAATTACCTGGACGACGGGAAGGACGAGGAGCAGGCCCACGAGCTCACACGGAACGCTTTGGGCGGCGCCGTCATGGACCGCTATACCGATGGCGAGCTGGATCTGCAGGAGCTCTCTGATTACATGGAGGGCACCGGACTCTGGGACGACGAGAAGCGTCAGGACAAGCTGGCCGGGATCATTCGGGACGAGCTCCAGGCCGGGCTCCGGGACGAGGACGAGGCAATCAATCTGCTGACCGACCTCTGCGGCTGGGATGAGGACAAGGCCTGGAAGAAGGCTAAGGAATGGTCGGCCAAGGCGGAGCACGCCGACGACGAGGATTTCTCCTACTCCCAGTACGACGAGATCGACGCGGCCATCGACGCGAACCAGGATATCGGTGCTCTGGTCAAGGAGCTAACCGATCACGGCGTGAAGGCGGAGAGCGTTAGAAAGCACGTCAAGGAATACCTGACAAATCGCTACGTCGAAGGAGGCGTTACGGAAACTGCGTTGAAGAACCAGCTCAGCCGGTACTGCGGGATCACCGTCAAGAAGGATGTGGACGAGATCCTGAAGAACACCAACAGCCGCAAGGAATTCGGCGTAAAGTACGACGATTTGGACTCCGAGTACCGCGCCGGGAAGATCACGAAGACGAAGATGAAGTCTGCGCTGATGAAGTACGGCGGTCTTGACAGCGACGAAGCCGACAGGAAGATCCGCTGGTATGATCTGCAGAAATCAAATCCGAATCTGACTATCTCAGAGGCCGATTGCAACAGGTGGTACGAAGGTACAAAGGACCACACGCAGAAATACGGCCACAGATCCGCCAAGGCAGAGGGCATGAGCATCGAGAAATACGTCAGTGCTCACGATATCCTGGATAAGGTTGAAAAGTCCAGCGACAAGACCAGAGAGGAAAACTACATCCAGGCTATCTCCGAAATCACCGGATTGACCGGAGCCCAGCGGTGGGCGTTGTATTTCGAGGAGTATTCCGGCGCAAACTGGAAGAAGATCGCCAAGCCCAACTGGTAACACGAAAAAGGACGGTGGAGAAATCCACCGTCTTTTTTTGTCCTGTAACTTTACAGGGATAAGCCGGGCTTTTGATATGATCGGGATATAAGGGACCGCCCACCTACGGGCTGAAAGGAGGCTCGTATGAGCATCTGTTATGTGCGGGACGGCGACGCGAAGCTAGCGCACGTCCCCTACGGGGGATTCCCCATTTTTTGGAACCTGCAGATCTTCGGCGGAGAGGGCGGAGACGGGGCTGCGGCACCCGGGCCCGGGCCGGATGCAGGAACGGGCGTAGTGGCTCCCGACGCCGGGGAGCAAGCTCAGAAGCCCGGTCGGAAGGCCAAATCTCCACAATGGGAGTTCGGCCAACCCACCGAGCAGGCCGTCTCGAGCGCGGCACAGCAGCCTGCACAGCAGGCACAGCCCCAGGAGAGCTGGGAGGACATCAAGAAGCGGTACAAGGATGAGTACGGCAGAGACGTCCAGGCGGCGATCCAGGGCAGATTCAAGAACGCGAAAGCGACGGAGACCTCCCTGGCGGAGCTCACGAAGCTGGTTGCGCCCTTGATCGAACAACGCTACGGCATCAAGGCCGGGGAGGACGGCAGCATCGATCTGAAAGCCCTGCAGCAGAAGGTGGACGCAGACGATGACCTGATCGCGGAAGAGGCAGCAGAGCTCGGCCTCTCCACGGAGACCTACCGTGCCAAGCGTGCCAGCGAGCAGAAGGTGAAGGAGCTGGAGGCGGAGATCGCCCGGCGGGATCACGACGCACAAATGGCGGCGTCGTTCAACAAGCATCAGCAGCAGGCGGAGGCCGCACGCCAGTATTATCCCAACCTCGATCTGCTCAAGGAGATGGAGAACCCCATGTTCACGCGCCTTTTGGCAAACGACGTGGACGTCCAGACCGCGTATGAGGTGGTACACCGGAACGAGGTCATGGGCGGCATGATGGGCTTCGCAGCGCACAAGGCGGCGACGGCGCTCTCCAACTCCATCCAGGCGAACGCAGCTAGGCCCAGCGAGAACGGGCTCGGTCGGCAGTCCGCCGCGAACGTCACCCGGATCCTGGACCCCAGGCAGCTCACCCGCGAGCAGCGGAAGGAGCTCCGGCGCCAGGTCCACGCAGGAAAGAAAATTGTTTGGTAGGAGCAGCATGCTCCTACAGAATGCGGGGGCGGATTGCCACGTCGCTCCGCTCCTCGCAATGACATGAAAGGAGCATAACAATGGAACTTTTCCGTAACCTTCAGATCTTCGCCCAGGGCGGAGACGTGGTGAACATCACCACCAACGGCACCACCGGCACCGTCAACGCCTACACCGGCGCTTATGACGCATCCCAGACCACCACCCACAGCATGTCCCCGACCATGAAGGTCTACTACGACACCGAGCTGCTGGAGAACGCGAGACCCAAGCTCATCTTCTCCCAGCTCGGCAAGCAGCAGGCTCTTCCCGCCAACCACGGCGAGACCGTCGAGTGGCGCAAGTGGAACACCTTCGACAAGGCCCTGACCCCCCTGCAGGAGGGCGTCATCCCCACCGGCCAGAAGTTCGGCATCACCGCCACCAACGTGACTGTGAAGCAGTACGGCGACTACACCGCGATCTCCGACCGCCTGGATCTGCACGCCGTTGACGACGTGATCCTGGGCGCGACCGAGGAAATGGGCGCCGCAGGCGGCTGGACCGCTGACACCCTGGTCCGCAACGAGCTGGCCAAGGGCACCTTCGTTCTGTACGCCGATACCCTGGACGCCAACGGCGTGCCCTCCAGCACTCCCATTGGCCGTCATCAGCTCGTCGCCAGCAACAACCGGCTGACCCCAGACACCGTCAACAAGGCCTACACCTGGCTCAAGAAGCAGAAGGCCCCCTATTACGAGGGCAACAAGTACGTGGCTGTTATCCACCCCTCCGTGACCTACGACCTGCGCTCCTCTTCGGAGTGGATCGAAGTTCACAAGTACGCCGCCACGAAGGAGATCTTCGAGGGCGAGATTGGCGAGCTGCACGGCGTCCGCTTCATCGAGAGCACCGAGGCCCCCATCTTCGTGGGTGACGACCTCGCTCCCAACGCCCGTGCTCTGACCGTCAGCGCGGTGAGCAACTCCGCCACCGCAGGCACCTGTGACGCAGGCGTCGGCACCGCCTACCGGATCACCGTCTCTGAAACCCTGACCGCTGACCAGGCCAAGGCGCTGGTGGGCCGCAAGATCCACTACTACGAGACCGGCGAGACCTCCCCCTTCACCGGCTCAGGCATCATTGCGGGCGTCAACGTCAACTCCAAGTACCTCTACGTGGAGGAGGCTGTCCCCTCCACCGTCGCCGCCAGCGACAAGCTGTATCCCGGCGAGGGCGGCGCGTCCACCGATCCCTGCGCAGTCTACGCCACCATGTTCTTCGGCAAGGACGCCTTCGGCGTCATCAACCCGGAAGGCATGGGCATGCAGATGATCATCAAGGACGCTTCCCAGATCGGCGGCCCGCTGAACCAGTTCAGCACCGTGGGCTACAAGTTTGAAAACGCGGCCAAGATCCTGTACCAGAACCGCATGATCCGCGTGGAGTCCTGCAGCGCTTACTCCACCGTTGACCCCGAAAACTAAACAACACAGATAGGAGGAATTGCTATGGCAACCAAATCTAAGCCTGCTGATACCATTGACAACCAGGAACCTGAGACCACCCAAGCTCCCGTCGATCCCATGAAGGAGCTGACCACCGTCTACCTGCCCAGGGCCACCGGCAAGGAAGAGAACTTCGTCCTCGTCGGTCTGAACGGCAAGGTCTGGAAGATCATGAAGGGCGTGCCCGTCCAGGTCCCGCGTCCCGTCGCCGCGATCCTCGCGGAGTCCGAGCGTGCCGAGAAACGGGCGGACGACTGGGACGAGAGTCAGAAGAGCAAGATGTTCCAGGCATCTTCCTATCTGTAAGAGACGAAGCAAGGCCCGGTTTCCCGGGCCTTTGCTTATAAGGAGGTAAATTATATGGCATATCAGAATCATATGCTGAAATCCGACCTGGTCTCCGAGACCGGAGCATTGGGGACCGCAACCAGATACCCTCCGAGCTCCGGCGGCGGCGGTTCAATTACCGTAGACACCGCCCTGTCCCCGACTTCGCCAAACCCGGTGCAAAATAAAGCGGTCTACGCCGCATTAGCAAACGCCGCAGACATCGTGGACGGCAAGCAAGACAAGCCGATTGATGAGACGATTAGCGAAGCGGCGGCATCCATCACCCCTGCGGCGAACACCATCTACAACTGCGGCGAACTGACCTCGCTGACGATCAGCAATCCCCCGGCGACTGGCAAGTATGCTATCATCTTCTTTAGCGGTGCAACGGCAACTGTAGTGACTGGCATCGACAATTTCACTGTCGAAGCCAACAAACGGTACAGAATCAACGTGCAGGACGGTTACGCCACATTTGATTCGTGGCCCTATACTCCGGCGTGAGGAGGTGTTGGAATGGCTAATATAGTTATGGCGGATGCGGCATCCGGAGAATGGACAACCGAAGGTTTTGCCAGTTTCACGGAGCCTAATGGTGTTATAAAACTGGGGAACTCTGTGAAGAAAATAGGAGAATATGCGTTTTATATGCGACCCGGTATAACTGGATTATATACCAATGCAACCAGTATTGAAGGTTATGCTTTTAGTAGCTGCACTGGTTTGCTGAGCGTCCATGCTCCTTTTGCCGAGACAAAGCAAAGCACGTTTTCTCGCTGCACACATCTTAAAACGGGAGTTGTTAAGTCTGTGGCTGGTGGCTGGTGTTTTCAGTATTGCTCCGCCCTACAAATCGCAGATATAAGAACAGGTCAGCTTGGTGGTAACGCATTTAATGGTGACTCTTCTTTGTCAACCATTGTGCTTCGTGCCTCTTCCATTCAATCAATATTCAACCTTTCTGCATTTACAGGTACACCATTTGCCTCTGGTGGTTCTGGCGGTACAATCTACATTCCAGAAACCCTGTACGACCATCTCGGAGACGGCACTGCGCTTGATTACAAGGCGGCAACCAACTGGTCTACGCTGGACGGTTATGGAACCGTAACATGGGCGAAAATTGAGGGAAGTCAATATGAGAATGCCTATGCAGATGGCACACCGATATCGTAAGGAGGTGCTTCTGAAATGATAGTACAGGAACATTTCATTATAAACGGGCGTGATTTCATCCGAACCACATCAAATGAATTGCGTTATGTTGTGCGTGATGGAATTTCTTATTCAGAGGCGTGTGACCCGGCAGAGTTTGGGCGGGTTTATACCGAAGGAGAGCCGATCGACGGAATTCAACCGGAAGAAGCCGCTCTTGTCCGATACTCTAACGAACTGACCGGGGCAGAGGACGAAACGCTCACCGAAGCAACTGAAACCTTAATCAAACAACTCAAGGAGGGCAATTAAAATGCAGTATCACATCATTGAGATCCAGCGCAGACCTGACGGCAT
>Ga0326511_10000324_pt1 | contig 40982 bp, 53 predicted proteins | sample 0_2496_0518_D_FD_203701 | JGI IMG/M metagenome (GOLD analysis project Ga0326511, IMG submission 203701) | Bovine rumen microbial communities from UC Davis, California, United States - 0_2496_0518 | ecosystem: Host-associated > Mammals > Digestive system > Stomach > Rumen | place: USA... | reverse complement strand
ATGATCGAGTATATGCAGAAACTAGGCAAACCGGTAAGAATCAAATATTTCTAAGCAGAAAGGCAGTCGGGAAACCGGCTGCCTTTTTTGCTTTTAAATTAAAAATAAAAAATAAAAAATAAAAAAATAAAAAATAAATAAAATAAAATAATAAAATTATTTTTGCTTGTAAATTGTGAATCTCAAAAAGGAGAGAAAAAAATGAAAATTGAAGAAATATTGGTATTGAATGAAATCCGAGAAAACCGGATGGAAAAAATAAAGAGAGAAAAGAGAGCAACTATCCGCTACAAAAAAGCAATAAATATTGCTATTGCAGTATGCAGAGAGCTGAAAGTGAAGCTCACGCGCTCTGAAATAGAGAGCATCGCATTCAAAGTCTATAGATGAAAGGATTGATGAAAATGGCAGCAGCAGAATTGCTCGAAATGCTTATTGAGCTTGATCTTATTCTCGAAGCGTAATTGATAATTGACACAACGCAACTTTACCGGAAGTTGATAATATAGCGCCTGTCAACCGGTTGAGACAGGCAAAAATAAAACAAAAAGGTGGAATAAATATGTTCAGAATCAAATGCGGTGAAAAATATATCGTCAAGTATGCTCGTTCCGGCTTCAAAAAAGATGGAAGCCCTTATGGGCTTATTGCAATGGTTGAGTACGAAAACCAGCCCGACGGGCTTGAGCGTCCCAGCAAGAGTAAATCAACAGTCAAGATTTGGCTGCCGACGCTGCCCAGCGGGATCAAGGATGGCAGCGTAATCCAGGTTCATTCATTCGATGGCTTCGATTGGAAGCACCTGGTTCACGAAGAATACGGCAAGCCCGTATTCCAGGATGTAATAGAGCTCATTGGAGCTGTGGTCACACTTGCAGAGGCCGGGAAGTAATTCCTGGTCTCTCGCAATTGAAAGGAGAAATGAAAAATGAGTATGTTCAAAATCCATATCAAGTTCCCCGATGGTGCGCATATTGAGCGCACCGAATGGGGCAAGAATCGTAACGATGCTCTCAAGACTATTGAGAGTATTTACGGCAAGGCCGGAAAGGATTTTGTGGTGATCGCATGAGAACGCTTATAACTGTATTCCTGACATTACTTTGTATGAGGGAGGATGAGCATTTTGCCGTATTGGGTTGAAGTCCCTGATGATTGGGAGCTGTATGAGAAGGACATGGAGGAGGTGAGCAAATATTGGCAGTCCGAATGGGCTGCCACTTTTGATGCCGAACATTCTGCTTGACTTGTTCGGTAAACCGTACTATAATCTCAAATGCAAACAAAAAAATTGAGGAGGAACAAAATGAAAAACAGCCAGATCGAAGAACTCATCAGCACTACGAACAATTTCGTAGTAGAAACCCTGTGCCCGATGGTAGAGGGCTTTACAGGAGCAAAGTCCAGAGAAGCGCTCAACTCCGCCCTGTATGCGACCCTGCGTACAGTGGCTCGAAACATCGACGTCGGCAATCTCAAGATTGCCAAAAGCGGTGGCAAATTCGTCATCCTGGATAACGATGAGCAGGCGGATGGCGAAAAAGAAGATCCTGGCCCTGATGATGATTTCTCCAACGAAATGTGCGGCGAAATCGAAAAGATCGTCAAGATCGCAAAAAGTCACTCGAAAAATCGTGAGGACTTCTATTCGTCCCTCGCGTCCGCTGCATTAACCATTGTCCAGACCGGCGGAAGCGGCGCGATGCTGTCGCTTGTGGTTGGCCTGAGTGGTCTCATAGACGGCGAAATCTAAGAAAATCTGCACCGGCTGAGTGTTCATCACTCAGCCGGAATTATGAAAGGAGCAATGAACATGGCCAATATTCTGGAAAAGTACGATAATCTCCTGAACGACATTAGAACTATCAAAAGTGCCGCAAGCGAGCTCGCCGATATTATCGGAACAAATAACGCGAGCATCAAGTGGTATCAGGAACACATGGCAGGGGAGCTTGAAAAGAACCCGGATTATGACTGCTCTTACGACAACGAATCAATTGAGGCGCTTAAAAGGCAGAATGTCTTGGTTGAGGAACTTGAGGAGCATTTGTGGGCTTCTCACATCGGCAAGCCCTATGGCTTATAAGTATATCACCAGGGAGGATTTTTCCTCCCTGGATCAGCTCTTGAGAGAGCTTGGGAAACGCAAGAACAATAAATTTATGCGCAATAAGTTTGGCTCTAAAGAGGGTGACGAAGGATTTACCGGAACAAAAAGCTGGGAAGAAGCGATAGATTTACTTGCAAATGGGTATACTGACATATTATCGCAAATGAAAAGCGACGTAAAAGCAAAGAGCAAGATAACGTCGAACAGCATGGCAACAGTAAACCACCCGATTCCTCGCACGGCTATTGTGGGATATTCTCCGTGTGTCCCAAATGCCATCTTGGGGCTGCCAAACAGTATGATTACTGTCGAGCGCGTCCCGATGAAGCGAAAGACACTCTCAATTCTGTATCAAATGGGAGCGTGCGCGAATGAAGAGCCGTCCTTTTTTGAGGAAGCCGGAGCCGCGCTTTTGAGCGCTATAAATCTCATCGAGATGGCTGGCATACAAACGCAGCTAAAGCTTTGCTTTTTCCCGGCACAAAAGAACGATGAGCTACTGTTTCCTACCGTAGTTATAAAAAACTACGGAGAAAGATTTTCACTACAGAAGGTCAGTTTCCCGCTTGCCCACACCAGTATGTTTCGGCGCATCGGATTCAAATGGCTAGAAACTTCGCCAGATGTGAAAACGGATTTCTCCATAGGGTATGGGCGTCCAACTCCTGAGAGCTCGGAAGAACTTTCAGGCATTTTAAGTTTGGACAAGAATACCAAGCTCATCAACATCAGGGACATTCACAGAGTCAAATGCTCCGTTGAAGAAATTTTGAAATTGCTAGGAGTGATGTAGTTTATGGCAGATTTTGATAAGCTCATTGAAGGCTTCGAGGAAACCGTCGAGAAGCCTGTCAAGAGCGCAAAAACGGGCAAGAAGCTGACGACAAACGTGGCAGTCAATGAGATCGTAAATGCGATCATGAACATCGTCTGCCAGACGAACGCAGATGCAATCGTTGAGGCGACGATTCCGCTCGTAAAAAAGCGGATTGAAGAAGAAATCGGGGTCATCCCGAAGCGCATCGAGGTGAAGACTGAATTTCAGTCAAAAACTGTTGAAGGCGCTACTCACGAGAAATTTGAGGAAGTGCTGCGCATGGTCGGAGCGGACATCCCGGTATATCTTACCGGAAAGGCTGGCACTGGTAAAAACGTTATCTGTCAACAGGTGGCAACAGCCCTGGGGCTTGATTTCTACTTCACCAATGCCGTCACCCAGGAGTACAAACTCACTGGGTTTATCGACGCGAATGGCAAGTACCATCCGACACAGTTTTACAAAGCTTTTGTCGGAGGCGGCCTGTTCTTTCTTGACGAGATGGATGCAAGCGTCCCGGAGACGTTGATCATCCTGAACGCCGCCATCGCAAACAGGTACTTCGATTTCCCGGTTGGGAGAGCGAAGGCCAATCCGAAATTCCGGGTTATCGCAGCTGGCAACACGCTCGGAACCGGCGCAGACATCAACTATACTGGTAGATATAGCCTTGACCGTGCAAGCCTGGACAGGTTTGCACTCGTGAACATTGACTACAGCAGAGCTATTGAAAATGCAATCACTGACTCCAATGACGACCTAGTGAACTTTGCCCACCATTTTCGTGAGGCCACGGAGGCAGCCGGTGTTGAATGTCTCTGTTCATACAGGGCAATAACCATGATCTCGAAGCTTGAGAAAATCTTCGATAACCTCGCTGAAGTCATGGAGGCATCCCTTGTCAAAGGGATGGACAGGGATAGTCTGCACATCCTTCAGAAGCGCATCTCAGACATGGCCGACATGAGCGCCAACAAGTACGCGAAGGTCTTCGTGAGTATGGTATAAGGAGGAATGAACATGGCAGTACGCAACTTTTGGGTCGAAGCAGATATTGACGGCTACAATTCCACACCAGCAGGTGGGCCTCGCAGGAAAGACGGAGGCATGGACATAACTGTATATCAGCGCGAGGACGGCGGAATTAAGACCGCCGTCCAGATTTTTTGCAGATCATTAGGGGAAAAGCTCATTACCGAAGTTGAGATCAATGGTAAACTTGTCGGTAAATTCGAGACGGCAAGATAGCGTTACTCTATCCCGTACCGAAGTAATTTGGAGTATTTGCACTTCAATAGCGTATCGCCGTCTATCGCATCGTATTTGGCCTGTTTAACCGCCTGTGTTCGATTCTTCGCTCAAAGACATAAAAGTGTTCGGGTAAAATTATCTTCGTTTAGAGAGCCTTTTATTTGCCTCTGCGTGAAAGCTGATTATGCGAGTCGAATTTCCTCCGAGCTAAGGTACAGCGTAGACAAAGTAACCTCCCTTTCCAGTAATAACTCTTGACTTGTACGGCTAACAGTGCTAGTATAGTTCTTGTGTTCGGCATGGCGTACATTCGTACTTTTTGCCATACACACCCATATTCTAGTACGGGAAAAAGTATTTGTCAAGAGAGGAGTAAGCGAATTGACAGATTACGGTAAGAAAGTAAAAATTGCCCTCATCCAGAGGGATATGAAACAGGTAGAACTCATGAAGGAAATAAACAAGCGCACCGGCCTAACGGTTGACGACAGCTACATGAGCAAGATCATGCGAGGTATACGGACTCCCCCAAAAATCATCAACGCAATCAACGAAATCCTGGAGCTAAACGCATAGGACACTATGCGCCCTCGTCAGTAAGCAGGCATTTGCAGATGAGAGTTTTCATCTGCGATAAATGCCAGACGAAGGTTACTGCGCCGAAGAAAAAAGGGAGGACTTATGTCGGACATGTCAAACACATGTGGTGTCATGTGTGCCGCGAAATCACGCCGCACACACAAATAGAAGAATAATTTTTTTGTGGACGTTGTTCGGTTTTTCGTTCGCAGAGAGGAGGATGTTCGTGGGAGAATTGACATTTCAAGAAAAAGACCACAAGTATTTCCTTGACGGGAAAGAAATCCCAAGCGTATCAGAGCTGACTCGTTTCATCTCAAGAGAGATTTACGGAGAAGCTGATCCTATCGCTCTGCAAAGAGCAGCAGAGAAAGGCACGGCGGTTCATGACGCGCTTCAGCAGCTTGACGAAACAGGCACGGTTGAAGTGCCGGAGGAGTACAGCGGCTATATCCAGGCATACATGAAGTTTCGTGAAGAGCATAACGTCGAATGGGAGAAAGTCGAATGGATGCTCACAGATGGCGTATTTGCCGGGAGAATCGACAGATACGGTCTTGTTGATGGAGTCCCATGCATATTGGACTTCAAAACCACGTCACGCATCACAAAGGAGCATGAGCTTCTTTACAGCGTCGCCCTCACGCTTTACTTCAAGCTCGTCCGCTTCAACACAAAAATCGCGGACAAGCTCTACGTCCTTCAACTCAAGCAGGATGGAACATACAAGCTCATTGATCTCCACTTTGCAATCGAGTTGGCAAACAGCTGCATCCTCATGCACTACGCTTTCATCGACGCAAAACAGAAAAAAGCGAAATACCCTTGCCGCAAATGCATTTACTTTGATGCGTGTGGTGACAAGATGCGCACGGAACCGTGCAAAGGAAGACGCGAAGCACAGTAACTCTGTATATAAGACTGAGAATAAAAACTAGATATTAACTGCTAGTGTAGTTCTTATTCTCAGTCTTTATACAGAGTAAGAAAAACGAGAAAGTCGAAAGGAGTTTTTTGTGATGGAAGAAATCGTATTGGAACAGGCTGAGAATACACCTGTTGCTGTAAGTGAACAGGTGGCAACTGGTGAGGGAAAGCCCGGTAATGAAGCGCTGGCGACGAAACAGCCGGAGTCTGCTGCACCCGTGGCAATGGGGAACATCCTGGACAGCCCTGAAAGTTTCCTCCAGACCGCGAAGATGGCGAAAATGCTTTCCCAAGCGAATATGCTCCCTCGCACGTTCGCAGGGCAGCCCGGAAACTGCATGATCTTGATCGATATGGCAAAGCGGGCGGGCATGTCCGTCCTGTTCGTCGCTCAGAATCTCTACATCGTATCCGGCAATCCGAGCTGGAGTGGTCAGGCTTGCATCGCCCTCATCAACAACTGCGGGCGATTCACGCCCATCAAATTCGAGGAGGAATATGTTTCTCCAGAGGAATGGAGCTGCACCGCATACGCCACAGAAAAGGCCACAGGAGAGGTTGTGCGCAGCACCACGATTGACTACCGGCTTGCGAAAGAAGCAGGTTGGTATGACAAGAACGGGTCATACTGGAAGAAGATGCCGATGCAGATGGCCCGATACCGGGCGGCGGCGTTCTTCGCCCGCGTCTACTGCCCGGAAGCGCTGTTTGGTCTCTATACCGCCGACGAGCAGCGCGACATTCACGGCTGGGACGAGAAACCTGCGACATCGAAGTTCACGCTGGGAGAATGAGCAATGGTCAAAATCGGCGACAAAGTAAAATTCAAGCCAGCTTTTCTTCGGACGTCGTATGAAAAGGCGGCAAGTCCAAACGTCGCTCCAGTGATCGGCACAGTGGTGTATATCGACCCAAAACACCGCTGGTATCGGGTAGAATACAGCGTTTCACCATATTATGGGCCACTGCATGAATGTATCAGTTTTAACGGAGGGAATTTCGATGCTGAAAATTGAGAAAGATGGCATTTACATTGCAAAAAGAGTCCGCAGCGGGAGCGGAGAGCGCGGCGACTGGCAACTGGTAGCAGTTGCCGACGAGCAGAACGAGAAAAGGACGGTGACAATCTTTGTTGAGAACGTCCCGTGCGGCGCAATCGAGAACCAGCAGATCAAAGTGAAAGATATCATCTCTGTGAAGATCGGCTGGAAGAAAGACCAGGCTGGCCAGTGGAAGCCGGAAACCACAATGTCAGCAATCATTGAGCCGATCAAGTCTGAGCTTGACGAGGACTTCGGGGCCGATGAGCTCCTGGAAGGGCCTACGCCTTGGGATAGTCCGGCAGCGGTAGATGATTCCTTCGACGCCGACTGGGATAAGCTGCCGTTATGATAGTCCCATGTAAAGACTGTGGCAGCCGAGAAATCGGTTGCCACAGCAAGTGCGAAAAGTATCTGGAGTTCAAAGACTTCAATGAGCGGAGAAAGAAAGAGCGAGAGCTCGACAAAAAGTGCAACGATCTGAACTTTGACTCCATTGCAAAAACAATGAAGAAAAAGTATGGAAATCCGAAGTGGAAAAACCCAAGCGGGCATCCATTTCAGTTAAGCGTGAAATGAAGGAGGAAAACGATGGCTGAAAATATGGACAAGCTTAACCAGCGAATGAAAATCGTTGAGTACATGCGAAATAACGGCGGCATCACTTCTCTCGAAGCGGTTGAGAACCTTCATATCCTGCGGCTTGCCAGTCGCATCCACGAGCTGGTGAAGCTCGGCTACGACATCGACAAAGAGATGATTTACAAAAGCAAGGACGATGGATCAACGATCCATTATATGAGATATACGTTGCTAGAGGAGCCTGCATGAACGAAGAAGTAGCCGTAATTATTCCTACCTCTCCCGACATGGCCCAAGCGTTTCAAAAGATTTTCCCGAACGCACAGATTCGGAGAATAAAGCGCAAAGAGCAGCCGCCGGAACAGCCGCAGGAAAACAACGAGCCAAACACTGAAACTCCTGCGGAACGTGAAAGGCTTCTGAAGAAAATCATCGAATTCTGTCAGGAGAGAAAGTCCCCTGTTGACGCCGTGCGTTTCTTCAACTACTACGATGGTCGCGGCTGGATGGACAACAACGGAAACAAAATCACAGACTGGAAAAGGAAAATCATAGCCTGGGAAACCAACGGTATTATGAACAGGCCCAACAAATCGCAGCCGTTGAATAAACAGGAAGATTCCAGCCCGGAAAAGCTTAATAAATTGCTGGAGGACTTAGATAAGCTATGATCTACATAGGTATAGATCCCGGCAAGTTGGGAGCGATGGCGATTCTTTGGGAGGACGGGAGAACGGAAGTTATCCCGTTTTACCCTAAGAACTATGTACTGGCACTCTTCAAAGTCACAAATACGCTGAACAAAAATATGTGCAAGTGCTGTCTCGAACACGTCTCAGCTATGCCTAAGCAGGGCGTTACGTCCACGTTTAACTTCGGGGTTAACTTCGGGTGGATTCAAGGTATTCTCGACGCCTTCGGTGTGCCCTACGAGCTTGTACGGCCTCAGAAATGGAAGAAGGAATTTTCCGTCACCGCCAACAAAAACAGCTCTATCGCTGTCTGCAAGCGCCTGTTCCCGGACGTGTCACTGAAAAGGACTGAACGCTGTACGAAAGACGACGACGGAATGGCCGAAGCTTTGCTCATGGCGGAATATGCAAGGAGAAAACTGTAATGGCTGAAAAGTACCTGTTTATCTGTGATATGTGCGCAGACATATACAGTGCCTCCTTGCATATTGAGAAAGGCAAGGACATGCAGGAGGAAACATGTGCTTTCTGCGGCAAGAAGAAACCGGTGAGATGCTGCAAGGTGATTTATGGAAGGGGGCATAGTGTCGATGCCTGAAATGTGCAGATACTGCGGTGAAAGAGAAATCTATACGAAAAGCTCAGGCCTATGCAGCGCATGCTACCAGCGATTGAGAAAAAACGGAACGCTCGAACTGAAAAGGAAATTCATCGGTTCAAACGAGAAGTGCAGTTTTTGCGGCAAAGGGCCTGTTGCCGCTCTTGGGCTTTGCCGCAATTGCTATGCTAGGCAGTTGAGAAATGGCACTCCTGATTACAAGAGAAACCGGCCTCGTGAATATGGAACAGACATCATTGCGGCGCTGAAAAAGCGTTATCCGAAATTCTCAAAGGTGGCGCTTTGCATGATTCGGAACCCGGAATATGGCGTTGATTTGTCGAGAGACGCAAAGAATTTCCTGAAAAAGCTGGAGGAAAAACATGATAACAAAACGGAAACTGCGGTATGAGATAGCACGGCTTAACGCCAACACTGGCTATCTTGAGTACATGGTCGATACTTTGACCGCAGACAACGACGCGCTGCTCAAGGAGAGGAATGATCTCCGTGTAAAGTGCAACAACCTCAGCGCAGAGAACAAAGCTCTGCTTGATACCGTGTCAGCTCTTTGTGATAAAAACAAGGAGCTGGCAGAAGCAAATAAGACCATGAGGCTGAAAATCATGAGTCTGGAAGCTATGTGGGGAGCAATGCAAAGGAGGAAAGAAAGTGCTTGACATTCCTGACGACCCTATCATCCGCTGTATGGAAAGGACGGGCTACCCGCCCTGGATGCAGGATGATGATGATGACTACGATGACGGCCCAATGGCTGTATATGAAGGAGAATAAAAAATGACAGGAAACGAATATCAGAAACTCGCTGCAAGAACAATCAGAAAAAATATGTGTCCCACTGACCAGGAAGAGCATGCTTTGCACGGTATGGTCAGTGAGATCGGCGAACTTCATGGCATCTATCAGAAGATTCATCAGGGACACGGATTCGATGTAATGCACGCCATGAAAGAGCTCGGTGATCTGCTCTGGTTTGTGGCAGAGTATTGCACGGCCTTCGGGTGGGAACTTGAAGAGGTTATGCAGCTCAACATCGACAAGCTGAAAAAGCGGTATCCAGAAGGCTTTGACTCGGAGAAAAGCTTGCATCGAGCAGCCGGCGACATCTGAGGAGAAGGGGGGGAGCATCTTGGGCGGAAAACCTATGAACACAGAAATGTATGAGAAAATCGTAACTGATAGGCTTGTATTTGGAGTACCAATCAGCAAGATTGCCAAGGAAGTTGAAAGAAATACAACCTCTGTTCGCTGCGTTGTCGATGCCTTTCAAGGGGTTAGAGATGACAATTGGGAGAGGTGCGCTTTTCTCATTGACAAGGAGAAAATTCCGCTGTCCGTATTTAATTGGGCAGCAGAAAAACTCGGTAAACAACTGCCGCAAACTTTAGAAACAGTATACGTTGAACGGAACGCGCGGCATCGTGAATATAAGATTCAAAGGAAAATGCGTCAGAAAGAAGAGTCTGCGCCTGAATTAACTACGCCTGCAATCGAACTCGCCGCCACGCCTGAGTGCGGCCAAATGCCTCAGCCTATAGAGTCAGAAAAGAAAGACGGCTTAGATTTGTATTTTATCAAGCTGCTTGAAGCTGTCAATAAGCAAAATGAGCTCCTGGAGCAGCTTTACGATGTTGTAATTCCAAAGTGGACAGGCGACATCAAGGACAACATCAACTGCAACAGCGACGTTCTCAGCCAGAGTCTCAAGCGCATTGACGACAAGTTGGAGGCCATCAAAATAAACGTCAGAAAGCGTGGCTTGTAATGACAGACAAAGACATGGAGATCCAGGAGCTTCGCCGCCGGGTGAAGTTCCTGGAGGAGAAAAACAAAGAGCTGGAGCATATTCATCAGCTCGATATGGCGGAGATAGCCTATCAGCGGAGGCAGATTGACTTCCTAGAGGAGGGCGAGTGATGAGTACATGGATAGCTGGTAAAGGGACTATTCCGGCAGTAATCATCAACGCCGACCTCATCCGCGCTATGACGGATGAGGAGCTAGCTAAGTGGCTTTCCCATCATTCGATGGTGTGCGTTCCAGGGGAACGGCCAAACCCGGAAGATTGCGTCGGTGGATGCGAACATTGCTGGCTCGACTGGCTGAGACAGGAGGTAAACGATGGCAAAGAAGAAAAAGAAGAAAACCAACCCGCGAAATAAACCGGCGACACAAGAGGGCGTAAACAGAGCATGGGGAGAGGGCGTCATTGAGGGCATCCGCTGTATGGAGGCGATTGTTCTTAACTGCCTCTGCGATAAATACGCGGATCAGGTAAATATTGGGCAGTTTTGGGATGACCTGAATAAGCTGTCCGAATCGTTCGCGGAAGGGCGCTTTACTATTGCCGACATCCGCAACATGCTCAAAGACGAATATCAAATCATGCTGCAAACAGGGCCATCAAAGGCAATATATAACACAAGGAGGAAATGATGAGCACAGGTATAGGCGCTATTCTCCTGCTTATGGAGCAGCAGAGAAGAGAGCAGGAAGAGAAACAGAAAGAAGAAGACGATGAAGAAGAAGACGACGACGAATAAATAGGGGAGGGCGAAAGCCCTCCCTTATTTCGTTATGATGCATTGCGACCAGCAACCCAGCCCTTGCGATTGAAGTAGTCTCGCTCGTAAGTATAGCTGCTGTCGTACCAGTGGTTGATTACGCTTTCGTTGCGGAAAGCTTCCTTCATCTTCTGGTGAATTTCCTCACGCTGCGGGTCAGTAAGTCCTTTAGTGCGTTCGAGGGCTTTCACGACTTCGACCTGAGAGAGCGTGCCGTTGCTGTTTCCGTGATTGTCATAATCCGTCATGTACATCCACATGGCAATATCGCGGTCTTTGAAGCCATAAGGCTTCAAGATACTGCGAAGCTCTGTCATCGTCTTACTCAGCTCAATGCCCTCCGCTTCGATAAGCGCGTCGATTTGTCTGTCATTTAATTCGGTCTTAGTTAAGCCGAGCAGCTTAACGACGGAACCAGTATTCGCGCTGATGTCAAGCTCCCACTGGGCATCTTTGATTGCTTCCTTGACAGCTTCATAGTCCTTCGTAGAAAGCCCTGCCTTGCGGTACTGCAAATACTTTCCGAGTACATTGTCCTTCGCGTCGAGAACGGCTCTCGTGTTTTCATTCAGCTTGCCGTACTTGTCAACAAGCTTATCCAGCTCCTTGTAGTTGCCGGTATTTTCAAACACTCGCATGGCCGAGACGAAATTGACGTATTCTTCGGTATTTTTCTCTTCAAGCTTTGGAATATCGTTGGCTTCGCCGTTTCCTGGCTTGACCTCACCGGCATAAAGCTTTTCGAGATTGTCCTCACTCATGATCTCCGTGGACAAGCCGCTCTTATTCGGCGAGCTTGCCAGCTCTGCGGCTGCCGCCTGTGGCGTCATGCCAGCCTTGCGCAGAGATTCATAGAGGACGTTATAGCCGCCGGTAGTGGCAAGCTTGTCAACGGCTTCATCAATCTTCTCCGGGGAAACGGCGCGATGCACAAGGTAGTCGAGAATACGTTCACTGCTTGAGCGGTTACGGCCAAATTCTGCCAGCTCATTTTTAAGATAAGCTTCTTTCTCTTCTTTGGTCTTGCCTTTGATACGCTCGTTCAGCCAATCTTGCCCCTTATCTTCCTTGCCTTCCTCTGTCAGCGAGCTCAGAATACCGAGGTTATACAGCAGATTCTCAGGCTGGTCATTGTGGAACGCTTTGGCAGCCTGCTTCTTTGCGCCCTCTTCTTTCAGCCCGCCTTTAATCCAGGCGTCAAACATCTTCAGAGCGTCGTCATAATTGGCTCTGTTGCCATATTTGCCTTTTGACGCCCACTTCAGGATGTCGGCTCCCCACATAACGGCAGCGTTCGCAAGTCGGTATGTATTGTTCAGTGGCTTGCCGCCGAGCGTGGCAACAGCTCCGGCAAACTTTCTCATGTTGTCGAACTGTGCCAGCGGATCGTCGCTCTTGAGGCTATCGACAACATTCCCGAAGTATTTGATTGCGTCGGCAAAGGTGCTTATGGCTCCCATGCTCACGCCATAAGATTCGTTGGTGTCGAAAATCTTGTCGGCAACGACCTTTGCGAGCTCGTCGCCAAACCAGGCAACACCGGCAATAGATTCGACGGCATCAAGGCCGAAGCGCTTTACAACAGATTCAAACGTGATCTCATCATCGTCATCGCGCCAGCGTTTCCACCCATGTAAAACGGTATTCGACAGAGCTGTAAGCGCAGCGAACTCAAGAGCGCCTGCAATCTGCCCAGCAAGCGTCCGCCGAAGCTGCGTCTTCGTGACTTTTTCGAGGCTTGTTCCTTTTGCGGCTTTGGCCTCCATGATTGTCGTAGCAACCCTGTTGAGGTTCTGCGTCTGCTGCGTGCGGAACATTGCGGCAGCTCTGACAAGCTCGTTGCTGGTACGCTGATACTCCGAACGGGCGTTCTTGTTGAAAATCGGCTGCGTGTAAAAGACGACCTGGTTAAACTTTGCCTCAACTGCGCGTTTGAAGAGATCACTGCTGGCGTCAATACCTGGCAAGCTGGCCTGCACGTCGAGGACAGTCGCGGTGAACAAGTTATCCACCGTGCGATAGTCCATCGTGCTTGTTGCCTCTGCAAGACGTTTCGCAATGCCGGAGCGCTTCTTCAGGCCATCAATCAGCCCGCTTCCAAGCAGCTCGGAAACGGTGGGATCAACATTGCCGATGCGCCTGGAGCGCAGGAACAGGTTATCCACGCCGTCGCCTTTCTCATTGAAAAGCTTCAGGCGGTAAGCCTTGCGCAGTGAATCCATCGACAGAATACCGGCGGCGTCCCAATAGGACGCAACCTGTTTTATGGGGACGCTGAGGCTGAAGCCGAGAGCACCGGCGGCCATGTTCTGGCGAATTGCGCGGAGGGCCGTGTTGGTTGTGCTGGAAGCTTCGGTGTCGGTGAAATTGTTGACATCCTGAATATATTTTTCTATGGCGTGGGCGAATTGTTTACCGTAAGCATCACCAGTCGCGTTGACGATGCCGCGTCCGTTGCCGGGGACGTTCATGGTCTGAAGCATGTCGGCAATGTCGCCGAAGCCCGCGTAGTTGGACGCCCATTTCACATAGTTGTCGATGGTTTCCGAGGCGCTGCGCACAACAGCATAGCCGCCCTGTTTCCGCACAACACCGGAAAGGCGTTTGTCTACATTCAGGCCGGTATAGTCTGGATTGGAGTTGTAATCCGTCTCGTGAGGGCCTTTGCCTCTATAAGAGAGCGGATAGTAGCCTTTCCCTTCCATGCCGAGGAATCCGACGCCGGTAGCGTTGGTTTTCGTCTGACGAACCTCTTTTCCGAGGCCGTCCATAACCTTGTTGACAGCTTTCAGATACGCCTTTGCAGCCGGAGACAGCTCGTTCGCCATTTTTTCGGCGGCCTTGAGAAAGTCAATCGGCTTCTTCTTTCCGTTGGGTTGCTTTTGCCACTTTTCGATGAAAGTGTAGCTGTCGCCATCTTTGAGGGCAAAGCCGCTGAGTTCCTTGAGCCTGGTGCTGTACTTGATGCCGCCGTGCTCGTCGAGCGTGCGAACCTCCATTCCGTTGAGTCTGCGGGCGAGCATGATAAATTCAATCGCCTGAAGCTCTGTGAGCTGCTGATCTCCGAGCGGCGTGTTCACTCTTGTTTTCCCGGCGGCAAATTCAGCAAAGTTGCTGGCCTTTTTTACCTCATCAAACTGTCTGGCTGCACGGGCTATCAGCTCTGCGGACTTCACTGTGCCGTTTTCGATTGCTCTGGCAATCTCATAGCCGGTTCCATTCGCGCTGATGTCGAATTTGTCGAGCATCTTGAACAGCGTGGTCGGGTTCATCTGAGAGATCATGTAACCGGTGGCGAGCTTGCCGATTGCGCTGCGGTCTTTCTTCTCCACGTCGGAAAGAATGCGGCGGATTTTCTCTACCTTCTTATTTGCCTCATAAAGCCGCTCCGCTCTGGTGGAAATTGCAGACAAAAGCTGTGTCGCCGCGACGGCGTACTCTCTGGCCTTGCGGTCATAAGGGAGCGTGTCGTCCTTGCTGATGCGTCCGATTTCATCGCAGACTTCTTTGATAGAGTCTGTGGCGAACGGAAACAGATCCGCGTCCTCGCCCTCGTTCTTCGCCTCATAAATCTTTCCTCTCAACTCGAACAGGGCGTTAAGCGGGTCGTCACCCTCCACAATATTCCTTGCGGCTGCCTGAACAGAGCCGAGAGCGCTGCTGAGAAAGCCGTTGTTGATAAGCTCGTCAATGTCAGACTCTTCCGCGCCAGGGTTGTCCTTCATGGCATCACTGCGAATCGCGTTCTGGAGGTCGTCAAGAGACTGGACGGCGGCTGCAAAGTTGGTGTAGGCAGCATCAACGGTGATGGGTTTCTCGTTATCAATCTCAGCTTCGTAGAACGACTTCGGAGTACCGATAGCGACCGCTGTCGTGTCTTTGTTCTCGATGCCAAGCCGCTCGGCGAACATGCGGTTGAGGCGATCCATGGCTTCAGGGGTAGGTTCGTTTGCTTTAAGCTCAACGCCGGTACGCATTGACTCTTGATATGCCTGTCTGTTTTGCTCTCTTACATTCTCAGATGCAAAGTAATCATCATTTGTACCGTATTTTGCTTGGCCGAGATGACCATACAGCAAATTAGGCAGGTCTTCGTATTTGCTTTTGATGCGTTCTGCCCTTACATCTTCGCTCTCAGCAGAAGAATTGACTTTAGGCTCGACATCTTTCCTGACGGCACGTTCAGCTTCTTTCACTTTTTGAACGCGCTGCCATTCTGAGTCTTCACTGTTCAAGCTGATGTTTTCTCTGGCCTCGATGCCGCCGTAACCGCTTGTGATCTTCCCAGCTTTCTTGCGATCAGCGAGAATACCGTGAAGCGCTGTCCTTTCAAGAGTTGTAAGCTTATGAACGGATGGAACACGAGTTTTTCCAGTATCTCCAACACGTTCCTGAAACTCGTACATCGTCTGAAATGCCATATCGGAGTCACCGTAATAGTCCTGGAGCATGTCAATAGAAACATAATCGTTTCTTATAATCTGCTTGATAACGTCATCCGGCATACTATCAAACGCTGTTTCTGCGCGTGAAGCGACGAGCGCACCGCTCTTGTTACCACCGCGAGATTTTTTAAGCAACTCTTGCAGGTGCTTGCGTTTTGCCTCGATCTTCTGTTCCTGTTTTTTGAGGAGTTTCTCAGCGTCTCTAAGCTCCACACTGTTGTTATTAGCGATACTTTCATTCGCGAGCCTGCCAAGTGTGTCAATGCTGCGGCGAAGGTTCTCGATTTCAGATACAAGCCTCGTTCCTTCAGTTGCGAGCTGTTTGGTCATATCACTGTTTGGGTCTTCCCGCACGGCTTCTCTGAACATATCGTCAATGGCATGAAGATCGTCAATGTCGTCGTTGAGCTCTTCAAGGAATGTGTTGATCATCTTGAGCGATTCTTTGGCTTCCGGGGAATTGCGGCGGGCAATTTCGATTTCTTCGCGTGTGATAGCCGCCTGATCTTCCATCGACTGAATTTCAAAGGACAAATCCTCTGCGGCGCGGGCGTTCATAACACGCTGCCTCGCAAATTCGCGTTCGGAAAGAGAAGAACGGCGGTTGATGTCATACCAGCCCTGCGTTTTCTGACCGGCTGTTTTCTTCGCACCACGGCCCCATTCTTTCGCTTCTGGACTTACGTCTACAGCTCCTTCGGCCCAGTTGTCACCTTCACGCATTTTTTGAAGGTCTTTCTTGGCCTGGTTCTTCTCATATCGTTTGGTGTCTTCGTCAATCTCGTCGGAGTAATCGCCTGCAGTTTGGTCATATCTGTCTGTATCAGCAAATTCAGGCTCTTCCCACCACTCTTTTTCCTTTTCTTCAAAGTCCTTTGTAGTGCCAGATTCGCCTTGCTTCTGATCGTGACCCCAGATATTAAGCCCACGGCGGTCAAGCTCATTGAGCGCGTTTGTGAGAACAGTACGTTCCGCGTTCGTTATGCGTTCCTCATTGCTCGGAATAGTCTGATAGCGGCCAAACTCTTTGCCTTTATTGTCTGCGTGTTCACGCGAAACATTTTCGTCACTGTGAACTTCACGAAGTTTACCGGCTGAAATAAAGTCATAAAGCTTATTCCTTCTGCCGCCGCCTTTCTGCATAATTTTATCGGCACGCCCAAACTGAGGCGAAATTATGTTCGCGTCAAGATTTCTGCGAAGGCCATTTCGTGAAAGGTTCTCGCCAGACAGAATGTTCGCTATGACATTATAGCTTCTGCGTTTCTCCTTTAAGTCGAGATCTGGATCAGCCTTCTTCAGCGTGTAGTTGATAGCGTAGTTAAGATCATCAACGGAGAGCTTTCCTATAGCTTTGGCATCACCACGAAGCAATGTATTGAGAGAACGCCTAAGACTACCACGCTTATTATCGCCGCTATTGTCAATCTCCATCTCGACCTGCGAAGCGCTGCCGGTAGCAGTTGAATTTTGGGCAGATGCAGACCTAACTTCTGTGGGCTTCACGCTTGCTTTGCTGAACGGCTTACCATTCGCGTAAAGGAAGTCATTCGCATCAATAGCCTTGTGAGCGTCAATAACAGCATCTTTCATTGCTGACGTGTAGACGCCTTCATCAACGAGTTTTTGAAGGAAGTGACCGCGTAGCTTTGAGATTTCCTCTTCTGTTATGAGACCGGCTTCAACAGCTCTCGTGAGGTTAGCGTTTCCGCCAAGAACGTCATTGAGAATCTCCTCAGAAACGCAAGCAAAAAGAGCTTCGTCTGCCGAGCTGAAACTTGAATTTGACTTTCCAAAACGTTTTTTTGCCTCATCGAAAGCGCCAGAAGTCATATAATTTTTACCGTAGCCGTTTTCGCTGAGATAAAATCCGCAAACATTTTCGAGAGACGCAGAAATACTGGTATTACTAAAGCCGTCTCTGACAATATCGTAAACAGCTTTTTTACGGTTGAAGTAATCGCCGAAATTTTTAATTTCTCCGTCTACATAGCCGCCAAACCTGTCATTGATAGCGTGATGCGTAACCTCGTGAATAAAGTTGCGAATACCATAAGTCATTTCGCGGAATGAACCGCGCTGCTTGAAGGAACATACAATTTGCGTACCGTCTGACCCGCCAACGACTCTTTCGAGCAGGTTGCCAGCAACGGCAATCTCGCCGGAGACAAGAACGGTGTTCTTTTCAACGCCAAAAGCTTTTGCGAGCACTGACTGAACGTAATCGGCGACAGTGCCAAATGCGGCTTTTACAATGCGGTGAGATCCATAGCCAAAAATATAAGTGCCGTCATATATAATGCTGCCCTTATTTTTGTCAAAGATAACGTCGCCGGTTTTTTCGTCTCCGCTTACTTCTTCTCCAGATTCTTGCGTTCCCAGGCTTTGCGTCCACTTGGGAGCGTAAAGTCGTCTTTGTTCATCTCGTTTTTGAGATTGTCCAGTTTCTCCAGAAAGTCCGGGGCCTCGTTGTCCATCGTTACCCAGCATTCCGCCCCGTTGTCCAGAATTATCGGGAAGTGTACCCAGTGTGCCATTGCTATCCTCCTCATAGCCAAATTTAGCTAAGAGCTTTCTTTCGCTCTCTTTCTTCGCCTCTTGCCGCTCGCCGAGAAGATTGCTAAACTCACTGAAGTTCATATCTTCAGCGCCTTCATACGGGCTTACGTCATTGAAAACAGAGTCAGGAGCGCGTAATTCATCCCTGACTTTCTCAAGAATGGAACCAAGGTTCGTCCCGACATCAATGCGGCTGTTGCCCGTGGCAAAAAGTTTCTGCCGCAGCTCGCGGTTCTGCTGAAATTTTGCCCTGACAACATCCTCAAGCGTGTGATTGCGCGTAATAGTCGGATCAGCCATTGCTTCGGAAACACTGTGATACACCTTGTTGTTTCCTTGAAAGGAAATATCTGCCCGGAAATCATTCTGAAGGTATTCGTTTCCTTTTGTCGTAGAGCTGACCCAGGGGGCGCGGCTTTCTCTGTTCTCCGTTTTGACTTCAGTCGTCCTTGCCTCATGGGTATCATGAAAGAACATTCCAAAGCGCGTTCCGCTATCAGGCTTCTTCTCATTCTTTTCTGACGTTGCTGATTCGGCAACTTCTGCGGTTGGCTTCTCGGCTATAGTACCACTATCCGTGCTGTCTTGCAAGGCTTGCAGATCGGATTGTGCCTGCTTTATTTCTGCAATCTTCGCATTGACGGCCCTATCAAGCGAAATATTAGAGGCTGGCGTTCTATGACGCCAAAGGTCTTTAAGTTCGTTTGTGAGCTGCTCAACTCGCTGTTGCGCGGCCTGAATCTCTTGCTCGCGCTCCGACACAATAGCACCATTTTCCGTGCCGTTTGTCGAGACGCCATTTGGATTTTGCGCGATATTGAACAGCTTGTTCTCTACTTGACCAGGATTGCCAACGCTTACTTTTTCAGCAGTTTCAATGAGATTGTAGATATTATCCCCGGTAAGAGAGTTGGCAAGGACGCGTTCAAGATTTACGAACTCGCCATCAGCGCCGTAAATCTCGATTGAAAGATTCCCATTCCCGTCTGCGTCTATGACTTTCATAGCAGGAATGTCGTCTCCGTCGATATAGATTTCGTCGCCTTTTTTTAGCCCATCAAAAAGCGCAGAATGTTCAGCACGTTTCCTCTTGAGATAGTCTTGTCGTTCTTGGCTTTCTGCTAAAAGCCTTGAACGTTCTCCGTCGAGCGCGCGTTGAAAAGCGCTTGCCTTTTCTTCGTCTGAGCGGCCTCGCTTCTGTTGCTCAGAATCACCCGGTTTAACCGTCTCTGCTGCGTTCTGCTGGCTCGGCTTGGTAATTTGACCTGTCGGAGCTTCCTGCTGTTCTGCGGCGTTCTGTGCGGTCTGCTGCTGGCGCATCTCCGCCTCTTGTTCGTCAAGGTCAATCTCAAGCGGAGTGCGCTGCTCCCCCTGCTCAACGGGGATCTCTTTCTGCTGCTGTTCAACAGGGATACCTGCTCTGCTGCGAATGTTGTCCAGGATTTTTTGCGCCAGTGCTGCGGTGGAGTTCGGATCACCGGTAGCCCTCTGCCTTGTGCCGTCGGCTTCTCGGTTCGCCATCTCGTTTGCGATAAACAGCATTGTTGACATGTCGCCGCGCTTCTCCGCCTTGACCAGCCACTTTTCGAGCTGGCTGTTGGAAGCGTTGGCAAGCTTCTCGCTGGTAACAGGCCCGTCACTGTTGTCGGCTGCCGTCTGGTTGCTGCCTTTTCCACGGATGGAGCTGCGCCACATGTCATACAGCTTATTCTCAACAAGCTGCGGAGTGGCCTGAACAGTTGACGAGATTCCGCCGGAGAGAGCGCCGCCGGTGAAGTCCCACGCGAGGTCTTTTATAATCTCGTCCCAAACGCTTTTCTCTGCCTCTTCACGGCTTGCGCCCTTCGCCATGCTGGCTTCAATTCTCTGCTGAATTTCGGTCTGGTTGTTGGTGATCTCTGCAGATACTTTGTCGAAGAATATGTCGAGGCCGGAGGTTGCAACTTCTTCACTGCCCTCAACGAGCGCTTGCTTGAGAATATAGCCAGGGCTGATCTTTGTGCCGTGGAGTAGATGATCGAGCGAAACCTTCTCGCCGATAACCTCGGCAGCTCCGCAAAGGGTGGAATACAAGGCGGCATATTCGTCGCTTCCGCCCCTGGCTTTTGCCTCGTCGAAGGCGTTATCTGCGGACTGAACGAAGAACGACGCAAGTGTGAAAGCTTCTCCTGCAAGGTTGCCGTAAAGCAAGCTCTGCGCCATGGACGGTACAAGTTGGTAAACGTCGCCCAAGCCTTTTCCGGCGAGGAAACCGGCGTCTTCGCCGAGCGTTCCGTAATCCGTGTTGATCTGTCCGGCTCTTGCTTTCGTGTAAGCGTCTGCTATCTCGGCGTAGCTGAGCTTGCCGTCACCGGTATAATGGCCGGTAGTCAGAACGGCGTCCATCTTCTTGAGGTACGACAGGACATGCGAAGGAAGGGCGGCGGCCTGCATACCGACGCCGACAGCATCCTTCCAGAGCTTTGTGAAGATGCTCGAATCTTTCGCAGCACCTTTCTCAGCGACATATTCTCTGCCGGATTTCTCTTTTGCGGCATTGATGGCGGTGTTGACTCTGGCGGCATAGTCAGCGGCATTCTCAGCGCCGTACTTGCCGAGACGGAACATGTATTCCTGCGTCTGGCTAGGGCTCCATTCGCTGGTCGGATGAAGAGCGCGGAAATTTTCCTCGTGCTTTTTGATGAAAGGAGCGTCTGCGCCCTCGTTGAGTGTGGCGTATGGATTGGAGCGTGCTATATCGCTTTTTAAGAGTTCCGCTTCTTTCTGGATGCCTGCTTCACGGTAATTGGCCGCTCCAAGCCCTCTGGAATCATAACTCTCTGCATAGTCACGGAAGGCTTTTGCCCTTCTGAGACGTTCAGCAAGATCAGTGTACTCTGCGTCTGCCGCCTGAATCGCAGCATCACGCTTCGCTTCGTTGACGCCGTACTGAGTCGTATATCCGCCAGCAACGGGGACTTTTACATACTCGGTATAGTCTGCCTTTTTTGCAGCTTTAAGGCGCTCTTCCGCGAGAGCTTTCTGCTGCTCAAGGTTCTGAACGGCGACATTGGCCTCAGTATACACTCTGCCATAGTCATAGCCGTTCTGAGCGAGGCGCTGGTTCATCTGGCGGCGGAGATCGTCATAGTCCTTGTAGGCGCCGGCGGCTCCCTGCTCGAATTCAGCCCTGTCGCGCTCTGCCTCCAGCTGCTTGATGGTTTTCTGGAGCTGCTTCAACTCAGAGCTCACATCACGAGGAGGCTCTTGCATGAGATAGGACATAGACCCATTCATGTAAATGTCGCGCTCGTTCTGCTGTTTCTGGAGTCCGGCAAGACGTGCCTTTGCCATAGCTACTATAGCATCAGCTTCAGTTTTATCGTTGTCCGCCCTCTTTTTCCAGGTCTCAGTCGTTTCACCTTTGGCTTTTGCATTGTTGACGGCTTGCTGGTAAGCGCGTTCAATAGAGGAACGGTCAGAAGAGCTGGAATCAGACCTGCCGGAACGAGCCGCAGCTTCATCTCTGATTTTTTCCGGTATTGAATTATAAGCTTCTCTGGCTATGTTGTGCGCCGAGGAGACAGCGGCGGCTGCAACTTCGGAAAGGCTTTTGCCGCCGCCACTACTACCGCTGTCACTGCTGCTACTGCTACCGCTATCGCTATCGCTTCTGCTATACCCGGCTTCTGCGCCCCAAGCTTCGACTATTTTTCTTGCTGCTTCGCTCATATCAATCCAACCTCACGTTGTTATATGTCAAGCTCTCCAAGCCTGATCCAATGCTTCCTCCGCTCTATCAAATTCGCCTCTATGGGCAAGTTGGGACGCCTGTTCGGTGAGAACTTCTGCGAGTCCCCTACTGCTGCTCCCGCTGCTTCCGCCGCCTCCGCCGCCTCCGCCTCTGTAGGCATTGGCGATTCTGACGCCGTTCGCGTCGAGACCGTCGTTGATGGGACGGGCGGATCTGAGATTCTGGTACTGGTCGTTCGTGATGACTCCCATCGTGTAGGCGAGCTGCGGGTTCTGCGCTGCCCAGCTATAGAACATCATCCTTGCGGTTTCCGCGCCGTAAATCGCGGCGTAGCCGGAGAAGTCTCCGTACTGCGACAGAGCTGAAGCCCTCTCCATCTGGCGGGAATACTCGGCGTTATACTCATCCAGAAGCGCGGCGGCCCGCTTGTAATCGTTCTCCTGTACAGCCTCATTGATGGCAGACTGAGTTGTTCTGGCGATGTCAGAAATGTTTCTGTCGGCCTCGGTCTCAGCCTGCGCCTGTGCAGCGTCAAGCGTGTTCTGCGTCTTTTGCTGCGAACCCATCATGTGAAGCTCTGCCTGAGAACCTGCGCCGGTGTTCAGGCCGCTCGTTGCGGCTCCCTCAAGAAAGTTTCTGCGCTGGCGTTCCCAATCGACAGCCGCCGCGTTTCGCTGCCTGTCATAGATACCGGCAATCTTGTCGCGGTTCGCCTGAGCGTCGGAAAGAGCCTGATCCCCGGCCTCCTGTAGCCTGATCTTCTGAGCGTTGATATTCGCCTCATACATGTCGTTGATGGCTTTTTCGCGGTCAGGATTTGGGATGACAGTCATAGTGCCAAGATCAGGGTTTGTGCTTGCCGTATTCGCCGCGCTGCCCGGAACGCTTGTATTTTTGTCGTCAAGAAGTGCCATATTTTTACCTCACCATCTTGTAGTCCATTCAAAGCCGATGCCGTTGCCGCCGGACGGAATCCAGTTGCCGGAATCGTCATAATATCCGCCGCCGTTCCCGGCGTAAACGTCAACAATGTCCTCGCTCATGCCGGGAATGCCGTTGCGCAGCCCGGCCATCAGCTCCTCATACCGCTGCTGGAAGAAGCCCGCCATCGTTGGGTTTTCGTCCACCAGTAAATGAGAGGCAAGACCATAGGGAAGAACGGTCTGAGCGATATAATCATCAAGCTCGATGTAATCGTCCAGGCTCTCCAGCGGATAGAGCACCGGCCTTTTGCGGTCATTGCGCTGTTTATATGTGTCAGAATACTTGTAGAGCTCGCCCTGCAAGATATTCAGGATCGGCAAAGTCTTGTTCTTGTATTCCTCCGTGTCCGGCGTGTCAGCCGCGCCGGTGTCGTCCAGCTCGTCAATCAGAGCCATTGTGCTTTCAAAAACCATCTGTCCGGTTGTGGAAGCCATAGTGTTACCTCACTTATGAAGATGGGCGGGCGCAGAGGCCCGCCCCTTGTGGTTGGTTACGATCAGGAAGCTTTGACATCGCTCTCGGCGATGGTCAGGATGCTGGAATTGATGGAACCGGTCTTGGTGGCGTAGGCACGGAGAATCTTGCCGGCCTCGACAGTGAGCGGCGAGGAATAAGTATGTGCGGTAGGGCTGGTCTTGGGGTTGCTGCCGTCGGTGGTGTACTTGATGGCAGTAGCGCCAGACGAAGCCAGTACAATCTTGCTGCTGGACAGGGTGGCGGCGGGCTCGACGGCGATGCCGTTCTTTGCGTGGACGATGATGCCGTTGGCCTTGTTCGCCAGCACAAAGCTGTCGAAACGGGTCAGGCCCTCAAGCACAGTGCCGTAAATTCCCTGAACCTGGCTCAGAGCGCGAAGCATCTTGAGCTTCGTCGGATCAGCGGTAGCTCTCTTGTACTTGATGAAGAAGTTGACGCCAGCGGGCATCCAGTCATCAGGCACGGAGACGATGGGCAGGCCGCCCATGCGTGCGCACTCGCCGTTGACGATGGCTTTGCCGGTGAAGTTGGCGTTGTAGCCCAGCTCTTCAGCAAGCTTGGTCTCAACGGAAAGCGTCTCTTTGATGAAGCAAACACGACCGTCACGGGGGACGAACTTGTTGTTCAGGGCGCTCTGCGCGAGAAGGATGGCGCGTACAACGGAGTTCGTGCCCTTGGTGTTGGTCAGGTCATTCGCATTGGTGATGGACAGGCCAGCTCCGTTGATCCAGGTGTTGAAGCGGTATTTGTCGATCAGGGGAACCATCACTTCATCCCAGGTCTGCTTGAGTAGGGCGTTGGCTTTCTTGATGTTTTTCTGATCCATGTTGGTCACGCCATCAATGACGCCGGAAAAGCTCTTCTTCTGCTGGAGCACATAGGTCGTGATCTGGTCGCCGATATTGGTAGGGGCATTGCCGTTTGTAAAACGGTTGGTGAGAACATCGGTGGCGGCGGGGTCGTTGTCGGCGCTTACACCGTAGTCGTGTACCTCCATGTTGTTCAGGGAGAAAACGGTGATGCTGTTCAAACCGTCCCAACTGTAGTCATGACCGCAGTGAGCTTCGGTCAAGGATTTCTGCTTGAAGCGCTCGTCAAGGCGAGTGCTGTATTCGTTAATCAGATTGATTTCAGGCATAATTTATACTCCTTTATCAGTAATCATCCTCATCCCAGAGCTGCTGATAGAGACTCTTGCTGCTGGACTTGCCGGAGCTTGTTGCGCTCCCGGTAGACCGGGCGGCGTTCTTCGCGTTCTGTTTGAGGGTTTCTATTTCCTGTTCAAGAGCGGCAATCCTGTCTTTTGCCGCCTTATCTGTCTGGTAATGCTCGTAAGCGCCGAGGAGATCGCCGGTTCTGGAAACTTCTGTCCAGACCTCCTGGGGGATTTCCTCTGCTTTCACGTTCGGGTACTTCTGCACGAACTGTTCGACGGCCGGATTCTTCTTCGCATCTTGGCCCTCCGGCTGCTGCGTCTGCTGCCGGGTGGGTGTTCCCTGCTGCATAACGCCGACCTTTGCAACCGCGTCAGCATAAGAAATTCCGTCCTTCTCCGCGAGCATCCGCGCCCTGGTGTCGGTCATCATGGCTTCAACGCTCGGGAAGTCGCCTTTCAGTTCGTTCAAAAAGCCCTCGTACTGTTTGAGCTTCTGGTAGTCCTTCAGCATCGCGTCGCGTTCGCCACGGATGCGGTCATAGTCAAGCCCTTTCTGTGCAAGGGTCTTGGCCTCATCGCGGCTCACCTTGCGAACCTCGTCCATGTGCTTCAGCTCAAGAAACTGGTCTGCTTCCTCTTGCTTCTGCTCCGGCTCGGTTTCGGCAAGCTTCTCCGCGTTCTCGTTCTCAGGCTTCGGCTCTCCCGTCGGCTGGTCTGCCTCCGGCGTTACTTCGTCCTGTTCGCCCTCGTCGCCGTCGTCCTCGGTGGCTGCATCGTTCCATTCGGTGGGCCAGCCGTCTTCGTCGGCTTCGGCTTCCACTCCTTCGACCTGGTTTTCTTCAATCGCTTCTTCGGGAGTGTTGGTGTTTTCAATGTTCATGCTGTTCCTTTCTCAGCGCTATGGTCGGCGCTGCTTTCCGCTATGGTCGGCGGGTAAAATAGAAAAAGGCCGTAAACAAGCGGGGAGATTCCCTCTTGCTCACGGCCTTAATCGCCCTTACGTCTTATTCGCTTATATTTGCTCGGTTTAACCGCGCAGGATGCGTTCTGCACAACCGGTAATGTAATTTGTCACCCGAAGGTGAGTCGCCCTTATACGGCCTTATTTGTCGTTAGGATTGTTCGTCCCGTTCCCTGCATCCGCCAGCCCCTCGCCGATCACATAGCCGATAACGGTTGCACCGGCCATGATCAGGGAAGTAATCTGCGTGGCGGTTGCCTCAGTCTGCCCCAGTGCCACAAGCAGCATGGCAACAAACGACGCAATGGACAGCCAGAACTTACGGCTTGTCAGTTTGCGCTTCCAATCAATTCCGTTCATATTGTCCTCCTTATCTCTGGCCGTGTGCGGCCTGATTCAAAAATTTTTCAAACTTGTCTATCGCGTCTGCGACGGCTCCATCGCAGCCTTGTTCCTGAAGACCTTTAAGGCAGGAGAGGATGCCATATATGACAAGTGATTGCTCTTCACGGACTTCCCTAATGTCTTCCTCGTGCTTTTTTGCTACTTCGGCAATCGCTTCATCCTGCTCGCTCTGGTGTTTACTGAAATCGTAGGCTTTGTTGTAATACTTCAGGATTGCGCCAATAGCTGTGAGCAAAGACGCAAGTGCAATGAGCGTCTGCGGAGAGAATGTAACTGTCCAGTTTTCCATTAAGCTCGGCCCTCCTTCCACTTGTTGAAAGCGGATTTGAAATTTGGAGTGGTCAGAAAAGAGCTTAGTTCTGCAAGACTCACACCATCAATCGGGCAAGCATCCGATACGAGAGGCGTTTTGTCCTCCGGCGGAACAGGCCCAAGCTCAACCAGCGCTTTGAAGCAGTCACTTCTCCCCTCGTCCGTGTCCACCGGGCCGTCATAGCCGGGAATACTCCCGTGGTCGCTGTTCTGCCAGAGGTCGCACGGCAGGTCGGGCGGATTGTCGCTCCACTTTGCCACCCACACCAGGCATCCAACCGGAACCTCGTCCGGGTGAACCTTCGCCCAGAGCGTCCCGGCGCTGGAATAGATGCCCGGCACATAGCCCGCACGGCTGACGAACTCACACCATCCACGGATGATTTGGAGCAGCGTGTCATGGCCAAGCGCAAGCTGATCCGACTCCTCGATGTCCAGATACAGCCCGCAGGGCATCGGAAAACCCCGGATGGTGTCCAGCAGATAGGCGGCCTCGGCCATTGCTTGCTGGGCGTTCATGGCATGGCTGTAGCAGTAGCCGCCCAGCGGGAAGCCCAGCTCGTGGGCCTCCCGGTAATACTCGAAGGCGCTCGGGTCAACATAGCCTGTCCCCTCTGTCACCTTGATAATGGCGAAGTCCTTTCCGGCGTCCATCAGCTGCCGGACGGTAAGCCCCGCCTGATAATGCGAGATATCCACACCCTTCATTTGATGCACCTGTTCTCAAACTTCTTGTAGGCGTCAAAGTAGAACTGACCTTTGTAGCCGTCGTATGTGACCTCGTAGTACATGCCGTCAAAAAGCGTTGTGCTGAGAAGGGCTTTGTTGTTTTGGAGAATCTTACACTCCCAGACAATGAAAACATCATAGTTGGGGGCGGGATCGCTCTTGTCAAGGTGCTCGTCCGTGTATTCCCGGACAAGCTTCGCCGCTTTTTCTCTGAAATCTTTTTCGTTCATTTTTTCCCTCCGATTACGATAATCGCCAGTGTCAAAATCATGCCGAGCATCACGCCCGCGAGGAAGCACTCCCAGGCGGGGATGATCTCCAGCTCCCGAATCAGCTCATGCCAGTACATGCGGCCCTCCTGCTCTGTAATTAAGGCGTTACCGCACCGATAATCAGCTCGATGTATGTGTCAATGTCAGCAATGACTTCGCTTTCAGTCTTCCAGCCAGAGTCAAGCTTTATGGCGAACGCCAAATACAGATTTTCGTTCGTGTTATTCGTATAGGTGAGTATGGTTTGGTCTGTTCGCACATTTTCGGCAACTTTGGTGGCACCGTCAACCATGTAGACATTCTCATCCTCAAGCATGTCAACAAGATTAAGCGTTTTTCCGGCAGTTTCTTTGAAGATTACTGATGGGTTGATAATATTCACATGGTTGTCCAGGCGGCGGAGGGTGCAGGTTTCACCGGGGCGCAGGCGGAATTTCTCAAAGCTGTACGGGATATTTCCAATGTATATGTTGTCACCATTGTTCCGGTACTGGATGCCAGCATAAGACATATAGGTATTTGCTGAAATCCAGCTGATCACATGCATGTTGTCAGCAAGTGAAACTCTTCTGCTCGCATGTGCTGTAAGTATTACGCTATGGCTTCCACAGGCTACCGTTATTGTAGCGATTCCAGAGCCGACAGCCGTAACTTCTCCGAGGCTATTCACTGTAACCACACTTGTGTCCGAAGACAAAAAACGCACGCTTTGATTGCAGTCGGAGGGCTGCCTTTGTGTCTGGATAAGTGCCGTGCTGCCTCCGACGATGAGGGAGCTGAGGTCGGCACTTGCGGTGAGAGCGGTGCATTGAATGACAGAGGAAACATCCGGCATTGATATGCTCGCCAAAAGCTCGGTGCCGTGGTAGAGGAAGATGCTGTCTGCATCGGATGTGATTTTAAGCTTGCGAATGTCAGCGAGACGTTGCCCAGGCACAGTTCCGACCTGCTCGTACAGCGTCATAATATCTGCTTCGTTTTGAGCGATCTGTGCGTCCATTTCGGCCATGTCAGCACCTGTCAGCTTCATTCCGCTCACGAATCCATGTTGTGTATAACTCATTATCGTCACCTTTACCAGAGATTAAATTTATCCAGTTCGCACTCGTCACCGTCAGAATAGACCTCACTTGTTTTGCTGCCGAGGACAAGGCCGTACAGGTCGTATATGGCGTTATTGACGAGATGTGTCTGCTCCGTTTTGAAAAGCTGAACATCAAGCGGCTTGCGCAAGATGCAGTTTGTCATCCACACACTATTTGGCGGTGCCTTAATCAGTGGCTTGGATTTCTTGTAGCCGCCGAGCGTGTACCCCCAAATGTCGCAGTTTGTGAAAAAGCCTTCCTGTTCAATTTCAATCTGTTCTTTCGATACCATCTGGTTTTCGTTTTTGAAAACGCAGCTGTCGGCATACAGATGGGCGCATCTTACGGAGCCGCCTATACGAACATTGTTCAAACGGACTTTAACAAGACCGCTGGCCTGCTTTCTATCGCCATAGATACCGCCGATTTCTCCGCCGTTGATGCGAATTTCGCGGATATAGTTTGCGCTATAAGCGCTGCCGCTCTCATAACTCCAGCCGTGGGGAAAAAGATAACAGTTCTGCGCGTGAACATTGTTGAACTCCATTCTCTTTACCAACGGGCCAAAGCCGAAATAGCAGATAGCGAAGGAGCCGTCAGGCCCGCCATACGCTTGTTGAAAACGGCAGAACACATTAGAGACTGTTGCTTCCGGGCAGCTCAGATGTATCATTGTTCCCCAGTTGTCTTCGCCCATTGCGTTCTCGTATTCGAGAATCACGTTGTTGATGATCGGGTGGTGACAGCCTTCATGGAGGTCGAGCATCTGCTGATAGAGCTTATCGTCCGACCCATCCGCCGTGTATTCTCCGGTGTCTGTGGTCTGCAAAACAACGTTGTCGATAATCGCGCCAGTTGTGAAAATACCTGCACCACCGGAGCCACCGCCGATATTGATGTGGTTCTTGCAGTTTTTCATGATGCAGTTGCTTATCAGGATGGCGTCGCCAATCGCCTGTATACCATAGCCGGTTGAAAGAATACTCCGTGCTGTTTTGCAGGTAAATCCTTCACATCGTATACGAGTAAGCATGACGTTGTACCCGTAATCTACCTTGACACCGATAGCTGCGCCATCTATTGTCGTGCAGAGAAAAGTGCAGTTATCGACATTGCTGTTACATACAAGATTTAGCCGCAAGTATTTGAGGCCGTCTGTATGATCCCCGACGAAATTGACATTGTGGAAATCCACGCGAACTTCTCGCCAACTTCTGGTAGTGTAGTGCTCATACACTTCCTTATCGGGCGTCGGATTAAATCCATGATATGAGAGATAACCTCTGCGATACCAGCTTTTCTCTGGAAAGGCCGGGTTCGTAGGATTATAGCCAGCGTCTTCCGTATAAATCACTACATCGGCATCGTCAATTATTCCTTCGTTCCATGTTGCCCCAACGTCGATACACTGGCCGCCTGTCCCGCCACTTGCTGTGTTTCCGTCCATATCGGCACCGTGCAGGAATAGAGTGTGGCCCTGACCGTCGAGAAAAATGTCTTTGTCGCGTGTTATGATTGTGGAAAAAAGGTGGAGGTCTTGTGTGAGAACGACAGGCTTTCCACTTTCTAACGCGGCCTTTAGTGCAGGAGCGTCGTCATTGACTCCATCGCCTTTTGCCCCATACTGCTCAGGCGTAGCAACGCCGATGTTTGAGCCACCTGAAAATTGCGTTTTTTCTACGTTCATTTTCAAAGGGGAAGCACCGGTTACATGGACGGTGACGCTCATTAAGACACCTCCTCGCCTTCATCGAACAAGGTTTCGCTCATGAGTAACTGCACAATACCTGTGACTGGGTTCGTTTCCGCATCAACATAGTGGATGCGCGTATCCATGAAGAAGATCTCATTCTGCTTAAAAAGGTAACTGTCTTCACGGCTGAACACAACGGTTATCACGTTGGAAGTGCTGTCCTGATAGGCGTCGCGGCTTTCACCGTATTTTCGCCATATAGCCGTTTTCAGCGTTTGGCCGCCTTTGTTCTGTTTGAACAAAAACTCGATTACTGATATATCGTTGAATTTACTGTCATCAATAGTGACAGATAAGGCGAAACAAGTCCCCGCTTTGATTTTAATTGCCATATTGCCTCCTACATCGGCAGTAACGAAATGCGGCTAACCTCGATTGTCGGGCCGTAATTCGTGTTTGGATCTTCTCCATCAGGAGTCGTTATTAATTCAAAATCGTATTCCTTACCCGCTGTGAGGTGGTTGCTTAAATTGAAATTGAAAACAAATGGATATCTTTGACTATTGTAAATATACGAACTTATGACTGGTTGGCTGTTAAAAACTTCGGGATCATAAATTGCTACGAATATATCTGCCGTACGACGACCTCCGCCCGCAGGGTTTTCGTGCGTTATATTGGATATGACAAGCTGTATCGTAGAAATATTATCGAAGATAATGCCTTTTGCCTCAAATCCGGTCTGCCCTCTTCCACCGATTGGTACACTTGCGTGAAGGGTTTTGCCAATCGTCGCGCGTTTTCTTGCCTCTGCCGCTACTGACTCTGGGTATCCGTATGTCGATAGCTTCTCGCTGACGTTCCCATCAACGAATAATTCCAAAGGGCCTAGCTTGCTGCCTCGTCCTCTCCCGCAAATAAATCCTTCTGCCATAGCGTCACTTCCTCACACAAAGAATCTGGATGTCAATAGCCTCTGTTGTCGCCGCGTCAGCATATACAGTCAGGCTATTTTCCCCGGAGACGACACGATATATTTTCCCCCACTCGTCGATTTGTGTCTGTGCTGTGGAGTAGACATCCGACAGCACAACATCGACGACAGGGTGATCGCTTGCAAGTATCCCCGTGATTCCTGTTATCGTTTGCGAATAGGGTGCTCCTCCGTCGGTGTCAGTCCATGTGGTTCCGATTTGTGCCGTGAACCTTTGGCTTACGGCTCCGCCGTAAATGTTTGTTGCCTTCACTTCGCCAACCCCGATTTTTGCTGACGTTACAGCACCATTGTTGATCTTATCGGTGCTCACCGCGCCGCCCGTACCATTGTTGTTTACGCTCTTGAGCTTACTGTTTGTGACGTTGCCGTCCTTGATCTTCGTGGTTATGACGGCATCTGTATGGAGCATATTGGCCTTAATGTCGCCGTCGCCAATAACAGTACCACCGCCGCTAAAAAGAGCGTTTAACGCGGCCTGAACGTTGGATGAGGCGGTGCTGTTGCCGGATGGAACAGTCGCCCCGATGTTTGACGCAGCCGACGATGCGGAAAGCTCGTCAATCAGGCCATTTATATAGCCTCTGACGAGGTTCACGCCATCGTCGAACTTCGCCTTCAGCTCGTCGGCGGTCAGAGCCCCGATACCTTTGGTAGGCTGGTTGGTGAGATTTGTGATGATCCTGATTATTTCAAGGTGTTTTGTGAACACGTTTGTGCCTCCTATTTCGCCATCCCGGTGAAGCGCACTCTGATATCTGCGGAGAGAACCGTGCATCTCGTTCCCGTGGTCGAATTCTGAAGAATCAGCTTGTAGTAGACAAACTTCTTGGCTTTGATCTTCTCTCGGTATATCTGCGCATAGTAGTTGTCGTCGAATTGGAGGGTTTCAAAATCCAATTCAGCGAAGTCAAAGACATAAGCATCCGTTTCGATTGTCTTTTCCTCACATAGCTTCTTGTCCGTCCTTACGCTGACAGATACCTTGGATTTGCTCTCCGGCTTGATACTGAGCCATGTCATAGCGGAATATTTCCGCATATATTCCTGTCCAAAGCCCATAGAGCCGGATTCCCAATACGCCGGAATCGCGTCGCCGTCATCATCCAGTGCGTTTGCGTCAAAACGTCTGATCTTGCCGTCCGGCGTTCCGACGTACAGATCGTCGCCGATATTCGCCATGCAGCTCATGGGAAAAGCGGAATACTTGCTCCACGCATCAACAGCGTAATTGTAGACAAGCGCGATTCCACCGTGGCAGATGTAAAACTCCTGTGCCGCGTTATCGTCGTAGCATTTGCACAATTTTGCGCTGAAGGTCTTGAGCGTCGCCCATACCCTGTCAGATATGCACCGGGCCTGTCTCTCGTCCCGAGTCAGATTTGACGTATAATAGCTGCTGTTTTTCCACTCATACAGGTCGTTGTTGAACAGAGTATAAGGGGAGTTCAACACGAGCGTCGCCTGACCGGGTGCTTCGTTGCCGATGGACTTATTGACAGGCGTGACATAAAACGCCGGGATATTCAATCCGTCAGAGAGAGAAAGACTGTTCGCACTGATGCTCCATGCGCTGTCGGTCTTAAAGCAAGCGAGAGTCGAGTAATGGCGAATCATAGACGTGATTGGCGTATTCTCGTCACCGACAGCCGCTTCATAGAGATCGGGGAAATAGTCTGCTCGCGGGTTCCCGTTATAGTCGATGCCGGAGTAGAGCGTCTTGTTTGTGCCGTCCCCGTACAAGAAAACACGGGCGTCCTGAACGCCGGAAAACAGCTCGGAATACTGCATGTGCTCCACCTGGGAGCGGAAGTCATTCTCAACGCTGTACTCAACCTCAAAGCGGTTAACAGCTTGTCCTGGCGTAAAGTCAAAACTGATGGTCTGTGCGTTGCCGTCAAAGCTGTAGTGTTCTGGCGGAACATCGCTGGAATCATCCTGCTGCTGATAATCAGTGGGAGATGGCATGAAGTCTATGACGCGGTTCACGCTCACAAACTTCTCTGGGAGCTTGAATGTCGCGCCGTTGCCGTCAGGGGATAGCCAAACGCGGCGCTTGTTCGTCAGCCGGTTCACGTTTTCGAGGGATGCACTCTCGTCACCGCTTGCGCCGACGGGGGAGATGGAAGTCCAGACGAGTGGAACGTAGCCCTTAACCTGCGTCGGGGTGTCACCGGTTTCCTCCCAATATTTCGTGCCGTCCCACTCCCAATAATGGGAGCCGTCGAGGATATAAGCTTTCCCGGAAAAGCCGAAAATGCAAATGTCCTTGTCTGTGCTGATTTCGCCGATGGGTACAGGAGCAAGGCTGGCATCGCCCTCCTTCCAGAATTGGTACAGCATCCCATCGCAAGCGCCGAGCATGTATTCATACAGGCCAATATGCCCGACCCATAGGCCCTTGATGGGGCTCTGAGTCTCAAGGTCTACAACCGTTCTCAGCCCCGGTCTGCGCTGCAAGTTGCCGTCACGGGTAATCCGAAAGTTGTCCATTTCGGCGGCCTCGCCGAGTTTCAGCTTGGTATCGCCGTCCGGCGCTTGGTTCAGGCCGCGAAACGCTGCGATCTGAAAAACCTTTTCATTTGTCGCTGCTCTGATTTCCGCCATAAGTCACCTTACACAATGCCTTTTGTGTCTCCCGTTCTGTTGATCGCCCTCTGCATTCCGCTATATCCGGGGTTTGTTGGAATATCTGGTTTGATGCCGAGTTCCTGGATTGCTCCCGGCTGCGGCATACCCGGCTTCGTCTGCATCGGGCCGCCGGGGAGCGGCAAGCCAGCCTGCATCTGCATGGCCTCGCGCTCCTTGATCTTCTTTTCAAGCAGCGCACGTCTGCCAGGGATTCTGTCATCCGGCACGCGCTCCAGATAGTCCACAATGTCGATAAGTCCCTGCTGGAGCAGATTGTCGAGGGTCTGTGTCGCAGCGATTTCGGAGTAGTAGGTGCTCGCGCCGACGTCGAGCTTCAGAAGAACAGGATGGTCTTTGAGCATTTTGAAGTCAAACAGAATCGGCACTTCCTCTGGAACCTCAATGTCCGGGTTCATCTGCTGCGCAAATTCAACGGCTTCGCGCTCTTTGCTGGTAATGGGCGAGTCAACATACCGCTTGCCGTAATATTCGCCCATGAACTCCAGATAAATTCGGAACATGTCCTCCATGCTCTTGTAGAGGTTCTGCTTCGTCAGCTCAGACGGCGTTGATGCCGCCCTTTGCAGCGCAATGATAGCGCTTGTGTTGTCCGGGCGGGTATCGCCGAGGGCAACGGAGGTAGCGCCGAGGCTCTGCTCCGTCTCTTCAACCGCGAGCTGGATGTACTGGCTCACCTGCGGGCTGATCGGGGCCGGGTCGATGATCTTCGCAACGTCCGTTACGTTGCCGTTTACTCCGATTGCGCCGCCGACGCGGTTATCCCAGCGCTTCACGCGAGTCGCGTCATAGACCACTTTGGAAAAAGCGGACTTCATGATGCTCACCATCGTCATTGCCCAAGCCTTATTGATGAACACCTGGTTCGGAATCAGGCCGGAAATCATTGCCTGACCGTGGTAACAGTCGGCAACGTCGTCCCAACTCAGCCAGTTGATCGGATAGAGCTTGATGTCCATGCTTTTCGGCTTGCAGATTTCAGCATTTCGCGTGGATTCGTAGTACCACACGTTTCCGTCGTCCGCTTTCCAGAAAAGCATGAGCACAGTTACGAGGTCGTCGGTATATTTTGAGGCGTCAACGAGGTTGTTTTCCTCGTCGTCGGAGCGAATAATCTTCCAGGTCTCGCTCCCGTTGTCCCGCGCACGCATTTTCACATTGCGCACCGGCTCACGCTTGGCAATGATAATCCAAGGCTGATTCTGAACACGCTTATCGGCGGGATTGCCGAAGTAGACGCGGGTATTGTCCACAATTTCGGTGACAATCGCGCCTTTCGCCTTCTGGCCTGTCTCTGCGTCCGCGTCCCAGTGGGTATACATGCAGCCGCTTCCGTCAACAGCTGCGTTTCTTGCAAATTCGCGCATCAGAGAAGGGATGCTATTCCTCTCAATGATGGCGTCGAACTCGTCGTTGACGATCTCCACAAGCTGCTTGTAGTTGTTTGTGCCGACGGTGTTCGCAAGAACGGAGGCTGTTACCCGGATGTTATCCGTTGTGATGCTGGCGACAATGAAGCCGACGACGCGCTTGAGAATATTGATCTGCGGCGTGGGCAGGCCGTTCGCCTCGACGCCCTCCCATTGCTTGCCAATGTAAAAATTCCGGTTGACTTTTACGTTTTCCTCAAGCTGAATCTGCGCATTGAAGCCGAGGCCCTTGTTGTAGAACTCGTAGGCGATCTCCGGCGTCGGCTTATCCTTGCCTTTGAACAGGCCAAGTCTGTTCTCGTCCATCAGTTGCCTTCACCGTCGCTTTCCATCGTCAGATATGGGTTCCAGGCCATCATTTTCTCAAGCCCAGTGTCCCATCTCTTTTCCATTTTCTCGGCCACGCGGCTCTCGATATTGTTGACGCTATCGGACAGCTTACACTCAAGCTCGTCAACTCTTTCTTCGAGCACTTCAGTCCGGCTCTTGAAGCGGTCAAGCCTCGCTACGCTTGCGGATAGTGCGCTGATGCTGTTGAGGTGGACTTCCATCTCGCTCTCAACGCCGTTAATCCGGCGGTTAAGACGGTCAATCTCAGCGAGAACGCGAATGTCAACAACGAAGGCAGCGAGTAAAACCAGTACGCCGAATCCGCCCAAACATAAAAAAAGAATTTTCATTTCGTCTCTCCTGTCATATCCAGCTTCACGATGAGCTGCCTGTCTTTTCTCTCCATCGGCTTGTCGGAATACCCGCCGTTCTTCTCTTGCTGCAAGGCACTCTTGCATCCGTTGGCGGCTCTCGGGTCAGTCACCATCTTCCGCTCAAGCCAGCTCGTGCGCCGTCTCTTCGCCCAGCGGATGATCTTGTCGTAGCCCTCCGCTGTTTTCAGCGCCTCGTACTCCTCATCCTCAATGTCGAGATAGTTCAGCATCCCCGATTCGTCGGGGAAAACCTTTCTGGTCTCTTCACAGTCCTTGAAGTAATACTTCACTTTCTTCTCGAAATCTTCAAGAGAGTATGTAACGTTCGTCATCTCGACCTCAATAGTTCATGTAACTGGCAGAGGGTTCTCCGCCTGTCATGAAATCGTCATAGTTTTCATCCGCCCCGTCGATCAGCTCATCGTGCTGAACAACGGGCTGCGGCTTCTCGCTCACAAGGGAGCGGTTGATGCAGAAATACCGCACACCGTCAACCGTGTGGGTAATATCGTGTGGGTCTTTCGCGCAGTCGTTCGGGTTTACCTCGTCCCTCTGAATCGACTGAATATCCTCCAGAACGCCGCCGACGTTATCGAAGAACATCAGCATTGGCAGCTCTTTCGGCGCTTTCTCCGGCCCGCCCAGCATCTTGATAACGTATTCATCATGCAGCGGAGCCATCTCAAGCAGCGATCTCATGACCATGTGGCCCTGCACGCGGCTGTTGTCCGACTTTATTAGCGGAACGCCGTTCGCTGTGAAAATCTGTGCAATCGTCCGCCCGGTCTCTTTCTGCCTGTTCCACATATCCGGCGGCGCATAGGTGCAGATGACGTTTTCATACATCAGCGTGTTGTCCAGCGTCGCCTTTGCCGCGTCCTGGATGCTCAGGTTCTCGGCCTCAAAGCTACGGATACACCAACCTCGCCCGTCTTCGTCAATGACCCACCAAAAACAGGCGAACATATCAAGGCCATAGTCAAAGCTCCGGTATATCTGCCAGTGCTTCGGGATCTTGAAAGGCTTGATCGTGTGAATCTTCGGGTCAAAGTTGTCGAAGTAGCACCCGCCCATGATGTCCCAGTTGCCATATCGCATGGCGTCTGAGTTGTGCATCATAGAGATGTTGGAGAGGTAGTTCGGGTTCTTCTCCAGCATGATGATGTTATCTTCCGCTTTGGCGAAGATAAAACTGTAATCCTCTGGGTTCTCCGTCTTTTCAGGGTGAGCGTAATCAACCTTGAATTTTCTGTCGATAAAAAGACGCTTCACCCAAAAATGCCCGACACCGCCGGGGTTGCACGTCAGGTAATATCTCTTTGGGAAGTCGTTCGAGCCTCGAAGGCAGCCCGCCAGGTGGCGAAACGTTCGCTCTGAAAACTGCGTCGCCTCGTCCATGAAGATCACATCATAATCCTGGCCCTGATACTCGTTTTCGCTCTCTTGACCGCTCCAGTGTCCGAAGATGATAACCGAGCCATTATAAAACGTCAGGATGTGCGAGCTGCCGTTGTAGTCGTATATGTCAGTGGGCAGTCTCGCCTTGATCGGCCTGATGTGGTTTCTCTCAAGCTCCGGGTAGTGCGCGCGGATAATCAGTACCTTGATGCCCGGATATTCGATGCAGTATTTGATCGCAAGCGTGTCAGTCGCAAACGACTTGCCGCCGCCCTTCGCGCCACCATAGCAAGTAAAATACGTCGTCGAATTGAAGAACTCTATTTGCTTCGGGTTCAGCTTTCCCAGGTCAACAACAATGTCCTTGTCTGATGAAATTGTCTTTCTCGCCTTCGGCATGGCTCAACCCCACTGTTCTGCCATCGCTTTAGCGATTCCTGGGTATGTTTTACTTCTTACTTTTGCTCTTTCTTCTGCTGGTAATTTCAAAGCATCTGCATACCACTTCGGTTGTCTTTTTTTCTTCCCTGTTTTTCTGCCTATAAACTCGAACCAATCAAGTTCTGGTTGCACTTTAACTATTGGTTCTAATGGTTTTACACCCTTTTCCCATAAACAAGTCGATTTAGCATAGTTATCTCCAAACATCCATGGATGAATTATTTGTGTTGGCTTTTTAGGCAGATTAAATCTTTCTGCAATGTCTGGAAAATATTTAGGAATGTAATCTCCACTTATAATTCCTATCGGATTTTCAATAACAACTTTCTCGCACTCTACTTCAAGGAAATTGCAGAAAAATTCTACACCCTCACGCTGCCTACCATCTAATCTCTTATTTTCAAAATGTCTTGCACCACTAACAGCTAAATGCGTACATGGTGGGAACGCTATTATCATATCCCATCTGCCATCCACCTTATGATGCAATCCATCACAAGTATCAAACTCGCAATTACCATTCAATAGACCGAGCACATCATGCCTTATGTGCCATTCCGAATGCCCGCCTGACGGCTCCTGTATGTCGCAGGAATACGCCTCATGGCCCTTTTCTCGAAACGCCTTGCATACAGCTTGTGATTCTTCGCAAGCTACTAAAACTCTCAACTTGGCCTCCCAGTGTTTAAAACACGAAAAGGCCGCAGGCTTCATAACCCACGGCCTTTATCGCCCTGTATCTCCACGAGCATCAAAGCTCGATTCTTAAATGACGGTGGCATCGGCTCGATTTGCAGAATATCTCAATTCCCGCAGCCTTCGCCCCGTATACAGCCCGTCCAAGATAGCTCTTGCAGTACGGGCATAACATCCTTCCATTTTGTACCAGAATCTTTTTCGGGGTTCTGGTATTTTTTTCTGTCGTCGCGTTCAATACCCAGCCCCCCCTGTTTTTCCGGTTGCCCCTGGCTGACGTGTGCCTACATCAGCCAGGAGCGATGAAATGAAAGGAGAAATGCAATGAGCGTTCTTACACGCTGGTGCAGCAAGGAAGAGTCGCACTCCCTCTGAGACCGTGGCCTTGAGTCCCAGCCCTTTGTGCTGCATGTAAATACTTGCGGTCAGGCAGCGGGTGTGTCAGGCCGCTGGAGGAGCCAAACCGCAAGTACCACCGTAGAAAGGAGGCAGTCCCGTCTGAGCCCATAGACAGAATACACCCTTCACCCGTACTTGTCAAGCTTTTTGTACGGTTTTCCGACCAGATTTTTTCGGTGCTCAGGAACGTGTGTCAGATATTTATATACTAGTATATATAACATGGTCGCCTCTTTTTCTGCCTGGGTGGTGGTGGCTACCCCTACCCAAAAACCACTGTTGTACGCAGTCGCCCAACCAGCCCGCCGGTGTCTATGATTGCCCCGCAGCCAGCGGCAAGCTGCTGCTGTTGCACCAGTCGCTACCAGTACCAACGGTGGGTGCAAGACGAGACAAGCTGCGACTGGTATATCTTCGCTGCATATCTAACCCGTAGTTACTATACACTGGTAGTAGATACTTGTGCGCTAGTCGCAGACTGTGGGCTGGTCAATGCTGGCTTTCTGTTTGGGTGAATTTTATTTGATCTTGAAAGGAGATCGTACACATGAAAACTATCCGCGTTGGTTGCTATGAGTTTAACTTCGTTCGCGCTGACGAGCGCCCCACCCACCACAACTTCATCTCCGCTGTTGATATGCGCGGAAACCACCTGATCGGCAAGTGGGACGTCAGCCGTGACTATGGCAACATGACGTACACGAAGCTCGTTGGTTTGAAACGCTTCGGCGTTGGTTACGCTGAAGAGCAGGCGGTGAACGTCATCAACCAGATTGCAAAGTGCGTTGACCGTCTGCACTGGACGTGCGACGTGAGCGACATGGAAGTCCGCCCTTGCTAATCCTACTTAGCAGTAACAAGTTAAGCCAGTCACTACCGGTTAGCTGGTAGTGGCTGGCTTTCTTGTTTTTGTGAATCTATTTTTACCCTGCTAAGACAGGGAGAAAGGAGGTAGTCGGACATGACTACCACTAACATCATCTTCAACAGCATCAGAGGGCCTTTCGAGCCTGCCTGGAAGGCTCAGATCCGTGAAGAGGGGGCTCGCCGCTCCTCCTTCCCTCGCAAGCCTCTCGAAGTGGAGGATTGGGAGTGGGAGGAAGACCCGTGCTGGGCGATGGAGAAGGCGAGTTTACTCGCCTCATTCGCTCCCTGCGAGCCTGCGGGGACAGGCTTCGTCGATGATTTCGACGAAGATGAACTCCCGTTCTAAGGCAGCTTCGGCTGCCTTTTTTTATTTTAAACTATCAGCTGCCGCCGTTGAAAGAAGCTAGTCGCCAGTAACTAGCTGGGTAAACTGACTTTCTTTGCTGGTTGAATTTATTTTAATTACTGGAGGTAATTAGTTATGTTTCATCACTGCAAAAAGCTCGAAAGCAAGAAGTTCTCCGTTTCCTTTGATCTCCGTGACGAAGGTTACGAAGAGAACGGCACAGACGGCCAGCTCGTTCCTCAGATCAGCATTTGGAGCCGTGACGGAGTGAAATACATTGGCAGATGGGATGTCACGCCGAAGCTTGGTAATCACATCTACACAATGCTCAAGAACCTCGACACAAAAGTAGACGAAGAAGCTGTTGTCCTCTACATTGCTCGTGCTCTTAACGAGGGCGAAGACCCGACGACGACGTACAAAGTCAGAATTGTTGCAGGCCGCGTGAAGAAGGATTACCTCTTCGACCTCACATACAGAGAAGCTTGTGAGTTCTGCGACGAGAATCATTGGTACTTCATCGACAGTAATCAATTCGAGTGGGGCTTGGAGATCGTCGAGCAGCACTGAGCCAGTCGCCACTATTGAAAGCCAGCCACAAGCCATCACCTGGTTTGGGCTGGCTTTCTTTGTTTTGTGAATCTATTGCCGGATAGATCGCCACAGCAAGCTCCAACCGGCTGAGGAGCTTCACTTCACATAGGAGGTCATGAACATGAACAGAAAGGTTTCGAGAAGACTAGCAAAGAAGATCGCAAAGCGTTATCTGGATGGCGGCGACGTTTCCCGGTATCTGCTGGGAGCTGTTGACTATTGGGCAAGTAGCACAGCATCAATAGGGGAACTCGTATTCCCAGGCAGAATTGAACGGGCTATTCTCCATGAAGCAAAGCGGCGTGGTTGGGATGGCTGCCATCTGGGTAAACTGACTTTCCTGTATTTGTGAATCTATTGCCGGATAGATCGCCACAGCAAGCTCCAACCGGCTGAGGAGCTTCACTTCACATAGGAGGTCATGAACATGAACAGAAAGGTTTCGAGAAGACTAGCAAAGAAGATCGCAAAG